>OOAG01000308.1_pt1 | contig 48633 bp, 35 predicted proteins | sample 1671461 | NCBI WGS metagenome assembly OOAG01 (sample SAMN06348159, study PRJEB24527) | human gut metagenome | biome: human gut; feature: ankylosing spondylitis patient; material: feces | host: Homo sapiens | place: China | collected 2015-10 | reverse complement strand
TAAAGCCGTTTGTCTCCACCCGCGTAGCGGGTGGTTTAAAGCTGGCCGCTGCGCGGCCAGCAGACTAAAGTCTTGAACAAATAGCCGGGGCCCGCGCGATGCGGACCCCGGCTCAATACCGTGACGATATGTCAGTTACGCTCTACACGTAGAACAGGATGTCGTCGTAGGTCGGAACCGGCCAGTAGTCGGCGGCCACGATCTCCTCCATGGCGTCCACGGCAGCACGCAGCGTATCCATAGCGGGAACGACCTCGTGCGCGTACACGTTGGCCTGCTCCTGGCCATCGAGAGCCTCGGCCTTCTGATGCACGGCGTCGAGCGCCTTGATGGAGTCGTTGATGGCGGTGATACCGTTGCAGAGCTTGTTGAGCGTGTTCTGCTCGCACTGCATGGCAGCCTCAGCACCGGCGGCACGAATAGTCTCAAGGCCCTTAGCGACCTTGGTGGCATAGGCGGTAATGACCGGGCGATAGGTACGACGCGCCTCGCGAACCATCGTGGTGGCCTCGATGTTCATGAGCTTGTTGTACTTCTCGAGCTTGCAGTCATAGCGGCACTGGGCCTCGGCCCTGGTCAGGACGCCCGTCTCCTCAAAGAGCGCAATGGCCTTATCGGAAACAAAGGCGGGAAGAGCGTCGGCCGTGGTCTTGTTGTTGGCAAGGCCGCGCTTCTCGGCCTCGATGGGCCACTCGTCGGAGTAACCGTCGCCGGAGAACAGGATGCGCTGGTGATCGGTCAGCACCTTCTTGCAGTACTCGAGCGCGGCGTCCTGGAACTTATCCTCGGGCGTACCCTCGAGCGCATCGGCGAAGGACTTGAGCGACTTGGCAACGGCGGCATCGAGCACCAGGTTGGAGTCGGAAACGTTTTGCTCGGAGCCGCAGGCACGGAACTCGAACTTGTTGCCGGTGAAGGCGAACGGGGAGGTGCGGTTGCGGTCGGTGTTGTCCTGCATCAGTTTGGGCAGGGTATCGGCGCCCAAGTCAAGCACGCCGCGCGTGGCATGGACGGAAGCCTTGCCATCGATGATCTTCTCGACAACCTCGGTAAGCTGGTCGCCCAGGAAGATGGACATAATCGCCGGAGGAGCCTCGTTGGCGCCCAGACGATGATCGTTGCCGGCCGAGGCAACGGAGGCACGCAGGAGCTCCTGATAGTTATCGACGGCCTCGATCACCGCGGTGAGGAAGACGATGAACTGCAGGTTGTCGAGCGGGGTGTCGCCCGGGTCGAGCAGGTTCTCGGACTCGGTGCCAAGCGACCAGTTGTTGTGCTTGCCCGAACCGTTGATGCCCTCAAAGGGCTTCTCGTGCAGCAGGCAGACCAAGTCGTGACGGGAGGCGATGAGCTTCATCTTCTCCATCATGACCAGATTCTGGTCGATGGCCTCGTTGACCTCGCCGTAGACAGGGGCGAGCTCATGCTGGCAGGGAGCGACCTCGTTGTGCTTGGTCTTGGCAGGAATGCCAAGCGCCCACAGTTCATCGTCCAGGTCCTTCATATAGGACGAGACGGTGGGGCGGATAGCGCCAAAGTAGTGTTCCTCGAGCTCCTGGCCCTTGCAGGGAGCAGCACCAAAGAGGGTGCGCCCGGTGATGACCAGGTCCCTGCGCTTGCGGTAAGCGTCCTTCTTGATCAGGAAGTACTCCTGCTCATCGCCCACGGAAGGAACGACCTTCTTGGGGGTCTTACCAAACAGCGCCAAAACGCGCTTGGACTCACGCGAGAGTGCGGTCATGGAGCGCAGCAGCGGGGTCTTCTTGTCCAGGGCCTCGCCCGTGTAGGAGCAAAAAGCCGTGGGGATGCACAGGACATCGTCCTTAATGAATGCGGGGCTGGTGGGATCCCAAGCGGTGTAGCCACGGGCCTCGAAGGTGGCACGCAGGCCGCCGTTGGGGAAGCTGGAGGCGTCCGGCTCGCCCTGGATGAGGTTCTTGCCCGTAAACTTGGTAATGGCGGTGCCGTCGTGGTTGGGCTCGAGGAAGCTGTCGTGCTTCTCGGAAGTAATGCCCGAAAGCGGCTGGAACCAGTGCGCGTAGTGCGTCGCGCCCTTGGAGATGGCCCAGACCTTCATGGCGTGGGCAACGGCGTTGGCCACATCCAGGTCAAGCGGCTCACCGTCCTCGAGGGTTGCAGCAAGGCGCTTCCAAATGTCCTTGGGGAGGTAGTCCTTCATGACTTCCTCAGAGAACACCATGGTCCCGAAGCGGTCAGTAAGTTCGGCCATACGGAACTCCCTTCGTATCGGCACCGCGTGAGAAGCGGTGTTGATTACTAACGAACGAGTCATAGATTAGGCTCGTCGTGTTTCCGCAACATTACCGTTATGTTGCTGTCACGAAACCAATCAATGAGGTTACCGCATCGCGGCGGCGTTGCCGCCCTCAACAGCCAATCAACTGTATAAATTGCAGACCTCTCCCCATGGTTTAAGGGTAGTCAATTTGGGATGGGGCTCTATTAACTGGTATTTCGCATCAGATACCAGTCTTTACTGCCCCATCTTAGATTGACCGCCATGTTATAGGGAATGCCGATAGCAAGGCATCTTTGATTGGTATCCCCAAATAGCGAGTGAAACTCCACCGTGACACAGTGGTGCTGTAGAATCCTTACAACACATCACACTATTACGTATCTAGAGGAGCACGATATGCGCGTCGACGAGGTTTTTAAGCAGGCAGCATCCCAGGGCACCGCACCCGTTTCGTTTGAGATGTTCCCGCCCAAGGGCGAGCTTACCCTCGACACGGCCCGCGAGGTGGCGGGCAACCTGTGCAAGCTTTCGCCGAGCTTTGTCTCGGTTACTTGCTCGGCCGGCGGCTCGGGCAACGGTGCCACCACCGCCCCCATTGCGCATATGATTACGAGCGAATTCGATACACCCTCGGTGGCACACCTTACCTGCGTGGGCCGTTCGCACGCCGATATCGCCGCCAAGATCGATGAGTACCGCACCGCCGGCGTGGAAAACATCCTGGCCCTGCGCGGCGATCTCCCTGCCGGCGCGACCGAGGACGACAAGCCCGCCTCCGACTACGCCTACGCCCGCGACCTCATCCCCGAGCTCGTCGACGCCGGCTTTTGCGTGGGTGCCGCAGCCTACCCCGAGGGCCACATTGCCTGCGAGGATCTCAACCTCTCGGTCGAACACCTCAAGCAAAAACAGGACGCCAGCGCGAGCTTCTTTGTGACGCAGCTCTTTTTTGATAACGAGTGCTTCTATCGTTTTCGCGAGCTTGCCGACAAGGCCGGCATCACCGTGCCCATTACCGCGGGCATCATGCCGTTTATGGGCAAGTCGCAGATCAGCCGCATGGTCTTTATGTGCGGCGCGTCACTGCCCTCCCCCGTCATCAAGATTCTCGCCAAGTACGAGAACGACCCCGAGAGCCTGCAGGCAGCCGGTGTAGATTATGCCGCCCGTCAGCTTTGCGACCTCAAGGAGCACGGTGCCGCCGGTCTGCACCTGTACACTATGAATCGTCCTGCGATCGCCGCGACCATTATGGAGCGCCTGGGGTAATGGAAAAACCGCACATCGATACAACCGCTGTCGAAGTGCCGGCCGACCTTGCGTCGCCGGCGCTTTACCGTGTCGATGCTGCGCACCATCCCCGTGTCGACCGTGCCGAGATGCTGCGGTATCTGGGTTACGGCGGCCAGCAGATTGAGCCCGAGCTGTCACGACGTATTGAGCTTGTGGTCGAGCGCCTTGAGCTGGACATTGAGCCCCGCGGCGTGCGGCGCGTGTTTACCGTCGATGCCACGGGCGTGGACGAGCAGGGAGAGCCTTGCATCCGTCTGGTTGGCACCAACGTTGAGCTGCGCGGTCGCGACATCTATCGACATCTCAAAGACGCCCGCTTTGCCGCGCTCATGGCATGCACCCTCGGCATGGACGCCGAGCGCCGCCTGCGTACCACGGGAGCCCAGCAGCCCCTGGAGGGAGCCGTGCTCGACGCCGCATGCTCTGCCTATGTAGAAGCCGCCGTCGAGCAGATGGACCAGCAGGTCAAGGCTGCGGCCGCTGCACACGGGCTCGCCGGTAACTGGCGCTTTAGTCCCGGCTATGGCGACTGCCCGCTCTCGGCCCAGCGCTCAATCGTGGCTGCGCTCAACGCCACACGGCTCATCGGGCTTACCGTTACCCCCACCAGCCTGCTCATGCCCACCAAGAGCGTGACCGCGGTGATCGGTCTGTTTGACGGCGAGGTCCACGACGCCCAGAGCCGCCCCACCTGCAATATCTGCCGCATGCGTGAGCACTGCCGCTTCCATGCCGCCCACACCACCTGCTATTCCAGCCATTAGGAGCCATCGATGTCTACTCCGCTTATCACTCATGATTCTGACGGTACTGCACTGGCGGCACCTGTCAATACTGCGCGCTGCAACGGCGCTGTGTACAAGACGCGCACGATCGACGACCTTCGCATTAAGGACGATCGTCTGCGCGCCGCCATCAAGGGCACCGGGCACCTGCTGTTTGACGGCGGCATGGGCACCATGTTGCAGGCCGCTGGCATGAAGGCGGGCGCCCTGCCCGAGCTGCTCAACTTTGAGGAGCCCCAGGTCATCACCGATATCCAACGTCAATATGTCGAGGCAGGCTGTGACGTGATCACCGCCAACACCTTTGGCGCCAACGCGCACAAGCTCGATGGCGCCGCCACCGTGGCAGATGTCTTTGCCGCCGCGGTCTCTTGCGCCCGCGCGGCCGGTGCCCATTACGTCGCCGGCGACATCGGCCCCATCGGTGCGCTGCTTCGCCCCCTGGGCACCCTCAGCTTCGACGAGGCCTACGACCTCTTTGCCGAGGAAGTGCGTGCCGGCGTCGATGCGGGCGTGGACCTCTTTATTATCGAGACTATGACCGACCTGGCCGAGATCAAGGCAGCCGTCCTCGCCTGCCGCGAGAACTCCGACCTGCCCGTCTTTGCCACCATGACCTTCGAGGAAGACGGCCGTACCTTCCTGGGAACGAGCCCCGAGGTCGCCGCCATCACGCTCGACGCTATCGACGCCGACGTTCTGGGCATCAACTGCAGCCAGGGACCGGCCGAGCTCCGAGGGCTCGCCGCACGCATGCTCACCGTTACCGACAAGCCCATCATGGTGCAGGCCAACGCAGGACTGCCCCGCGTGGACGACGACGGCAACACCGTCTTTGATATCCAGGCTCCCGAATACGCCAAGGCCGTCGCCGGCATGATCGCCGACGGCGTGAGCGTCGTGGGCGGTTGCTGCGGCACCACGCCGGCGCACATGGCGGCCTTGCGCACGCTTATCGACAACCACACGTCCAGCCCGCGCCACCGCAAGCCCAGCATGTCGGTCACGAGCGCCCAAACGGTCGTGGACCTTCCCTGCGACGGCCACAAGATCGCTGTCATCGGCGAGCGCATCAACCCCACCGGCAAAAAGCGCCTGCAGCAGGCCCTACGCGACGGCGACCTGGACTACGTCGTAAGCCAGGGCATCAGCCAGCAGGAACAGGGCGCCGACATCCTGGACGTCAACGTGGGCCTGCCCGAGATCGACGAGGTCAAGATCATCCAGCAGGCAACCGAACAGCTCCAAGGCTCCACGCTCCTGCCGCTGCAGATCGACTCCACCGACCCCGCTGCCGTCGAGGCCGCCGTGCGCCGATACGCCGGCAAGCCCATCATCAACTCGGTTAACGGCAAGCAGCAGATCATGGATGAGATCTTTCCGTTGGTTGCCCACTACGGCACCAACGTCGTCGGCCTTACGCTCGACGAAGGCGGCATCCCCGATACCGCCGAGGCCCGCTTCGCCATCGCCGAGCGCATCGTGGCCGAGGCCGCCCGCTACGGCATTGGCCCGGACCGCATCCTCATCGACTGCCTGGTCATGACCGCCTCGACCAATCAACGCCAGGCCGAGCAGATCCTGCGCGCCATGTCCCTGTGCAAGGAGCGCCTGGGCGTCAAATGCGCGCTCGGCGTGTCGAACATCAGCTTTGGCCTGCCCGCTCGCCCGCTGCTGGGTTCGGTCTTTTTGGCCGCCGCTTTTGGCGCGGGTCTGGACGCCCCCATCATGAACCCGGGCTCCAAGCGCTTTATGGATACCGTCTACAGCTATCGCGTCCTGAGCGTTGAGGACGAGGGCTCGACCGGATACATCGAGCGCTATGCCGGCTGGACCGATCCGTATAAGATCGCCGCCAACCCGGCAGCAGCTCAGGCCGCATCGACCGACACCGTGCCCGCTGCCGGCACCGACGGCACCGACGGCAACGACGACCCGATTCGTCGCATGGTCGTCTCGGGCCGCAAAGGCGAGATCGCTGCCGAGACCGAGCGTCTGCTGGCAGACCACGACGCCATGGACCTCATCAACAATCACTTTATCCCCGCCCTCGACGAGGTTGGCGTCCTCTTTGACCAGGGCAAGTTCTTCTTGCCGCAGCTTATGGCCTCGGCCGAAGCCGCACGCGTGGGCTTCGACACCATCAAGCGCCTGATGCCCGCCGGCGAGATCGCCGACAAGGGCAAGATCTGCGTGGCCACCGTCAAGGGCGACATCCACGACATCGGTAAGAACATCGTCAAGATGCTGCTCGATAACTACGGCTATACCGTCTTTGACCTAGGCCGCGACGTCGACCCGCAAGAGGTGCTCAAGACCGTGCGGGAGCGTGACATCAAGCTCGTCGGCCTCTCGGCGCTTATGACCACCACCGTCGTCGCCATGGAGGAGACCATCAAGTTGCTCCATGCCGAGGTGCCGGGCGTCAAGATCATCGTAGGCGGCGCCGTGCTCACCCCCGAATACGCCAAGCAGATCGGCGCGGACTACTACGCCAAGGATGCCGCCGAAAGCGCGCGCATCGCCGAAGAGGTCTTTGGGCAGTAACACAACGGAAACAACCGAGCACCAAAACGTGCCGCATGCGCCACTTGGCACGTGCGGCACGTTAGAATAGAAAAGACTATGCTCGTTTTGGCAGATAGGAGCGCAAGGATGGCGATCACGCCCGCAGAAATCGCGGAAACCCGCGGCATGGTTGAGGAGCAGAACCTCGACATCAGGACCATCACCATGGGTGTTTCGCTCATGGGTTGCGGTGACGAGAACCTCGACCGCATGTGCACGAAGATCTACGACCACGTGACGCACACGGCTGAGCATCTGGTCGAGACCGCCGAGAACCTCGAGCGCGAGTACGGTATCCCCATCGTCAACAAGCGCGTCTCCGTTACCCCGGTGGCGCAGATCGCCGCTTGCTGCAAGGATGAGGACCTCACCCCTATCGCGCACGCCCTCGACCGCGCGGCCGAGACGCTCGGCATCGACTACCTGGGCGGCTTCTCCGCACTCGTCCAGAAGGGCATCGGCGACGCCGATCGCCGCGTTATCCAGTCCATCCCCCAGGCGCTCGCTACCACCAGCCGCGTCTGCTCCAGCGTCAATGTTGCTAGCCTGCGCGCTGGCATCAACATGGACGCCGTGCTTATGGCGGCCCAGACCATCATCGATGCCGCTAGACTCACGGCCGACCAGGATTCCGTCGGCGCTTCCAAGTTTGTCTGCTTTGCCAACATGGTCGAGGACTCCCCGTTTATGGCGGGCGCCGTCCACGGCGGTGGCGAGGCCGACGCCGTCATCAACGTAGGCGTCTCGGGCCCCGGTGTTATGGCCGCAGCCCTGGAGACGCTGCCCGATTCCGCCTCGATGATGGAAGTCGCCGAAAAGATTAAGCAGACCGCCTTTAAGATCACCCGCGCCGGCGAGCTCATGAGCCGCGAGGCCGCCCATCGCCTGGGAGTCGAGAAGGGCATTGTCGACCTGTCGCTGGCCCCCACGCCCGCCATCGGCGACTCCGTCGCGCGCATCCTCGAGATCATCGGCGTGGGCACCTGCGGTGGCCCCGGCACGACCTGCGCGCTCGCCATGCTCAACGATGCCGTCAAGAAGGGCGGCGTCATGGCCAGCTCCAGCGTGGGCGGTCTCTCCGGCGCTTTCATCCCCGTGTCCGAGGACGCCGGCATGATCGCCGCCGTCGAAGCCGGTGCGCTTTCGCTCGAGAAGCTCGAGGCCATGACCTGCGTGTGCTCCGTCGGCCTGGACATGATCGCCATCCCCGGCGACACCCCGGTCGAGACCATCGCCGGCATCATCGCCGACGAGATGGCCATCGGCGTCATCAACAACAAGACCACGGCCGTCCGCGTGATTCCCGCCATCGGCAAGGGCGTGGGTGACTGCGTCGAGTACGGCGGCCTGTTCGGCCGTGCACCCATCATGCCGGTGAACCCCAACGCCGGCACCGTGCTCGCCCACCGTGGTGGACGCTTCCCGGCACCGCTGAACTCGCTGAAGAACTAGCTGAGGGGTTCGGGCGAGGAGCCCCGGGGAGGGCAAATATATAAGGTCGCCTGCTCGGACAGTCCTGACTCGCACGGAGAGCACATTAAGTGCTCTCCGGCTCGTGCGGAACTCGCGATCGACCTTATATATTTGCCCTCCCCGGGGCTCCCGCACAACGGGACCTCGGTTGGGTTCTATCCCGGTTGCAGTTGCTTCGCTCCTGCACCACATGGTTGATACGGCGGTTTGGCGTTGGATCGGTTCTTTCTGATATATGCTGGTTGAGGCTCTTCTTTTGGGAGGAGTCGCTTTTTTGTTGCTAGGAGGTTGGCCCGTGGTTGATGGGGATGCTCGCTCTGAGCTGCTTTCCACAGATTGGAACCAGGAATGGATGCGCCTGCAGGCTGGTCGGCGGCGGGCTGATGACTCTTTTGAGTGGGATAAGCGGGCTCGGCATTTTCGGCCGCTTGAGACTGCTCCGTATGCCCGGGACTTTATGAAGCTGTTGGCGTTAAAGCCTGGTGAATCGGTGCTTGATATGGGGTGTGGGGCTGGGTCGATTGCCATTCCGCTTGCTCAGGCTGGGCATCCTGTGATTGCTGCTGACTTTTCCCCTGCCATGTTGGGCACGCTTGATGCTGGCATTGAGTACTATGGGCTCGAGGATCGCATTACGCCGCTTGAGCTTGCTTGGGATGATGATTGGGATTTGGTTGGACCGGTCGCGAAAGCGGTGGATGTTGCCTTTGCCAGTCGGTCGGTTACGACGACCAATCTAAAAGATGCGCTTGCCAAGCTTGATCGAACGGCTCGTCGGCGTTGTGCTGTCACGATGGTCGCCAACTCCAGCCCGCGCTATGATCTGCACTTGATGAACGCTATCGGCGCCTCGGTTACCTGCAGTAATGGCTTTGTGTATGCTTTTAATATCCTCATTCAGATGGGTGCCCTGCCGCAGGTTACGTACTTTGAATCGCCTCGTCGCGATACCTTCGATAGCCTTGAGGCGGGCGTGGCGGACTTCTCCCGCATGCTCGAGCACGGTAACGAGGATAAGATCGACCGTCTGCGCGTCTACGTCGCTCAGCATATGATTGAAAATCCCCATGCCGGCGAGCCAGGGTCCAAGGGCGTGCCGCAGGGGCGCTATATGCTCGACCATATCCGTAAGGTTCGCTGGGCGTTTATTGCATGGGAACCGGTCTCTGAATCCCGCTCGTAGCCCGTTCACAGCCCGAGCTGCCCATCACCTCGGCATCCGCATTCTTTGCGAACTGGGCAAACGCGCTCCACACCGCGCCGTTCCTGCGCTATCGTGGGACAGCTCACGTAGATTAAGGCCCCGTCGCGGGGCACCCCATACATAGAAAGCGAGAACCCATGGCACTGACAGGAGCCCAGGTCAAGCAGCTTCGCAGCATGGCCCATCACCTCAACCCCGCCATCATCATCGGTAAGTCCGATGTCAACGAGGGCACCGTCGAGCAGACGGTCGCCTACCTGGAGAAGCATGAGCTCGTTAAGTGCTCCGTGCTCGATGGCTCCAGTCTTTCCGCCCGCGAGGCCGCCGAAGAGCTCTCCGAGCGTTGCCACGCCGAGGTCGTCCAGGTCATCGGCCGCAAGTTCTCGCTGTATCGCGAGTCCTCGCGCAAGGACATCGAGAAGATCAAGCTCGTCTAAGAGCCAATGATTCTGCGAGCCAACACATAGCAAGCTTTCGGGTGCCCAAGTACTTCGGGCGCCCGTTTTTTATCGCTCGACCAGCACGCGATTGAGCCGCCCCTCCACCAAGCGCTCGTATAGACGCCGCGTCTCGGGCTCGGGCACGCCATTGACCTGCTCCCTCAGATGGTGCATATGCCCGCTGTACAGCTCGACGATATCGCGCCGCCGCCCCGCCGCACTGTAGACGCGCATGGCGCAGCGCACCATATCCTCACGCGCCGTTTCCTGTCGAAGCCCCGACTCCGCCAGCCAAATCGCCGACTGCAGATCGTTTTCTTCTAGAGCGGCATTTGCTCCCTTAATCATGCAATCGATGTACTTTGACTGCATAATGCGTCGCATACGCAGAAAGTAGGTGGGGTTACAGCCATTGGGAACATACAGCGGTCCGGCATAAAGCTGCTCAATCTTAAGGCACAGCTCAACTAAATGGGGCCCGCGTGCGCCCGTGCGATTTCCCAAAACCTCGCGGCTTATCTGGTCAAACAGCCGTACATCGGTCTTGACGTAGTCGCCGTTGAGTCCGATGCATTCATTTTGGATGAGCACACACGACTTGCCATCCGGCGTCGGTCCCAAAGCCGACCGCAAGCGCGATATCGTCGAGTACAGGTTGTTGCGGGCGCTATTGAACTCGGCATGGGGCCACAGCTCCATGGCCAGCGTCTCACGATCGACGAGCGCATCCATGCCCAGCGCAAGCCGCTCGGCAAGTGTCGCCGCCTTCTTGCGCCGCCACATTTTGTCCGTGATGGGAAACCCGTCGCGCTCGGCGCGAAACGCACCAAACATGCGAATCTCGATATGGTCGATGGTATCAACGGCTTCAACCTCGCCGGCCTGGAACAGGCGCTCGCCCTCCCCTTCCAGATCGTCGCGCAGCGAATACCGCGATAACTCGCGCACGGGAAGCTTCTTGCGAATCCTGGTCGCCGGCTCGCCCAGACAATGCATGGCAAGGCGCGCAAAGAGCCGATACGATGGCTCTAGAATCCCCGCACGATTCATGGACATCCAGGCCGCAAGATCGCTGTCTCGGCCCGCACAGGCCAAATGCAGCGCCACCATCCAGGCCTCCGCTCCACCAACCTGCGTCTGGCTTATATCGAGCAACTCCGCTTCCTCGCGCACCGAAACCATCGAGGTGTTACGCAGATACGCCGCGCGCTCCAACAGCAATGCGTTATCGCGCATGTACGCAATCGACTCCTCGGCAAGTTTGAGCACTTGGACCGCACGGAACTTTGCATTAACCGGCCGTCCCTCTGCCAGCGACTGCCAGCCTTCTAGCAACAGGCCAAACAGCTGAATCTGGTTGTCGCGCATGCGCACGGCAAAACGATCGAGCTCGTTGAATGCCGCGTCGTCGGTTACCGGCAAGCCGGAAAGGAGCCGCCGTGCCGCCAACACCATGCGCACCCAGATAGCCATCGCCTTAAGCCCACGTACGTCGAGCGCCTCCCGCACCACCGTCATCTCGTCGTCGCGCTCGTCGGTTCCCGCAAACGACCCGTCAAAAAGCTCCACCAGCATGCTGTCGGCCCGTATAACAATCCCCGCGATGTCGAGCTCGCAGTCGTAGGCCTTGCTCGTTTTGAGCTGCTGTAGAACGCCGCCGTCATCTCCCCGCTCGGTCAGGCAGCGCTTGACCTCGATATGCGCGGACAACATATCGAGTGCGGTATGGGATGTCTCGATTTCTGGCACGGTCAGGTTCGTAGGAAGCCCAAGCCCGTTGTCCCCATAGCAAACAGCCGTCAGTGTCTGGGCCACCCTCCATGAAACAGGGTCTATTTCGCAGGCCGCCCGTTCGCCCCCGCGCTCGATGACCGATGCCATATAGCGAGCGAGCTTTGTATTGGACACGCTGACCGCTGCCAGATATACGCCAAGCGCCTCGGCAGGCGTTGGCTCTGGAGCCGGATCCTCGGCATCGATCGTGCCCAGCGCTGCTCGGCAGATATCGGCCCCGTGCCCCGTCAGAGCCAGATCGACCCCATACTGCCCAGCAAGTTCAAGGACCGCATCACGGTCCAAAAAGGCGTCCGCCAGGCCCATCGCCGCATCGCATCGGCCCGCCTTAAGCAAAATCCGGGCCGCCCTCGGAACAAGTTCGGGGCGAACCTCGGCCACCAACTTACGCAAGCGCAAGCGTCCGTTATCCTCCGTGCCCAGACACGTAAAACTCCGCTCGGCGGGGTCCAAGCCAAAGATCGGGTAGTCGCGTACGAAGTAGGACTGGTCGACCATCGATAGCCTCACCCCGCAAGCCTCGAGTTCTGCGATATTGCCCTCGCCCATCAAAATCATGAGACATGCCACGCAAAACAGTGCATTATTGTCGAGCGAAGCCAGGTCGACAAGTGCCGCGCCATATACGTTGACAATCTCGTTTTCGAGCAGACCGGCTACGTCGCCTTGGCCATACAGACCCGTCTGCAATGCCGAAACGAGCTCGGGCACGCCCTGCGTGAGCTGATAAAAGTCGAGCGATGTGCTGATCGAAAACGCCGATGCCCACGCCGAATACTCATAGGCATGCACCTTGAGCATCTGCGCATTGATCTTAACCGAATCGCCCAGCCCATGAATCAGTTGACGATTTGAAGGACGGCAGGAGATAAAGACCCCCACCCCCATAGCGCGCAGGCCGCGAATCCTGTCGATGAGGTCTTCGGTATCGTGCTGATCGAGGTTTGGCACATTATCAATCGCGATAAGGGAGTGCGGTTTGTCTTTGAGTTCTTCGGTAACCACCTCGAGCTGCATAAACACCTCGCGCCCAGTGGCGCGATCGGCCTCGATAATCCGCACGGGGCCTCGCGTCGGGTCGCATTTAACCTCATGGGTGTACTGCAGCAGCACCGAGGTCTTCCCAAACCCGTCGGGCGCATAAAGAACCACGATGCCGGCCTTTCGGCCCTTGGCGAGAAGCTCATTCATCAAGCGTTCGCGTCGCACCATATAGCCACCGCCCAGCGGCATCAGCTCGAGGTCGTCCATACTGCCCAAATCGTTTACCATGCCCGCTCCTCAACTCGACCGTATGGACACTGTAACCGCAAGACCATACAAGCCGCGCTATGAATAGAGCGACCTTGTGTTCTAGGTTGTCTTTTGGTACGCAAGCGGCAAGTTTTTGTACAGCGAGGGCCGATTGTTATTAATCCCCCGACTAATCGGTCTTTAAGCAGGTAAATGAGCTTGTCAGCTTGTCCCATCTAAGCGGCAGTGTAACGCAAATGAACAAGGTTCAGCTATGTCATTCAACTCGCCTAGCACCCGCTACCGTCTACGACCTTTTAGTGGCATTTTTGCATAGAATCTGGTATGGAATGAATCAAGCTGTTGGGCATCCGGCATTCGTCAAGCTTGCGGCAAGATTTTGGTCAAGCGGGCGGAGAGGGATAACAAAAAGGCCCCCGCAAAGCGGAGGCCTTAGGCAAGGCTATGTCGAGATGCAGGATTCGCGCTACTCGCAGAGCGAAAGGGCGGCCTCGTCGGCAACGACAACGCAGTTGGTGTGCAGCTGCAGGATCGAAGCCGGGCACGCGGGCGTAACCGGACCATAGCACATGTCATGCACGGCCTGAGCCTTGGCCTCGCCGTTGGCGACGACTAGGATCATGCGGGCATACATGATGGTCTGGGTACCCATGGTGTAGGCCTGACGGGGAACATCGTCGATGCTGTCGAACAGGCGGCTGTTGGCCTGAATGGTGCTCTCGGTGAGGTCGACGCAGTGCGTGCCCTTGGAGAAGTGGTCATCGGGCTCGTTGAAACCGATGTGGCCGTTGTTGCCAATGCCGAGCAGCTGCAGATCCGGGTAACCGGCGGCGGCGACGATCTTGTCGTACTCAGAGCAGGCAGCGGCGGCGTCGGGGTTGGAACCGTCGGGCACATGCGTGTTGTTCAGGTCGATGTTGATGTGATCGAAGAAGTTCTCACGCATGAAGTAGTGATAGCTCTGGGGATCGTCGTGCGAAAGGCCGCGATACTCGTCCAGGTTGTAAGTGCTGACCTCGGCAAAGTCGACGTCGCCCTTCTCGTACCAAGCAGCGAGCTGCTTGTAGGCACCGATCGGGGTGGAGCCGGTGGCAAGACCCAGCACGCAATCGGGCTTGAGGATAACCTGCGCCGAGATGATATTGGCGGCCTTGCGGCTCATATCCTCGTAGTCTTTAGCTTTAATGATCTTCATTACGCGTCCTTTCTCGTACAAGAGAGGCAAGGCTCCCCTTACAAGCACTTGCCCGCGGCCCGCGTCGGCCGCAACCAACGTGTGCGGCCACCAGGGCGAGGTCGCGTAATGTATGTGTCTCGTGTCTAGCCGCGTCGAGGCCCCTGCCCGTCCACGGTGACCCAAAGCCGTTTAGCTTCGGACAAATCCCATCTTGCCACGGAGGGCGCCCTCTTTCAAGGGCGCCCTCCATAAACGTGTTTGAATTGTAGGCTAATGGCCACGTGCACTTACTAGCGCTCGCGAGCAACGATGAGCTGGTCCATCTCTTCGACATGCGCACCAACGGAGCCCTTGATACTCGAGAACTCAACGGAGTTGCACACCAAGATGGGAACCGTCACATCGTAGCCCTCGGCAGCAATTGCCTCGCGATCGAACTCGATGAGCACGTCACCCTTATGGACGACATCGCCCACCTGTGCATGCACGCTAAAATGCTTGCCCTCAAGCTGAACAGTGTCCAAGCCAACGTGGATGAGCACGTCTAGGCCATCGACCGTGTTGAGCGCAACGGCGTGACCCGTGGGAAAAATGGCCTCGACCTTGGCGTCTGCCGGCGCAATCACACGCGTGCCGGTAGGCTGAATCGCCACGCCCTGGCCCAAAAGGCCGGTGGCAAATGTCTGGTCATTGACCTCGGACAACGGAATGACGTCGCCCGAGATGGGAGCATCCAGCGTAAGAACTCGTCCACGCATACCAAAAGACCTTAGGACTTTAGTGAACATGCTCCCCCTCGGACATACCAATCAATCAAAATAGCTTTAACAGTTTACCACTTGGCACCCGTTTTTGACCATTAGGGAAGTTCGCGCTTGACAACCTCGACGATGTCGTCGACAACACGCTGAGTGAGCTCGTGCGTCTCCGCCTCGGCCATAACACGGACCAGCGGCTCGGTACCGCTCGGGCGCACCAGAATGCGGCCGCGGCCGTCAAGCTCCTTCTCGGCGGCAGCGACGGCGTCCCAAATGGGCTGGCAATCGTCCAGGCCGGCCTTGTTGTCGGAATGCACGTTGACGAGTACCTGCGGGTACTTCTTCATGATGCCGGCAAGATCGGTGAGGGTACGACCGGTGCGCTTGAGCACGGCCAGCAGCTGCAGAGCCGTCACCAGGCCGTCACCGGTGGTGTTGTGCTCCAGGAAGATGATGTGGCCGGACTGTTCGCCGCCGATGACGGCGCCATCCGCGAGCATGCGCTCCAAAACGTAGCGGTCACCCACGGCGGTCTGAACCATCTCGAAGCCCTGCTCCTTCATGGCAATGGAGAAGCCCAGGTTGCACATAACAGTCGAGACAATCTCGGAGTTGGCGAGCTTGCCGCGAGCGGCCAGGTCGGAGCCGCAGATGGCCAGGATGTAGTCGCCATCGATCTCGTTGCCCTCGCTGTCCACGAACAGCACGCGATCGGCGTCGCCATCGTGGGCCAGGCCGATGTCAGCATGGGTGCGCAGCACGAGCTCGCGCAGGGGCTCAAGGTGCGTAGAGCCGCATTCAACGTTAATGTCAGTGCCGCAGTAATCGGTGTTGATGGCATGGACCGTGGCACCCAGGCGCTGCAGCGCGGCGGGCGTAGTCTGGCAAGAGGCGCCATGGCCGCAGTCGACGGCAACGACCAGGCCGTCGAGCCTCAGGCCATCAAGCGTATCGATGGCGTGGTCGACATATGCCTTGCGGGCGTCCTTCATCTTGATGATGTGGCCCACGCCGGCGCCGGTCGGCAGCGTGTCGGCAGCCATGGCTTCCTCGGACATGACCCAGGCGCTGATCTCTTCCTCGACAGCATCAGGAAGCTTCATGCCCTTGCGGCTAAAGAACTTGATGCCGTTGAACTCCGGCGGATTATGCGAAGCAGAGATGACAATGCCGCCATCGAGCTCGTTCTGAACAGTGAGCAGCGCCACAGCAGGCGTGGGGATGACGCCGCAGCAGTGCGGGCGGCCGCCCTCGGCCATAATGCCGGCGGTCAGAGCACTCTCGAGCATGGTGCCCGAAAGGCGCGTGTCACGGCCGATGCAGATATCCGGACCAAGGAACTTGGTCGCCGCGCGGCCCAGGCGAAACGCGAGGTCGCACGAAAGATCGGCGTTGGCGACGCCACGGACGCCGTCGGTACCGAAGATGTTCTGGGGCATAGGATCGCTCCTTCCCTAGCAGGCGATATGCAACCGCCCACCCTAGTCGAAAAAGAAAAGCGGGACCCGCCGAGGAATCGGCAGGCCCCGCTTGTACATTGTATCTCGAAAGGAGATAAAACCTTAGCGCTTGGAGAACTGGGGAGCGCGGCGGGCCTTCTTGAGGCCGTACTTCTTGCGCTCGACCACGCGAGCATCGCGCGTAAGGAAACCGGCCTTCTTGAGGTCAGCACGGTAGTCGCCAGCGTTCAGAAGAGCGCGAGCGATGCCCAGGCGCAGAGCGCCAGACTGACCGGAGATGCCGCCGCCATCGCACAGAGCGATAACGTCGAACTGACCGGCGGTGTCGGTCACCTTGAAGGGAGCAAGGGCGTTCTCAACGAGCTGATGACGGCCGAAATACTGCTCGGCGTCACGCTTGTTGATGGTCACCTTGCCGGTGCCGGGGACGAGACGGACGCGGGCGACGGCGTTCTTACGACGGCCGGTACCCTGGTAGACAACGGTGTTCTCAGCCATCTTTAAGCCTCCAGCTCAATCTTCGTGGGGTTCTGGGCAGCATGCGGATGCTCGGCACCAGCGTAGACCTTAAGCTTGGTCATCTGGGCACGGCCGAGGGTGGTCTTGGGCAGCATACCGCGAACGGCGCGCTCGATGACCTTCTCCGGGTGCTTCTCCATAGCCTGGCGGAAGCTCTCAGCCTTGAGGCCGCCGTTGTAGCCGCTGTGGCGATAATAGGTCTTCGTGTCGGCCTTGTTACCGGTAAGCTGGACCTTATCGGCGTTGATGACGACAACGAAGTCGCCGCAGTCGCTGTTGGGCGTGAACTGGGGCTTGTTCTTACCGCGCAGGATCATTGCGATCTGGGTGGCAAGACGGCCCAGGACAGCACCATCGGCGTCGACGAGAACCCAGTTGCGCTGGACCTCGCCCTGCTTGGCGTAGTGAGTCGATTTCGAAATCACTTAGACTCCTCCATGTACAGTACGTGTTGTTACAGAGATTCACGGGGCTCTGCAAGTAACCCGTCCATATTACCCCGCTCGCCGTACGAGTCAACAGGTATTTTGGCTCCGACCAGAGTTTCTGCACATGTCATCCACGAGCCGTGATTTTTCCAACTCTTTAGCTGTTGTCATTTTTTGAGGGTTCGCCGTCGCTAGCGCTCAACGAACTCTTGGATTTCCGCGAGCAGGCGCTTTGCCTCCTGACGGCCCTGGATATACAGGTCCAAAAGCTTTGCCGGATCGTGCTCGACATGGCCGACCTCGACCGGCTTTTGCGGAGCGATGACCAGCGCGCGGCCCTCGCGCTCATACTTCCACAGGTGCATGCGCTGTATGTTGTAACGGTCGTGGCGCGTCTCGATAGCCTCGAGCAGGTAGGGGTAGTCGGCATAGCGGGCGCGCGCGGCAGGCATAAACTCGTAGGGCTTTTTCTCGTACGAGCGGTCCTGCGTGACAATGACAACCGCGCGCTCGAAGCCGGCCTCCTCGAGCACATGCTCGATAGGAACCGAATCGGCCACGCCGCCGTCGACGTATTTGTGCCCGTCAATCTCGACCGGCGGCGTCACCAGCGGCAGCGAGGTCGAGGCGCGCACGGCGTCGAGATCGAGCACGGCGCTTTTGACCGGGAGGTACGTGGCGGTTCCAAAGAGCATGTCCGTCGCGACGGCGTACATCTCAATGGGGCTCGCGTCGAACGTCTCGTTATCAAAAGGATCCAGGCGGTCCTGGACGTCGTTGAAGATAAAGTCGTAGCCCACGATGGAACCCGTGGACGCAAACGACGCGGCGCCCATGTAGCGGCTGTCGTTGCAGAAGGTCAAATTGACTCGGTTGGTGCGGCCGATCTGGTGCGACTTGTAGTTGACGCCGTTGAGCGCACCGGCCGAGACGCCGTACACCGCCGGAATTTCGACACCGGCCTCCATGAGAACGTCGAGCACGCCGGCGGTAAACTGCCCACGAAAACTGCCACCCTCCAAGACGAGCGCGACCTTGCCGGCGTTCTTTGCCTTATCTTCTGCAGTCATATTGACCTCCTGCGATTGCGTTTTGGCTTTCTTCTACCCAGTTTTGGAATGGAGGGCGCGCAGGTTTTTCGAGGCGGCAGGTGCAGCGGAAAGTGCGTCCCAGTTTGAGGCGGGATTACGGGATGCGCTTTCCGCTTGGACCGCCGTTGGGAAAGCGCGACCCGTTCTGAGCGCGGATTCCGGGTTGCAGTTTCCGCTTGAGGCGCCATCCGGAAAATGAATCCCATTCCGAGCGTCGATTCCGGGATGCGGTTTCCGCTTGAAACGTCATCCGGAAACCGCATCCCAGTCTGAACCGGAATTCTGGGATGGATTTTCCGCCTGGGGCGACGTTGATGCGGGGCATGGCAGGCTGCAGTCCGATCGGCATCGCATCTGCATAGGGTTGAAGCTTTGCGCGGAGAATCCGCGTATTTGCTTCGCAAATCCGCACCGGCTTCGGCCGCCCGCCGGCGTCCTCGCCCGCTCGCTACAAACGCTTCGCGTTTGCTTAACGCTCGCGCCCTGCACAGAGTTCGATTCTCCGCGGTACGAACTGGAAATAAAAAGGCAGGTAGATATAAGTATCTACCTGCCTGTTACGTATGGTGGAGGCGCGGAGAATCGAACTCCGGTCCACGAAAGCCCCCTGATTGGCATCTCCAAGCTCAGTCGCTGGTTTAGTCTCGGACGCTTTGCGCGCAGCGACACGCTCGCGGCGTCCTAACCGGTTCGGTCTTAGCCTGCGCCATACCGATTACGTGCGCAGGAGCATTCCCCTAAAATGACGTCGCGCCGGTGTCGGGGAAATCACCGGGTTGACGCGCCGCTATAAACTAAGCAGCGAGAGCCATAGGCTCAAAAGAAGAGTTGTTGTCAATTCAATTTGACGGTACCCCTGTTTAACGAGGCGAGGAGACCTCGGCTTGCTTCCTCTCTCAGAGCTATCGTGTCGAAACCAGTCGCCCCCGAATGTTGGGAAAGTCTGGATGGTATCGGGCCTGCAAACACCCGATAACCGTCGACTTTTCAAGGAACACGCGAGGTGAACCCCGCTCGTGGATAGCTATCTTACCACGTTCTAAAGGCAGACAAGTGCTCTATGCACGAGCTGTGAAGACCCCAATGTGCGCCGCACTTCGCACTTTTGCTACCGAACGCGTCACGTATATTTTCGCCAAGCACAATTGACCCGTCGAAAGGACCGTTATGGATACCAAACAGCAACTCGTCAATGCCCTCGCAGGCCTGGGCTCGACCATTACCGAAGCTATGGACGTCATCGAAGGCTTTGTCCCCTGCGGACATCCCGCCCTCACGGTATCGAACGCACTCGTCGCGCTGGACGCTGACGATGATGCGGCTCTCGCCCAGCAGCTTGAGACCGTCGAGGGCTTTATCGACCACGTGAGCGAGAACCGCGGCGTGACCGCCTACCACGGCATCGAGGTCGAGCTCGCGGGTCCCAAAGCCGATCTGCTCGCAGCAATCCGCGAGGTAGACGCCCTGATGCAGACCGCAGGCGTCAAGAACACCCAGGTCAACGAGTGGGTCTACCGCAGCCTGGCAGCACTAAACGATTCCGACGAAAAGGCAGCCGAGCAGCTCGCAGAAAGTCCCGCCATTAAGGCCGAGCTTTTGTAAATAGCAGACGCGGGCCCCTTGGCGCATCGTCGTCCAAGGGGCCCGCAAACAGTTCGCGTCAACCGATAACCGCGCTGCCGCGTTTGGCCAAAGCAAGAATCGGCATCATTTGGCGCGGGGTCTTTGCTGCAAGATCGGCATGTTCGAGCAGCTTGCGATCGTTGGTCACCAAGTAATCGACCTGCGCGCGTTTGCATGCGGCGAGTACCAAGTTGTCCTCGTAATCGCGATGGAGCGCTAAGTATTTGTCGGCCAGCCAAAGGTCCGACGCATCTGCACCCACGGCTGTGGCGTTTTCGGTCATATTCCGAACAAACGCCAGCGCCGCATCGCCAATCGCGCGGGCAGAAGCCTCGTCGAGCGCTCCCCCGCTGGCAAGAACGCTACGCTTCAGCTCGTGTTGGACAACGTACAGCACGTCCTTGGCGATATGCACCGGAAAGAACAGCAATGCCCCCGTCTCCGTCGCCTGTCCAATAAACGCACGTGCGGCAAGCGACTCGGCATGGTCGGCGCAAAACGAATCAACCCATACGTTGGCATCCACCATTATTTTGAGGGGAACCCCGCTCACAGGATCATCCCCTTTTGGCGATAATGCTCATCCATGGCTTCGGAATAGATTGCGTCCCAACCGCGATCGTCGGATGCGGGCGGCGCAACGATGCCCAAATCTGCATAAAGCCGGTCTGCCGCTGCCCACGACGCGGCGAACGGAGTATCGTGCGCGACGGTCTGCTGCCGGTCGTCGACGGCCGCAAGCACTTCCTCGCACTGCCCGCCACCCTGTGCGACCTTGGCCACCACCTTTTTGATGAGCTCGGGCAGTGACCCGCCCGAAAGCTGCAGCGCTTCCTCGGCACGGTTCTTGACCTGGCGATCCACGCGAACGTTCACCTGTGCCATGCCACTAACAGCACCCACGTTGATCCCGCCCCCTTCAATTGCTAGCCATGCTAGCACCACTATATAGATAAGCTAGCACTTGGTCAAACGCAAAAGGCCTGCGCCCAGACGACACAAATGCCGTCTGGGCGCAGGCCAGATAACGTGGGCGAACACGTCTGCTAGCGCAGGTAAGCCTTCGCGTTGCTCAGGCTGTAGGCAATCGTCGAGCCGTTGTGCAGCAGCGACGACGTCTGCGGGGTAATCGCGCCGGTGATCCCCAGCGCCAAGAGCGCTGAGTTGGTGAGCATCACCTTAGAATAGGAGCTCGTCAGACGGTCGATGAGACCCTGACTCATGCGGCGCAGGCGCACGATCGCGGCAAGATCCGTGTCGGTCAGGATGATGTCGGCGACCTCCTTGGCGATGTCGCTTCCGCCACCCATTGCCAGCCCCACGTCGGCCAGGCCCAGCGCCGGTGAGTCATTGACGCCGTCGCCCACCATGGCAACGTGACGCCCCTCGCCCTTAATGCGCTCCACATAGGCGTACTTGTCCTCGGGCAGCAGCTCGGCCTTAAACTCGTCAACGCCCGCCTCGCGCGCAATGCGCTCGGCCGTGCGCTCCGAATCGCCTGTGAGCATAACGACATGCTTGACGCCCAGCGCATGCAAGTCGGCGATGGCCTCACGGACCCCGGGCTTGAGCGGATCCTCGATGCCGAGCACGCCGACGACCTTTCCATCGACCGCCAGATATAGCGGCGACAGGCCCTGCATCTGGGACTCGATTTGCTCCTTAATGTCGGCCTCGAGCTGCGCGCTCTCGTCCTCAAACACAAAGTGTGCCGAGCCGATAATCGCGCGACGCCCTTCGATGGACGAAGCGATGCCGTGCGCCACGATGTACTCGACCGCAGCGTGACGCTCGCGGTGCTCGAGCCCGCACTCGCGTGCCGCATTGACCACGGCACGCGCCACCGGATGCGGAAAATGCTCCTCCAAGCAAGCGGAAAGGCGCAGGACCTCGTCCTCGCTCCAGCCATCGGTGGTGAGCACGCAGGCAAGACGCGGCTGCGCCTCGGTAAGCGTGCCGGTCTTGTCAAACACAATGGTGTCGGCCTTGGCAAACGACTCAAAGTATTTCGCGCCCTTGACCATGACGCCCATCTTGGCAGCATCGCTCATAGCGGTCATGACGGCAACGGAACCCGTGAGCTTGAGTGCGCACGAGTAGTCGACCATCAGTGCCGCCGAGGTCTTGATGAGGCTGCGGGTAGTAAGCGCAACCAGGCCCGCGAGCAGGAAGTTCCACGGGACGATCTTGTTGGCAAGGTCCTCCATATGCGACTGGCCCTCGGACTTGAGCGAGTCGGCCGTCTGCACGAGCGAGACGATTGAGCGCAGTTTGGTTTGCGCCGTATTGGCGCGCACGCGCACCAAGATGCCGCCGTCTTCCACGACGGTACCGGCGAACACGTCGTCGCCCACGCTGCGCTCGACGGCCAGCGGCTCGCCGGTCAGGGTCGCCTGGTTGACCATAGCGCTCCCCTGCTCGACAACACCGTCGATGCAGATGGACATGCCGGTGCGCACGGCGACCAGATCGCCGGGCTCAAGCTCGGTGGCGGCAACGCTTACCTCGGTGTCGCCGACGACCTTTTGCGCCTTGTCGGGCACATCGAGCAGCGAGTTGATGAGCTCGTTTTCGCTCATGGCGCGGGTGTAGTCCTCGAGCAGCTCGCCCACGTTGAGCAGGAACATCGTCTGGCCTGCGGTGTCGACATCACGTTTGACGAACGAAATGCCGATGGCCGAAGCGTCGAGCACGGGAACGGTCAGGCGCGGCTGCGCGAGCTCACGGAGGGCGGCACGCAAAAAGGCCATGTAACCGGCCACGACAAACACCGCACGCAGGGGCGTGGGCAAGAACCAGCGACGTGCGTAATGGGCACCGACGAGTGTCGCCAGGTCCATAACGAGTTTGTGCTTGCGCGGCTCAAGCTGCATCACGTAACCCGACTTGGCATCGGCAATAGCTTGAGCATCGAGTGCGCCCAGGGCGTCGAGCACGCTTGCGCGGCGCGGCTCGTCGTACTCCAGCGCCATCTGGCCAATGCGGCCGTAGACGCGCACCTTGCGCACACCATCGATTTCGCCGCTGAGCTTTAGAAGCGCATCGAGATCGCTCTCTGGCACAGGACCCGCCAACTGGAGGCGGGTCCTGCCGGGGATCTCGCTGATAATCGAGAATCTCATTGTTTATGCCTGGGAGTGCTACTCGGCTGCGTTGTCCGCGGCGGCCTCGCTCTGGGTGATGTAAGCAGCCTCGGCAACCATGTCGTCGACCTCGGCCTTGGCCTGCTCGACCATGTCCTGGTAGCCGTTCTTGATGCGCATGCCGCACGCAATGCCCTGCACGCAGGCGTTCTTTACCGGAGCGCTGGTGAGCAGCTTGATGCCGGCCGTACCAAGCAGAAAACCGCCACCGACAAGCAGGGTGTTAAACGTCGACTTCTTCATGTTGCTTCTCCCTTTTGCCGCATCGGACGCGGCACGGTGCCTCAGCACCCGAGTAAACAAGTTTGCTCGAGCACACTTTTGGAAAATAGTTTAGTTTATCTAACTATTGAGGTCAACAAAGGTTAACTTTTTGGAAATCTTGGGGCGCGCTGTGACCAAGGGGGCCGTCCCTGCACCACATCCACAAAAAATGAGGGCGCCAACAGCGCCCTCATTCACCAAATTCCATTCAGCCCGCCTGACCCGAACGGCCGAGTCGTTGCAGAACCCGGGAGCCCCGGCAGGGCGGGTGCGTCCTCAAAATGAGTTCCCTTCAAAACAATGGGCGCGCCAACGGCACGCCCATTCACTCTATTCAATTCAGCCCCACCTGACCCGAACGGCCGAGTCGTCACGGAACCGAGGGGCCGGGTGCAGGGCCTTGCCTCTCAATGAGTTCCGCACGAACAGGAGGCGCCAGTGGCGCCTCCGTCGTGAGTCAGGACTGTCCGAAATTGAGAGGCAAGGCCCTGCACCCGGCCCCTCGGTTCCCGCTTACGAGAGCGACGTTCTCAGCAACTCGTTGAAGAGCTTCGGGTTGCCCTTGCCGCGGCTCGCCTTCATGCACTGACCCACCAAAAAGCCGATGACCTTCTGGTTGCCGTCACGATACTGTTGCGCCTGATCGGCACAGTTAGCCAGCACCTCGTCCACGATCGGCTGCAACGCACCGGCATCACTCACCTGACGCATGCCGCGCTCGTCGACAATCTTGTTGGGGTCGTCGCCGGTCTGGGCCATGGCCTCAAAGACTTCGTGCGCCTGGTTGGAGCTGATGGCATCGGTCGCCAGCAGCTTGGCGAGTGCTGCCACCTGAGCCGGCGCGATACCGGACTCGGCGAGCGACACGCCCGCGCCCTTAAGGTAAGCAATCATCTCGTTCACCAGCAAGTTTGCAACCGTCTGGGCCTCCTTGCCAGCCATACCGGCAGCGGCCGCCTCAAAGAACTCGGCAAACTCCGGGTCGCCGGCGATCTGCTCGGCGTCGGCCGCCTTAATGCCAAAGTCGGCCTCAAAGCGGGCGCGCTTGGCATCGGGCAGCTCGGGGATCTCGCCACGGCAGCGGTCGATGAACTCGTCATCCAGATCGAACGGCGCCAGGTCGGGATCGGGGAACAGGCGATAGTCGTCGGCCGTCTCCTTCACACGCATGACCACAGTGCGCTTGCGGCTGGGCTCCCAGTGGCGGGTCTCCTGATAGATGATGCCGCCCTCCTCGAGCACCTCGGCCTGGCGGCAAATCTCGTAGGCAAGGCCATCGTGCAGGCTCTTAAACGAGTTGAGGTTCTTGAGCTCGGTCTTGGTACCCAGCTTGGTCTCGCCGCGGCGGCGCAGCGACACGTTGCCGTCGCAGCGCATGGAACCCTTCTCCATGGAGCAGTCCGAAATGCCCAGCGTCACAAAGATGCGGCGGAGCTTCTCCATAAACAGGCGCGCTTCCTCGGGCGTACGCAGGTCGGGCTCAGTCACGAGCTCAATCAAAGGCGTGCCGCAGCGGTTGTAGTCGACGAGCGACTCGGCCGCGGCGGTAATGCGGCCCTCGGCGCCACCCACGTGGACCATCTTGGCGGCGTCCTCCTCCATGTGGATGCGCAGGATGCGGATGGGCACCGTGTAGGAACCGTCCTCGCGGCGCTCGGGCATCTGCAGGTTAGATGCATCGTAGCTGGCCAGATGACCGGCGCGCTGATTGCCCTCGCGCATGGTCGACGTCATGGACGTGGACAGACCCTCGGCGTTGGCCGAGGCGCTCGCCAGACTCTGGGCCTCGGCCTCGCCAAACGCGCAGTCGGGGCGCTCGGCGGCGCCGCGACCGGTCACGTCCAGATCAAGATGACCGTACATGGCAAAGGCGACTGGACCCTGCGTGGTCTGGAAGTTCTTGGCCATATCGGGATAGAAGTAGTGCTTGCGGTAGAACATCGAGTGGCGCTGAATCTCGCAGTTGGTGGCGAGACCGGCCTTGACGATGCTCTCGATGGCGCGCTTGTTGGGCACCGGCAGCGCACCGGGCAGGCCCAAGCACACCGGGCACACGTTGGCGTTGGGCTCGTCATCGTGGCTGAGCTTGCAGTTGCAGAACATCTTGGTATCGAGTGCGGTGAGCTCGGTATGGATCTCCAGGCCGATCACGGCCTCCCAATCCTGCAGGACCTCGGAAAGCTCCTTCATTACAGCTCGCCTCCCTTCCCGGCAAAATCGGGCGCGACGGAAAGCGCGGGCGCACCCGTGGCGGCATCGGCAAAGCCGCGCTCCAGGGCGCGGGCAAACGTAAGCAGCTGACGGTCTTTAAAGGCAGGTCCCACCAGCTGGGCAGAAACGGGCAGCTGAGTATCCTCGCCCAGGCCCAGCGGCACCGAAATGCCACCGTTGCCGCAGATGTTGAGCGAAATGGTATACAGGTCGGAGAGGTACATCTGCGTGGGGTCGCTGATCTCGCCAAACTTAAAAGCCGTGCGCGGCGAGGCGGGCATGAGAATGGTGTCCACCTTGGCATACGCGGCGTCGTAGTCCTGCGTGATGAGCGTGCGGGCCTTTTGCGCGGCATAGTAGTACTTGTCGTACACGCCCGAGGAGAGCAGGTAGGCACCGAGCATCTGGCGGCGCTTGGCCTCGGCGCCAAAGCCGTGGGCGCGCGAAAGCGAGCTCTGGTCGGACAGGTTGGCGCAGCCCTCCTCCTGATAGCCGTAGCGAATGCCGTCGAAGCGGGCCAAGTTGGAGAACGCCTCGGCCGGGCCGATGACGTAGTAGGCGGCGATGGCGGCGTCCAGGTGCGGCAGGTCGACCTCGACCAGCTCGGCGCCCTGGTTCTGCAGCTCCTGGGCGGCGCGCTGAACAGCGGCCTTGACCTCGGACGTCAGGCCCTCGGCCTCCATAAACGCGGGGATGATGCCCACGCGTTTACCCTCGATGCTGTCGTTGAGATGCTCGGTAAAGTCGACGGCGCAATCCTGGCTGGTGCAGTCGTACGGATCATGGCCCGCGCCGGTAAGCGCGTTCATGGCCAGCGCGACATCCTCGACCGTGCGGCCAAAGGGGCCCACCTGGTCGAGCGACGAGCCAAAGGCAACCACGCCGTAACGGCTCACGGCGCCATACGTGGGCTTAAAGCCCACCACGCCGCAGAGGCTCGCCGGCTGGCGAATGGAGCCGCCGGTGTCCGAGCCCAGCGAGAGCGCGACCTCGCCCGCGGCGACGGCGGCAGCGGAGCCGCCCGAGGAGCCGCCGGGCACGCGCTCGGTATCCCAGGGGTTGTTGGTGCGGTGGAACGCCGAGCTCTCGGTGGAGCTGCCAAAGGCAAACTCGTCCATGTTGGCCTTGCCCATGGGCAGGCAGCCGGCATCGAGCATGCGCTGGACGCAGGTGGCGGTGTAGACGCTCTGGTAACCCTCGAGCATGCGGGAAGCGCAGGTGGTGTGCGTGCCCACGAGGTTCATGTTGTCCTTGATGGCCAGCGGCACGCCCGCGAGCGGGGGCAGCGGCTTGCCTGCGGCACGGTCGGCATCCACGCGCGCGGCGGCCTCGAGCGCAAGCTCGGGCGCCACCTGCAGGAATGCCTGGACCCCGCCCTCGCGCGCCTCGATCGCGGCAAGGGAGGCCTGGGCCACCTCGGTAGCGGTAAAGTCGCCGGCGGCAACGCCCGCGGCGATCTGGGCGGCGGTAAGGGAATCGAAGCTTAGCGCCATTACTCGCTCTCCCCCTCTCCCAAAATGGACGGCACACGGAAGTAGCGCTCACGCGCGCTGCCGGCGTTTTCGAGCGCGACGTCGAGCGGCAGGTCGCGCTCGGGCTCGCGCAGGTCATCGCCCATCACGTTGGACAGGCTTCCGATGGGATGGAACGTGGGCTCCACGTCGGGCAAGTCATATTGCAAGACGGGCTCGAGCATCTGGACGGCGTCGTTCATGTAGGACGTCATCTGGGTGAGCTCGTCATCGGTCAGTGCGATCTTTGCGTACTCGGCGATGCCGCGCACGTCTTTCTCGCTGAGTGCCATAGGCGCTCCCTTCCGCATAACAGATAAACCGCTCTAGTATACAAGGCAATGCCGCTTGGAGCAGGCGCTTTACCCAAATGCAGCGAAAACGTAACGAGGGCGGCGGTCTGGCAGGCTGCGGACTGGCGGTTCTGGAGCGAAACCGCACCGTCCATAGCGAAAACCGTCTCGCCCACAACGAAAACCATCCCGCCCGCAACGAAAACCATCACAACATTCGACGCTTTTCGCCAAAATCGAGATTTTCATCGAATGTTGTGATGGTTTGGAAGCCCCGACCACCACAAAGGTGCCTGTCCCCATTGTGGTGGTTCTGGAGAATGTCCTATGCCGAGGCCTTGGCCTTGCGGCGCTTGCGGACCGCGTGGATCACGATGTCCAGCAGCAACAGCACAATGGCCACGACCACGATGAGCACGGCAAACTCGCGCTTGCCCCAGTGGCGGCCGGCCAGCGACTTTTGCTTGTCGACGTCCTTCTTGTTGTATTTGGTGCGCACGCAATGCACCAACAGGCGATGGTCGTTCACGCCGTAGGGCGTGCAGGTGACGAGCGTCACCTTGTCGGCGCCGGGCTCGATGGTCAGCGACTCCATCTCCTCGGGCAGCACCACCTCGGAGTCCACCATCTTGTAGGCGAGCGTCTTGTTCATGGTGTGCAGCAGCACCAGGTCGCCGGGCTCCAGCGAGTGAATGTCGTCGAACATGCTCAGGTTGCGCATGCCCGAGTGCGCGGTGAGCACGCAATGCGTCGAGGTGCCGCCCACCGGCAGGCTCGTGCCCTCCAGGTGGCCGACGCCCGCCATGAGGACTTCTTCGCTCGTGCCGTGGTAGATGGGCATGCTCACATCGATGGAGGGGATCTCGACCCAGCTCATCATGGGGTCGCGGTCAAAGATGAGCTGCTGAGCGTAGGGCTCGATCTGGTCGGCGGGAAGCTCGGTGGCCTCGCCGGCAAGCTGCTCGTTATAGGAGCGCGCCTGCAGCAAGATGCGCTCGCGCTCCTCGGCAGACAGCGCGTCCACGGTGCTGGACACGGTGCTGATCTGGTTGAACACGCCCGAGGCCTCGAGCCGGTCCAAAATCCACGGCCAGGTCATAAGGCCCACGCCGATAAGGATGATGACGATGGTGATGAGCCGGTCGGCCCAGCGAGGCAGCCGCTTGCGGCGGCGCTTGGGCTTTGGTTGAGGTTTGGGCTGAGGGCTTGAGCCGCCGTTGTCCGCGGCGTTATTGCTCTTCATATGTTTGGCGCCCTGCACCATCGCCGGTCACTCCTCTACAACTCAGGTTGTCTAAACAAATAATAGCCGATTAGCAAACTCATGCACCGGACAACGCAGCTAGGACCGAAACGCCGCCTACGGTTCGAATTCTTGGAGACCTTCTACAGCGCTTCTTGCCATGGATATTCCTTTCCAAACATGCGATCGACTTCGAGCTGAATTCGCTCATCGTCGATTGCCGCCAAAGATAGCGCAAGCGAAATGTCGTCGACACGGGAGGAGCCGGCAAACACGGGTGCATAGCGCCACACTTGAATCATCGCCGTTTCGTTATCCGGCAACTCCCCGTCTGCGACTTCGAGGTCGCTCAGTTGACGCCATGCACTTCTTAAGACGGCCTTTTGTTCCATGCCCGGTGCAGCGAGCATCGAACGCGCGGCGAGCGCCGTCTCCCCGGCGTCAACAAGATAGTCGATCTGCGGCGTCTTCCTTGCAAAAAAGACCTTCGAGACAGGCGAGGAGAGCTCTGCCATGTGCTCGCTTAGCAAAAGATCAACGGCGACAGGGAGCACGACGACACGTCGCTCGCGACGCTCGCGCCTCGCGAGTCCCCTGTCAACAAGCTCGGTTATGGCCTCACTCGCGCGGCTTGCCGAGATCCCAAGCGCACGACAAAGGTCATGGGGGCGATATGGCTCCTGGGCTACTCCCCAGATTGCGGCAGCCTGTGCGTTGGGTGACATCTTGGTCGCGTGATTGCGAAACCGGGCACCGCCCCTCTCCGTGCAGGCCGTGCCCATAAATGGAAGAAAAGCCTGTCTGCCGGGGCAAACAAACGGAATCCCTTGTGCGACCAATGCTTTGCGCTGACGTGCATCGGCATCAGGAAACGAAACGACAACAGGAGTCTCCGCACGCAAGGCTAGCTGACTATAGACTCTCTTAACCTCGGGAAGCCCGACGCCAGTAGGCAAACTTGCAAGCAAAAACGAAAAACCGTTTGCGTCAACAGCGCGGACCTCAATCGCTCGCAGATGCAGCGGCAAGCGTGCGGATCCAGGCCAAGTTTTGGTCTTGGAGGAGAGGCCTAGTGCTTCTTGTAAGTAGTTTAGCGCTTCGTTCATTTCCATTGTTTTCGTTCGATTCCAGTTTGTATTGGAATTATACATTATTTTTGGAATTAACGAGATTCCTTTGTGAATCGGCCAGCATTTGCGTTTTCAAAATGTCCCGGATTGGCGGGGCGATTCGGGATACAATGTCAATAGAAAACGACGCACCCCGCGTAAGTGTACGAGAGCGCGGGCGGCCTAGTTTTCTGGTTTTGTTAAATGCCCGGGATCCGACCCCCGGGCATTCTTATTTGCGCTTGCGGCACAAATGCCTTCTACCGTCCGCACCGCGCGTGCGCCTACGGACCTTAATCCGAACCTCATACGAGTCAAGAAACGCGATGACGAACGTACCCGCATCGGACGGTAGAGGCTGGCTGCGTTATCCCAAAAAACGGGGCAGACTCCAGTGCGGAATCTGCCCCGAAAAGAGAATGGCAAAGCAAGAACGTCGATGGACGAGAAAAGTGTCCGCAAGTCTCATGGCCATCACATCCCACCTGCCAAAGGGATGGGTGAGTGAGCGTTACTCCTGCTCGGACTCCTCAGCCTGCTTACGGCTACGAATGAGGTGCGCCACGCCGATGCACAGCACCGCACCACCAGCGATCCAAGTGAAGGTCACGCCGTTAAGGCCGGTCAGCGGGAGGTTGGAGCCCTTCTTGTCGACGATGGTGAAGCTGAGCTTACCGGTAGATACGGTGGCAGAACCGGCCTTTACAACACCATCAGCAGCAGTAACGTTGGCAGAATCCTTGTCGGGAGTCACCGCGGTGCCATCCTGCTGAAGCGTGCCGCGAGCAATGGTAAACGTGACACCTTTGGAAGCAGAGTTGTTGTAGCCAGGCGCCGGGGTTACCTCTGTAAGGGTGTAGGTGCCCTCATCGAGACCGACAACGTTGATCATGCCCTTATCGTTGGTAGTTAGTATTGCGGCATTTGTATCTGTCGTCGTGGTACCGTCGGCCTTGATAAATTCGTTGGAGCCTTTCTCCTGCAGCGTGAACTGAACGCCTTCGAGGGTCTTGGGGTTGCCAGTCTCGTCCTCGTCGCTACCAACCTTGGTGACATCGATACCATAGGTGTAGTCGTAGGCCGGATGGTCAACCGTGGTACCGGTGCCATTGGTGTGCGGGTTGTTGGAATAGGTCAACTTGACATTGTTCACCTGGGCCTTGCCGAGCATATCCTGCGTAATCTTGCTAGCATCCAGTTTGGCCTTGTAGTTCACATAGACTGTCGAAATACCGTCAACGGTGATAGGATTGCCAGCCTTATCCTTTACTTCTTTGAGGTTCTCGAAGGAAACAGTGAGCGTATTCGTGCTTTCTCCCGGGACATAGGTCGCACTGTAGCAAGCGGGATCCACGACTGAATTGGCAATCTTGACCTCAACGACTGGGTTACTGCCCTGAAGCTCTGGAACCATCGTGGAGGGGAGCTCGTCAGTGAAAGTGTAGCTGTACTTGACATACGTGTTAATGTTGCTAGCCACAGTGCCGGCAAGCTGATATTCAACAGGCTGTTCAGCAGCGGAGTCGGCAGCCTTGTTGGCTGCGGTAAAAACATTCTTGCTATCGTCCGTAACAAACTTGCCGTTCTTGTCATCCTTTACGGCCTTGGTCACTTTGGGGACGTCCTTCTTGGGGGCCACGTTAACGTCAGAACCACCGACGATGGTGAAAATCGGCGAGGTATACGCATCAGTATTGCCATTAGCACCGCTGGTCGTACTGGGCGTATCGGTCACGAAAAGCCAGTAGCCATTATCAAGATCCTTAAAGCTACCTTTGGTGGAATCGCTTGGCTTTGTCCACGTGAGGGTCTTGTCCCCTTCCAAGGCCTTGGCAATCAAGTCAAGAGTTGTACCAGTATCAACCGCCGTAGTCTCTCCAAAATTAGAGCCCTGAGTCGTGCTGATGAACTCCGCCCACGTCTGGGCGTCAGCATCTACGTCAGGTGCTCCAGTAACGTCTTTGAGCGCAGTCGTAACGAGGGTTTTCACATTACCCGGAGCCCACTGAATATCGGAAAGAGTCTTAGCGGCCGAGCCATCCCAGCTCCCATCGCCCTTCTGATCCTGCGTGACCTTCGCGGTGAAGATCTGAATGCCCTTGAATGTCGTGCCGGTGTATGTTTCGTCGGTGATAGCCACCTTACCCTTCTCCGTGGCCACCGTCGGCGTGCCCTCGGCAAACGCCATCGTAACCGGGGCCATGACTCCGCCGAAGCTCAACGCTGCTGTGAGGCCGGCGGTTACTGCCAGGCGTGCGATGTTCTTGCTCATGCTCATCTTCTTTTCCTCCGTTTTCCGGTTGGTTCTCATTCGATCGGTCATCATCTGTCTGTGTCTTAGCATCTACTTCGCTACGTCTCGCCCCGCTCTCTGTGGGGCTGCCAGCTACTCTTTATGGCTGCCACCTCCCCGCTTGACCAGGAGCGCGACCACGATGAGCGCGGCTCCGGCGACCGCTGCGGCGGCCGCGGCGTACATTGCCATATCGCCAGTCGAGGGCATAAAGCCTCCGGTGAAGATGCTAGGGGGCGTGCCGGTGGGCGTGTTGATGATCGACGCCTCCAGGCTGCCCGTCGACCCGTCAGCGCTGTCGGCGCGCAGGGGCGACTCGGCCGTGATGGTGAGCTTGGGCTTGGCGGCGGCCACCTGCTTAACGTCCAGACCATCGGCCTTGACCGTCACGGATCGCGTACCCTTAAAAGCGGTGTAGCCCTTGGGCGCCTTGAGCTCACGGACCTCCAGCTTGCCCGAGTCCACGCCCGAGACGGTCACGCGGCCGTCCTCGCCCGTGGTGACGGTGGCCTTGCCCTCCGCATCCCACGTGCCATCGGCCGCTAGCGTGCGGCCGCGGTCGTCGGCGATGCTCAGGACCGCCCCGGGCAGCGGCTTGTCGCCGTCGCTGCCGCGCTTGGTGAGCGCGAGATCCCAGGTGTAGGCGCACGCATCGTCGCTCGGCGTACGGGTGAAGCCGGCGTCGCCGGACTGGTCGGCAAGGGGGGAACGCGGGTAGCGCAGGTAGACCTCGTTGGGGTTGCCCTTGGCGATGCCGTGGTTGCATGCGCTGTTGAGCGGTGCGTTGTACACGGCGACCACGCGGGCGCCCGCGGTGAAGGCGTCGGCCCCGCCGAGCGCGGCGATGAGGTCGCCGGTGCGCACGGTGAAGGTTCCGTCCGCCGCCACCTTGGTGGCGCACTGGGCGGTAATGTCGGTCCAGCCCTTGGCGGGCTCGGTGCCGGCGCGGCCGTCCCTGCCGGCCGGGACGGCGTCGAAGCCGCCGTCCGCGCCCGCCGCCACGTATACATGCATGCTCGCGGCCACCTTGGAGGGGTCGAGCCCCGCGCTCATGGTGTCGACAAACTGTACCGCGTAGGTGTCATAGGCGGTGAGCCCCGCCGGGACCGTGGCCGAGAGGCGCCAGTACAGGTCGTCTGCGACCGTGGCGTCGGCGGCCTTCTGCCAGGCGGCGGTGCTGTCCTCCAGCACGTGCTTGGCCACCTTGGGCGTCGCGGCCTTGGGCTTGACGGTGACGGCGCTGCCGCCCACCAGGGCCATGATCGGCGCGGTGCCGGCCTCGCCCTGGGCGATGGCGTCGTCGTCGGCGACGATGAGCCAGTAGCCGCAGGGCAGCTCGGCCGTCGTGCCCGCGTTAAGGGCCACGGACACGGCGCCAGAGCTCTGGAGGGAACGAGCGAGCTGTGCGCTCAGCGCGCTCGTGAGGTGGGAATCGGTGTTGAGCCACTCGGCAGCTTCCTGCGCGGTGGTCTGGGAATTGGGCATGCCAGCGCTGTGCAGCACGGGCAGGACGGCGTCGCGCACGGCGCCGCTTGCCCAGACGAGGTCGGTGGCGATCTTGGCGTCGTTGTCGCCGTCGACGACGTTGGCGTTAAAGATCTGGTAGGCGTCGTAGCTGCTCGCCACGGTGCCGCTCACCGTGATGGAACCGGTCGAGGTCGGCGCGGCCTGCGCGGAAGCGGGGAACACAACCGCGCAGGTGCCGATCAGGAGGGCAAGCAGCGCAAACAAGATCGGGAAGGAGCAAACTTGCTTATTCACGACGCTCGCCTCCCTTCGCATTCGCCTTGCGACGAATGTGCATCCAGGCCGCAGCAGCGCAAAGCACCGCCGCGCCGGCAAGGTACGTCAGAGTGACGCCCGACATACCAGAAAGGGGCAAAGAGGTGGAGTAGGTGTTGGTGAAGGTGGGGGTGTCAGTCGGTTTCGCGCTCTCATGACCGCTGGCGTCGACCTCGTAGTAGAACGGCGTGCAGTTCAGATGTCCTTTGCCGTCATCCGTTGCCGTCACCACGACCTTGAAAGTCTTGGTGTCGTTGGTATAGCCCTTGTGGCTGGTGCCTTCGCCGGCGTCAGCAGCACATTCACAAATGTAATAAGTGAATGTTGCCTTATCGTCGTTGAAGTCGCTGACTTTGAGTGGTCCGATCTTCTGCTCGGCGAACGTCACCGTCTGCAAGTTGTTCGAGTCATCAGCGGTACTCTTTGTATCAAGCACCGTTTTCTCGCTGCCATCCATGGTATATAGCTCGAACTTGAACTTCTTCATCTCGCCGCCATCGACCTTCTTGGTCACCTGAGGTGTCCAAGTGCCTGAAGTCTGGTAGGGCGCAAGTTCGTTCGTAAACGCAGGTTTGGAGCTGTTGCCGATTTTTACGGTCGAGATTGTATTATCTTTCGGATCTACACTCCAGTTATAGAACTCAGGAGATTTACACTCGGTGAAGCCCGTTTCGCCTTCCCTTTTAACGGATACTGTGGAAGCGCTCTTATCAACTTCATAACGATTAATATTGATCCCCAAGAGGTTGGTCGTATTAAATGGTGTCGTACCAACCTTTATATGTATTTTGTAAATGGCCTTATCAAAGGTCGTGCCTTCCTCATTGATAGGGACTTCAACAAGGTAGAGGTCGTAATTGCCCGACTGGTAGTTCGCAGCCGTATCAATGACGATCTCTCCACTTTCATTAACGGTAACCTCGGACGTCGCCTCGCATCCGTTTGCGTTAAGTGAGCCGTCCGTATTCCAATACGGCTCCCCAGCTGAATCGGCGGCTTTACCCAACAGCTTGAACTTATAGCCGTGGCCCGTGAGGCCTTGCGGTTTGCCGTCCTTCATGAGGACCTTGTTAGCCTTGACCTTGATTGCAGGATACACGTCCAGGGAAGTAACCTCACCGACGATGAGGTCGCCGTTGGTCATGATGCCACCGCCGTGGGTGTAAGAGTAGTTACCGCTGATGATGGTCGTAGCCGCTGCCTGTGCATCAATTTTAGCCTGGTCGGAAGGATGAGCCTCAAGGCCAAACATGTACTTGGCCTCGGCGCCGCCATTAGGATCGATGGTGATTTTCTGGCCATCGCAGGTACCTTTCCAGCCAGCAGAACGATTGCCGAGCATCTTGCCAAGAACGACTGCGACCGTCTTATTGCTGCCCTTCTTGCGCACGAGGAAGAAATCCTTGTGACCCTCATTTTTGAAGTCATCGGTAATGTACTCAGAACCCTCAATATCTTTGTCCTGATCCTTGCCATCACCACCGGCGGAGAAGTGCTTGCCATAATCCGTATTGTTGTAGATTGCGGCACCATTTGAGTGCGAAACAATTGTCTCGCCCGTAGGGCAGGCACCGATGCCACCACCCCAGCCGCCGGCCTCATTATCAGTAATCAGCGTCTTTACGATGTTAAGCTTGCCGCCCTTCTGAATAAAGACGCCACCGCCGCCCCAGTCGCCACCACGACCTTTGGTGCTACCCGTATTCGTCTTATTGTTCGTAATGTAAACCCTGCCAGTATCACTGGCGTTAATTGTTGCCATCGTGCCGGCGCTGTCGCCGCCCGCGACACGCAGACCGCCGCCTTCGGCGTTATCGGCAACATTGCCGGCAATCGTACCGCCAGTCATTTTAAAAGTGATTTTCTCGATCTCGCCGTCGTTATCTTTATCATAAAAACCAGCGTAGACGCCACCGCCAGCCTCATAGGAATAGTTGGCCGTAACGAAGCCGCCCGTTAAGTTAAGCGTGCCATCGTGCGTACATGCAATGCCACCACCACCGAGCAGGCCATTGTTGCCAAGGTGGTCAATATCTGTGATGCGAGCATCGACTCGATTGTTGGTTATACAGGCAGAACCGCTAATGGTAACTTTTGCACCCTTGGTATAAACACCACCACCGTAGCCGCCATCGCGTGTGTTTTCACCATTATTGATAGCTTTATCATACGTTGCGTTGCCAGAGATAATTCCGCCCGCAAGGTTCAGAGTGGCTCCATTATCAGCAAAGACGCCGCCGCCGGCAGCTGCCTTGTTTCCCGCGACCACGCCGCCTGTCATTTCGAGGCTGGCATTCGCGCCCGTTATGCACAGACCACCGCCCCAGCCACCGCCGTTGCCGTTGGTGACGTAACCGCCTTCGATTTTGACCGTACCCTGAGAAAAAATCACATGACCGTCGTTACTCAGGTTGGCAGCCGTGGTAATCATGCCGCCCTTGAGATTGAGTATGCCGCCCGCTTCAACGTTGACCACATACTTTACGGAACCGCTTTCCGATGCTGCATCAATAGCGCCAAAGCCCGTAACGACATGCTCGTACGTAGTCTCGGTGGTGCCAAGTCTATTTGTATTGGGCGTGCTCTTAGTCTCATAGTAAGTAAGCCTCTTAGGAGTGCCGTTATTAGAGCCGCTTCCCCTTTCCCACTCCATACTCGCAGGCTGACCCGCCGACGCATTAGCCGTATCGACCGGTCTTGGTAAATCATTTGTTTTTTTGCTCAAATCCTCGATAGTGAGTGTGGCTCCGTTTTCGACCACAAAGAAGGAGTCTAAGCCGCCAGAACGGTTACAGAGCATGTTGCCGTTAAGATCGATGATGGTGTCTTTGGTGATTTTAATCTGCTGATCCGAATAGGCAGAACCCGTCAGTCGGAACTTGCCGCCGTCGGCGAATTTCTTAGAAACATCGTTGCTTACCTCGGTATAGTCATTGGCACTGACGGTGGCGGGAGCGTTCGCGTTTTCATCGTTATTCTCATCATCCGCAAGCTGTGCGTCGGAAGGCTGTGCGGCGCCCTTGGCCTCCACGCTATCGGCAGTCGAGCCCGCAGCAGCAGCGTCTTCGGTCGCGCCGCCCTCGGTCTCGCCGCTATTCAGCTTTTTGGTATCCCCGTTGTTGGCGTTGCCTACATCAGTAGACTCACTTGAGGAACCCCCCCCATCACAGTTTTCTCGGTAGAAACCGTCTGGGCATCGTTGGCAATGGCCTGCGAGATCGGGGGCATGACGAGCGACAGCACCAGGCTCAACACGGAGGCTCCGCACAAAACGCCTGCCAGTACACGGCGCGTCGCTTTATTACTCTGCTTAGATTTGTCCGAATTCGCTTTCATCGATGTCTCCTCCCCAAGAGACCGCGATCTTGCTCTTTCACCATCAAACGTATCTGCGCAATCTGTAATTGCGCTCGCTAATGATGCAATTATAATGATTGTTTAAACATCTGAGCAGCAAAACCGACATTTTTGTGCAAGTTCTCAATTCTCTTGACAATTGCTCGGATTTGCCTTCGTTTATTCGCTATCTATTTTTTGTTTCTGCTGGTAATTTAGTTGCCTATTATTTTTTAATGGCATTAGTTTTATTTGCACAACATTTTGCTCAAGAGCGAGCATCCTGTGAACGGTCGAAAATCGACCGTGAGCGGGGGTCATTAACCGGGATGAATATCCTACCAAATTGATGAGAATATCTAAAAACCCATCGGTGGTTAGAAGCATGATGTTCTGACGACCATATTTGAATTTGCGCGCAGATTTTAGGTATCAATTCGCCCAAATCGCCTGAGGCCACCGCAAAGGCGCCTGCCCCCTTTGTGGTAGTTCCCCCCCCGCTACAGCAGATGTTCCTCAATAAAGATCGCGATGCCGTCTTTGTCGTTGCTGGCGGTTACAAAATCGGCGGCGGCGCGGGTGGCGTCGCTGCCGTTTGCCATAGCCACGCCCACGCCGGCGTCAGCCACCATGCAGGTGTCGTTATCGGCATCGCCAAACACGCAGATGTCCTGGAGATCCATGTCGTTGAGCTCTGCCACGCGCACAAGGCCGCGCGTCTTGGACACGCGCGGATCCATGAACTCGTAGAGCCGCTGCGTGGTTTGCAGAGCCGCCGCCTTAACAGTGTTATCGGCAAACGTCGACGCCCGCTCAATCACCCGCGGCATTACCTCGGGCGCCATGGTAAACATCACCTTGGGCTGCGGCTCGCGCAAAAACTCGGCAAAATCGACCACCTGGTAGGGCACACCGTCGACGCGCGACAGGTGCTCGACGCACGCGTTGCTCTCGGGTACGTAGAACACGCCGTCTCGGGGGCAGACGGGCGTTGCCGGAAGGTCCGCCATGTGCTTGCAGATGCGCGCGATGGTCTCGCCCGGCAGCGGATAGCTCAGCTCGTTGATGTCGTGCGCGCGGTCGATGACCTCGGCGCCACCGCAGCCCACCATCACGTCCACCAGGCCTTCGATGCCCCAGAGCTCGTACATGGCCTCGGTCGCGTGGGCGTCGCGCCCGGTGCACAGGCCAAAGAGCACGCCGCGCTCGCGCAGGGCGCGAATCGCCGCCACGGTGCGCGGTGACACCGTGTGCTGGCTCGTGAGCAGCGTGCCGTCGATATCGCAGAACACGGCTTTGATATGGCTGAAGGTGGCGTCCATGGGGGCCTTTCTGAGTTGTGCGGCGGTGTGGGGTGTATTCGCAAACGGCGTACATGGTATACCAAGGCACAGGCGCGGCCCGTCAAAGCAAAAACCACCACAAAGGTGCCTGGCCCCCTTTGTGGGGGAAGTGGCGTTTGTGGGCCAAACCATCACAACATTCGATGTTTTTCGGCAAAATCGCGATTTTCATCGAATGTTGTGATGGTCTTTACTGCCTTGCGGCACGATCAAAATGCCGGCGCCCAAACAGCAGCAACGCCGCGGGGACTGCCGTCACGACCATGCCTGCTCCGATGAGCGTCTGCTGCACGCCAAACGTCGCCGCCAGCCACGGAGCAATCGCCAGCGGGGCCACGCCAGCGAACATATTGCCAAAGCCCATGACCGAATTGACGCGACCAAGCTGCTCGAGCGGCGCCGTCGTCTGCACGATGGTGTTGTGGAGCGGGTTGACGACACCCCAAGCTATGCCCAGGGCGACCTGACCGACAAGGGCCACACCCACGTACGGCGTCCCCACATAGAGCAGGCTTCCCAGGCCCACGGACATAAGTGCCACGAGCAGCGTTTTTAGGTTGACCAAGTGCGGCGGCAAGCGGAGCGCGAGCACGGCACCCAGTACCGCGCCCACGCCCGAGGCCGACGAGAGCCAGCCCATCCACTCAACGCCGACGCGTAGGACATCGCGATAGAAAAACGACTCGAGCGGATCGAAGGCTCCGTAGCCAAAGTTCGAAAGAAAAATGATGCAGAAAAGTAGCGCGAGGACACTGTTGGTGAAGACTGTCTTGATGCTGGCTGCGAAGGTGGCGCGGGTGGATGTGCTGGGGTTGGAGCTTTGTCCCGCACGCTCCCCTTCCTCCGCCGAATCGGCATCCGCATCCCCGGCGACATGGCTGGTCTGCGGCCTAAAGCCCCAACCGGCGATGAGCGCCAGCACGGTAAAGAGCATCATGAGAACAAACACCGCGCGCAACGACGCAGCAGCCGCGACAAAGCCACCCAGCGTGGGGCCAACGATGATACTCACGTTTGAAAACATGGCGATGGCGGAGTTGATGTCTTTGAGCTCGACAGGATCGTCGGTGAGGTAGGCCGGATAGGACGTGGCGATAGGCTGGGCGAATCCCATCACAAAGCCCAGAAACACCGCGCCGAGCAGGACGACGCCGGTCGCGCTACCAAAGGCGATGATTGCCGTGCCAGCTGCAAGAGCGCCGATGATGCTCAGCAAGAAATGGCGGCGCGGACCCCAGGCGTCGAGCGCAGCGCCACCCGCAAAGGATCCCAGGATCACGAAAACGTTCATAAACAGAACGGCCAGCGATGTCGCCACGACTGAGGCATCGTCTGCATAGGTGAGCGTTCCGATGACGCCGATAAAATAACTGGTCTGAAACCCGGTGTAGATGAGAAAGCGCATCGCCACCAGCCGCTTGGCCTGCACGGACAGCGATGATTGAGGCTTTGAGAAAAGAGATGCGAGCATGGAGACTCCTTGTTTCATACGAATACGGGCGGTGGGCATTCGCCACCGTCTGTCAAATCAATCTATCCGCATGAAACATTAAGGACGCATCAGGACCCTTCTCTCCGTTTTTCGCCCGTCATGAACTACTTGGTAGATTGTAAGGCATGTCCCACACATCTACCAAAGCAAAAACCACCACAAAGGCGCCTGGCCCCTTTGTGGTGGTTGCGACGTTTACGCTGGTTGAGACTTGGCTAGGCCAGGTCGGCGCCGTTGGTGGCGATGACCTTCTTGTACCAGAAGAAGCTGTCCTTGCGGCTGCGGGCGAGCGTGCCGTTGCCGTCGTTGTCCTTGTCGACGTAGATGAAGCCGTAGCGCTTCTTCATCTCGCCGGTCGAGGCGCTCACCAAATCGATGCAGCCCCACATGGTGTAGCCCATCAGGTCCACGCCGTCCTCGATGGCAATCTCCATCTGCTTGATATGCTCGCGCAGGTAATCGATGCGGTAGCCGTCGTGAATCGCACCGTCCGCCTCGACCTCGTCCACCGCGCCCAGGCCGTTCTCGACGATCATCAGCGGCACCTGGTAGCGGTCGTAGACCTCCTCCAGGTAGTAACGCAGGCCCTCGGGGTCGATCGCCCAACCCCAATCGCTCTTCTTGAGGTACTCGTTGCCGGCGCCACCAAAGATGTTGCCCTGCTCCAGCAGCACCGGGTCAGCCGTGGCCGTGGCGCTCATGTAGTAGCTAAAGCTGTAGAAGTCGACCTTGCCGGCGGCCAGCGTGGCGGCGTCCTCGGGCGAAACCTCCACGTGCACGCCTTCGCGGCGCCACACGCTGGGCGCCCACGAGGGATACGCACCGCGCACCTGCACGTCGCCGCAGTAGAAGTTCATCTCGCGCTGCTGCTTTTGTGCGGCCAGAACGTCTGCCGGATTGCACGTGTGCGGGTAGCAGGCGTTGCCGGCGATCATGCAGCCGATCTTGTTCTGGGGATCGATCTGATGGCCCATGGTGACGCACTTGGCGCTCGCCAGGAACTGATGGTGCAGGGCATCGAAGCGCGCCTGCGGGTCGTCCCAGTCGCAGTCGCCAAAGGCCATGGGCGTGTCGGTTGCCTCGGGCACCATGCCGCCGCCCATCACGCCGCCAAAGCCGCCCATGAGCAGGCAATTGATTTCGTTAAAGGTGAGCCAGTAGCGCACCAGGCCCTTGTACTCGGTCATGACGGTGCGGGCGTAGTTGAGGTAGAAATCGATGAGCTTGGGGTTCTTCCAGCCTCCGTAGTTTTTGGACAGACCATAAGGCAGCTCATAGTGGCTAAGGGTGACCATGGGCTCGATGCCCTGCTCCTGACAGGCCTGGAACACACGGCGGTAGAACTCGATGCCGGCCTGGTTGGGCTCGGCCTCGTCGCCGTTGGGGAAGATACGGCTCCAGTTGATGGACATGCGGTAGCACTTAAAGCCCATCTCGCCAAAAAGCTTGATGTCGTCGAGATAGTGATGGTACATGTCCACGGCCTCGTGGCTGGGATAGTGGTACTGGGGCAGAATGCCGTCGGTAATGTGGCGCGGCTCGGAGACCGTGCCGCCGGTCATGATGTCGGGAACGCCGAGGCCCTTGCCGTCCTCGTTGTATCCGCCTTCGCACTGATTGGCGGCAGTGGCACCGCCCCACAGAAATCCATCGGGAAAAGCCATGTTGGCTCCTTTCGTACGTGTTGGGATGTTGCGTGGACGCCGAAGCGGCGTCCACGAGGTAATTTGCGTCCCGATCGGAGTTCGCGTTGAGTCGGCCGCCACGAAACCGGCCCATCTACTACGTTTAGTCGTGAACCCCCGACCACGCCGCAATTGTCAAAAATAAAACCGCAGGTAGACGGCTTGGCGGTTTTCGAAAAACCACCGTGTGGTTGGCCCCTACCACTTAAACGTAGTAGATAGGCCGGTTTCGTGGCGAGGCATGTTGCGGGACGCGCACGGACCGACCCATCGAAACTATGCCGGCTTAAGATATGCGGACGGAGCTGACGGAGACGACGTTTGCCCAGATAAAACCGACCAAAATAAACCTGTCCCTTATTGGCAGGTTCAAAACCATGCCGGTTTACGGGGCAGAACCAGTGCCCCTTGAGCATGCCAGAAACGGCAAGGACAAAACCGCAGGTAGGAGGCTTGTCAGTTTACGGAAAAACGGGGTATGGTCAGCACTCACCGTTTCAGCCCCGTAATCCGGCATGGTTTTGATTTTGGGCAGTCGCTCGGACGAGCGCATGGCATCTAGCCCCTTTGAAAAAAACCGGCGGGCCCCCCGCCGGCTTGGTACCGAGTCTTTGTCGTTTGGGCTACTTGGCAGCCTCGGGCTTGTAGGTGGCAAACTCGATCGCAAAGCCCACGGCGGCACCCACGAAAGAGGCAACGATAGCCCAGATCATGTGGTTGATGCCGTTAACACCGGAGGGGTCGATGAAGGACAGCCAGTTGAAGACGCCCAGACCACCGGACATGTACCCCACGGCGCCGGAGAGACCAATGATGAGGCCGCCCACAGCAGAACCGATGCTGGCGTTGATGAAGGCCTTCTTATCGGGCAGGGCGACACCGTAGATAGCGGGCTCGGTGACACCAAAGAAGAAGGCGGAGATCATGGCCGGCAGCGCGATACCGCGGAACTTCTCGTCCTTGTTCTTGAGATACATGGCGAAGAGCACGGCGCCCAGCGAGAAGGAGTGGGCGATAACGGAGCCCAGGATGTAGTCGTGGCCCAGAGTGGACAGGTTGACCAGCGCGATGGGCACGAGCGACCAGTGGAAGCCAAAGATGACCAGGCACATCCAGAAGGCACCGACGAGGGTGCAGCCCAGGAGGGAGCCGATCATGGGCAGGCCAAACAGCAGCGCGAAGAACTCACCAAGCAGGTTGGTGATGAGCGTGGCGATGGGGCCAATGACCAGATAGCCAAGGGTGACGGTAACGGTGACGACGATCAGCGGGGTGAAGAACATCTTCATAGAAGCGGGCATCCACTTCTTAACCCAGTGCTCGAGGGTGGAGCCAAACCAGACCATGAGCAGGATGGGGATAACGGAGCTGGTGTAACCCGAGGCAGGCATGATGAGCGGCAGGCCCAGGAACGTGGTGTACCAAGAGAAGGTGCCAGCAAAGCCGAGCTCGACGGAGCCGACAACCTCGCCCGAGGTCAGGGCAACCATGGTGGGATACACCAGGGCAAAGGCGATGGCCATGCCGTTGAACTCGCTCATCTTGAACTTCTTGGCCGCGGTAAAGCCAAGCACCACGGGCAGGAAGTAGAACATGCCGTCAGCGACGGTGTAGAGCAGCGTGTAGGCGCCGTCGTTGGCAAAGCTCGGGACCAGGAAGGTAGCGAGCGCCAGCAGGCCCTTCATGATACCGGCAGCGGCGAAGGTGCCGAGCATGGGGGCGAAGATGCCCGAGATGAGGTCGCTGATCACATCGGTAACGCCCTTGGGAGCGGCATCGTCGTCATCGGCGTCGACGGCGCCGCCGTCGCTAAAACCGTCGGCCTTGAGAACGGCGTCGTAGACGTCCTCGACGATGTTGCCCACAACAACCTGGTACTGGCCGTTGGCGTGCATGACCTTGATGACGTTGGGCAGCTCGGAGATTGCCTCGTCATTGGCCTTCGACTCGTCCTTGAGCTTAAAACGAACACGGGTAATGCAGTGTGCGACGCATTTGACGTTGGACTTGCCGCCAACCAGCTCTACGATCTGGGCAGCAAGATCGTCGTATTTACCTGCCATGATCTGTCCTCTCTTTTCCAAATTTCGACAAAAATATCCCCTACCGCGAGCCGGTACCTTGCCCGCAGTTAGAAACCAAAAAGAATTGTTGCGATTGCCGCCGGGCTGGCGGCTTTACTCACTCGGTCTGCGAAGCCGATCGCAGACGGTTGATATGCATCATCAGATACAAGAGCTCCTCGTCCGAGCAGCTCTGCTTGAACTCTTTCTCGAACACGCGGTTGATGGCGTACGCACACTGGTAGGCCTCGGGAAAATCGCGGGCGGCCTGCATAAACAGTGAGGAGTTCTCGGTCTGCGTGCAGCTGCCCTTAACAAGGCGGCGAACCAAAAAGCGCAGGTGCGCAAGAAAGCGAATGTAGCAGTACGACGCCGTGTCGAGCGAGCAGCCGAGCTGCTTTTCCACGGAATGGGTTACCTCGTCAAGCACGCGGGTGCTCTTCATGATGAAGTCCATGTCCTTGGCGCGGCCCATGCCGTCGACCTCGGCGTTAACGATGTGGAGCGCGATGCTCGTGGCCTCGTTCTGACCCAGCTTGGCGCCGGTGTGCTTTTGCACGATGGCGAGCGCGGCCTGACCGATTTCGAGCTCACGCGGGTAGATGAAAGCCACCTCATGCTCGAGCGGGTTGGGAGCGCTGATCTGGTCGTCGTCGCGCTGAACGGCAAACTGCAGGTGATCTGCCAGGATAAAGGGCAGGCCACCGGACAGCTTGCAACCAAGCTGCTGGGATGCGAAGCAGGCAATGTCGCTTGCCGCGAGCAGAACGTCGTCGGGAAGTGTGCCGACCATATCCTGCAGGCTCTCGGGAACGTTATAGAATTTGCGCTGGATGAGCGACTCATCGGCAAGCTCGTAGGGCATCTCGTGAAAACCGATGCCCTTGCCAAAGACAACAACCTCTCGGCCGCCATCGCTGGCGGCGAGAGCAACGTTATTGTTGATCTTCTTTAAAATGAGCATGAAAAAACTCCTCGGACATCGGCGCTAGACGACGGGGCGATATTCCTCGTCTTCTATTATGCGCAAGTGATGCCTCCAGAGGAGTAACAAACTTGTGAGCACGTGGGCGATTGTAGGATGAAACTTGCATGCAGCGTAAGCCCCATTGGTGCGAAAGTCCGCTGAACGGTAGGAAATCGCCTGTAAACGGCAAAACCACCACAAAGGTGCCTGGCCCCTTTGTGGTGGTTTTGGCTGATGCCCCGATGTTACTCGCGCGGGGTGCCGTAGGGGTTGTACAAATCTGCAAGAGCAAATGTGCCGGTAGTAGCATCAAAGTCGAGTTCGAGCACACAGCAGTTGCCAATGCGGTGCTTCATCTTGAGCGGCTCCACGCCCACGCCGCGCATGACCTGAGCCGCTGCGGCGCCATGGCTCACGCACAACACGCTCTCATGTCCAGGGCGCTGCATGAACTCGGTGATGGTCGCCATCATACGCTCGCGAAACTCGACTTCGCCCTCGCCGTCATACTGCTTGTAAAAATCGCCGTACGGCAGGCGCGGATTCAAATCCTCGCTCGCGCCCTCAAATTTGCCAAAGTTCCACTCCTTAAGGCCCTTGACGCGCTCGTAAGGCTGACCGGGGAACGCAAGCTCAAGCGTGTCGCACGCACGCTCGGACGTCGAACTGTACGCATGGTCAAACGTAAGGCCACGCCCTCGCAGGGTCGCACCGACAGTTTTAGCCTGCTCGATTCCCAGCTCGGTGAGCGGCGAGTCACACCAGCCCTGCTTGCGACGAAGCAAGTTAAAGAGCGTTTGACCGTGACGCATAAAGTACAGTTTTGACATGAGGCCTCCGTGATCGCAATCGTTTGTCAGCGATTATGACACCTTGAGCTAACTTTAAGTCAAAGCTTTTTTGCAAAAACCACCACAAAGATGCCTGTCCCTTTTTGGCATGTTATGGCAGCGCAGCGAGCCGGTTCCAAGTGTCCCAGGTCGCCCCGAAAGAGGAGCGACGCGTACTTTGGTACGCGAGCGACGGCTTGAGGGGCGAGATGGGGTGCTTGGGGCCGGCGCAGCGTCAAGCCTTAAAGGTGGTCTTGGATGAGATCGCAGATGGCTCGGGCGTCGTTGATGTTGATGGCTCGGGTCGCAAAGCCGGCGTCGAAGGCCTGACGCGCCAGGGCTTCGTTGCAGGCAAGGGCCAGCGTGTGACCGTCGACCAGGTCGAGCGAGCTCTTGCCGCGCAGACGGTCGACACCGGAGCGCGCGACGACGATGTTGTCGAAGCCCTCGGTCTTGTAGCCCTCGATGATCACCACGTCGACATCGTTGTAGCGCGACAGCAGCTCGCGCGCGGGCATCTCGTCCTCCTCGCGCGTGTCGGCGTACTCCGCCCAGCGCGTGGCGCAAATGAGCCCCACGTGCTTGGAGCCAGCCTGGTGATGGCGCCACGTATCCTTAGCGGGAACATCGATATCAAAGCCATGGTGTCCATGATGCTTGAGCGAACCCACACGCAGGCCGCGGCGCGTGAGCTCGGCGATGACCTTCTCGACGAGCGTGGTCTTGCCCGAGTTTTGGTAGCCGATAAACGCGATCGCGGGGACAGCCGGAGCGGGAGCTGCGGGCGCGATGGCGGCAGGTGCGCTTGCGGGTGCGTCGCCCGCGGCTCCCACGGCCTCAACAGCAGCGGCCTGACGCTCTGCGCGATCCCACACGCCCGAGCGGCCGCCCTCCTTGTGCAGCAGGCGCACGTCGACGATCTCCATGCCGCGATCGACGGCCTTGCACATGTCATAGATCGTAAGGCACGCGGCACTCGCGCCGGTCAGGGCCTCCATCTCGATGCCGGTCTTGCCCGTCACGCCGGCCGTAACCAGTACGTGAAAGCCAACCTGCCCATCCGTGCGCGCCGGCGCCCAGCCCTCGGGCACGTCCTCGGCCGGCGTCCCCGCCGGAGCGATGGGCGCAATGTCGCACTTGCTCTTGGTAATGAGCAGCGGATGGCACATGGGGATGATGTCGCTCGTGCGTTTGATGGCCATGATGCCCGCCACGCGCGCGCAGGCAAGCACGTCGCCCTTTTTGGCGCGGTCCTGCAGCACCATGGCCTGCGTCTCGGGATGCATGAGGATGGTGCCCTCGGCGATGGCAATGCGATGGGTCTCGGCCTTGTCGGACACGTCGACCATGCGAACCTCGCCCTTGGCGTCCACATGCGTCAGCTCGTCGCGACGGGCGTCGCGGGCGGGCTCGGTGACAGCGCTGGCAGTCGGCTGCGCGGGCACGGCGGCGTTGCCAGCATTCGCTGCAGCCGTGACTTTGTGGGCAGACATCGCGGCCCTGCGAGCGGCCTTGGTGGCATCGGCGTACCTGCTCTTGGCCATATGATCATCCTCCGATTTGGGACATAAATCGTTGCGTGCCCTCAATTATCGCGTGTTCCTGCGGTTTGTGGGCCACGGCATCGCGCCAAATCGAAAGTACCTGCATATCATCACCACGGCGCAGCGCTTCACGCACCGAATACTCAGCATCGCTGAACAGGCACGGACGCACGTTGCCATCGGCCGTCAGGCGCAGACGGTTGCAATTCGCGCAAAAATGGTTGGACATGGCGCTAATGAAGCCGACCGTTCCCGCCGCACCCGGAAAGTGCCAGTAGCGCGCAGGGCCCGCGCCGGCAGGAGCGTCGTTGATGTCGAGCGGCTCGAGCTCGGCCAGCCCCGTCGCGGCGACCCCGGTATTGATGCGCGCCCGCAGTTCGTCGCTCGGCACGGTATCGCTCGCGTCCCACAGCTCGGGATTGAGCGCGGGCGCATGCGGGTCCACAGCGCAATGCGAGCTCGTACGCTCGTCGCCGATGGGCATGTACTCGATAAAGCGCAGGTGGATGGGGCGGTCGACGGTCAGCCGCGTAAGAGCCGCCACATCCTGGTTGAGCCGACGCACCACAACGCAGTTGACCTTAACGGGCTCAAAGCCCCAAGCCAGCGCCGCGTCGATGCCGGCCATGGTCTGTTCGAGCCGGCCCAGGTGCGTGATCTTTCCAAAGAGCGTAGGGTCGAGCGTGTCGAGCGAGATGTTGACGCGATTAAGCCCCGCGTCTTTGAGCTGCGGCGCCAGCTTGGGCAGCAGGGCGCCGTTGGTGGTAAGCGAGATGTCCTCGATCTGCGGAATCGCGCGGATGTCGCGAATGAGCGGGATAATACGGCGGCTGACCAGCGGCTCGCCACCCGTCAGGCGTACGCGGCGAATTCCCTCCCCCGCCACCAGGCGCACAAAGCGGGCGATTTCCTCGGCGCTGAGCAGCTCGTCGTGCGCGCGGGGCGCCACGCCATCGGCCGGCATGCAGTAAATGCAGCGGAAATTGCACTTGTCGGTAACGGCAATGCGCAGGTAGTTGATATCGCGACCAAAGCCGTCATGTTGCACGTGCCCGTCCACGCAGCCTCCCCTCACGCGGCGTTTTATTCTTCGGAAAACATAATACCGCACGAGAGAATCATGCCGACACCCGTACGACAGGACAGGTCGCTTCGAGCAAAACGGACTTTCCAAGCCCATCCTCAGCATACAAACCATCACAACATTCGATGCTTTTTCCGATTTTGGCGAAAAACGTCGAATGTTGTGATGGTCTGCCTGCCCACAGCACCCCGTAGAAGGGCCAGAACGCCCCTAAAGGCCACCACCCCAGTGTCGAATGGTAGCGCGCAGAGATGTGGTGTAAGAGGCGGGGAATGCCCCGCCTCCGCCCTTTCTTGAAAGGGAGGGGACACCG
>OOAG01000302.1_pt1 | contig 49062 bp, 55 predicted proteins | sample 1671461 | NCBI WGS metagenome assembly OOAG01 (sample SAMN06348159, study PRJEB24527) | human gut metagenome | biome: human gut; feature: ankylosing spondylitis patient; material: feces | host: Homo sapiens | place: China | collected 2015-10 | reverse complement strand
TATTTTATCTGTACGCATTTGGGCGTAACGCTTAACAGTAAAGGACGGATATCATTATGGGCGGCATCATTGCGGCAATTCCCGGCGCGACGGCGCAGGGGCTCGTCTGGGGCGTCATGGCTCTGGGCGTGTATGTGACCTATAAGCTGCTGGACATCGCGGATTTGACGGTGGACAGCAGCCTTTGCACCGGCGGCGCGACAAGCGCCGTGCTGATTTTGATGGGAATGCACCCGCTGCTTTCTCTGGTTTTCGCGGTATTTGCCGGCATGCTTGCAGGACTTGTAACCGGCTTTTTGCACACGCGTCTGCGCATCCCGGCCATTCTTGCGGGAATACTCACACAGCTGGGGCTTTACTCCATCAATCTGCGCATCATGGGCAAATCCAGCGTGGCGCTTCTGCGCCAGCCGGTGGTCATCAGCCTGGGAAACATCCCCATGGCATTGCTCATCGGCGTGCTGGTAGCGGCGGCTGTTGTCGCTGTGATGTACTGGTTTTTCGGCACGGAACTTGGCTGCGCCATCCGCGCAACGGGCAACAACCGCAAAATGGTACGCGCCCAGGGTGTGAATACCGACACGATGAAGATCATCGGACTGGTCCTCTCCAATGGTCTTGTGGGCCTTGCCGGCGGCTTGCTGGCGCAGTACCAGGGAAGCGCAAACATCAATATGGGCCGCGGCGCCATTGTCATCGGTCTGGCCAGTGTCATCATCGGCGAGGTCATCTTCGGCGCGCGCTTCAATTTTGCCTATCAGCTCGGTTCCATCGTGGCCGGGTCTGTGATTTATCAAATCGTTATTGCCTTTGTGCTGCAGCTGGGCCTTTCCACCGAGGACCTTAAGCTGTTCAGCGCGGTCACTGTTGCGCTGGCGCTCAGTGTGCCCGCATTGCAGAAAAAATTCCTGAAATCCAAATTTACGCCTGTGCCGGCGGGGAAGGAGTGAGCGGTATGCTGGAACTGAAAAACATCCATAAGGTGTTCAATCCAGGCACCATCAATGAAAGACGGGCGATTCAGAATCTCAGCTTCACACTGAACGACGGTGATTTTGTCACAGTCATCGGCGGAAACGGCGCAGGCAAATCCACGATGCTCAACCTTATTGCGGGCGTTTATACCGCAGATGCGGGCAGCATCGTGCTGGACGGCGCGGACATTACCAAACTGCCGGAGTACAAACGCGCCAAACTTTTGGGCCGTGTGTTTCAGGACCCGATGATGGGAACAGCCGGGAACATGGGCATTGAAGAAAACCTTGCCATGGCCTACCGCCGCGGCAGGACCCGCACGCTGCGTTGGGGCATCAGTAATGAGGAGCGCGAATTTTACAAAGAAAAGCTGCAGATGCTTGACCTCGGCCTGGAGGGGCGACTCACCAGCAAGGTCCGCCTTCTTTCGGGGGGACAGCGTCAGGCGCTGACGCTGCTGATGGCAACGCTGCAGAACCCCAGGCTGCTGCTGCTGGACGAGCACACCGCCGCGCTGGATCCAAAAACCGCGCACAAGGTGCTTACGCTCACGGAAAAGATCATTTCAGAGAATAGGCTGTCCACGCTGATGGTCACACACAACATGAAGGACGCCATCCGTTACGGCAACCGCTTGGTGATGATGCACGAGGGCAACATCATTTACGACGTGTCCGGTGAAGAGAAAGCGAACCTTCAGGTGAGCGACCTTCTGGCCAAATTCGAGGCCGTGAGCAACGGTGAATTCGCCAACGACCGCATGCTGCTGGCGTGATAATTTTTTCAAGGAAGGGGCGTCTGTTTGCAGACTTTTGACGCGGTGCTGTTCGATTTGGACGGCACACTCATTGATTCTGCGCCCGGTATCTTCGATTCCTTCGAGTTCACACTGGCGCAATATGAGATGACTGTTCCACAGGAACGGCTCAGGCGTTTCCTCGGGCCGCCGCTTCGCGAAAGCTTCGCAAAGCTGTTGCCGCCCGACGAGGTAGAACGCGCGGTGGAAATCTACCGCGCGCATTATGCCGAAGCCAGCGGTGCGCTGACAAAGCTATATCCCGGCACAAAAGAACTTCTGAGTGCGCTCCGGGAGGCAGGATATATCGTATGCCTTGCCACGTCCAAGGTGCGCTATGCGGCGCTGAAGCTGTTGGATAAACTGGAGCTTACGCCGTATTTTGATTACATTGGCGGTTCTTCTCCGGATGCTTCACTGGATACTAAAACAGCCGTGATCCGCCATGTGCTTGCCCAGCCGTGTGTACAGGACAAGCGGGCTGTGATGGTGGGCGACAGGGACAACGATATGCATGGGGCGGCGGATTGCGGGCTGCCGGCGGTGGGCGTGCTGTACGGCTACGGTTCCCGCGGGGAGCTGGAACCTTTTGCTCCGCTGTATCTTGCGCCGTCCGCCGGCGCGCTGCGTGCATGGCTGCTGCAGCGCAAAGATCAAGGGGAAGCTGCGCTTCCGGAAAAGGAATGACCGTATTTGAACGATACTTCTGCACATTTCAGAATGCGTGACTGGAAATATGTGCCGAAACGGCAGCGGCGCGCATGCGTGACGCTGATCGTCTGCATTTTGTTTTTTCTTGCTTCGGCGTCGGCCACGGTTCTGCTGCTGATCCTTGATGCACGTTCTGCCAATCCTGTTTTGCCGCAGGTGATGGCCGAACTTACCGGAAAGGCCGAGCCGGAGGTGCAACAGCCGGAGTTCCCCGGCGGCGCGCTGCCAGAGAGCGCAGATGCGGGCCAGGCCTATCTGGATGAAACGATTTTCGTAGGGGATTCCAATACTGTGCGGATGTTTGCCTACGGGCTTGTCCCGCTGGAAAACTATATGGCGTTGGAGGGGATGGGCATCGAGAGCATCTCGCAGGCGCCCTGTGTTTATTTCAGTGGGGAGACAAAAGTCTATACCATTCCGCAGGCCATCGCAAAAGTGAAGCCGCGCCGGGTCGTGATGACCTTCGGCACAAACAACGCCAGCGGCCAGTTTACCCGGGAGTCGTTTATCGATGCTTACCGCGACGCGATTGCGGCGATTCAGGATGCTTACCCGTATTGCGACGTCATCATCAACGCAATTCCGCCCATAGGCAAGGTGCGCTCTTATCCTGACATCACAATGGAAACGCTGGATGATTTCAATAAGGCGCTGGAAGAACTGGCGCAGGAGCTGGGACTCCCGTTCCTGAACTCGTCTGAAGCGCTCAAGGGCGGAGACGGCTACGCAAAGCCGGATTATGTGATCGGCGATGGGCTGCATCTGAGCCAGGCGGCGTTGGAAGAGCTGCTGTTCTATACGCGGACCCATGCGTATGAGGCAGAGGACAGGCGGCCTGTAGCTGTAAAAGCACCGGAACGCAAGGCTCCGCCTGCCTGGCAGGGCGTTGTGGCAGCATCCGGCGGCGCGCAGGCGAGCTGACCGGCTGTTTTCAAAAATAAACCGAGGAGTTTTTTATGAATATTTCCGTACTCGGCTGCGGCCGGTGGGGTTCTTTTTTAGCGTGGTACCACAGCGCAAAAAATGACGTGACGCTTTGGGGGCGCGAGGGCTCCCGCAGCCTTGCGGCGCTGCGGGAAACAGGCGGCAACCGCTACCTGAAGCTCCCGGAGCGTGTTTGCCTGACCAGTGATCTGGGCGCTGCTTTGGAATCGGCGCAGCTTGTCGTCATTTCCATCAGTGCGCAGGAGTTGCGCGCGCTGGCGCGATGCATTCAGGCTTATCCTGTGGCGGGCAAAACGTTTATCCTTTGTATGAAAGGACTCGAATGCGGTACCGGAGACCGGCTGACGCAGGTGTTCCGTAGCGAGGTGACGCAGCCCGTCTCGGTTGCCGTATGGGTGGGCCCCGGGCACGTAGAGGATTTTACAGCCGGCGTTCCCAATTGTATGGTTGTGGATTCCGACGACCGGACGGTGGTGGATTTCATTGTGGAAACGATGAGCACCGACCTCATCCGCCTATACAAAGGCGGAGACCTTGTGGGAACAGAGGTTGGAGCCGCGGCGAAAAATGTGATCGGCATTGCGGCGGGCATGCTGGACGGCAAAGGCCTTTCCAGCTTGAAAGGCTCGCTGATGGCGCGGGGCGCGCGGGAGATTGCGCGGCTCATCCGCGCCATGGGCGGAAACGAGCTTTCCGCATACGGGCTGTGCCACCTGGGCGACTATGAGGCCACGCTCTTTTCAAGCCACAGCCACAACCGGCAGTTCGGAGAGAGCTATATCAAAGGTGAGCCGTACGGAAGCCTTGCCGAAGGCGTGCCCACTGTGCGCGCCCTGGTGGAACTGGGGGCGCGCTATGGAGTGGAACTTCCTATTTGTAACACGATTTACGCCATTCTTTATGAAGAAGCAGACGCGGATGCCGCGTTGCGCACCTTGTTTACCCGCAGTGTAAAAGGAGAATTCGATTCCTGAATCCATGCGGCACATCCCGAAGCCTCCCGGCATAAGATGGGCACAAGGAGGTATGCCGTATGATCGAACACAATGCGTTTTGCAACAGTGAGCCGCAGGAGGATGCCCTTTGCGGCTGCGTGGACAACTATGACCTGACGGACTGGAACGATATCGAACCGCCGGACTGGGAGGGCGGCGATGCGCCGCACCAACGCTCCTGCCTGTGCAACGGAGAGAATGGGGACGCCTATGACAATCGGGACCCCGACGGCTGCCGGAATTGCTGCGAAGGGGAGTCCTGCGACGGATGCAGGGATCCTGAAATGGAACTCTTTATCCCAAAGGCATCTTCTCAGCAACAGCCGGAATCCGGGACGCAGCGGCCGATCGTTTATAATTATATGGAGAACGAGGGCAGCTACGAGGAGCAGATCATTCAAATTTGAAGCAGACTGCGGCGGGCATGCCTGCCGCTTTTTGCTGCCTTAACAGAATTTTATCGCCGGCCCTGTTGACGAACGCAGACAAATCATGGATAATAGTAACGATAGATTCTATTTTCGCGCAGAAGGGGCGTGGCGTTTTTTGGCCTTTTATTATTGCCTGCTGTTTGATGTGGACGGCACTCTGCTGGATTTCAATGCGGCGGAGGACGGCGCATTGCGGGATACGCTGGCGCATTTTTCCCTGCCAAACACCGAGGATGCCGTCTCCCAGTACCATGACATCAACAATGCGCTGTGGGCGGCGCTGGAGCAGGGGAAGGTACGGCAGGACAAGCTTGTTATCCAGCGCTTTGAAAAGCTGCTCGCTGCGTTTGGCGTGCAGGGCAATCCCGTGGAGATCAACGATTATTACTTAACACAGTTATCTCAGCGCGCAGATACGTTCCCGGGCGCTGAGGAAGCGCTGGAGGAACTGGCGGAAGTGGCCACGCTGGCTGTTGTTTCCAACGGCGTTGAAAAAGTGCAGGCGGGCCGTTTGGAAAAGTCGGGCTTGGGCCGCTTTTTTGACGGCGTGTTCGTATCCGGCCGGGTAGGCGCGACAAAGCCCGCCCGCAAAATATTCGATACGGCCCTCAATACACTGGGCATTGAAAACCGGAAAAAGGTACTTATGATCGGCGATTCTCTGAAAGCGGATATCGCCGGGGGCACGGGAGCGGGTATCGACACCTGCTGGTGCAACTTCCGCGGCGCGGTTTTGCCCGAGGGCGCTCCGCAGCCGACCTACACGATCCAGGGATATGAGGAATTGCTTCGCATCGTCATGGAAGAGGAGGAGCTTGCAAATGCCGGAAGTAAAGAAAAACGCCATCAGCTTTAAGTCCTCCAATGGAACGGACATCGTCGCGGGGTATTATTACACCTGTCCCGGGATGGAACCGCGCTGTATCCTGCAAATTTCCCACGGCATGTGCGAATACATCGGCCGTTATGACGATTTTGCCGGGTATATGGCGCAGAAAGGCTATGTGGTTTGCGGCAACGACCATTTGGGACACGGCGCCACAAGCAGCGGCCCGAACGGAACAGACGGCTATTTTGCCGAAAAGGACGGACGCAAATTTGTGCTGCAGGATCTGCACGAAATGAACCGCCTTGCCCGCGAGGCGTATCCGGGGCTGCCTGTTATCCTGCTCGGACACAGCATGGGCAGCTTTTTTGCGCGGATGTATGCCGTCCTGTATCCGGAAACGCTGCATGCACTGGTGCTCAGCGGCACGGGCGGTCCTAACCCGTTGGCGGGCGTAGGACTTGCTCTTACTGAGGCGATCGGCAGGGTGAAAGGGCGAAAGCACCGTTCGAAGTTTCTTAACAACATGGCGTTCGGCCAATATTTGAAGCGGGTGGATTCTCCCGATACGCCCTATGACTGGATCTCACGCGACAAAGAGGTCGTTGCACGGTATGCACAGGATGCAAAGTGTACGTTTATTTTTACTGCCAGCGCGTTTCACGAGCTAATGGCGATTTTGCGTGCGGTGAACCGTCCCCAATGGGCGCAGAAGGTGAACAAGCGTCTGCCCGTCGCGCTGTTTGCCGGCGACGCAGATCCGGTGGGAGATTACGGCAGAGGCGTTGAATCCGTTTACCGCGCGCTGAAAGATGCCGGTGTGAAAGACGTTTTCCTCAAGCTGTACCCCGGCGCACGGCACGAGATATTGAATGAAACAAACCGGGCTGAGGTATACGCGGATATCCTCGCGTGGTGCGATGCCCATCAGGCGTGAAAGCTCGGGCAAAATGTTTTTGGATAAAGCGGCGGTGTACTCATGCCGTTGTTTTATATAGGCGATATCCCAAATCTTTGGAATGGAGAGAGAAATCGTAAATGGAAGTATTCATGAATTTTATCAATGCGATGTTTGGAAGCATCCTGTCGCTTGATCCCGTTTCGGCCGTTAAAATGGTCGTGATGTGGGCCATCGGCGGCACTCTGATCTACCTGGCTATCAAGAAGGACATGGAGCCCAGCCTGCTGCTGCCCATGGGCTTCGGCGCCATCCTTGTCAACCTGCCGCTTTCCGGCGCCATCGACCAGATGCATGAGTTGGGCATCGAGGTGGGCGCCCTGAGCGAGCTGTTCCGCGCGGGCATCTCCAACGAGCTGTTCCCGTTGCTGCTGTTCATCGGCATCGGCGCGATGATCGACTTCGGCCCGCTGCTGGCCAATCCCAAGCTGCTGTTGTTTGGCGCGGCCGCGCAGTTCGGCATTTTTATGACGCTGACGCTGGCCTGCCTGGTGAACCTGATTTTTCCGGGTATGTTCAGCATTCAGGATGCCGCCAGCGTTGCCATCATCGGCGCTGCGGACGGCCCCACGTCTATTTTTGTCGGCAACTTCTACGGCACCAAGTATCTGGGCGCCATCATTGTTGCGGCGTACAGTTACATGGCGCTGGTGCCCATCATCCAGCCGCCGGTCATCCGCATGGTGACAACAAAAAAAGAGCGTCTGATCCGTATGCCTTACGAGGCGAAGGAGATCAGCAAGACGGTGCGTATCCTGTTCCCGATCGTGGTCACCGTGATTGCGGGCCTGATTGCGCCGCGCAGCGTTTCTCTGGTCGGCTTCCTGATGTTCGGCAACCTGCTGCGTGAATGCGGTGTTCTGAACAGCCTTTCTGAAACAGCTCAGAATGTGCTGGCAAACCTCATTACCATCGTGCTCGGTATCACCGTTGCCACCCAGATGCAGGCGGATATGTTCCTGTCCTGGGGCACGCTGATGATCATGCTGCTTGGTCTGTTTGCATTTATTTTCGACACGGTCGGCGGCGTGATGTTTGCCAAATTCCTCAATCTGTTCACGAAGAAAAAAATCAATCCGATGATCGGCGCATGCGGCATTTCCGCGTTTCCGATGAGCAGCCGTGTGGTCCATAAGATGGGCCTGAAGGAAGACCCGCAGAACTTCCTGCTCATGCACGCGGCGGGCGTCAATGTCGGCGGGCAGATCGCCAGCGTTATCGCGGGCGGCCTGATCCTCAACCTGATCGCTAGAGTATAAGGAGGTACTGGTATGGATATGGTATTGCAGTCTCTCAGTGTCATGCTCATGGGCATGTGCGGTATTTTCATTGTTATGGGTATCATCAGCGTGGCCGTTTCACTGCTGAACCGGTTCTTCAAATAAAAGAAACTGGCAAAGAGAATCGATGCCTGCACAGGATGTCTGCGCAGGCTTGAGATACAATGAAGAAACCGCTGCCGAGGCGCATTCCCGGCGGCGGTTTCTTCCTGTTGCAGGGAGGAGGGCCGACGTGCCGAGAAAATTGTTCTTCCGATTGAAAGACGGTTTCCCACGGGTAAAGTTGTGTTTTTGCGTGCTCTGCGTTTTGACTTATCTGGCGCTCATCCGCGTGTCTGGAGCAAAGCTGTGGGGGCTGTTTGTTTTCTTCCTCTGTGCCGCGGTGTATTTATACCTCCCCGGCCGTTTCTGGGCCCGCGTCACAGGAATGGAGAAGGTTCTGCCGGAATTTGCTGTGCCGCTGGGCGTCCTTCTTGGCACAGGCTTTCTGGCCGTCCTGTATTGTGTCAGCATGCGTTTGGGCGTTCTGTGGCTGCTGCGCGCGCTGCCGCCGGTGCTGGGGCTGCTCTGGCTGGTGCTCCTGCGGGGCGCGCCGCAAAGTCCGTGGAAAGCGGCACGCGCTGTATATGCGGACGGCGGATTCCTTTCACGGGTCACTCTTTGGTGTGTCCTGTCCGTTTTGTTTGCGCTGATGGTCAGCGTAAAAAATGCGCACCCTGCCGCTGCGGGAGAGATCGTGCTGACGCAGGATGTGATGTGGAATATCGGGAATGCCAATTCTTTTGCGCTGGGATTCCCTCCGCAGGACATCCGCTTTTCCATGGTGCGTTTTTCCTATCATTATCTCACGGAGCTTGTGTTCGGTGCGCTTTCTATTGTGAGCGGAATCGCCTGCTATGATATTTACGTGTTTTATGCGGGACCGCTGGTTTTGGCTGCTCTGCTGTGCTGTCTGTATGCATTGGGCATCTGCTTTTACCGCGGCCATCGGAACAAGGCGTTATTGTTCACCTTCGCCATGTTTTTGTTCAACTGCGCCAGCCTGTGGACAGCTCTGACAAACGGAACAGGCAGTTTCGGCAATACAAATATGATGCACCTCATTACGAACGTGAATGCGCAGGGAACAGCGGCTGTTTTTGTTTCGGTTTTTGTGATCCTGTTTACAGAAATGGCCCGCAGATGCTTTGATGTGAGTTGGATGTATCTGACGGTTTTTCTGGGCAGTTTTGCACTTGTGTGTTTTGCCAAAGGGCCGGCAGCGGCCATTGTCGTTTGCAGCTTTGCGGTCACAATGCTGTTTGTACTGTTCCGCAAACCGCGCTGGAGCCGGGCATTGACCGCGTTGGCTGGAGTTCTGGCGGTTTTCCTGGTGGTCTACCTTGTGATTTTTTCTTCCGGGACAAACACCAGTGTTCATTTCGGATTCAAGACGTTGGAAGCTTCCGCACCGCGCCAGTGGCTGCGTGCATGGATGGGAGACAGCGCAGCGGCCGGTGCGGTATGCATGGTGCTGGGAGCGGTTTTGCATGTATTTTGTATGCAGCCTTTTCAATTTCCACTGTATTTAAAAGGGCTTTGTAGGGACATCCGCGGATTGCTGCGGCTTCCGGCGGAATGCTTGCTGGCAAACGGCATTGTGGCGGGCGGCTTTCTTGCCTATTTTCTGTTTTGGCATCCCTCATACAGCCAGCTTTATTTTGTTCTGATTGCAATTATGTTTATGAATCTGCTCGCGGTTGACCAGGTAACGACGGTGCGTACACGCGCGGGAAAAGCCTTCTGCACGCTGTGCGGTGCCGTCGGTCTCGCCACCAGTGCCGTGCTGGTGATTAACTTTACAGGCAGCGGGATGCGCCAGCTGGCGCGTAACCTTGATATTATCCCCAAGTACCCGTATGTCAGCACCGCCAGCGCAGGCGATGAGGCGGCGATGAAATGGCTGCAGAGCAATACGCCGCAGGATGCAGTGTTCGCTACCAACCGTATTCACAGCATGGCCAACGCCTCGGACGGTATCTCCAGCTTGTATACCGCGATGAGCGGCCGGCAGGCATATATGGAAGGCTATACCTATGCAGTGACGAACATGGGGGTTTCCGAGGCCGTTGTTGCGCAAAAGCAGGCTGTGAATACTGCACTGTTCGATGCATCGACGGCGCCGGAGGAAGTCCTGCGACTTTGTGCGGAAAACGGCATCGACTACCTTGTTTGTTCCAAACAGTATCCGGGCGACACAAGCCAGCTATCCGGGCTTGTGGTCGTGTATGAAAACGCCGACGTAACGATATACGCGGCAGATTAATGAGAAAATTATGTTATTAACGATACAAAACATTCAAAAATATTTTGGAGCTGAGCTGTGTCTCAGGAACATCAGCTGCGTGCTGGACGCACAAGACCGCGCCGGAATTATTGGCGAGAACGGCGCGGGCAAAACCACGCTCATCAAGATCATCACGGGTGAGCTGTACCCGGATGACGGAATCGTGACGCTGGCGCACGGGGCGACGGTAGGTTATCTGGAGCAGAACAGCGTGCTGGACCCCGCATGCACGGTATATAGAGAAATGGAAAACGCGTTTCGTTCCGTTTTGGACGCGATGGACGAGATGAAGCGTCTGGAGCGTCAGATGGCGGAGTGTCCGGGCGACCATATGCTTTTGGAACGTCATGCGCAGCTCTCCGCCGTTGTAGATGCGGCGGACGGCTATAATATGGACACACAGATCAAAAAGATATTGAATGGCATGGCTTTTCCCGCGCCGGATTATCAGAAAAGCGTGGCTGTGCTCTCCGGCGGCGAGCATACCCGACTTTGCCTTGCCAAGCTGCTGCTGCAAAAGCCCGATCTTCTGATTCTGGACGAGCCGACAAACCATTTGGATTTTGAGACGATGGAATGGCTGGAAAGCTATCTCAAAACCTATCCGGGCGCGATTCTGGTGGTGAGCCACGACCGTTATTTTCTTGATGCTGTCTGCAACCGCATTTTCGAAATCGAGGACAATACGCTTACAGCATATAAGGGGAATTATTCCGCTTATCTTCCGCAAAAAGAGGCGGCTGTGGCGCTTCAGCAGAAGCAGCATGATGCGGATATGGAGAAAGCCGCGAAGCTGGAAGATTATATTGCGCGTAATCTGGTGCGCGCCTCCACCACAAAAATGGCCCAAAGCAGGCGCAAGCAGCTTGAGAAAATGGAGATCACAGAAGCACCGCGCACCTCCCACACCGATCTGAAGTTCCGCTTCACCTTCGATGTGACGCCTTACAACGAGATTCTTACGGCGAAGAATATTTCTGTCACACTGGGCGGCAAAAGACTTGTTGAAGGATTGGATCTGCTTGTAAAGCGGGGAGAACGCCTGGTCATCGCGGGCCCGAACGGCGCGGGAAAATCCACGTTGCTGCGTGTGCTGGACGGCAAGCTGCGTCCACAGGCGGGCACAGTGCGCTTAGGCGCTGGCGCAAAGCCGTCTGTGTTCGAACAGCAACAGCTTCGCCGAGGCGGCACGGTCATCAGCACGATTTGGGACAAATATCCAAAATTCACGGAACTTGAGGTGCGCAGCCACTTGGCCAAGCTGAATTTTCGTGGTGAAGATGTATTCAAGCCGTGTTCGGCACTTTCGGGCGGCGAACTGGCCCGTCTGCGCTTTGCGGAAATTTTGCTGGAAAAGCCGAATCTTTTGTTCCTGGACGAGCCGACGAACCATTTGGATATCTATACCCGGGAATCTCTGGGGGCGGCGCTGGCTTCCTATGAGGGGACGCTTGTGCTCGTCACTCATGACCGTTATCTGATGAACAGCCTTGCTTGTCCAATTTTATTTATTGAAAACGGAAAGACTTCGCTATATGAAGATTATGACGCGATGATGCACCGCGGGGCTGTGCCGCCTGAAAAAAACATCGCACCGGAAAAGACGGCGTCTGCAGGCAAGGCTGCTTACGGCAAGGAGCAGCGCCGACGCCGCGCGGAGCTTCGCGCACGGATCAAAGCGCTGGAGGATGAAATGGAGACTCTGGCCCTGCGCATTATGGCGTTGGAGGGTGAAGTGAACGACCCTGATGTTCTGCGGGATCACACGCGTCTGCGGGACGTATGCGATGAGCTGGACGATACCCGTTTTCATCAGGACGAGGTCCTGGCCGAATGGGAAAGGCTTGTGGAAGAACAGGAAGCTTACGAGCAGGAAAACGACGAATAACACAATACAGGTATGCCCCGGACGCATTCAGCGCCCGGGGCATTTTTGGTTCTAACGCCTGTCCGCGTTTCATATCATTGAACAAATGAATGGCAAAGGACGGGAAGAGATGGACGCTTTTTATCATGCTGCGTCACAGCTGCCCGGTGCAGTCTCGCAGGCGCTGATGTGCATTCCGCCCCGGTGGGCGGGGGACATTACGGAAATCCGCCTGCGTTCGGGCCGCCCGGTGTCGCTTAGCACGCCGAGCGGCGCACGGTTTGTTTCCATAGACGGCGGTTGGCGAGAAAAACCGGATACAGGCGTGCTGTCTACGCCGCACGCGCTGGTGCAGAACTGCTTTCAGGCCATCTGCGGATATTCGGTGCACAGTTTTGCGGATTGCATCGCGAACGGCTTTGTTCCGCTGCCGGGCGGGCACAGGGCGGGCGTGTGCGGTACGGCATTCGTGGATGGCAGCGGAACCTTTACGCTCAAAAATATCACGTCCATCAATCTGCGCGTGGCTCGCACGGGCTTGTGTGCCTGCGACGCCGTTCTGCGTCCGCTGCTGTGCGCACCCGGCGTGGGGCTGCTGATCGCGGGTGCGCCGGGCAGCGGCAAAACGACGCTGCTTCGCGCCGTGCTGGCGGAGCTTTCCGCGGCGGGCCGAAAAACAGCCGTGGTGGACGAGCGTTTCGAAATCGCCCCTGTGGAGCAGTCCGGCTTCTGCACGCGGCTGCCTCAGCACTGCGACGTGCTTTCGGGATACCCCAAACACATCGGTATGCAGCATGCGCTGCGCGCACTTGCACCGGACGTTATCGTGTGTGACGAGGTTGGAGCAATGGAAGATATCGCGGCGATCACGCAGGCGGCAAACGCAGGCGTCGGGCTTGTGGTGACCATCCACGCGCCTGACGCGGAAACGCTGCGCCGCAGGCCGCAGTACACGGCTCTGCTGCAGACGGGCGCTTTCCGTCATGTGGCGTTTTTAAAAGGTAAGGAAACACCGGGCAGAATATCGGAGGTCGTGGATGCGGGAACTGTTTTTTAAATGTATCGGTGCGATACTTGTGCTTTACACGGGCGCAGCCATGGGCTGGCGCAAAGGCAACGCCGCCATGCGCCGCGTACAGGTGCTGGCGGATATCTGCGCTTTTTTGGGCGCAGTGCGGGACGACCTTCATTTCCGCTGCGGCCGAACGGAGGAAATCCTCGCTGCGGCACAGCAAAATACCCGGCTGTCGGCGCTGCCGCTTTATTTTTCCGATCTCGCCTCCGGCTGCGGCCTTCAGACAGAGCTGGACAATGCGCTTTGCCGCACTGAACGGGAAATTGCGGGCGTGACGCGGCGGGAAGAGCGAGTGCTGCTGCGCGGCGCGCTGGAGGGGCTGGGCGGCTGTCCCGCGCAGGAGGAGGAACAAAGGCTGGCCTACGCCCAAACACAGCTGGAAACCGCTTTGGATGCTGCCAGAGCGGAGGCTGCCCAGCAGCGCCGGCTGTACCGGACGCTGGGCCTCTCGCTGGGCGGGGCTGCCGCGCTGCTGCTGCTGTGAGCCAGACGGCGTTCCGGGCAGCACGCTGTATGTGAAAAAGGAGCGAAGCGGAAAATGAACATTGATTTTGTATTCAAGATCGCCGCCATCGGCATCATTGTAGCTGTGCTCAACCAGCTGCTGATCCGTTCCGGCCGGGAGGAACAGGCCATGATGACGACGCTGGCGGGGCTTATCGTCGTGCTGATGATGATCATCAGCCAGATCAGCGTCCTGTTCGACACCATCAAGGACCTGTTTGCATTGTGATCTGCCATGGACATTTTCAAGATCCTGGGCTTCTGTCTGTGTGCGCTGGTGCTGTTGAGCGTACTGCGCCAATACAATCCCGGATACGCGGTGCTGGCCGCACTGGCCTGCTGCATGGTATTGCTTTGGTTCGTCATGCAGGCGCTGGGGCCTGTACTTTCTTTTGTGGAAACTCTTTCGCAGTTTTCAGGCTTCGAGCATTTGGGAACCGTGTTCAAGGCTGTCGCCATCGCGCTGATGGCCCAAAGCGTGCAGGACCTGTGCATGGAAGCAGGGCAAACGGCCCTTGCCGGACGCGTGGAGCTGGCGGGCAAGGTGGCCGTGCTGCTGGCGGCTATGCCGCTGTTCACGGTGCTGACGGATACGCTGCTGGCGCTGCTGCGATGAGGGAGCCGCTTCACTCACGAAGGATTTGGAAACGGCTGGCTTGCCTTGCAGCCATGCTGTTCTGCGTTGCGGCGGCCGGCGTGCCGGCGCTGGCGCAGGAGGCGGCGGGAGACTCCGGAAGCGGGCAATCCGGGATACCTGAGGAATGGGCGCAGGTCACGCAGGAAGCGCCAATGACCGCCGGGGATTTCAGCGGGATGACATTGTCCGACTGGCTGGAAAAGGGCGCGGAAATACTGCGCGAGAGCTTGCATGAGCCTTTGAGACTATTGGCAAGGCTGTGCGGCCTGCTGCTGCTGGCGGCCGTGGGAAAAAGCATGTGCACCGAGCGAACGTCGCCGGAACTCGCGGGCCTTGTGGATACTGTTGTCACGCTGGCTGTGTTCACGCTCTGTTCTTCCTGCATGCTGGCGCTCACCGGTGTACTGCAGGATGCAATCGAAACAAGCCGCGTTTATATCATTTCTTTTGTTCCGGTGTTCGCTTCTGTGCTGACAGCCTGCGGACAGGTAGGCGGCGCGGCGCTGTACAGTGGCTTTTTCTTCGGTGCGGCGATGGTTATGGCAGATATTCTGTGCAGAGTGGGGCTGCCGCTCACGCGTGTGCTGCTGGCGCTGAATGCTACTGCGGCCGTAGGCAGTACGCTGGACCTTTCGCAATTGACCGCCTCCGTATGCCGATGGACGAAGTGGCTGCTCACGTTTTGCGCCACGGTGTTCGGCGCGCTCATCGGCCTGCAGGGGATATTTGCGCAGAGCGCGGATACACTCGCGCTGAAAACCGGGAAATTTCTGCTGAGCAGCGGCGTGCCCGTTGTGGGACGGGCAATCTCCGACGCAATGGGCAGTGTGCTGGCCGGATTGAAAATGCTCAAAGGCACAGTGGGGTTTGCGGTGATCGCCGTCATTGCGGCGTCGTTTCTGCCGCTGCTCATACAGTGCTGTGCGTACCACCTTGTGTTTTCCGCCGGAAACATCGTGGCGTCGGCAACGGGCGGCACCAAAAGCGCAAAGCTGCTTTCCGGCCTCTCGGATTGTGTGAGCCTTTACATTTCGATGGTTGTCTTTTTTAGCCTGATCGTCATTTCTTCCACGCTTGTGATGATCCTGCTGGGGAATGGAGGGTAGAATTGGAACAAATCAGGGCCTGGGTGCTGGCCGTGTGCTTTGCGTGTATCGCGGCCGGCATCCTCGGGCAGCTTTCTTCCTCCCGGACGCGGTTTTCTGTCATAAAGCTGATACTCACCCTATATATTTTAATAACCGCATTCGCCCCGCTGCAAAGCCTGGGCGATGGGCATGTAACGTTCGACATTCCGGAAGCGCCGCAGACAGTGCAGGCGCCGGATACGGAAGCAATGGTGTTGAACACGGTGTGCACACGGTTGGAGGATACTGTGCGCAGCGCGCTTGCGGAGAACGGGATTGCGTACACCGAAGTGGACGTGGCGTTGGGCGCCGACAGCGAGACCGTAGAGGTGGCGGACGTCACTGTAATAGTCCCCGGCGGCACAGATGCTTCGGGCGTGGAGGATGTTGTCACAAAAGCGCTGGGAACACATGTCCCGGTAACGGTAAATGAAGAAGGATAATGCAAATGGAAAAGAAAGCGGAGCATGGAGGCTGGCAGGAAATGCTGCACGGGCTGTTCCAGAAAAAGAATTGGCTTTTCTTTGTCGGGCTCGCGGGGATCTGCCTGATTTTTTTATCCGACATTCTGTTCGGAGGCCGGGAGGGTTCCACGGGCGCGGCGCGGCAGAGCACACAGCAGGCTGTGAGCGCAGCGACGGGCGTTCAGGAATTGGAGACCCGCCTGACCGAAATGCTGGAGAGCGTGCAGGGCGCCGGCAAAGTGCAGGTGATGATCACACTGGAAAGCGCCGGAGAAACGGTGTATGCACGCGACGAACAATCTGATACACAGACGACGCAGGACGGATCGGACGGTGTGACGGACCGAAAGGAATCCTATAAAAGCGAGCATATCATCGTTGACGCGGCGGATGGAAAACAACCTCTTGTGGAAACGCACATCGAACCGGAGGTGAAGGGCGTGGCCGTGGTGTGCGAGGGCGGGGACGATATTACTGTGATAAAACGCATTACCGATCTGGTCTCGGTTGTATTGGGGCTTTCGACCAACCGGATATGCGTTACAAAAATGATTTAGACGGAGGATGCATATGAAAAGCGCAAAAAGCAAAAGACAATTCACCTTGCTTACCCTGGTGGTGGCGCTGGGCGTTGCGGTGTACCTGAACTGGGAGTACGCGAAAACAGACGCGCCTTTCGCACTGCAGGACCCCGGTGCTGTAAGCGCCAACGCAGCCGTGGAAACTGTTACAGACGGCACAACATCCGGCGTGCTGGACGCCCTGCCCGTGCAGGAGGCGCTGCCCGACAAGAACTACGGCGACGCACAGCTTGTGAGCGCGAATGAGACCAGCAACGACAAATACTTTGAACAGGCTCGACTGACACGAAGCAAAACGCGGGATGAAGCGCTGGACACCATGCAGCAGGCGCTGAAAAATGCCGAGTTGTCCGAGACTGAAAAGACAGCGGTCACCCAAACGCTCACCAACACCATCAACAGCATCACAGTGGAAAGCGACATCGAAAACATGGTAAAGGCGAAAGGCTTTGCGGATTGCGTCGCATTTATCGAGGGAGAAAAGATCAACCTTGCCGTGAAAACAGGCAGCGAAGGATTGGATAAGAGTGAGGTGGCGCAGCTGCGGGATATCATTTTGGGTAAAATGGAGACGGAGGCGAAAAATATCAGTATCGTCGAAGTGAAATAGGTGTTGTGAAAGCAGCCGGAAGATGGTATAATAATTCCAAAGCCGCTTCGACGGGCGGCCGGCGCACAGTTGGTGCGCCGGCTTTCCTGCCGCCAGCGGCTTGTGGGATGCCGGCAGTGAAAAAACGTGCCCGGCACTCCTGAAAACTTGCATGTGCGCCCGCGCAGCGGGCAGGGAGGCTTTGAAATGGACGTTACAAATTCCAGCACCATCGGCGGCAGCCTGCAGATATCCACGGATGTCATTGCGAAGATCGCAAAGCTCGCCACGCTTGAGATCGAAGGCGTGAAGGAAGTATCCACCGGAACGATGGGTGTAAAGAGCCTGTTTAATAAGGTGAATCTTCAAAAGCCGATCCTCGTCCAGCTCACTGATGATGTGGCGGAGATCACGGTGAATATCATGGTGAGGTATGGTTATAAGATTCCGCAGCTCTGCGAGAAGGTGCAGGAAAACGTGAAAAGTTCTGTGCAGAACATGACATGCATCACCGTTTCTAAAGTCAACATTGTGGTAACAGGCGTCGCGCAGGAAACTGCCGGCCCGGAAGCGGAGTAACCGAGAAAATCCATGACCCTCCCGCTCTCTGCAGGAGGGTTTGTTTTTGTGAGGAATATCATGAAGAGAAGAATTGCCCGTGAAAACGCTTTTATCGCCGCCTTTGAAGCCAGCTTCAACGCCAACAGCATCGAGGAGATCGTTGCCGCATCACGCGAGCAGGACGAATATGCCGTCGATGCGTATGGCGAAGCGCTGCTGGCAAACTTTTACGCACACAGCGCCGAAGTGGACGATCTGATCAAGGCCAGGCTTAAAGATTGGACGCTGGCCCGTCTGCCGCGCGTAAATGCGGCCATCCTGCGCCTCGCCGTGACCGAAATGCGGTTCAACGGCAGCGACGATATGGACAGTATCGTCATTAACGAAGCGGTAGAGCTGGCGAAAAAATACGCCGGAGAAGAGGACTACCAGTTCATCAACGGCGTGCTGGGGGCAATCTCCCGGGAGGCGCACAGCGCAAAAGCGGACGAGCCTGCCGTTCCGGCGGACTCCGCTTCGGAGGAAGCCTGAGCATTATGTACACCCTTGGCATTGATACGAGTAATTATGCAACCTCTTTGGCTGTGTTCGACACCGCGGCCGAAGAGGTTGTTTGTGACCGTAAACGTTTTTTACCCGTGAAGCCGGGCGAACTGGGCCTCCGGCAGAGCGACGCCGTGTTTCACCATACGGCTGCGCTTCCGGAGCTGCTGCGGGAGCTGGATGCCGAGTTTCCGTTGCACAGAGTGGACGCCGTCGGCGTTTCGGAGAAACCGCGCCCGGTGGAAGGCTCATATATGCCGTGCTTCCTCACAGGGCTTGCAGTGGCGCAGGGGCTGGCGCTGGCGCGCGGCGTCCCTTTGGTGCGCACCACTCATCAACAGGGGCATATCGCCGCCGCTCTGCTCTCCGCAGCGGGGGCATCGCTTTTCGCACGGCGCGTGCTTGTGTTCCATATTTCGGGCGGAACCACCGAGCTCCTTTTGTGCAGCGGAACGTCTGTCGTGTGCCGGGTGGGCGGCAGCACCGACCTTTATGCCGGCCAGGCGGTGGACCGCATCGGCGTAAAACTGGGCTTTGCGTTCCCGGCAGGGGCGGAGCTTTCCATCCTCGCTTCTGAATGCAGCGAAGAGATAAAGCCAAAGGTAAGCGTAAAAGGTGCGGACTGCAGCTTTTCCGGATTGGAAAACCAGTGCGCCGCACTGCTGGAACGTGGCGCAGCCCCGGCTTACGTTGCGAAATATTGCCTGAGTGCCGTGGGCCAGACGGTACTTCGAATGATCTGTGCCGCACAGGAACAGTATCCCGGCGTGCCGGTGGTATGCGCGGGCGGCGTGATGAGCAGCGATATCATACGCGCTTATGTACAGCGGACGCAGCCGGATATTTATTTCGTACCGGGCCGGTATTCCAGCGACAACGCCATCGGCGTGGCCGTTCTGGCGGCAAAGGAGGTTCAGGCATGGCCAATGTGATCACGGTAACGGCGCTGAACCGTTATGTGAAAACGCTGTTGGAGCGGGACTCTGTTTTAACAGATGTGGCGCTGCGCGGCGAGATATCCAATTTTACGAACCATTATAAGACCGGACATTTTTATTTTTCCCTGAAAGACGAGCAATGCTCTGTCAAAGCAGTTATGTTCCGGCGTGATGCACAGAATCTGGCATTCATGCCGCAGAACGGCATGCGAGTCATCGTGCGGTGCCGGATTTCTCTGTTCGAGCGGGACGGCGCGTTTCAGGTCTATGTGGAAGATATGTTTCCGGACGGTATTGGTGCAATGCAGATGGCATTCGAGCAGCTCAAGGAAAAGCTTGACAAGGAAGGTCTGTTCGCTCCGGAGCACAAGAAGCCCCTGCCTGCAATGCCGAAATGCGTCGGCCTGGTTACCTCCAAAACGGGCGCGGCGTTGCAGGATATCCTCAACGTGACGCAAAGGCGCTATCCGATTGCACGTTTTCTGCTTTATTCTGTAACCGTACAGGGAAACGAGGCTGCTCCGGAGATCGCAAACGCCATTACGCGGCTGGACAAGGGCGGACGTGTGGACGTGATCATCGTTGCGCGGGGCGGCGGCTCACGGGAGGATCTGTGGGTTTTCAACAATGAGAGTATCGCCCGCGCGGCATTTGCCAGCAGTACGCCCGTAGTCTCGGCCGTGGGGCATGAGATCGATTTCTCCATTCTGGATTTTGTGGCGGATCTGCGTGCTCCTACGCCTTCGGCGGCAGCGGAGCTGGTGATGCCGGACATGGAAGCGGAATTGCGGGAGATTCGGCGCAGTTATTCAAATATTTGCAAAGAAATACAAAACCGCCTTCAGTTATGTTATAATAGAGTGCGGGATATAGAGACGGCGCCCCAGCTTGCGGCGGCGCGTTCGCTGCCGCTGGGCCTGCTGCGGGAGCTTTCAGAAAAAGCTGACGCCGCCCGGACTGCCATGCATGGCAAAATGGACGCCGCCAAGGGGCGCGTTGCTCACGCAGCCATGCTCTGCGGTTCGCTCAGTCCATACAGTGTACTGGCGCGCGGTTACAGCATCGCCCGGAAAGCGGGCTCTGTGCTCAAAAGCAGCGCGGACGCTTCGGAGGGCGACAGGGTAGAGGTACAGCTGGCCGCAGGACGGCTGGGCTGCAGGGTGGAAACGATTATTACAGAGGAAGAGCTATGAAAAAAGAAATGACATTTGAAGCGGCGGGCACGGAGCTGGACGCTATCCTTGCGGAGCTTTCCGACTCGGAGACGCCTCTGGACCGCAGCCTTGTGCTGTACGCCAGGGCGGCAGAACTCATCGCCTTTTGCAACGAAACACTGCAAAAGGCGCAGATCACCATTGATGAGATCGACGCAAAAAACGCCGGAAAGCAGGAATAAAGAAGGAGCGTTCTATGGATTACAACGCGCAGTACCAGGCATATTTGAACACGGCCGAGACGGCGCTGGCGCAGCAGGCGGACCGGTGCTTTAACGAACGCTCCCGCGTGTGTGAGGCGGCGCGGTACAGCCTGTTCGGCGGCGGAAAGCGTGTGCGCGCCGTGCTTTGCCTGGCCGTGTGTGATATGCTGGACGGCAACAGAAACGCGGCAGCCTGTTATGCGGCTGGGGTGGAGATGCTGCACTGCTATTCTCTCATCCATGACGACCTTCCTTGCATGGATAATGACGATATGCGCCGAGGGCGTCCGTCGTGCCACAAAGCTTTTGGGGAGGCTACGGCTCTGCTGGCAGGCGACACTCTGCTTACGGCAGCATTCGAAACTCTTTCCGGTTCACCAGGCACTGCCGTCCAGAACACCGCCGCCGTTTGTGCGCTGAGCCGTGCGGCCGGGGCAAACGGTATGGTGTGGGGTCAGGAGCTTGACCTTACTTTTGAAGAAAAGCCTGCCACGGCTGAAGAATTGCGCGAGGTGCACCGCAACAAGACCGGAATGCTCATCAACGCGGCGGCGCAGCTGGGAGCGGTGGCGGCAAGTGCGGACGATATTCAGCGGCAGGCCATTGCGCGATATGCCTTTTCCGTAGGACTGGTGTTCCAGATCATTGACGATATTTTGGACGTTACGGCGACGGCGCAGCAGTTGGGCAAACCCATTGGCAGCGACGCTGCCAATGGGAAAACGACGTTTGTTACATTGCACGGCGTGGAACGCTCCCGCGGGATTGCGCAGGAATTGACAGACGGGGCCTGTGGCGTCCTACGCGCGGCATTCGGCGGCCGGGCGCAGTTTCTGGAGACCTTAGCGGCCAGCCTGCTGGAACGAAATCAGTAGAAAGGACCAGATCGTAATGCATGTTTTGCAACGGCTTTTTTTCGGGAATTACATCCTGTCCGTCGCTCTGCTCTCCTGGCTGGCGGCGCAGATATGTAAGACGATCATCAACTATATCCTGAGCGGCAAATTTGAAGCGGAGCGCATGTGGGGAGCAGGCGGCATGCCCAGTGCACACTCGGCGCTCGTCTGTTCCATGTTTATGGCCGCAGCAAAAAGCCAGGGCGTCAACTCGCCCATTTTCGCTATTGCATTTATCCTGGCCGCTATCGTAATGTACGACGCCATGGGTGTGCGGCGTGAGACCGGCGAACAGGCCAAGGTACTCAACCGTATGATATCCGACTGGCTGAGCGAAGACGAGGACGCACCTGCCTATCTGGCGCAGAATGGCCGCAAGCTGAAGGAAAAAGTGGGGCACACTCCATTTGAAGTGCTTTCCGGCGCGTTATTGGGAATTTTGATCGCTGTGATCGTCCCCGCACCCTGAAGGCAGTAAAACGATTGATAGAAAGGACGTGAACGGCACGCGCCTTTTAGACACGATCCATTCCCCGGCCGACGTCAAACGGCTGGATTTCGGACAGCTGCAGGAGCTGTGCGCGGAGATCCGCGCGTTTTTGATTGACTCCGTCTCCAAAACCGGAGGGCATCTTTCCTCCAATCTCGGTACCATTGAACTGACGGTTGCGCTGCATAAGGTGTTTGCTACACCCAGCGATAAATTTGTCTGGGACGTGGGACACCAGTGTTATACGCACAAGATCCTTACCGGGCGCAGGGAAGGATTCGACCGGCTTCGCATGCTGGGAGGCATCTCCGGGTTCCCAAGCCCGCGGGAAAGCGAACACGACGCTTTTATCGCGGGACATGGCAATACCTCACTCTCCGCTGCCATCGGCATGGCCCAGGCGAAGAAGCTTCGGCATGAGCCGGGCAAGGTCATTGCCGTCGTGGGAGACGGCGCTTTTACCGGTGGCATGATCTATGAGGGCATGAACAATATCCGTAGCCTGAACAATTTGATCGTCGTGCTCAACGACAACAAAATGTCCATTTCCAAAAACGTCGGTTCGGTGGCGCAGTATCTTACCCAACTGCGCACCAGCCCGCGTTATTTCAAAGCAAAACGGGATGTGGAATCTCTCCTGGACTCCACGCCGGTCGTGGGCGGCGCCATCAAGGCAGGCATCCAAACGGTGAAATCTGCATTTCGGCGTTCGTTGTATCATTCCACAATGTTTGAGGAAATGGGGTTCCAATACGTCGGCCCGGTTGACGGGCACGACGTCAAAGAACTTTCCATGTTGTTTGATGCATACCGGCAGGAGCAAAGCGCGCCGCTGTTCGTTCACGTTTTGACCATAAAGGGGAAAGGCTTTACGCCGGCGGAACAAAATCCCGGCGAATTTCACGGCGTTTCCGCTTTCGATGTAAATCATCTGACGGATCCGGACGTCGCGCCGGACAGCTCTTTTTCCACAGTGTTCGGGCAGCAGTTGGCACAGCTCGCCGGGCAGGACGAACGTATCTGCGCGATCACGGCGGCCATGAAGTACGGCACAGGGCTTCAGTATTTTTATAAGCAGCACAAATCGCGGTTCTTCGATGTGGGCATGGCGGAACAGCACGCCGTCACGTTTGCCGCCGGCCTGGCGGCAAATGGAATGCGGCCCGTTGTTTCAATCTATTCCACATTCCTGCAGCGCGGTTACGACCAGATCATTCACGACGTCAATTTGCAGCGTCTCAGCGTGCTTTTCGCGGTAGACCGCGCCGGCCTTGTGCCCGGTGACGGCGAGACGCATCAGGGTATCTATGACGCCGCGTTTTTCAGTGAGCTCGACAGTTTTCAGATCGTTTCTCCCTGCAATTACGCAGAATTGGCATATTGGCTGGAACGGCTCCTTCTGGAAGACGGCCCGCGTGCGCTGCGTTACCCGCGCGGCGCGGAGGACGAAGCGTTGGCCGCTCTGGACTGCAGCGGCCTGGAATACGACGTGTTTCGTGCGGAAGGTCCCGCGGATGCGGCGCTCGTGACCTATGGCGCACAGGCTAAGGAAGCGTTGGCGGCCGCGAAATTGGCCGCGCAGCAAGGCGTTTGCGTGGATGTGTACAAACTTACAGTGATACATCCTCTGCCGCAGGGGCTTTGTGATGCGCTCGGCGGTTACCGCAGCATCCTGTTTGCAGAGGAGGGCGTGCGGGGCGGCGGTATCGGTGAGCATCTGGCGGCCGCGCTGCTGGAGCGCGGCTGCAACGCGTCTTATCGGCATATCGCCGTGCCGAACAACGGGCTGACGCATGCTTCTGTGGACGAATTGCGCGCCCGCTTTGGGTTGGATGCGGCGTCCCTGGCAGCAGCTATTATGAAGCAAGGAGACGTCAAGTGAAAATTCGATTGGATCAATATCTTTGCCAAAACGGCCTGGCACAGAGCCGGGAGCGTGCAAAAGCGCTCATCATGGCCGGCATTGTGTATGTGGGTGAGGAAAAAAGCGACAAGCCCGGCAATATGGTAGACGAAAATGCACACGTGGAAGTACGGGGCCATGATATCCGATATGTGAGCCGTGGTGGACTGAAGCTGGAAAAGGCGATGCAGGTATTTCCGCTCACCCCGGAGGGAAAGGTTTGCATGGATATCGGCGCGTCCACAGGCGGTTTCACCGACTGCATGCTGCAGAACGGAGCTGTAAAGGTATATGCTGTGGACGTGGGCTACGGACAGCTTGCATGGACGCTGCGCTGCGACAAACGTGTTGTGAATATGGAACGCACCAACATCCGCCATGTGACAGCGGAACAGCTACAGGAGCCAGTCGCTTTTTTCAGCGTGGATGTTTCCTTTATTTCTCTCAAGCATATCTTTCCGGTCGCTGCCGCCATCACCGCGCCGGAGGCGGAAGGTGTCTGCCTTGTAAAGCCGCAGTTTGAGGCCGGGAAGGAAAAGGTTGGGAAGAAAGGTGTCGTGCGCGAAGCTGCTACCCACCGTGAAGTCATTGAAGCGGCGTCCGGCTTTGCCGTTCAGAATGGTTTTTCTGCCGTTGGCCTGGATTTTTCACCCATCAAGGGACCGGAGGGGAACATCGAATTTCTGATGCATGTGCGCAAATGCGTACAGCCTGAAGGCCTGCCGCAGCGTACGATAGAAGCGGTTGTGTCAAAGGCGCATGAATCCCTGTAAAGGTGTGGTTTTGTGACTGTTTTTTTGATCCCAAACCTAAAAAAAGAAAATGCCGTTCCCACGGCGCTTCGTGCGGCAAAAACGCTGCGGGGTGCCGGCGCGCGCGTTTTGCTGTCCGATGCAGTGCGGGAGTATTTTGTCGGAATGGGACAGGAATTTGCGGAGGACGCCAAAGCGTTCGAACTTTGTGATGTGATCGTGACGGTGGGCGGCGATGGCACGATCCTGCACGCCGCACGCCAGAGCCTGGGATATAATAAGCCGCTTCTGGGCATCAACATCGGCCGTATGGGCTTTTTGGCCACCGTCGAAGCCTATGAGATGGAAAAGCTGGAACGCCTGGTGCATGGAGAATATATCCTTGACAGGCGCTCTATCCTTTCTGTTTCCGTGGACGGACAGAATCGGTTCCGCCAAACGGCGCTGAACGATGTGGTCATCTCAAAAAGCGGCATCTCTCAGACGGTCGATGTAGAGATTTTCTGCGACGACATTCTGGTCAACCATTACCAGGGCGACGGCGTGGTCATCGCAACGCCCACGGGTTCTACCGCATATTCGCTTTCTGCGGGCGGCCCGGTGCTGGATGCTCACATTGCAGGACTCGTCGTGACACCCATCTGCGCCCACAGCCTGCACAGTCCGTCCATGGTGTTTTCGGCCGGACGCCGTCTGCGCGTTTCGCTGTCTTCTCCGTTGGGGCCTCATAACGCGCTGCTCAGTTGCGACGGCCGCAGTCCGGAGACGATTTCCTGTCAAGACACAGTGGACGTCGCGCTGTCGGACAAGTACATTTCGCTGATCTGCTTCAACGAGGCGGATCAGTTTGAAGCCATAGACAAAAAGCTGAAAGGACGGTAACACAATGAAAAACGCACGCCACAGCAAAATTTTGGAGCTGATCGGCCAGCATTCTATTGATAAACAGGAAGAGCTTCTCGCGCATTTGCGCCGGAGCGGCTTTGAGGTGACGCAGGCCACCGTATCGCGGGATATCCGGGAACTGGGGCTTGTCAAAGTCGCCACCGGGGATGGGCATTACCGCTATGTCGCGGCCTCCGGCGCAGGTAAAAGCGCCCATTCGCCCAGCCGGTTTGAAACAATCTTCCGGGAATCTGTGCTTAAGGCGGATTTCGCGGGCCATTTTGTGCTCGTCAAATGCTATACCGGCATGGCCAATGCCGCCTGCGAAGTGTTTGACGCAATGGTGTGGAACGATGTGGTCGGCACGCTTTCCGGCGACGACACATTCCTTGTCCTGATGCGCTCCGAGGATGCCGCGCGCACTCTCGTGGGTGAGCTTGCGAAATATATTGCGCATTGACGCCGCTCTGCGGAGGTGATTTGCCATGTTGTGCGAAATAAAAATTGAGAATGTCGCCGTCATTGAAAAGGCTGCCGCTGTATTCAGCGACGGCCTCAATGTGTTGTCCGGTGAAACGGGCGCGGGCAAATCCATCCTGATCGATTCAATCAACGCTATTCTGGGGAACCGAACTTCCCGAGAGATCGTGCGCAGCCACACGCCCAAAGCCATGATATGGGCCACGTTCCGCGGAATCGGCGCAAAGACACGCGCCCAGCTTGCGGACGCGGGCTATGAAGCGGAGAACGAGCTGCTTCTCTATCGTGAGATCACGGCAGAGGGGAAAAGCACTTGCCGCATCAACGGCATGCCGGCAACAGCGTCTGTGGTGCGCGACATCTGCAGTGGACTTATCAACATTCATGGCCAGCACGACAATCAGAGCCTGATGAACCCTGCGCGGCATCTGGGTATTCTGGATTCCTTTGCGCAGAACGAGACGGCGCACGATGCTTATTATGTGGTCTACAAAGAGCTTTGCCGCGTCAAAAAGGAAATTGACGCGTTGTCCATGGACGAGACGGAGAAGGAACGCCGCATCGAGACGCTTCGGTTTCAAATTGAAGAGATCGGAGCTGCGGAGCTGCGGCCCGGTGAGGAAGATGAGCTGCTGAACCGCCGGACACTCATCCGCAACGCCCAGACCGTAACGGAACAGTTGAACATTGCTTACGCCGCGCTCAGCGGTGCAGAGGATGCTCCCGGCGCGGGCGAAATGCTGGGCAGTGCCGCCACGGCACTGGAGAGCATCAGCAGTCTTTCTGAGGATTTTGCACCGTTGGCTGAGCAGATGAGCGGGCTTTATTATACGGCCCGGGATGCGGCAAGCGACATTGCCGATATCCTTGCGCGCTGCGAGTTTGACCCGCAGGCGCTGGACGCTGTGGAGGAACGGTTGGATCTTATCTATCGCATGAAGCAGAAATACGGTGGGGATGTGCAGGATATCCTTGCTTATCTGGATGCGGCCACGGCGGAACTGGACGGTATTGAGACAGGCGCGCAAAGGCTGGATGAATTGTACGACCGTCAGGCGGCTTTGTACGATAAAGCAAAAGCGCTGGCAGACGCCCTGACGCAGACGCGGCTGGAGGCTTTTGAGCGCTTTAACGCGCAGATCACGGACGCGCTGCGCTTTTTGAACATGCCCGGCATCCGCTTCACGCTGTCACACAAAAAAGGCCCGCTGGCGGGCAGCGGACAGGACTCCGTTGAATTCAACATCTCTACGAACCCGGGCGAAGAGCCCAAGCCGTTGGCAAAGATCGCATCCGGCGGCGAGCTTTCGCGCATCATGCTGGCTGTCAAAAGCGCATTGGCGGATAAAGATGATATCGGCACTGTGATCTACGATGAGATCGACACCGGGGTCTCCGGTCTGGCGGCAGGGCGCATCGGTGAAAAGCTGAAGCAGACGGCGCAGGGCAGACAGGTCATCTGCATCACACATACTGCGCAGATTGCGGCGCAGGCAGATAACCACCTGCTCATCCGAAAAAACGTCAGTGAAGACCGTACTTATACGGAAATAGACGCACTGAGCGGGGAGGGCCGTGTGCAGGAGCTGGCGCGCATGATTTCCGGCGATAAAATTACGGAACTGGCGCTGGCGAATGCCCGGGAAATGCTTCGGATGGCAAAGGCTTGACAGCCGCGCGTATTTTGGCTATACTATAATCCATAAATGCAGCGACGGGAACGAGTACCTGTGAAAGCGCCGGCAAAGAGAACCTCTGTTTGGTGAAAAGGGGAGCGGTGCGCATGGCGAATACATCCCTGAGCAGCGGGCTGAACAAGTGATTCAGTAGGCCTTGCCGGGTGCGCCCGTTAAAGCGCAGTGTGTTACTGGACACACGGAGGCCGGCATCCGCGAGGGGCCGGTGAACAGAGGTGGTACCGCGGATATCCGCCCTCTGCCAAATTTATTTTGGCAGAGGGCTTTTTTGTATGTCTTCTGCCGCAAAACACAGGAGGAAGTTCCATGGAAAACGTATTCGATCTTTTCAAAGAGCGCGGTCTCATCGCGCAGGCCACCGACGAAGCATCCATTCGAGAGCTGTTGGGCAAAGAAAAAATCACTTTCTATACCGGCTTTGACCCTACGGCGGACAGCCTGCATGTGGGCCATTTCATGCAGCTTATCATCATGCGCTACATGCAGCAGGCGGGGCATCGCCCCATTGTCCTGCTGGGCGGCGGTACCACGATGGTGGGTGACCCCACAGGCAAAACAGACATGCGCAAAATGCTCACCCAGGAACAGATCCAGCACAACGCGGACGAATTTAAAAAACAGATGAGCAAATTCATCGATTTTTCCGAGGGCAAGGCCATCATGGCGAACAATGCCGACTGGCTTCTCGGCCTGAACTATGTGGATTTTCTGCGGGAGATCGGCGTGCATTTCTCTGTCAACAAGATGCTCACCGCCGAGTGCGTCAAAACACGTATGGAAAAAGGCATCACGTTCCTGGAATTCAACTATATGCTGATGCAGAGCTATGATTTTCTGCACTTGGCGCGGGAGTACGGCTGCAAAATGCAGTTCGGCGGAAATGACCAGTGGAGCAATATCATCGGCGGCGTGGAGCTGAACCGCCGATGTGATAACCGCGATGTGTACGGCATGACGTTCACGCTTTTGACAACGCGCGAAGGCAAAAAAATGGGTAAGACCGAAAAAGGAGCAGTCTGGCTGGACCCCGAAAAAACAAGCCCGTACGAGTTCTTCCAGTACTGGCGCAACATAGACGATTGTGAGGTGCAAAATTGCCTGAAGCTTCTCACCGGTGTGCCCGTCAAGGAGATCGACGCGATTGACATGGGCAACGCCTCCGACGTGAACAAGGCGAAGGAACTGCTGGCCTATGAGCTGACGAGCCTTGTGCACAGCAAGGAAGACGCCGAAAAAGCCATTGCCACAGCAAAACGCCTTTTCAGCGGTGAAATGGATGCGGAGCATATGCCCGCCACCGTTGTGGACGCGGCGCTTGTGGCGGACGGAAAGGCCTCCGTGCTCGACCTGCTCGTTGCCGCGGGCCTCGCGCCCAGCAAAGGGGAAGCACGGCGCCTGGTGCAGCAGGGCGGCATTTCCGTGGACGGCGAAAAGGTGACGGATGTATCGGCCGCCGTGAACGCCGAAGCGTTGGGAAAAGGCATCGTTATCAAAAAAGGTAAGAAGGTCTATCACCGTATTACACTGTAACCGGAAAACAACCAAAAAACAAGCCGGGATGCTCCGCAGAGGGCGGTCCCGGCTTGTTTTTTAATATGTCCGTTTATGCGGCAAATGCCTGACGCAGCACATTCAGCGCGCTGTCCTCATTTTCCCCGCGTACAAGCAGAGAAATATCCAGATCGGACGTCGTGATGAGCACTACCTCGATGCCCGCATCCCGCAGCGTACGCAGAGCAAGGGCAGCCACGCCGAAGCTTGTCACCATCTCTTCACCAAAAAGATTGATCTTGCTGTATCCGCTGCTGATAAGAGGCGCGCTGCCCGCGCCCGTGCGGTACTCCGAGATGGTCTGCATGGCGGATTCAAAATAAGACGCCGGCATTGTAAAGCTGAAGTCGATGGTAGCGGCACGGGGCGCGCTCTGGCAAATCATGTCTACAACAACGCCTTTTTGCGCAAACGCGGTCAAGGCGTCCGCAAGAGCCGAGGCCGTATCGGCCTCTGTAAAAGTAATCATCATAACGTCCTGCTCACTGGAAATTCTGGTTACGCCGTTCATAGCAATGCCTCCTTATTCAAGTACGAGAAATTCCGGGCTGATGTATTCTGTCAAAAGCTGTGTGATATATTCCTTACTGAAACCGGAAAAGCGTGCGCGCACACCATGAGCAGCAGCAAGTTCTTCCGTGTAATCCCGGTACAGATAGGCGCGCGCATTGGTGTAGTTGGAATCATAATGCATCACCATCGGCACCGCATGAACATTACCCACCGACGCGCTGGCGGAGCCGTCCGGCTGTGTTGTTTTGGTGATATCAAAGGTCAGGATCACACCGACCATGTTGTTTGCGGCAGCCTGTGTGGAAACAAAATTTCCCAGGGAATAGGCAATGGGAACCGTTTTGCCCGTTCCGGCTGCGGTAAGCAGCTCCACGGGCTGGATGACATGCGGGTGCGTGCCAATAATGACATCCGCGCCCCAGTCCGCAATTTTCTGTCCCAGCGCACGCTGGGCGTCGGTGGGAGTATGACTGCCTTCAACACCCCAGTGTACACCCACAACAACGATATCCGCCTGTTGGCGTGCAAGCTCGATCTGCTGCTGGATCACATCCTCCTGGCTGGTATAAATAACATTGGCGGCAGCATCGGAAGGCGTGGGGAGGCCGTTCGTCGTCTCCGTATAGGCCAGATAAGCGATGCGCACGCCCTCCTTTTCCTGGACGGGAATGTTGCCGTAATCCGCTTCGCCTGCGTACAGGCCCGTGGTGACCACGTCGTCCGGCATGTCGTCCCAGAAACGGAGCGTTGCTGCGATACCCTGACTGCCTTTGTCGTAGGAGTGGTTGTTTGACATGGAGATCACACGCCAGCCGACATCATATACCGCCCGCCCCAACGCGCCGGGCGTACAGAAACAAGGATAGGAGGAAGGCGGAAGCTCGTCCGTTACCAGAGTTTCCTGATTGATCCAGTTGATGTCGAAGTCTTTATAAAAAGGCGCGACATTTTCATACAAAGCCGTAAAATCATAACCTTCGCCGCCTGCACGGCTGCGGGCCTGCAGATAAAGACCGTCATGAATCAGGTTGTCGCCTGTGGCGGAAAAGCGCAGCGTCGTCACGGCGGGCTGCGGTTCCGGCTCGGGCTGAGAAACGGAAACGGCGGGCTCGGAGCCCGGAGCGGTGCTGGAAGACGAAAGCTGTCCCGATGCACCGCTTCCGCAAGCGGAGAGCAGCAAGGCCGGCACAAGCACCACGCTCAGCAAGGCTATGTGTTTTTGGTTTCTCTGTTTCATAGATGCATCAGATCCTTCATATTATACATCCCGGCGGGTTTTCCCGCCAGAAACACCGCTGCGTTCAGCGCGCCGTTGGCGAACACCTCTCGGGAACCGGCGCTGTGGGAAATGGTGATGACCTCCTCCGGTCCGGCAAAAATCACCTCGTGCTCGCCCACGATGCTGCCGCCGCGCACAGCGTGAATGCCGATCTCTGTCGGTTCACGTTTGCGCCGCTCGGCGTGCCTGTCATATACATAGTGGTAGGGAACCGGGGACGCGCCGCAAAGCTCATCTGCAATCATCAACGCCGTGCCGCTGGGCGCATCCAGCTTGTTATGGTGATGCTTTTCGATGATCTCTACGTCGAAATCTGTCCCCAGCACAGCGTTGGCCTGTTTGGCAAGCTCGATGAGCAGATTGACGCCCAAAGACATGTTCGCACTCTTGAACACCGCTACGGTTTTTGAAAGCTCACGCAGCGCCTGTTCCTGTCCCTCGCTCAGGCCCGTTGTACATATGACGCAGGGCAGCTTGTGCGCTCTGCAGTATTCAATGGCATTCTGCGTGGCGTCAGGGTTGGAAAAATCGATCAGCACGTCCGCTGGCACGGTGTTTTTCTCCAGTGACGGGAACACCGGAACAGCGCTTGGAAGCTCTTTCGCGTCCACACCAGCCACCACGCGGCAGTCTGTGCGCGCCTCGATCATTGTACACAGCGCGCGGCCCATACGCCCGTGGATGCCCTGGATGATGATATCGGTCATATTCACACTTCCTTTTCAAAGGATGATATAAGTATAACACAACAGCTTACCCGATGGCAAAACCAAAGGTAAGCTGTTGCGAAGCTGGGGCTGCATCAGGTTCGGCCGCAGGTGCAGCCATGCTCCTGGAGAGCAGCCTGTCGATTTGTTTTACGCTTTCAGGAAACCGGCCGCACAGAGCGCCGTGCGCAGACGTTCCCGGTTCGCTGCGTTCAAAGGAGCAAGCGGCATACGGCATTGTCCCGCGTCATGTCCCAGCAGATTCATCGCTTCCTTTACAGGAATAGGGTTCACGTCGCAGAACAATGCTTCGATCAGTTCCAGAAGCCGAAGCTGCAACGCAAGGCTTTCCGCGTGTTTGCCCTCGAAATAAAGCCGGCAGATATCGTGCGTTTCCCGCGGGGCTACGTTCGCCAGCACAGAGATCACTCCGATGCCGCCCAGAGCCAGCAGGGGAAGGATCTGGTCGTCGTTTCCGGAATAGATGGCCAGTTCGTCGCCGCACAGCGCAGCCGTTTTCGCGATGGCGCTCACGTTTCCGCTCGCCTCCTTGGTGGCCACAATGAGCGGATGCTTCGCAAGCTCTGCGTATGTCTCAGGCTGAATATTCATACCTGTGCGCGAAGGCACATTGTAAAGGATCATCGGCAGACCTACGGCGTCCGCCACCGCATTGAAATGCCGTACAAGACCTGCCTGGCTGGTTTTGTTGTAATAGGGCGTCACCTGCAGCAAAGCGTCTGCGCCGCGGCTTTTCGCCTCGCGGGAGAGGGCGACGGCGTGGCGCGTATCATTGGAACCTGTGCCGGCGATGACCGGCAGACGACGGTTCACCGTCGCACAGGCAAATTCTATCACATCCAGATGTTCCGTGTCGTTCAGCGCGGAGGCTTCGCCCGTGGTGCCGCAGATGACGATTGCATCTGTGCCGCCCGCGATCTGCTGCTCCAGCAGTTCTTTCAACACCGGATAGTTGACGGAACCGTCCTCCAGCATCGGCGTGATGATGGCCACGCCGGAGCCCTTGAAAATCGTCTGCTTCATGGGGGTATACGCTCACTTTCTTTTAAACGGTTTCTGAATCTCAAAACGGTGGGGAAGACGATCAGCCCATGTACCCCTCCGCCGCCAGCAGCTCTGCCAGCAGAACCGCACCGCCGGCGGCGCCGCGGAGCGTGTTATGTGAAAGGCATACAAATTTGTAATCATATTGCGTGTCGGGGCGCAGACGGCCGATGGAAACCGCCATGCCGTTTTCCAGGTTGCGATCCAGCTTTGTCTGAGGGCGGTCGGCCTCTTCAAAATAGTGCAGGAACTGCTTCGGCGCGCTGGGCAGCTTCAGCTCCTGGGCCGGGCCGGAAAAGGCGGCCCACTTTTCTTTGATTTCCTCCATTGTGGGCTTTTTGTCAAAGCTGACGAACACCGCCGCCATGTGGCCGTCTGAGCACGCAACGCGCAGGCACTGGGCAGTAATGGAGGGCTTGTCGGCCGGAACGATCTGTCCGTTTTCAATATGGCCCCACAGCTTGAGCGGCTCTTTCTCGCTTTTTTCCTCTTCACCGCCGATGTATGGAATGCAGTTGTCAACCATTTCGGGCCAGGTCTCAAAGGTCTTGCCTGCACCGGAAATAGCCTGATAGGTGCACACAAGGCATTTGGAAACGCCGTAATCCCGCATCAGGGGATGCAGAGCGGGAACATAGCTCTGCAAAGAGCAGTTGGACTTTACGGCAATGAAGCCGCGTTTGGTACCAAGGCGCGCGCGCTGAGCGGAGATAACTTCAATATGCTCCGCGTTGATCTCAGGCACGACCATCGGGACATCCGGCGTAAAACGGTGCGCGCTGTTGTTTGAGACAACAGGGCATTCCGCCTTCGCATAGGCCTCCTCCAGAGCTTTGATCTCGTCCTTTTTCATGTCCACGGCGCAGAACACGAAGTCTACTTTCGCGGCAACGGCGGCAACGTCGGCGGCATCCATCACCACCATTTTTTTCGCTTCTCCGGGCATTGGCGTAGGCATGGCCCACCGTGCGCCCACGGCTTCCTCATACGTTTTTCCGGCGGAACGGGGAGAGGCGGCCAACGCCGCGAGACGGAACCACGGATGATTTTCCAGCAGAGAAACAAACCGCTGCCCAACCATACCTGTTGCGCCAACAACACCGACTTTGTATTCTTTCATTTTTAACAACCCTTTCCCATTGACCTCTTTATCTATTTTATGCGCATGATACAAAAACGATGAACATGCGAATAAAGCCGCAAAAGAAAAAAACCGGCTTGAAAACCGGCAAGAATTGCAATATAATATATAAGATTGCTACCTTCCGCAGCGCAACGCGCCACGACGGACGCGACAGCCGCAAGCCTTTCAGCGTTGCAGCCAGGCGGCGCTTGCCGCGCGCTGCCTTCGGCGGTTTTCCCTTTTGACGCGGCTTAGGATTTTGGCAATCACGATACACGCGTTTACTCTTGAAAACCGCACCTCTGCGGTTTTTATTCTATTTATTGTTTAATATATCATCCACACAACGTGATGTCAATGAAAAGAAGGCCTGAACGATGCAAAAAAGCGACTTTTATTTTGACCTGCCCAAAGAACTGATCGCCCAGGAGCCATGTGAACCACGAGATGCCGCGCGCCTGTTGTGCCTCGGCCGCGCCAGCGGCGAGCTCCGTCATGCTGTATTCCGTGACCTTCCCGGCCTTCTGCAGCCCGGGGACCTGCTGGTCGTCAACAATTCCAAGGTGCTGCCTGCGCGTCTCATTGGGCACAAGGAAGGCACCGGCGCAGTCTGCGAACTGCTTTTGCTGCGGCAGGTGAAAGGCGACGTATGGGAATGCCTGGCCAAACCCGGCAAACGCCTGCATGCGGGTACGCGTATCATCTTCGGCGACGGCACACTGACGGCGGTCGTCCGTGATACAATGGAGGACGGCAACAAGCATGCGGAATTTTTTTACGATACTCCGACGCTGTATGAAAAACTGGACGCCTTCGGGAAAATGCCTCTGCCGCCCTATATCCAAAAGCAGCTGGACGACCAATCCCAGTATCAGACTGTATATGCGAAAGAGCTTGGAAGCGCTGCTGCGCCCACGGCAGGCCTGCATTTCACTCCGGAGCTTATGGATACACTGCGAAAAGAAGGCGTCCGCTTTGCCGAGGTAACGCTGCATGTAGGACTCGGCACGTTCCGCCCTGTGAAAGAGGATGATATCCTTGACCACAAAATGCACAGCGAATGGTATTCCGTCAGCGAAGAAACCGCTCGTCTGATTCGGGAAACCAAGGCTGCCGGACGACGTGTGATCGCCGTGGGAACCACAAGCTGCCGCACGCTTGAAGCTGTTGCCACAAAATACGGCGAAGTCCGCGCATGCAGCGGCGATACGGATATTTTCATCTATCCGGGCTACCAATACAAGGCCATCGACGGTCTTATCACCAATTTTCATCTTCCGGAAAGCACGCTCATCATGTTGGTGTCCGCCTTCTGCGGCTACGAAAACACCATGCGCGCTTATCGTGTGGCCGTGGAAGAAAAATACCGCTTTTTCAGCTTTGGAGATGCAATGTACATTGGGTGAGTAAAAAATTCGGTCAGAGAAAAGCTCGCATCTTTTAAATAAGGAAGAAATGCGCTCCCGATCGGCTTCCCGCAGGGCTATCCTGTTTGAACAGGCTTGCGATGAGCGGTGGTGGAAAGAATATGCTGAGGAACTGGAAAAATTCCGCCGGCTGCGCAACACCTGTTGTCATTCCGGCCCGCTGAACTGGCAGCAGGAGAACGAACTCATACAGCTTCTTTTTGCTAAACAGGAGTTTATCAAAACACTGGTTGGCGATGCCTTGTGATGACGTTTGAATGGACATAAAAACATCACTGTAACCAAATGCTGGCGGCCAGCAGGCCAACCAGCCCAAGCATCGCTATTTTTCTGTGATGTCTTATAACTGCTTGCAGAATTTCAATTGTATCTTCACGGTTCGGCTCCTTTTCACACAGCATTCCGCGCCGAATTCCGGCGTAGGCTCCGTTCTGTGTATCAGAATAGCCACTGAACCTTTTTCTGCAAATGCTGAAGCAGTGCCTATTGTCCATGTTGACTTTCGAAGAAAAGCCTGTTATGATAAAAGCAAAGAAAAGCGGTGTGGGGAAGTGTTCCTACACCGCTCATTTTTTGGGGATGCATTTGCCCGTTATAACGGCCCGCCGCATCCGTTTGCAAGCCTGTAACAGAGAGGAACGGTATATCAATGTACAAGCTATTGAAAAACGAAGGTTCCGCCCGCCGCGGAGAATTTTCCACTGTGCACGGAACTGTGCAGACTCCCGCCTTCATGAACGTTGCAACTGCGGCAGCCATCAAGGGAGGTCTCTCCGCGTTCGACCTGAAGGCCAACGACTGTCAGGTAATGCTGTGCAACACCTATCATCTGCATCTGCGTCCGGGTGACAAAAACGTAGCCAGACTGGGTGGATTGCATAAGTTCACGCGCTGGGACGGCCCCATCCTCACGGACAGCGGTGGATTCCAAGTGTTCAGCCTGTCGAAGCTGCGCAAGATTACTGAGGAAGGTGTTACGTTCAATTCTCATCTGGACGGCCACCGCATCTTCATGGGGCCTGAGGAGAGCATGCAAATCCAGGCAAACCTCGGTTCCACAATCGCCATGGCGTTTGACGAATGCATGGAAAACCCCGCGGAATATCAGTATGCAAAAGCCTCCTGCAATCGGACGGTTCGCTGGCTGAAGCGCTGTAAAGCAGAACTTTCGCGTCTGAAAGGCGAGGGCCTCGCCGTAAACCCTCATCAGCTTCTGTTCGGCATCAATCAGGGATGCTGTTATGACGACCTGCGCGTCGGCCATATGCAGGAGATCGCAGCGCTCGATTTGGACGGTTATGCCATCGGCGGCCTTGCCGTGGGCGAACCCAAAGAAGAAATGTACCGTGTGATTTCTGTGGTGGAAGAGCACATGCCCAAGGATAAGATCCGCTACCTGATGGGTGTGGGTACGCCCGGCAACATCCTCGAGGGCGTACGGCGCGGAGTGGATCTGTTCGACTGTGTGATGCCCAGCAGAAATGCGCGTCATGGGCATCTGAACACTTGGAAGGGCATCGTCAACATCAAAAACGCGAAATACGAACTGGATGAACAGCCGTTGGACGAGGCATGCTCCTGCGAGTGCTGCCGCAATTTCTCCCGCGCGTATCTGCGCCACTTATTCAAGGCTGACGAGATGCTGGGTATGCGGCTGGCCGTGATGCACAACCTTCATTTTTACAACAACCTGATGCTCCGTATCCGCGAAGCACTGGACAACGGTACCTTTGATGCGTTTTACCGCCGTTACGTGAATCTCCTGGACACCCGTATCTGACCACACCGCAAAAAGGTGAACAAACTGCAAAAAAACGGGAAAACACTTGCAACAGCGCGCTTTTTTCGGTATACTTTATGATAACGCTTATAAGGAGGAATATTTTTCAATGAGTGCAGAGACAACCAGTATGCTCGTCACATTCGTCCCGCTGATCGGTATGGTGGTGCTGCTTTATTTCTTTATGATTCGTCCCCAGAAAAAGAAAGAGAAGCAGGCCGCTGATATGCGTAATTCCATCGAAGTGGGCGACGGTATTACCACCATCGGCGGCATTGTTGGCCGCGTTGCCAGCATCAAGGAGGATACCTTTGTGCTGGAGACGGGGTCCGACCGTGTGAAAATGCGCTTCAAACGCTGGGCGATTCAGGACGTCGAGAAGCTTTCGCTGGATACCCCAGCGGACAGCAGCGCCAGCAAATAAATCCGGAATGAACAGACACCTCCATGCATACCTTTTGATAGGAACATGGGGGTGTTGTTTTATGCAAAAACGCAAAATGAGTGCCGAACGCGGTGCGCCGCGCCTTGCGGCACATGCCCTGGCCGGAATGGTGAGCGGCCTCGCGTCGGCATTCATCCTGTTTGGGCTGGTCGCAGCCGTTTGCTGCAAGGTGGATATTCCGCCGCATCTGCTTTTGCCTCTCTCCACCGTGGCAGTTTCGTTCGCAATGCTGCCCGCCGGGCTTGTTTTTGCGGCACTGCACGGAGAAAAGGGGATGCTGTACGGTTTGCTCATGGGGGCAATGTTTTTTGTGGCGCTCTGGATCGCAGCCTTGGCGCAGGGGCAGACCGAATTCACGTCTCTGTCCGCCGTGAAAGGCGTTGCAATGATGTCTGCGGGCGCTATCGGAGGATATTTGGGCATCGCCCTCCGTGAACGCCGCCGCCGCATCCATTGAAAAAGCCCGTCCGTAAACGAATAAACCCCGCATTTCACTCATATCCTGTACAAAGCTTGTACAGCAAAGAGGAGTGTTAAAATGCGGGGTTTTATAAAGCCAAGGTTTACTCGTCTGCACATGCCATTTCGGGCGAAGGCAGAAAGAAGCCGCCATTCGTTTCATCTGCAGGCCGTCGGTCTGGCATTGGCTCTGCTGGCCGGAGTGCTCTGCGGCAGCTTCTGGCAGCATGCCTCCCAACAAAATGTATACCTGTCTTATTTTGCAGAACAATATCTTGCCGGGCACAATACCGGCAGCTTTTCCGCGGCAATGTCGGTATCCTTTTTGTCGGCTATGATATTACAGGCCGTCGTGCTTTTTTTCAGCCTGTCCTGTATCGGCGCGCCGGTGCTTGCCTGTGTGCCCGTACTGCGCGGTATTTCTATCGGATGTGTATCCGCCTACCTGTATGCCTCTATGGGGATGAGGGGTCTATTGGCCAATCTGATCCTTTTCTGGCTCCCGGCTATCCTGCAATCCGTATTTCTGGTTTTATTTACAGACGCTGCACTGGATACTTCCACAAGCCTGTTCCGGCTGAATTTTCTGGAACAGGCAACCGGAGCGGGCCCCAAAATCAGCCGTTGCCTGCGGATTTTTGTTGTTTCCTCTCTCGGTATGCTGCTTGCGGCAATCTTAGAAGGGCTTCTTGCCGTAATATTCGCTCCCGTTTTCTTGAAATGAATGATCCTAACCGATGCACCTTAACCGCCATAAGGAGGAGGGGACAGGGAAAACGGCGTTCAGAGTTCGTCATCCGAATGCTTAGGCAGCGCTGCAGCCTTTACCGGCTGTTCAGGCGCTTTTTCAAAATCGAGCTTTGCAAAAGGAGACGCCTGGGCTGCCTGCCGAAGCTGTGCCGTCCCCATGTGGGTATAGATTTCTGTTGTGGATACATGCGCGTGGCCCAAAATCTCCTTGAGGGCGAGCATATCCACATGGCCTTCCTGATACATCAGCGTCGCCGCCGTGTGCCGCAATTTGTGAACGGAATATCCTTTTCCAGACAAACCCGCCGCTTTCAGACAGTTGTCCACAATTTGCTGGATACGCCGCGCGGAAAGGCGCTTCCCGGTATGCTTGGAAACAAAAAGAGCTTTTTTGTCCTGCAAATTCGGCAGTTTGGCGCGCTCGTCGCACAGGCGGCGCAGTGCAGTATTACACGCATCGTTCAAATAAACGAGCCGCTCTTTATTGCCTTTCCCGACGATCCGGATCGTGCCGTCATCATGAATATCGGTAATATTGATATTAACCAGTTCACTCAAACGCATCCCGCAATTCAAAAACAGCGTTAGGATACAATAATCGCGTTCGTAAAAGTCGGACTGCACATTTTTCAGCAGTTCGACGCCTTCATTCAGTGATAAGTACTTGGGCAGACGTTTTTTCAATGCCGGCGTTTCCACGTCATCGGTGGGATTTATTTCCAAAACCTTCATTTTATTGCACAGATACTTATAAAATCCTTTCAGGCTGGAAAGCTTGCGTGCGCGAGTCGCGGGAGCGTTATCACGCTCCCGCGTGACATAATGCAGAAACTCGTAGATATCGCTGGTCGTGACGCTTTTGATCGTATCCAAATCCACGCGGCGGATGTCGATTTCATCCGGAGGCACATCTGCCGGGACAAGCCCGTGTGCCTGCATTAAAAAACGAAAAAAGGTGCGCAAATCAATGTAATATCCGTTCACTGTACGCGGCGAAAGGCCGCGGATGGTTTCACTGTCGTACAGATAACGTACGACAAGCTCCGGACAATCTTTATAGTCGCCATGTTTGTTGGGCTGGCGAGGATCAATATAGGTGCTCAAACCAATGACAAATCTTTAATCTCTCATCTTATTATAAATCAATCCCCTGAATTTCGCTAAATTTTGATTTAGCGAAATTGCTCCTATTCCTCATTCCTGTCGGATATGTTCCTCCTCTCTCTGAAATTCAGGGGTTTTTCAAGATCAAGATTCGTCGTCCCTCCCTCCGGGTTTTTCTTTAGTATAGCACAAACAGACCGGCACGCACAGCGGCCAGCCTGATAAATATGTAATGATTACCCCAGCGCCGGACTTAATGAGTTAAAGTCCTTAATCAACGCGCGCTGGCGGTCAGATAATCGTTTTTGTGATGATACTGCAAGCTCAAAAATTCGAGACCAGCCCACCGTTTCAAACAGAACCGCCAAAGACGGGCCAACCTGGCTTGCGATCCACTCCTGAATATGCTCCACGGCATGCTGCACAGCTTCACGGGATACGAGCCGAACAGTTTCAAGCTCATCCACGAAAGCAGCCCACCAGTCGCAGACACTACAACGTGAAATATTCGAATCGTCACGCTCGATAAAACTTAATTTGTCATTAAGAACCTGAGCGGCCAGTTGGCCAATGGCCTGACCACCTGTAAGATTCAAAACAAAAGACTTTGCATGTGAACCACGCATTACCATCTCAACACGCAACCAATGCTCTTCAATCCCCTGTTCCAGTCCTTTGTCATAAATACGGATACGGAAATCCGATGATGCCGCACCAATATAAACCGTAGCACCATCCTTTTGTGTACCAGCCCAAGAAGCCACAACAGAACGCTTGGTAGAACGGGTGTTCAACTCGTTTTTTTGCACCTTATCAACCACAGCATCCATATCCAAAACGCCCTCATGGTCATCACAGGCAATATCAAGACGGGACACATTAAACGTTTCATCGGCGGCGAGCCGCTCGAACAAAGCAGGAAATGCAGAACCATCACGGCCAAAACTGCTCATGCTCTCAAACACACGGCAGCCATTACCCGACATGGAGACACAAACGCCCATATCCTGAAAATACTCATTTTCCCTCGGCTGATACAAAACAAAAATATCCGAAAACTTCAAAGCTTGCCCATAGCCAAGCAGACCGAAGCCGGGATCCTCAAAAAGTGCAGGATCCATACCCAGAACCCCACGGATAACGTCCGAAGGCTCCCAATTTTTCAAAGAGAACGTCAAATAGTCTATCATTACCTTACATTTCATGCTTTCACACACTCCTTGTAACGAGTACCCCCGTGATTACTTTCCGGGGGTTTTGAACGGCACGAATCCGTTCACGAACCCCATAAAAGGGGCCCCTAACCCCTTTTATCGCCCCTTTACGAAAGGGGCTTTTTTGCCAATAGAGGATGAGGGCCTCCGGCTATTCGATACCCAGCATGGGGATTTTACGAAGAACCCACATAACCAACTTGTAACCATGGACGACAGTCCAGACCAGAATAACAAGGTCTAAAGCCCCTTGTACGACAACCTGAGGGACGAAAAAAAGGACGATACCCATACCGGTTCTCATGTAACCGAGAATAGTTTCCGTCAGCTCTACGAGCCATGCAGGAACATCCGGAAGCGGGAGAAGGCTTAAAACAAAAGAAAGGATGGATTGCATCAGACCTAAAACCATTTTTAGAATCATCCAATCACATCCTTGTACACAGATTGTAAGTAATGAATAACAGCGCCAACAACGACAACCGAGGTAGCCAGACGAACGGCAGCCATCAGGCCAGAAAACCATCCGTCAAGTTGTGACAGGTCAAATGTGTGTTCCTGCCACACTTGATAATCAGTCCCCTGCACCGCGATCGCGAACGCTGGAAAGGTAAGCGTAGTAGAGCCGGCAGTAACAAGACCGGACAGGCCGGAGAACAACGTATCTACATAACTGACAACACCCAAGCTTTCCGCTGCCTGATCAGCGAAGCCCTGCGCAGCGCTGCCAACCTCTGCCCCCTGAGAAGTATCAAATTGACTTTCGATTTTGTCCTGGACACCTTGCCCGGCATCTGTAATACTCTGGTCAAGCTCCCCCGTCTGTTTTTCGATGGCAGCGATAACATCAGAAGAAGAAGAATACCCTGAATAAGAAAGAGAATACTGGTAGACCTCAGCTGTAGAATCATTGTAAAAAACAGAACGTACAGGCAAAGACCGAATTGATACAGGAGAAGAAACAGTAAAAGAGATTTGACCGTTAAAAAAAGTCTGTCCGGCAACTTCAGAAATCGAAATAATAGAATCAACAACTTTGACTTCCGAAGGATAGTTCACAAAACCAACAGACTCAAGCGAAGAAATACTCGACAAAGATACAGAAAGAAGATAATGCACACCAGGCGTTAAAAGGACATTGGACACAGGAACCAACTCCAACATATCGCCGGCACGCGCGATTGACGTATAATTCAGCGAAGCACCAGTTGAACCAACCGTATAAGAATGAGGATTGCTAGGAAGCCAAGAAGTAACAGAAGGAAAATTTGCAGAAAGCCGGCTCTGAATAGTATAAGGAAACTGGACGTTTCCAGTATTCTGAAAAAGGGTGTCAAAGGTCACATAGCCAATATCAGACAAGGAAAGAGCATCGTAATAGGAATTCAAAAGCCCCTCCGGCTTGGTCGTAGGATAATGAACAACACGATTGTACGTAGAATTTCCATCCCATCCAGACGGCTTAGAAGTCACATTCGAACCACTGATAACAACGGTTACACTTTCAGCGTGAGCGACTAAAAACCCACCGGAACAAAAGAAAAAGGAAAATAACAACACCACCGAATATAAGCGCTTTTTCATACGGCACCCCCTGTATCGGTAAAGCCGGGTAATCCCCTAAATTACTGTAAACGAGAGAAGTCCCAGGCGTAAGGCCCAGATCCTCGGTATTGTACCGGAGATATGGGCCATTGTTGTAGTTCGATGCAGAATCATAGACAACGTGAAGCAGCTGCGTGCCGGAGAAGGCACCGGCCAAAGAGATATCTCCGATATACAAATCATAGGTGTATTGCCCAGACCTAAAAGCTACATAATCCTTTGAAGGATATTTCGCGCAAACGCCTGCAAAGATGTCGAGTATTGTAGTAGAAATATTACCAGAATAGATACTATCATTAAGACCAAAAGGAACCGCTTCACGCGTCGCGGCATCTGATAGTAAACCTGTTTCAGAATCCAATACATCCCTATTCCCTCCCTCGTCAGACTCCGGCCCGGCTCCCTCCGGAGCCTCGGCCGGAGTCCATGACGGTGACGCCTGTACATAACTGTTCGCTGCTGATATAATCTCATCCAGCCCCGGCGGCTCACTTGTACCAGATTGCGACCAGGCAGCCGAACCCAAGAAAGAGGACAAAAGCACCGAAAATGACACGACACATCCACATAAAATCCTCACAGCTTAAACCTCCCACCAAAGGCAGCATTGCAAAACACCTTCACAATATATCCACCAAAGAAAAAGACAACAACAAAAGGCATTGCTTCTTTTACGACATCGGCAAATAGTAAAATAACTTCTTGGATATTCATCTTTTCACAAGCCCCCTTTGGGTGGATTCGCACCTTTCAATTTTGGCATACGTGTCATAGCTCTGGTAGAGCTTCGGGGAATGGAAGAAAAAATAACGCCGATATACCGGGCAACTGATGCTTTCATCTACCTTAGTTTCAATGTCTTCTCCCCTGCTCACCCGGTTAAAAGACATTAAGCCGAAGAACGTTTTACACTGCACCACGTATTTGAATTGCTCCCGGAAAGGCTTTGCGATACGGCCAAAAACCTGAGAAGTGCCCACAATATGCTTGCGCTGCTTTCTCTGCTGGGCAATCTCTGTAATGATACTCACAGGCATGTTTTTACTTTCAAGCGAATTAAATTCTATGTGAATCTCATCTATCAAAAAAATAACGCCCTCGAAACCGTTGTTATACCGGTCAAAACAATCCAGCCCGGTATAGGGCACATAACGGACGGATTCAGGAAGCCCATGTATACGGACATTTGAGCAAAGAATTGCCCGAGGAAAGGCATGGAGCAAATCAAGCACGTACCGGACAGCCGAAAGAGTTTTCCCACTCCCCTGCGGCCCACAGAAAACCAGTATACCGTCCGGCTCAAAGTACGTAGGATTCTTCTTGCGAAAATCCCGCTTGTACTTCACAGACGCCGCCAAATCATCTATATCAACACGCGAACGCATGTACTTATCGATTGATTCAAACATATATACACCCAACAAAAAAAGGGCGGGAGCGAACTCCCGCCCCGGCGGTTAAACCGAAATCTTGCCCTTTCGAAATGCAGCCATGAGAGCGCGAACGGCCTTGCGGACGCCCCACCACATGAACACAATACCGATACAGGCAGCTACAACAGTAGCCAGAACGCCAACGATTGTAGCAACACTGACTTGACCGGTCATTGCAGTAATTACAGACTCCCAGTCAGAAGCAGTAACAGCCGTTGCCGTGCTGGAAGCCAGAGCCGTAACCATCTTAAAGGCAACCACATCAAAAATTGTCATGTGAATCCTCCTTCCCAAGCTATTTCAAGCCCCAATATGGGCAAACTTGACATGAATATGATTCAAGCGGACAGCCTACACCCTCAGGAGCAAGGCACGATTTTTTTGACACGCTTGTACTCATTGAAAAAAAGCTCAACCGACTCGCCAAGCGCTTTATGAGGGTCACCGTCGAACAAAGAAATGAAATCTGCATACACATCATCAGAAACCCATTCTTCTCTCACCGCAATACCATACACATGTTCCGATTCCTTATCAAAATACATACGGAACCCCATTACTTCCTGCTGCGTCTTCTTACTGGTATACCTCTTGGGCTCTATCCCTACTACTTTCACTTTTTTCACCTCATTTTGCATAAGCATTAAAAAAGATTTAATCAGATTTTATCCGACTAAATATATCTTATAATATCCGATTAAATCCGTCAACTGATTTTGACTTATAAAATCCGATTTAGTAAGATATAACAAAGGGAGGTGAGAAAAAATGGACAACCTGCAAGAAGAAAAAATAAAAAAAACAGTCCTATTCGAAAAAGACCTACATGACAAAATAATAGAGATGTCTAAAAACGGAGGTAGAGACTTTAGCAAACAAGTAAAATTTATGCTACGCGAATACATCAAAGTAACAGAAAAAAAATAACCCGCCGGAGATAATCCCCCGGCGGGCCTTGTATATATCATGCAATTTCTGCTAAATCACCGCTTAGCGAAATATAAAATTTCGCTAAGCCTGTTCCCTTTAGCGAAATTGCCGCTATTCCTCATTTCTACCCGATATGTCCCTCCCTTCGCTGAAATTCGGAGATTTTTCAAGATCAAGATTCGTCGTCCCTCCCTTTTTAGATTAATCCATAACTGCATTGAATCGTCTACAATAGCTGAATCGCTTGCTTCACATACGTTACACCCAGCAATTCCATTGTATTGAATTCCTTCGGATCGATTTGTGCAAGGCTGTGCTTGGGCACGACCGCACGTACAAATCCCATACGCTGCGATTCTCGAAGACGATATTCTAGATTTGTTACGTTTCGCACCTCACCGCCAAGCCCGACTTCACCAATTGCAATCATATCGTCCGGTACAGGTTTGTCCATCAGGCTGGATACGACCGCCAGGCAAACCGACAGATCGCATGCAGTTTCGTCCAGTTCCAGGCCGCCTACAATATTGATATAAACGTCCAAATTACCCAGAAAATATCCTGCCCGCTTTTCCAGCACGGCCAACAATAGGTTCATCCGGTTGAAATCAAACCCGGATGCGGCGCGGCGTGGCGTGCCAAAGCCTGTTTTGGTTACCAGCGCCTGAATCTCCGACAAAATGGGACGCGTTCCTTCCATCGTGCATGCAACACAATTGCCGCTCACTCCAATCGGGCGCCCTTCCAGCAGCAGCTTGGAAGGATTTTCAATCACTTTCAGCCCGGTGCCTGTCATGTCGAACATGCCGATCTCATTGGTGCTCCCATAGCGGTTTTTAGCAGCACGAAGCACGCGGTACGGCAGCATTTTATCTCCTTCAAAATAAAGCACGGTGTCAACAATATGCTCCATTACTTTCGGCCCGGCAATTGCGCCGTCCTTATTGACATGGCCCACAATAAATGTGGGAATTTCCAGCGTTTTTGCCACGGTAAGCAGCCGCGCCGTGCACTCCTTGACCTGCGACACGCTTCCTGCCGAGGATGATATCTCCGCACAGTGCATCGTCTGGATAGAATCAATAACGACAATGCCGGGTTTTGTTTGTTCAACCAAATCGCAAATTGAACCGATATCGGTCTCCGCCGCCAGCATGATATTTTCTTCTTCTACCCGCAGGCGTGTTGCCCGCAGCTTAATTTGCCTTGTAGATTCCTCTCCCGTGATGTAAAGTACATTCACTTGCCTGGAGATTGCCCCGCATAATTGCAGAAGAAGCGTGGACTTTCCTGCGCCCGGTTCGCCGCCCAACAGCACGACGCTTCCCAAAACAATACCGCCGCCTAACACGCGGTCCAGTTCACTGATTCCGGTGATGATGCGGCTGTGCTCTTCCGTGGTGCTGATGTCCTTAAGCCTGCTGGCGATGATGGCCGCGTTTCCTGTCGCCGGAGCAGATACGCCCTTCCCTTTCGTTTCTTTTACGATGTCTTCCACCATTGTGTTCCATTCCCCGCAAGAGGGGCAGCGTCCCATCCATCTGGGGCTTGCTTCTCCGCAGGAGGTGCAGACGTATACAGTCTTAAATTTTTCCTTTGGCATAATAAGATTTCTTCCTGTTTATCCATAGTTTTGTTGTTTGTTACAGTATAGCATCAAACCCGTTCAAAATAAACAGGCTTTGAAAAAAACATCCCAAAGATGTTATACTAATCTTATATTGCCAGAAGGAGGCTGCACGAAATGCTCGTGATCCTTTCTCCCGCCAAAAACATGCACCGTGTGCCCACTCCGCCGCATGCTACGCGCCCTATGTTTTTGCAGCAGACCGAAACCCTCGCAGCATCGATGAAGCGTTATGCGCCGTTTCAACTGGAGAGCGTTCTGAAGGTCAACCCACAGCTTGCGCTGCGTGCATTTACGGATATCCAAGACTGGAATGCGTCTATCCCCGGCTCTCCCGCGCTCCTCAGCTATCACGGACTTGCTTACAGCGCTCTTGATGCCGCAACGCTCTCCCGGGAGGATCTCACCTTCGCTCAGGATACTCTTCGCATCCTGAGTGCTTTCTATGGCGTGCTGCGCCCATTGGATAACATTCTTCCGCATCGTCTCGATTTTGAAAGCAGTTTTCGCTGCTGCGGCAAAACAATGTATGAATTTTGGGGCAGCATGCTGCATGATGCCGTTTTTCAGGCCGGCGCCCCTGTTATCAATCTTTCTTCTGCCGAGTATTCGAAAGCGGTTTCCCGATATCTTCGCGCACAGGATGTTTTTATCACCTGTGATTTTCTGGAATTCAAACACGGAAAATGGTGCATGCCGGCGACCCATGCAAAAATGGCACGCGGCAAAATGGCACGGTTCATCGTGAAAAACCGCTTGACAGCGCCGGAACAGCTGAGCCTTTTCGAAGAAGACGGATATTGTTTTTCTCCGAAGCTGTCGACCTCCAGCCGCTATGTGTTTTCACGATCGTAATCAACCTGTAAAGCCAATAGACATTACAGTGCAAAAGCAACCAGATGCGAAAGCACCTGGCTGCTTTTGCACTTTTTAATGGATAGACTGTAAAAATGCACGCAGCCGCGGGCTTTCAGGGCATTCGAACAACTTTTCAGGAGTGTTCTCCTCCAGTATCTTTCCTTCGTCCATAAAGAGAACGCGGCTGGCGGAATCTCTTGCAAAACGCATATCATGCGTTACGATCAACATTGTAACCGCGCGCGCCACCAGCTTCTGTATCGTGACAATTACTTCGTTGGTCGTCTCAGGGTCCAGAGCGCTTGTCGGTTCATCAAACAACATGATCTGCGGATTCATTGCCAGCGCCCGAGCAATCGCAATACGCTGCTTCTGTCCGCCGGAAAGCTGTGCAGGATAATTGTCCGCTTTATTTCGAAGCCCCACAACATCCAAAAGTTCCATGGCTTCCGCCAGAACTGCCGCCTTGTCCCGCTTGAGAATACGCAGCGGCGCGACGGTGATATTCTCCAGACATGTCAGATGCGGGAAAAGGTTAAAATGCTGGAACACCATTCCTGTTTTGGTGCAGATACGCCGCACTTCTTTTTCGGGGGGATATTTCGCCGTGCCTTTCACTGTGTCCACCAGCACATCCCCATCAATGACGATGCGGCCGGCAGAAACGCGTTCCAAATTGTTCACACAGCGCAGCAATGTGCTTTTGCCGCTGCCGGACGAACCGATGATCGCCACCGCTTCCCCTTGCTCCACCTGAAGGGAAACATCGTCCAGCGCTGTAAATGAACCAAACCGTTTGCTGACATGCTCGATCGACAAAATCGCCATATCTCACGCCTCCTTCCTCTCATGGCGGGAAAACCGCTTTTCACACCACTGCGAAAGCAGCGTGAGCAAAAAGGTGAGCGCCAGATAAATCACGGCAGCAATAAAAAATGCCGTAGGATTTACATCCCGGTTGTTGGCGTCCTTGGCCGCTTTCAGCAATTCTCCCACACCAATTGCCGTCACTAGGGCCGTATCCTTGATGAGCGTGATGACCTCGTTGCTCACAGGCGGAATTACACGGGCGATCGTCTGAGGGATGATAATGATGCGCATGGTTTGCCAGCGGCTGAAGCCGAGCGTCTTGGCCGCTTCGTGCTGGCCGTGGTCGATAGACTGCACACCGGCCCGATAGATCTCTGCAAAATATGCCGCATAATTCATCGTGAATGTAAGTACAGCGGCTACGGTATTTTCCATCCGGAACGCGGGCCCGAACATAATGGGGAGTCCGTAATACACAAAGAACAGCTGAAGCATCAGCGGCGTGCCGCGGAACACCCAAATATATGCCTTTGACAAAAAACGCACCGGAAAGAAGCGTGAAATCGATCCCAGGGCAAACGGAAGACCCAAAGGCAGTGATAAGACCAGCGTCAGGAAGAACACCTGAAGCGTCTGCCACGTTCCTTTCAACAGTGCCGGCAAAATCGCCTGAATATATTCAAGATTCATCTTCGCTCCCCTTTTTGCAGTTCTCTGTGGCGCCCCGCAAAAA
>OOAG01000294.1_pt1 | contig 49940 bp, 37 predicted proteins | sample 1671461 | NCBI WGS metagenome assembly OOAG01 (sample SAMN06348159, study PRJEB24527) | human gut metagenome | biome: human gut; feature: ankylosing spondylitis patient; material: feces | host: Homo sapiens | place: China | collected 2015-10 | reverse complement strand
TAACAGCTGCATATTTTCCCGACGCGAGACGCGTCGCCCCCATTAGTGCTTGCGTTTTGAGGTAACGCCTTGAGGTAGCGTTTTGAGGTAGCGTTTGATGGTAGCGTTGATGGTAGCGTATACAAAAAGATGTGGGCGGAGCCACCCTATGGCGCTCCACCCACACTTATGCTTGATACTTGTGCTCTACAATGTTATTTCTCAGCCTTTTCAGCCTTGATTTGTTCGTTCACAGCCTTAATTTTCTGACCGATTTCTTCGAGGTCCTCCTTCAAGCGGGCCACCTTCTTTTCGATGTCGGCCACGAGCGAATTACCCTTCTTCGAACTGGTACGGAAGAATGAGAGGTTGGTTTCGTAAGTCTGAATTTCCTGCTTCTTGCCATCGAAAGCATTTTGCAGACGGCTGCGTTCGCGCGTCAATTCAGAGCCACCCTTGTCAGCCACAGTCTTGCGGAAGTTATCCATGCGGCGTCGACCAGCAGTTTCGTGCAGCGTGTCGTAAATTTTGTCGCACAACTCGCGGTAGCGGCGGTAAGTCTTCTCCTTTTTGTTGTAAGGCACATGGCCAATCTCGTTCCAACGCGCCTGCAAGTCGCGCACGCTCTGCAGCAAATTGTCGCCAGCGTTCTCGGCCAGCTTTTCAAGGTCGGCAATCACCGCCTTTTTCAGTTCGAGGTTAGCTTCCTCCTCCTTGCGCTGTCCGGCATTAGCCTCGTTCTTCTTGTCGAAGAAGTAGTTGCAAGCGTCGTTAAATCGCTTCCACACGGCGTCTGACACCTTGTGCGCCACGGGGCCGATGGTTTTCCACTCCTTTTGCAGTTCAATAAACTTGTTGGTAGTAGCCCCCCAATCGGTGCTATCCTTCAAAGCCTCAGCCTTTTCGATGAGTGCATTCTTGGCAGTGAGATTGGCGTTGAGCTTTTCGCGGTTAGCCTTGAAATAAGCCGTTTTAGCCTGGAAGAAACGGTCGCAAGCCACGCGGAAGCGTTCAAACACCTCGTTGTTCACCTTGCGGGGCGTAAAGCCGATTGTTTTCCATTCAGCCTGCATGGCCAGCACCTGCTTGGTCATGTCTTCCCACTGGTTGTAGGTTTTGAGTTCGCCAAATTCAAGTGCCTCCACCTTTTGGCAGAGTTCGGTTTTCTTTACCAAGTTCTCCTCTTCCTTAGCCTTGATGGCCTCGAAGTGGTCTTGATGACGCTTGTTGATGACAGTCGAAGCATCTTTGAAGCGTTTCCATATCTCGTCGCGCAACTCCTTGGCCACGGGGCCAGTTTCGCGATATTCCTGATGCAACTTTTGCAACTGGTGGAAGGCCGAAATAACGTCCTCCACATCGGCCAACTTTTCAGCAGCCTCGCACAAGTGCGTCTTTATTTCAAGATTTTTCTTAAAGTCGTAAGCGCGCATCTCGTGGTTGAGACGCAGCTGGTCGTAGAACTGCTCCGTATAGTGCTGGTAGTTCTTCCACAGTTCGGTAGCATTCTCAGCCGGCACGGCTTTGATATCCTTCCATTCGGCCTGCAGGTCCTTCACCTCGTTATAGCCCTTGTCGGCGTCGTCGGGAGTGGCAGAGAGTTCCTTGATGCGTTCAATAATCTCCTGCTTGCGTTTCAGGTTGGCCAGTTTTTCCTTCTCTTGTTCCTCGGCAGCCTTGTTGCGGAGTTCGCGAATGAGCGACAGTTGAGCCTTGAAGTTCTCCTCCTCAGTGTCGGGAGCCGGCATAAAGTCCTCAGGCTTACCACCTTCTTCAACAAATTTGTCGCGGGCAGCAACCACATCGGCATTGTGAATGCGGTAGTAAAGCATCTTCAAGTGGTCAAGTTCAGCGCGCTCCACATTACCGCCATTATATACAATATCCTTCAAGCGATCAATCACCTCGGCCTTTGTGGTCGGTTCGTTACGCTTTTCAGGAGCAGCAGTGTCTGTTGTTACTTCGGCTGAAGCAGTTTCGGCATTGTTGGCTTCGGCAGCCACCACCTTTTGTTCTTCTGTTTCAGCAGTGTTCTTAATTTCGTCCATAATAAATAGGATAGGATCGTACGTGTGTTATATATGTAGTAGCCCACACCCGTGTGTGGGAATTGCAAATTTGCACAATAAATGCGTATACGCCAAGTAAATCGGATAAAAACTTTGCCTTACTGGCCTTAAATCCAAGCTTTCCAGCGGAACAGACCATAAAAAATGCCTGTCACCACGATAGAGGCAATGATTACTACGGGGAAACCCCACCAAACGGTTTCCATTCCACTCACGAGGTTCATACCAAAAATACTGGCTATGAGTGTCGGGAACATCAGTATGATGGACACCGAGGTCATCTGTTTCATCACGCCAGCCATGTTGTTGTTGATAATGCTGGCATACGTCTCCATGGTGGAGTCGAGAATGTTGGTGTAGATGTTGGTTGTTTCGCGCGCCTGGTTCATCTCAATGGTCACGTCCTCAATGAGGTCGGCGTCCAATTCATCGACGGGCAACTTAAACTTGAGCTTCGAAAGCAACGTTTCGTTGCCACGGATAGAGGTGATAAAGTAGGTCAAGCTGTCTTGCAGGCGCGACAATCCCACGAGGTCCTCATTATCTATCTGGCGGTCGAGGTTGCGCTTGGCCTCTTCAAGCAAAATGTTGATTTGCTTCAACCGTTTCAGATACCACACGGCCGACGACAGGAAGAGGCGGAACACGAGGTCGACAGAGTCGGTAAAACCCTGGTTGCGCTTTTGCTGGTACGACACGAAATCTATCATCATGTTGGTCTCGTAGTTGCACACCGTCACGCACACGCCTTTGTTAAGTATTATGCCCATAGGTATGGTGGTGTGTGGTGTGCGCGAGGCCACCTCCTTTACATAGGGTATGCGCAATATAATGAGCGACCACCCGTCGTCGTATTCATAACGCGAGCGCTCGTCCTTATCTCGAATGTCGTCAAGAAAGTAATCGGGAATTTGCAGTTCTTTAGTCAAAAAATCTTCGTCCTCTGGCGTAGGGCAGGTTACCTGCACCCAGCAGTCGGGCGCCCACTCATCAATGGTTTGAAGCTTTTTGTTGTAGTTCCAGTAAGTACGCATAAAGAAACAGGTCGTTTTACTTTGTGATGAGAAATTCACTGCCTGCACACAACGTTTCGTCCGGCACGAAACGGCTTGTGCAAGGGGCAGAGGCCTGTCTCGGGTCGGCATCAAACGTTGGTATCCGCGTGATAGTCGTCCATTTTAGGGTTTATAATTAAAAAGGGCTTGTGCCCTGTCATGTTTTGATGCGCAAAAGTACGAAAAAACTTTTTTGCACTGCCACATCAACAGGTGTTTTTTGTGTTACAAAATAATGAGCCCGAACCCGAAGCCATGCCTCTCGCCACACATTTTGTGCGCGGCATACTGCGTCACGCCAGTTTTTTGTCGTAACTTCGCACCCCGTAACACGCTATCAACCAACATTTTTACGACATTAAATGTACGCAATCATCATCAATGCCATAGCCGTAGTGCTTGGCAGCGCCATCGGTGCACTATTCAAACGTGGCATCAGCGAGAAATACATCAACGTGCTCAACACCGCCATGGGACTTTGTGCCCTGGCGCTCGGCATGAATGTGGCCATCGACAGTATGCAAAAGACACATTACCCCGCGCTCTTCATCTTCTGCCTGTCAATAGGCGGCCTTGTGGGCACGGTGTGCAAAATGGACCAACGCATGGAGAAGGCCACGCGCCGCATATCTACCACCAACCTGGCCGAGGGCATTACCACCGGCATATTGCTGTGCTGTGTAGGCACACTGGCCATGATGGGCCCTGTGATGAGCGCGCTATATGGCGACAACACTTACCTTATGACTGCCGCCACACTCAACCTGGTTACCATGGTGGTGGTGGCCTCGTCGTATGGCTTTGGGGTGGCTATCACCTCGGTTGCCGTGTTAGTGTGGATGTCGGCCATTTACGGCATTGCCCTCGTGTCGCGCTCGTTCATATCTGAGGAGCTTATTTCGGAGGTGTCGCTCGTGGGTGGCATTTTGATTGCGGCGTCGGGCCTTGGTGTGCTCCACATCAAGGACTGCAAAACCATCAATCTGCTGCCGGCTCTTATCGTGCCCATGCTGTTCTTTGCGGCCAGAGCCTTACTTGCCATGTGGGGCTTATCGTTTTGAGGCGTTTCCGGGGCGCAAACACCTACCATTTTGTTGGGTAACAAACATCTTGCATCTTACACTAATTAGACATAACAAACTGATAATCAGCACTTTCAACAGTGTAAGATATTCCAAAGCAATCCTACACAAAACCTACACGCCAAGACTTACATCTTACACAAGCGAGAAGGGGGATACGGTTGCAAAGGAGGGCGAATTTGATACTGGGGAATACGCCACAATGCGGCCCTGTAATTTTGCGACGCAACAACGTGTTCTAACGGCATAGGGGGAGCGGATTTTCAATCAGACCGACTGAAAATCCGCTCCCCCTATGCCGTAATTGCGTGCTGCCGCAACTGGTGCGTGCAGGCAGTAGTGCAAGTAGTTTTCACTATATCCTACACTGCATAAACATCTGATATTCAGAGCATTAAATGCCATTAGTGTAAGATGCAAGATGTTTCACTGCATCTAATTTATATGGTAGAAAATGTGGTAATTGGCTGATACCGTAGCGTTACTAATAGAAGTTTCGGATTTGGCCAAGGCGGGCTGAAAGCCCAATGGAGCACATAGCCCAGGGCAAGCGAAGCGGCACCCTGGGTATCGCGTAATGGAGCAGTCGCGCCCTGTAAGGGCAAAAGCTTTAAGCCTTTTGTAGCCTTAGCTGATAGCTGAATTTGTGATCTTAATATGGAATATCAAGTGTATGTATATTTTGTGCAATAATTGCGGCATGGCTTAAAGCTTTTGCCCTTACAGGGCGCGACTGCTCCAACGCGTGATACCCAGGGTGCCGCTTCGCTTGCCCTGGGCTATGTGCTCCATTGGGCTTTTATTGACATCATCGGCTGCGGCTTAGCAATTCAAGCAAGCTTGATTGCATTCGCCTTGCACGATGATTCAGCCCGCCTTGGCCAAATCCGAAACTTGAGTAAGGTTATAAAGTAACCTTTGTGTGTTAAGCAAGGAGTTTGGAAGTTAGAGGGTTATTGGGTTAGAGGGTTAAAAGATTACCCTTGCTTGCCTAACTCACAAAGGTTACTTTATAACCTCATAACCTTATCCCTCATAACCTCCCAACCTCATAACCCTACTTCGTCGAACGACAGGGCACCATCGCGCAGGGTGAAGGTGTCGAAAGTGAAGGTGCGCCCTGCCTGGCCCAGCACGATGGGGGCCGCCTGCAAGGGCTCATTTACGTAAGCCTTGTCATAGGCTGTGCCTTGTAATTGGCCGTCGACATATACCTTCACCATGCCGTTGCGCTCGCGGCAGCACACAATGTGGTGGGCTTTGCCATCGTGCACGCTGACGGGGGTTGTGTAGGCCACATGGCCCGCTTTGAAACAAAGTTTGCCACCCTTGAGCGCCAAGCTCCATGCTTCGCCCTGGCTGGCCAACTGCACATCGGCATCGGTGGTGGTCAGCGTAAAGTCGATGCTGAAATCGCCCTTGCCCACAACAGCCTTGTGCGAGCCAAGGCGCACGGCCTCGTTCAGCGTGACGGGCTTTTCGATGCACTCGAGCACACTGTCGGGAGCAAAGTAGAACTGTGGCGACTCGGCCGCAGTGGCAGCACCTTGCCAGTTTTTCAGTCCTTTGATACGTATGCTGTATGGTTTGGTCTCACCCAAGGTACTGCCAAAGGTGAGGTGCAGTGTGCGGTAGTCGGCATCGGTAGTGACAGCTGTGGCAGGCTTTCCGGTACGCTTGCCGCCCGCAAGCAGTTCGAAGGTGGCCCCGTCGGTGCATACGGGCTGGTCCATCACGAGTGTGACTTCGTGCTGCTTGTTGGCCCGTGCCATGACGGGTTGCGCAGCCACCGCACTGTCGGCAGCAAAGCGCAGCACCCTTATTTCACCCGGTTTGAGCTTGATGCTGAGGGTTGAGCCATAGGCCAGCCCCTTGGCATTGGCTGCAGCGGCATAAGCCTCAGCCTCGGCCGTCTGCTGCTCGGGATTGCCCGTATACTCCATCACCAGCGAGGCACACAAGCCTGCAGCCTGTTCGGGCACTCCCACACTCTTGTCGAGGGTGTAGGTGTAGGTTTGCTCACTGTTTGAGGGGTTGCGGAACGACACGATGCCATCAGCCGCACCATTGTTGCCCTGACGCCAGCACGAGTAGCCGTAGATGCCGCCCTTGAGGGGTGACTGGCCAAAGTATATGGCGTTGCGCAAGGTTTCGTAATGACTGTCTACAAAGTTGAGGGCCTCGGCGTTGATGAGCCACTTGTTGCCCTCGTTCATGAGGTTGTAGCTGTAAAGCATCTCCCAAAAGGCCGTGCCACGGGTTGCCATCATATACAGATAGGCGCGGAACTCTGCATCGGTCATGGCATTGGGGGCCACGGCACCGGTTTTGCCATACACGGGGTCGTGGTTGAAGATGTGGGCCTGCGGGAACTGCAACTGCTGACTGTTGATAAACACCCAATAGCGGTCGTCGCGGTAGGAGAGTTGTTGGTCCATTTCGCGTTCGCGGCCGTCCACCACGGCATGCCACATGTCGCGTGAGTTCTGTATCCACACCGAATTGCTCCACTGCAATATCCAGGGTGAGGGGTTGACATAGCAGGTCAGGTTAATCCACAAGTCCTGGTTGCGGCTCTTGGCATCGGCATACATGGCATCGAGGTTGCGGTACCAGCGTTCCCAGTGTTCGGTAAAGTAATAATTGCCGTTTTTGCCGCCCGTAATGTAGCGTCCGTTGGTAGATGCCTGCGGCTGTTGGGTGGCAAATCCGTCGAGTTTCCAATAGTTCACACCGTAGTCGCGCTGCTGCTTGATAAAGAAGTCGCGCAGTTTGGCCACATACACCGAGTCGCCTGTCACCACATCGTAGGTGGTGGTGCTGTAGGTGCCGTTGCCGTGTTGCTCAAGGAATTTGCCCCACTGCTGGTTGAAGTTGTAGCCGCCGCGCGGACCGAGCCATATACCAAAGCCCGAACCATAGCGGTGGGCAATGTCGCTGGCACCCTTCAAGCCGTTGGGGAACTTTGAGTTGAACTCCCAAAATCCGGTAGTGTTGTGCGTGGTGCCCGACTCGGCGGTGCCCACCTGGTCGTAGTTGTTCCAGCCGTCGTCCACCACATACGAGTCCATGGGGCGCAGCCCGTACTGTGTGAAACCGCGCTCCATCTCGCGGAACGAGGCATTGATGCGGTCCTCGGTGATGTCCATCATCCAGTCGTACCACGAGTTGTACTGCATGCGTGCCTTGATGGGGCGGGCTATGGTGTTAATGTATTTGAAGAAGTCGGTGCGTATGACGTTGTGGTCGGTGGCCGAACGTGTGGCGCCCGTCACATTAGGCCATGTGCGGAACTGGCCGTTGGCATTGACGCGATGCTCGTTAAGGTCGAGCGTTTTGAGCGACTTGCCGCTGTAGTAGCGGGTGTGGTACATGCCCTGGTCGTCAATCTCATTTTCGGCCTGCGGAAACTCTGAACCGAAGAACATGCCGTCCACATACACGGGCTGCCCCAGCGTAATGGTGTAGGCCGACATGCCGCCCTCGCCGCCGGCAGCCTGCTGACGGGTCCACTTGCTGTTGGCTGGCACCTGCTGTGTGCCAAGGTTTTCCATCTCAATGTAGTCGATGGGCAGGGCGCGGGTAGCCTCATCAGCAGCCTTTACGAGCAAGTATTTGCGCATAAAGTGGTCGTTGTCGTTCATCTCCACCACCATGTCGATGTCCCACGTCGATGTCACGCCGTCGACGGGGTTGGTATAGGCCGTCGGGGCCAGGTCGAAGGTGACGCGTTTGCCATTGCCCGTGCTGGCCACATGCACACCCTTTACTTTCATGGCCGAGGCTTTCAAGCCTGTGGCGGGTGCTGCGGCAGACTTTACCACATCGGTGGTGAGGTAGAACTCTGCACAGGCACCGAATGCGCCGCCGTTGGTTGACGAGGTTTCGGTAAGCTTTACATACTTGGCTTTGTACTCCTTGTCGAGGGCCACCCAAATGGTTTGCACGCTGTTATAGTTGAACTTGCCTTTCTTTACGAGCGTCCAGTTCTTTTTGTCGTTCGATATGTAGAATTCGTACCCCTTGATGTTGCCGTTCGACATGGCGCCATAGGCTCCCTGACGCGGCAGATAGCCAAAAGCGCGGAATGCGGTGCGCTTGCCCAACGATATGATGAGGCTGTGCGGCAATTTGTCGTTGCCCTTTTGCCCGCCCGGTGTGGGGGTGGCGTACCATGTGTGCCACATGGTGCCGTTGTCGCCATCGATGGCCAGGTTGGGGTTGCCCACTGTTGCCGACTCGTTACACCAAGAGTCGGCCTCGGCCTTCCACCCCTTGCGACTGACAAGGGTGTGTTGACGGGCCTGCGGATTGAGTGCAAACTCCTCACTGCCCTGGCCAGGTGTGAAGGTGGCTCCTGCGGCACGCTTGTTTACAAGCACGCCTGGCGTAAGGCGGTTGCCGGTTATATTAAAGGTGCGCGACAAATACTGGTTCTCAATGGTCACTTGTGTGGCCGTCTGACTCACCTTTACTTGTGCCTGTGCCATACTTGGGGCATAGGCTAATAACAGAGATAATATGACAGCTTGTTTCATGAGAATATAGGGAAGGGGAGGGAGGGGTTATAAGGTTATGGGGTTATGGGGTTATAAAGTTACCTTTTTGTGTTAGGCAAGCAAGGAGGAAGGAGATGAAGTAAGGAGGTTAGGAGGTTAGAGGGTTAGGAGGTTAGAGGCTTAAAAGATTACCATAACCTACCTAACACACAAAGGTTACTTTATAACCTCATAACCTCATAACCTCATAACCTCATAACCCCCTAACCTTATAACCCCCTCATAACCTCTACTTGAAGAGGAAGAACTGCGGACGGCCGTAGATGCGGAAGTCCTTAACACACCCCGGCATATTGGGGTTACGCTGTTGCAGCTCGATGCCTTTGACAGTTTGAATTTCGCCAAGGTCGATAATGACACGGTGAGGGAACTCATCGGGGTCTACGCCCTTCCACTTTGAGTGCCAGTATTGACGCTTGTTTTCATCGAAGAGGTATTCAGCCGGTCCTTCGTCAGCCTGTTCTGTGCTTACATACACTACAGACCAAGCGTCCTTAGGCAGTGGCTTGCCGTCCTCACCGATAAGGTTGATCTCGGCCAGACAAGAGTGTTTGCCGTCGTACGAACTTTCCACCTCAACACAGAGGTGGCGCATGGTGGCAGGTGCCTTAAAGTCGAAGTGCTGCACGCCATCAGCCTTCTGCATGGTGGCGCTTAACACACAGTCGCCATCTTCAATGATAGGTTTGCCTGTGGGCTGAACGCGACCGCCAGCCTTGGGAGCATTGTGGTCGTGGCCCAACTTGTCGAGCACGGGGTCGGCCAAACCAGCCACACCATAGTGGCCTGTAGGCTCCATGTCGAACACAATCACCTCGTTGCGGCCCTTCTTTACCCACGGACCCGGCACATAAAGCGTTTGCTGCGGACCAATTTGCCAGAACTTGCCTATGCTGCGGCCATTAACCCACACGGCGCCCTTTCCCCAACCACTCATGTCGAGGAATACGTCGCCACGCTTGTCGAGTTTGAAGGTACCGCGGTGGAAAGCCACGCCCTCCATGTCGTGGTTACCCTTTTCGGGAGCCTGGCAGCGCGGCATTTTGGTGAGTTGATAGAGCGGAAGCGGCGTGGTGGTCCAGCCCTTCAGTTCCCTGCCACAGAAATTTACGCTCTCGGTGATGCCCTTATGGTTGTCGAGCAAGTCGGGACCATAGTTTATGCGGCCCACGTTCTCCACCAATATTTCGAGTTTGGCCCCATCGGGTATGTCTACCATCATACCTGTCTGGCTGAAACGGCGGTCGAGCGACCCTACACGCTTGCCATTGACAAAGACGATGGCATAATCGCGCAACTTGCGCAGAACGAGTCGGCCCTTGCCACCCTTTTCAACGGTAGTTTGATAGTGAATGTAGCCAAAGTCCTGTCCGGCCTCTTCCATTGTGAGCGGACGTTCAGACTGCATGCTGCGTCCGAAGGCGGCACGCAGGGGCACACTGTCGAGCAGCTGCACCTGTGCAAAGGTGGCCACAGGGTTGGCAGCAGGCACATCGGGCAGCGTTTCGCCGGCGGGCAAGTGTTTCTTTATCACCTCACGGAAAGCATAATACTTGGGTGTGGCCACACCCGACTCGCTGAGCGGTGCATCGTAATCGTAGCTGGTGGGCTGTGGCTCATAGCCGCTACCTATGGTGTTGGCACCATTGGTATAGGCAAAGTTCGTACCACCGTGGAACATGTACATATTAACCGACACGCCATGACCGAGCATCCAGTCAATTTGCTGTGCCGGCGAGCGGTAGTCGCGGCGTGAGTGTCCTTGTCCCCACACGTCGAACCATGCGGGATAGAATTCTGCCACAAAGTAGGGGCCGCCGGGATAGAAGCGGTCGATGGCGCGCTTTACTTCCTCGCCCACCGAACCATTAACTGTGGGCAGCACACCCTTCATGTAGCCGTTAGGCATTTGTCCTGCGCCGTCGCAGGTGATGAAGGGGGCATTAAAGCCGGCCTTCTCCAACATGTCGCGTATTTTGCCCATATACACGCGGTCGTTGCTGTATGAGCCATACTCGTTTTCTACCTGCACAAGCAGCACATTGCCGCCATTGCCCACGCAGTACTTGCTCACTTCCTTTCCCAGTCGCGTGATGTAGCGCTGGCAAGCGGCCAAAAAGTCGGGGTCGTCGCTGCGCCACTTCATGTGCTTGTTGTTCTGCAACCAATAGGGGAAACCGCCGAAGTCCCATTCAGCACATACATAGGGGCCGGGACGGAGCACCACATAGAGGCCCAGTTCCTGCGCTGTGCGTATAAACTTTGCGAGGTCGGCTTCGCCGGTAAAGTCGAACTTGCCCGGCTGGCGCTCGTGAATGTTCCAGAACACGTAGGTTGATATGCAGTTAAGGCCCATGGCTTTGGCACGCAACAGTCGGTCGCGCCAGTACTCCTGTGGTATGCGCGGATAGTGCATTTCACCACACACCAGAGTGATGGGTTTGCCATCGAGCACAAATTGCCCCTTTTCTATCTTGAAATCGTGGGCAGAGACTGTACCGCAGCCAAGGGCAAGCAGTAACAAAAGGGATAAGAGTTTCTTCATATATAGGGGGTTGGAGGGTTAGGGGGTTAGAGGGGATTGGGTTATGAGGTTATGAGGTTATAAAGTAACCTTTGTGTGTTAGGCAAGCAAGGAGGAGGGAGATGAGGTAAGAGGGGTATGAGGTTTAGAGGGAGGTTAAGGGGTTATGAGGTTAGAGGGTTAAAAGGTTACCATAACCTACCTAACACACAAAGGTTACTTTATAACCTCAGAACCTCATAACCTCATAACCCTCTAACCTACCCTAACCCTCTAATCCAATTTCGGACCGAAAGACAAGTCACCGGCATCGCCAAGTCCTGGCACGATGTAAGCCTGGTCGTTAAGGATAGGGTCGACGGCCGACACCCAGAGTGTGACATCGTCGGGGAACACGCGGCACAAGTGGTCAATGCCCTCTTGTGCGGCAATGGCACAGCAAATGTGCAGTTTGGCCGGTGTGCCGTGCGTAAGGAAAGCCTTGTAAGAGAGTTCGAGTGAACCACCAGTGGCAAGCATGGGGTCCACCATCAAAAAGGTACAGCCGTCCAACTGCGGAGCGGCTATGTAGTCAACGTGTATTTTAATGTCCTCGCGCTTGCCCTCGTCACGGTGAGCGGCCACAAAGGCCGAGTCGGCTTGGTCAAACGTGTCGAGAAATCCCTCGTGAAATGCCACACCGGCACGCAGCACCGTGCCTACCACAATGCGGTCGTCGTAGGTGGGCACTTGTTTCACGCCCAGCGGTGTAGTGATGGTCTTTTCAGAGTATTGCAGCGTGCGGCTCACCTCATAGGCTGTGGCGCGGGCTATGCGCTGCATGTTACGGCGAAAGAGGGTGCGGTTCTTCTGCACTTCCACATCGCGCAGCTGCGCCATGTATGAGTTTATAACCGAACTCCGTTCGCCCAGGTTTATTACTTTCATTTGTTGTTACTATTAATAAGTTGTGGTATTAAATAAAAGGTGGTTATTAACCGCAAATATACTGCTTTCTGCGCAATTACGCTTGCTTTCCCCACTAATATGCTTGCAAATGGCTATGAACCAATGTGCTAATATGGCAATTATCGCTGCCCGGGAAAACTCCAAAGCGTATCGTAATGCTTTTGCCCTTACAGGGCGCGACTGCTCCAACACGGGGGACCCAGGGTGTCGCTTCGCTTGCCCTGGGCTGGGTGCTCCATTGGGCTTTCAGCCCGTACTTGCAAATACGACCTATTGCACCACAGTTGGCAACGAAGTCGTATTTAGGTCCTACAATGGTCTCTCTATCACGAGCATAGAAATGGCCACTATTATTTTAGCAAGTGCGGCCTGAAAGGCCAATGGAGCACCCAGCCCAGGGCAAGCGAAGCGACACCCTGGGTCCCCCCGTGTTGGAGCAGTCGCGCCCTGTAAGGGCAAAAGCATTACGATACGCCTTGGACGTTTCACCCTACAGCAATATATAACAATGTGCCAATATGCCAACAAGCAACGCTACGGCGTCAGCTCATTAACATATTGGCACATTGCCATATTAACTCATTAGCACATTATCCTACAACGGGAACGACATGCCAATGGCGATGTTGCTGTTGGCACGGTTGAGGGGAATGCCCTGCTTGCTCAATTTGCCAAAGAAGCGGTCGGTACCGATGGTAAAGTTGAAGTGCTTGGCGTGGAGACTGGCCACAAGACCACCCTGCACACCTGTGCTGGTAAAGCCCATGCTCAACGAGGCATCGAACCACTTAACAGGCGCCACGTTGGCCGAGAAACGACCCTGGTGGTAGCTGTGGCGACCCGCCATGCGGCTCTGATAGAGGAAACCGAAATGCAAGTTGCGATAAGTCGGCAGCGTATACTCGGCACCGAGGCTGAGGGTAGCAGCCAAGGCACGGGTGGCCGACTTCACACCATCGTCGTACACGGCAAAGGCATCGCCAAGGTCGTCGCCAAGGTCCTTAAACTGGTCGCCAAGGTCGCGGCCGTCCTGGTTGATGGGTATTTCCTCACCGTAGTTACCATTGCCAAAGCCCTCAAATTCCCAATGGCCGGCCGATGAGGCGTGCTGTGCATTGCTCCAGTTTATAAAGCCCAGGTCGGTAAGTGCTGCGCTCACCGTGAGGTCTTCCATCACCTTGTAGGTGGCACCCAAGTCTACGGCCATACCAAAGCCAGCCAAACCGCCCTTAAAGTCGCCAAGCTCCTTGATGCGGTGGCGCGGCAGTTCGCCGGGCTGCACATTCTCAACAGGCTCCGTCTTGTCTGACTGCTTGAACTCGGTTTTCATAATCGAGGCCACAGCCTGCACGTCGCCGCTCACCTGCCACTTGTCTTCGGCCAGCTGGAAACGCACGTCCTTGCCCAACACATCGGCATAAGCCAAACCAAAGAGGAACTTGAGCTTGCCGCCCACAGTCCATTTGTCGTCAATTTTGTGCGAGTGGCCCAAGCCCAACTCGGCATAGTTTTCAGTGCGCACACCCAGGTTGGTAATGTCGTACTCCTGGCTGCCGATGTTCTTCATAAACTCAAACAGCGTTTTGGGCAGACACAGATTGGTGTTGGAGCGCACATTGAGCTCTACCGAGTTGATGCCGCCAAAAGCCTTGAAGCCAAAGCCGAACAACTGATATTTGAGGTTAAGCGAAAGGCGGTTCTTGTCCTTCAGTCCGCCGAGGAACTCACCAGCGTCCACATTGGGGTGCATAAAGGTGGTAAGGGTGTTGCCGTTCTCGCCGTAGCCCTGCCAGTCGGGCCCCATTTTATAAACAAACTTTTTCAGTCCGATGTTACCCGTTGTCCCCACGCTGAAGTCGCCCAGTGGCAGTAGCGGCATCGACACATACGGCTTGTCGAGCAAGGCGGGGTTGATGTCGTGGCGTGAGGTCGAAGAGTTCATGAAGTAAGTGGTGCTCACTTCGGTCTGTGCCGCAGCAGGCAGTGCCAGCATGGCGGCCAGTGAGAGTATATGACGTAGTTTCATATTGGTCAGAGTATTGTATTAGACTATGAAAGGATTTAGTTGAAATCGGCAATCACACCCGCATGGAGCTTGATCTTGATATTGTTAAGCTTGAGGTACTGGGTAGACACCAACTTGTTGCTGCCAGTAGCGTCGGCATGTATGTTGAAACACAACTTGTCGATGCGGCTGAGCAGGTCCTTGTCATCAAGTTTGGCAGTAATCTTAATAGGTGTCATCACCTCTGAGCCACTGCGCTGCTTCACCTCGCCGTTCATGGTGTAGGTGCTGCCATCGCCCGGAGCCACATGGGCCTCGACGGTGTTGAACTCAACAGGCACAACATTGCCGTCCACATCTACAGCCTTCAAGCCCACGAGCAGCTCGAGCGGAATGGTGTTGTAAGCATCGGCCATCACCTCGAGTGTACCGGTGGCGCTGAGATCCTTGAGGTCGCTGTGCATGCTCTCGGTAGAGTCGTTGTACACCACCTTCAAGCCGCGGTCAAACTCAAATGGTACAAACACGCTGTAGTCGGCATCAACATGATAGTCGCGGCCAAGCTGCACGGTGTAGTACTCATTCTTTACGTTGATTTGATTGTTCTTAAGGTCTACCTCCAGATAATCGGGCAATTCGGTAATGAGATCGCCAATGTTAGCCGTGTTCTTCACCGTGGCAGCACCGGCCTTGGCCCCTTCGGGGTCGTAGGGGGCATTGCCCTGATAGTAGTACACATAGTTGTCGCGTCCCATGTTCATCACGCTCTTGTCAAGCTTTACTACCTTGGTGGTGGCACCGTTTTCAAAGGCGCCATTCTCCTTCACTGCCGTGAGCGTACCTCTCATATCAATGCCCACGGGCAGTGTGCTCATGTTGGCATGGAAACGTATGGTGGGGTTGGTGGCCACAATGCGCACTTCCTTGTCCTGCAGGAAGTCGGGCAGGTCGTTGCTCACGTCGATACGCTCGTTGTCAGGGTCGATGGCCGGATTGAATATACCCGTCACCTGGCTGATGTTGAGCTTATTGTTGGGCACCTTTATGTCGAGGCGCACCGAAGCCTGGTCGCCTACGTTCATGCTGAGCTCGCGGCCGGCACGGTTTTCAAAGAACACTTGCTCGGCCGTCATTGTCACATTGAGTTCGTTGGGGGTCAGTTCTATGCCGCCATTCTCCACCTTGCCTTTATTTTCGGTTTGGTCGAGCGCCACCTTGTTGAGGTAGACTGAGCAAATTTCAGGATTGTTGCGGTTGTAGTTATATATGCCGCCGTTAAGAGTGTACACAAGCACATTGCCTTCTTTCAGTTCCCAGCCTGGAGCCACATCGGTCACACCGAGGAATTTGGGCAGATAGAGGCGGATATTTTTAAGGCGTGTCACACCCAGGTTAAGTGAGGCGGGTTGATTGGCCTCGGTCAGAGTCAAGGCCACCTTCGACTTTTGCAGGTCGATGGTCTTAACCTGCTTCACGTCGCTCACATCCGTAATCTTGAAGTCAACCTCCTGGTCACCCTTGGCGCTGCCGTGCATCTCAAAGTCGACCGGTATGGGCAGTGTGTTGCCTTCTGTTACGGGTATGCCGGCGTCTTGCAGCTGCTTGAATACGTCGTTGTATTGAAGTACAGGCGTATTCATGTCGAGCTTGGTGTCGTTAAAACTGGTGGTCATGTTGTCCACCTTGACGTTGAAGTTTGAGGTGCCGTCCTTCACCAGGTAGTAAAGTCCGTTAGCCTCGGTTTTCACCGTTTCGTCTTCGTCAAGTATGTCGGCCAGTGCAATGAGGTCGGTATTGCCAAGTTTAACACCGAGTCCGTCGGTGTTAAGTTTCATGGTAAGGTCTACTTTATCGAGATCGTAGGAATCGTCAATGCAACCAGTGAACAACAGGGTTGTTCCGGCACAGAGCATTCCCGTTACCAATAGGTGCTTGAATAGTGGGGTTGCCATAATCTGTAGAGGGGTTATAGGTTTTAAGTAATGTGTTTAATTGTCGCTATAAGTTCCGCAAACTAACTCGTATCATACTGGCAAGCGTATGCCTTTAGATATAAATAAGTGTTTGCCTTATGCCACAAAGGTATAAATATTTATTGTTATTAGCACGTATTAATCTGCTTTTTCTTAAAAATAATTTAGTTGGTGTGCATAAGTGGTCGAAAACACGGCATAGGTGGTAAAATATGGAAGTAGAGCGATGTTCATTCACGCCGTGTGCCACCACCTGGCAGCCGTTGCCCAATGGCCTTTGCCCCCCTGCCGCGTCACGGCACTGGCTGTGCCGATTTCCGGTTACGGGGGAGCGGCATTTCTGTTACGGGGGAGCGGCATTCGGTTTGCTCCGACAGAAATACCGCCCTCCCGTAACAGAAAACCCGCTCGCCCCATGCCGTAACCGCGCGGTGGGCACGGGGCGAAACACCCTGGTACAACCACACTGCCAACAAGGGGGCGAACGATTTTTCCACACACCGGCTCATTCCCTCATATACTCATTATTCTATTTTCTTTTTTATTCTATAGATTAAAATTAAAGATACCTATGTTGGGTATATATGGCTGTGGAAAGTGTGCATAGTTTTTTAGCCCAAAATTTGGCCAGTAAGTTATCCCCGTTTTGCACGGGGTTACTCACATTTTTATCCACAGCCTGTGTTTGGGGCAAAATGCCTATTTATAAAGGTGGGTTGGCGGCATGGGGTGTGACTATTCCACACCCTGTTGAAAACTTTCAGGTGTACAAAAAAAGTTCGTGGAAAGTGGCCGAAAACTGTGGACTATAGTGGTGAAATACTGCGTAAAACGTTGTGAACTCGTGGATAACCATATTGGGCCATACGGCCATGCGGGGGCATTGGTTATCCCCACCCCTCTCCACAGCTTTTCCACAGTTTATGCACGGGGTTATCCACGGGGTTTTCGTAACTTTGCAGGCAAATAAATAGTGAAGTTTAGAATTTAACAAGGGCGGGCTGAAAGCCCAATGGAGCACATAGCCCAGGGCAAGCGAAGCGACACCCTGGGTATCCTACATAGCAGAGTATCCGCGCCCTGTAAGGGCAAAAGCTTTAATTCTTTATGTTATTATTCTTATATGATAGAATAATTAGCGGTCTTAAAGCGGAACATCGCACATATTGTTCAATACCTGCATCATGGTTTAATGCTTTTGCCCTTACAGGGCGCAACTTCTCCAACACGATAACCCAGGGTGTCGCTTCGCTTGCCCTGGGCTATGTGCTCCATTGGGCTTTCAGCCCGCCCTTGCTAAATCCTATACATAAGTAAATACATAATATACAAGCAATGCGAAAACTTACTGTTGAGGATCTTAACCGCATAGATATTGACACCTTTAAGCAGGCCCCCAAGGTGCCGCTTGTGATGGTGCTCGACAACATACGCTCGGTGCACAATGTGGGCAGTGTGTTGCGCACGGCCGATGCCATGCGCATTGAGGCGGTGTATATGTGTGGCATTACGGCCACACCGCCTTCGGCCGAGATGCACAAAACGGCTCTCGGGGCCGAGGACTCTGTGACATGGCGCTACTACAACGACACACTGCAGGCTGTGAACGAACTCAAGGCGGCGGGCTACGTGGTGCTGGCGGTGGAGCAGGTGGAGGGCAGCCTTAAACTGGGTGCCTTCAAGTTCGACCCTTCAAAACGCTATGCCCTGGTGATGGGTAATGAGGTGAAGGGAGTGCGGCAGGACGTGGTGGACGCTTGCGACCAGGCTCTCGAAATTCCGCAGTATGGCACAAAGCATAGCATGAATGTGAGCGTGACGGCTGGCATTGTGATGTGGGAGGCAGCGAGCGCGTTTCGTTAATGTGGCAATGTGGTAATGGGCTGAAGCCTTAGCGTGGTTTGGCAGCCGCTAACGCGGAAAACAAAAGAACATAAGTACAAAAGGACATAAGGCCGCTGCGCGGCTTAAGGCCACGGACTGACGTCTGCGTGGCCTCAAGAACATAAGGGCTGACGCCGAGGATAATATGCTAATGTGGCAATGTGCTAATGTGCTGACGCCTTAGCGTAGATGTTGCTGTGCTTTTCTATATTCAATAATTCAACACCTTTTTCATGATAATCAGTTTAGACCTTGATGGTACGCTTACCAATAGCGAAAAGAAAGTAACACCGCGCACACGCCAGGCACTGCTCGATGCTGAGGCCAATGGGGCTGTGCTGGTGCTGGCTTCGGGACGCCCCACTTATGGCATTGCGCCGGTGGCCGAATGCCTCGAAATGGAAAAACGCGGCGGCTATATCCTGTCGTACAACGGCGGACAAATTGTGGACTGGAAAAGCAAAGAGCTTATCTATGCCAAACACCTGCCGGCGCAGGTCATGCCGGTGCTGCACCAGTATGCGCGCCAACACCACTTTGCCCTGCTGGGATATGCGGGACACGACATTGTGACGGAAATGCCTGACGATGAATATGTGCATGAGGAGAGCCGTATTAACAATATGGCTATATGGGGCGTGGATAACTTGCTCGAGGCCATTGAGCCGCAACCTACCAAACTGCTCATGACGGGACACCCCGACGACATGGTGCGTGCCGAGGCTGAACTGGCCGATGTGGTGGGAAATGACATGGAGGTGTTCCGTTCGGCTCCTTTCTTTCTCGAACTGGTGCCCAAGGGCATTGACAAGGCGCAGTCGCTCATGCGCTTGCTGAGTCTCATTGGGCAGCAGCCGGCCGACATGATAGCTTTTGGCGATGGCTATAACGACTTGTCAATGTTGCGACTGGCCGGCATCGGGGTGGCTATGGCTAACGCTGCCCCCGAGGTGCGCGCCGAAGCTGACTTTGTAACGCTCTCGAATGATGAGGACGGAATAGCACATTATTTGGAGAACCAGGCGAGCGCTGCTTGCTGATGTACACAAATGTGCAGATACAAAGATGTGCAGATGATATACATTACATCATCTGCACATCTTTGTATCTGCACATTTGCTCGCAGCGCGAGCGTTGCTTACTTAAATATCACGCCATAGGGGTGAATGCCTGTGGCAATGCGCTTGCTGAATGCACCATTGCGGGTGTATACGTTGATGTAGCCAGGGTTGGCATAACCACCAGAGCCGTTGTCAGAGCAAACATAGATGTCGCCGTTGGCCGGGTTCACGTCCATACAGATGGGGGCAAAGGTGTACTCGGTGGTGTTGGCGGGAGTTTGCAGGAAATTGTTGCTCAACTGTGCGCCAGTGGCCGCATTGTACACACTGCTGCTGATGGTGGTGGTGTAAGTGCTCCAGTCGGTCACGGCATGGATAACATAGAGCAAGTCCTGCTTGCCCGTAGCGCGCGATGTGCGGTTTTGGCTGTTGGTGGCAATGTAAGTACCGTCGCACAGTGCCGACACATTGTCGTTGGCATCAATCTTCCACACCTTGTTGGCGGTGTAGGGCGTGGTAACGTACACATTGCCCGAGTTGTCGGCTACCATTTCCCAAGGGTCGGTAATGCCCTCGTTGGTGATGCTCTTCACCTTGCTGAAGGTGGCCTCGTCAATTACGGCGATGGCCGAGTTGGCATAACCTGCGCCATAATTGTTGGCATCGCTACAAGCCACGTACACCTTGCCATTGGCGGCAGCTATGCCGTAAGGGTTGGGGCCTACAGCCAGCGGGGTCGACTTGGTGTAGGTTGTGGTGTCGATGCGGGTAACAAAGCCGTCGTTGTTGCTGATGTACACATGGCCATTGCTGGCGCATACTGCTTCGGGTTGGTTGGTTTGCACACTGGCTATTACAGTAGCCGTGTTGGCGTCGAGCACCCATACGAGGTTCGAAGCGAACACGGGCACATACATCTTTGAGCCGTAGATGATGGGCTTTTGCGGTGCGTCGCCAATCAGCTGGCCGTTAGCCTTGAAGAACACACTGTCGGTTTTGGTGCCGTTCTGTGCAATGAAGTCGAGCGCACCGGCCACGTTGCCATAAGAGTTGCCTTGGTTGATAACGTACATGCCGGCCTCACCGCGCAGGGGTGCGGGAGCGGGAGTGGGTTCATCGTCCGAACAAGCGGTGAAACCTACCGCTACGAGCAGCGCAATGGCTGCAAACTTGAGTTGTTTAAGCATAATTGATTTAATATAATAGTTGTGTTATTATTGTATTGTTGATATATGCGTTGTAGAATTTAGTAAACAAGTTGTCGGATTTGCAGGTAAGAATGTCAAATATATTAAGCTCCTTACCATTCAGTAAGTAGTGTTGAACATACTTACTTGTCAACCTGTTAACCTGTCAACCTGTTAACCTGTCAACCTGTTAACTCTTCAACTTGTCAACTTGTTAACTCTTCACCTTATAATTGGTATTTGATGCTGAGTCTGTAGGAGCGTCCGGGCATGGGGTAGCGCCCGATTACCTCATAGCGTTTGTCAAAGGCATTTACCAAGTCGGCACGCAAAGTGAGTTGTGAATGACGCAGTTGCAGTGTGCGATAGAGGGCAAATCCCCACTCTGTGTAGGCCGGCAAATTGGTGTTGGCTATATGCTCATTGTTACACCAGCGTAGTGAAGCGTACGACACACTGCCCACCACAGCCACCCACGGATTCTGCCAGGTGAGCGAGGCCGCCCCGCTGTGCACCGGGGTGTAAGCCAGTTGTTTGTGCCAGGTGGAGAGTTTGTCCGACGTGTGGTCGGTGCTGTGCTGAAGGGTGTAGTTGGCAGCCAGCAGCAAGGTGTGACATGGCACAGGTTGCCATGTGCTCTGCAGCGTGACGTCGAGTCCGGCGGTGCGCACATCGCCCATGTTGACCGTGCGCCACACAAACAGGTTGTAGGGCACCGACACGATGCGGTCGGCCACGCGGTTGTAGTAGCCATCGGCCGTAAGGGCCACCAGTGGCCACCACTTGCGGCTGGGAGCGGCCTGCATGGTGAACCCTGCCGAGAGTTGGCGCGTGAGTTCGGGTTTGAGGGTGGCAGAGCCCAGGTGGTAGTAATAGTTCTCGGTGAAGGTGGGCATGCGGAAACTCTCCTTGTAGCCCGCCCTGAGGTAGAGCCATAGCGGTGCGCGCACAGCCAGATACGAGGCTGTAAGGCTCGGGGTGAGGCGTTGAGCGTTGGCCGCCGCTGTACCGTGGCGCATGTGGTTCCAGTAGCAGTGCAGTATGCCGCGTGCCATCAGTTGCCAGCGCGCGGTGTGCAGTTGCAGCGCGAGGGCTTGCAGCCAGGTGTCGCGGCTCACGGCGTGGTCGGTGGGCAGGTTGTTGTTCTGTGAGGCGTGTGAATAGTCGGTGGTGTAGGCTGCTTGCAGCCATGCCGTGAGGTGCAGTGCCGCCCCGGCTGTGGCGTATGCCTCGCGCTGCCAATAGTTTTGGTGCAGTGCGCCGCCGGGATATTGCCCCCCTATGTCGGTGTACTGGCTTGTTTGCCAGTTGTATTTAGCTGCCGCAAACACACTCAGCCGTTGCCACTGCTGCTGCCAGCGTGCCTGGCCAAAAGCCGTTTGCTCGAGCAGGCGCTCCGTGCCATTGTTCACATAGTAGTGCACCATGCCGGGCAGGTGGCGGTAGTTGTGGTAAAAGTAAGCTTTGGCGGTGACCATGCCCCCGCGGCTGAGTGTTTGCCTCACATTGGCCTCGGTGGTGACGCGCTGCATGCGGCTGTTGTTACGAGTGAGGTGCGAGGTGGTGAGTCCGTTTTTCAGCGTAAAGGGATAGTTGTTGTCGGCAAAGAAGTAGTTGCTGCTCACATTCATGGCTGTGCCGCTGCGCCACGCCTTGTTGAGCGTGAGGGCGGGTGCCCAGGTGTTGAACGAGGCATGTTGCAGTGTGGTTGTGGCGTGCCATCGGTGGTCGGGGTTGAGGCTCCAGGGAGTGTGCATGTTCACCACGGCAGAGGCCATGTTGCGCACAGGCACGAGCAGTTGTGCGTTGTCGAGCGTTTGCAGTTCAATGTCCGCCAGATTGTCAATGCAGAACTGTCCCATGTCAATTTGCCCCTGTCGCGTGTCGGTCACGGCCAGTCCGTCGTAGCTCACGGCCGTGTGTCCGGCTCCCAGTCCGCGCACGCTCACCGTTTTGAGTCCGCCGGCCCCGCCGTAGTCGCGCAGGTTGACGCCCGCCATGCGTCGCAGCGCGTCGGCGGTGCTTGTGATGCCACGTCGCATGATGTCGGCCGAGTCGATGCGTTGCACGGTAACGGCAGTGGCCAGTCCGGCCACGCGCCGTTGGGCGGTGACTTCGGCCGTGCGCAGCGTGTCAGGCTCCGCCAGGGTGATACATGCGGATACAATAAGGGCTATCAATGCTTGATGTGTGTAGTGTGTTGGGTGATGTGTTGTAGCCAGCCCCTCCTCGGGAGCCTGGTCGTACGTCACCGGCAAGTGTGCTTGCCAGGGCCGGCGGCAGGTATTCTGGCTTATCCCCCGGCAGCTCCGCCTTCCCACTTTGGTCGTGTCGACACAAAGCAGTGGCCACATTGGAGCGCCGGAACAAAGGGCATACAGCAGCGGGACTGCACGGGATTCACACCCGTTTCCCTAATCCGTCGGACTTATTGTGTGCAAAAGTAATAAAAATAAGTCAATGTGCTGGTGTGTTGATGTGGTAATGTGCTGACGTAGTAGCGTTGCTTGGCAGCCGCTAACGCGGAAAACAAAAGAACATAAGGACAAAAGAACATAAGGCCGCTGCGCGGCTGACAGCCACGGACTGACGTCTGCGTGGCTCAAGAACATAAGGGCTGACGCCGAGGTGGAGACTTTTGTAGCGCTTACCGCGGGAACATAAGAACATAAGCTACATAGAGACATAATTTGGAAGTCTGGGAACTGCGTTCCAGACTTTAAGAGACATAAGGGCTGACGCCGTAGCGTTAACTACTTGAGTAGTACTTGGTACGCTACGGCGTTAGCCCTTATGTTCTTGAGCCACGCAGACGTCAGTCCGTGGCTGTCAGCCGCGCAGCGGCCTTATGTCCTTATGTCCTTATGTTCTTTTGTTTTCCGCGTTAGCGGTTGCCAAGGCACGCTAAGGCGTCAGCCCATTAGCACTAATGTCACATTAGCATATTCCCCCATTACTTCACTCTGCGGTTGAGTTGGTTATTAGCCTTTTCGCGTTTCGACTTGCCCACGCGTTTGCCCGTGGACTTCTTTTTGCTACCCGCCTTAAAGGCAAAAGGGTTGTGCGAGTTCTTTTTACGTTGCAGTACCATATATATAAGCGTTTTGGCGGCAAAATTAAAACATTTATTTGGTCATATAGAAAGTATAGCCTACTTTTGTCCGTAGTAATTCACACACAACCTTAACTCCCAGTAATCTTATATCCATGGAAACCTTACAAACTGTAGGCACATGGTTTGCCTCACCTTCGGGCCAGGTGGCCATCGTAATAGCCGTGTTTGCCCTTACCATTGTGGCCTTTATAGCAGACAAGGTGAGGTCGGACATTGTGGCGCTCAGCTCGCTCGCCCTGCTGCTTGTAACCAATGTGCTCACCCCCGGCGAGGCCCTGGCGGGCTTTTCAAACTCTGCTGTGGTCATGATGATTGGACTGTTTGTGGTGGGCGGCGCCGTGTTTCAAACGGGTTTGGCGCGCACCATATCGGGACGCCTGCTCAAACTTGCCGGCACGAGCGAGGTGAAGCTCTTCTTCCTTGTAATGATAGTGACCAGCGTGGTGGCCGCCTTTGTGAGCAACACCGGCACGGTGGCCCTGCTGCTGCCCATCATTCTGGCCATGGCCAAAAGCGCCGGCACCAGTCCGGCCAAACTCATGATGCCGCTGGCCTTTGCCAGCTCAATGGGTGGCATACTCACCCTGATAGGCACACCGCCCAACTTGATTGTCGACGGCTATTTGCGCGACAACGGACGCGAGGGCTTTGCCTTCTTCGACTTTCTGCCAATCGGCATCATTTGCTGTGCGGTGGGCTTTGCCCTGCTCTACCCCCTTTGCCGCTTTATGCTTGGCAAAAAGGCGCGTGAGGGAGCCGACAGCCGCACCGACAACTCGTTGGCCGACCTGCTGCACGAGTATCACATTGCCGACCTCGTGTTCAGACTCAAGGCTCAAAGCGGCAGCATGCACCTTGAGGGCATGACCGTGGGCGAGCTCGACATACGCCACCAGTATGGCATCACCATACTCGAGGTGCGGCGTGCCAACCACACCATATTCAGCTCGAGCATTCAGGAGGCGGTGACGGCCAACACCGTGCTGCAGGCCGACGACACCTTTTATGTGCTGGGGCATCGCGAACAGGTGGAGGCTTTTGCCGCCGACCACAACCTGTCGGTGTTTGAGGACGAGGAACGCGAGGGCAAGGCCAAGCTCGACTTTTACGAAATTGGGCTGGCCGAGGTGCTTATATCGCCCGACTCGTCGCTTATCAACCGCACACTGCGCACAGCCAACTTCAGGGAGCGCTTTGGTGTGAACGTGCTGGCTGTAAAGCGCCAGGGCAACTACTTGTTTGAAAATGTGCTCGACGCGCCCGTTAAAAATGGCGACATGCTGCTTGTGCATGGCGAGTGGAAAGGCATTGAGAGCATGGCTAAAAAGAACCGCGAGTGGATTGTGATAGGCTCGCCGGCCGAGGAGGCCGAGAGCGTGGCACTCGACCACAAAGCACCCGTGGCCGCTGTGATAATGGCACTGATGGTGGGCTGCATGGTATTTGCCGACCAACTGGGGGTGAAACCCGTGGCGGTGGTTATCATAGCGGGGCTGCTCATGGTGCTGACACGTTGTGTGCGCAGTGTGGACGCGGCCTATAAAATGATAGGTTGGGAGAGCATCGTGCTCATTGCGGCCATGATGCCCATGAGCACCGCGCTCTCAAAAACCGGCATTTCGGAGTGGATTGCCACCACACTGGTGGAGGGGCTGCATGCCTATGGCCCGATAGCCGCCATGGCGGGTGTGTATGTGGTAACATCGGTGTTGAGCACCTTTATCAGCAATTCGGCCACGGCCATATTGGTGGCACCCATAGCCTGGGCTGCTGCCGAACAACTCGGCGTGTCGCCCACACCATTCATGATGACGGCTGCCGTGGCGGCAAGTGCCTGCTTTGCCACACCTATATGCACACCGCCTAACGCCATGGTGATGAATGCAGGACATTACAACTTTATGGACTACGTAAAGGTGGGATTGCCGCTGCAAATCGTAATGGGCATTGTGGCCATACTGGTCATTCCGCTCTTCTTCCCATTCTGATTACAACACAATAAATAATTATAACAACTACAACATGAAAAAATTTTCAGCACTCTGCCTTTCACTGCTCGTGGCCTTTGCAGGCCTTACGGCCAAGGCGCAGAAGTTCAGCTACGGTATTGTGGCTGGTTATGACCTGACCAAGGTAAAGTATTCGGGCGACATGAAGAATAACTTCAGTTCCGACAACAAGTCGGGCTGGTATGTGGGTCCTAAAATTGTGTTCAGCACGGTCATAGGACTTGGCGTAGATGCCTCGTTGCAGTACTCGCAGCGCAAGCTCAATATTACGCAGGATGGCTACTATAACAATGAAACTGGTGAGATGTTTGGTTCTGCATCGCAGAGTCAGACATACCGCACCATCGAAATACCCATTAACCTGCGCTACAGCATAGGGCTTGGCAGCTCGGCCAGCGTGTTTGCCTACACCGGTCCGCAGTTTGGCTTTGCCTTGCAAAACATGAAGTTCAATAATCTTGGCACAGGCAATAACTTTAGCCGCGAAAACCTCAACACCACATGGAACATTGGTGCCGGTGTGCGTTTGTTCAAGCACCTCGAGGCCAGCGTGGGTTACAACTTTGCCATTGGCAAGGCCGGCAAGGCCATTCTTAACGGCATTGGCGTTAACGAGGGTGAGAGCCAGGATTTGGAATTGAAGTACAAGACCAACACCTTCCAGGTGCAGCTGGCATATATGTTCTAAACGTTCTAAACTCATAAACTTATGCTTAGATTAAACTGTTTTTTCCAGGCCAACGAGGGCAAGTATGACGAGGCCCTGCAGGCCGCTATTGCCTTGACCGCCGCTTCGTTGAAGGACGAGGGCAACATTGCTTACGACACCTTTGAGAGCGCTACCCGCCCCGACGTGTTCATGATTTGCGAAACATGGCAGGACGAGGCTTCGCTTAAAAAGCACATGGCCGCCGACCACTTCAAACTCTATGTAGGCCAACTCGAAAAGCTCGGCACACTCAAGCTCGAGCAATTCACTTTTGCCTAAACACCATAGCACGCCACACGCGCTAACGGGCACAGCACACCGTAAGGACACGCTGCCCCGTTAGCGCGTTTTTCAAAATTGGCATCAAAAGCGCGACCGTTTTTGTTGCATTATAAGTTGTCTGAAACGCGCTGCAAAAAACGCAAGCACTAATGGGGGCGACGCGTCTCGCGTCGGGATAATTAAAAGGAAAGATACAAGCTATACTAAATAATAGCTGAATCTTTTCCCGACGCGAGACGCGTCGCCCCCATTAGTGCTTGCGTTTGGTGTTTGAGTCCGTTCGCATGTTTACGTTTTACCGGACTGCAATATTTTAGATGCGTATCAATTTGTGATACGCGAATAGGGTAGAGTGACTATTCCTTGTGAAATTCCTTCGCTAAGCCGCCTTCAGATGTTTCGCGGTAGAGCGATGGCAAGTCGTGTCCAGTCTGTTTCATTACTTCGACAGTCTTGTCGTATTGTATACGGTGCGTGCCGTCTGACAGGTTGGCGTAGACATTAGCGTCCAGCGCGCGTGCTGCTGCATGGGCGTTGCGTTCTATACAGGGGATTTGCACAAGGCCGCAAACGGGGTCGCACGTCATACCAAGGTGGTGTTCGAGTCCCATCTCTGCCGCATATTCAATGGTAGCCAGCGAACCGCCAAACAGGTAGTTTGCTGCAGCAGCAGCCATGGCACATGCCACGCCCACTTCGGCTTGGCAGCCAGCTTCGGCTCCCGAAATGGAACCACGGCTTTTGGCAATGTTGCCAATGATACCAGCTGTGCCTAATGCGTGAAGTATGCGCTTTTCGCTGAAGTTGCGCGTCTTGTACAGATGATACAATACGGCTGGTACAACACCACTTGCACCACAGGTGGGGGCGGTCACAATGGTGCCGCCAGAGGCATTCTCTTCACTCACTGCCAGCGCATAGGCAAACACTAAAGCGCGTGATTGTAAATTGCTGGGGTAGCCCAAGGCTCGAATATAGTAGTCGGGTGCTTTGCGGTGTAACTTGAGTGCACCGGGCAATACACCCTCGTGTTCAAGACCGCGCTCTACTGCTTCGCACATGGTGTGCCATACCTTTTCAAGGTAGTCCCATATTTCAGAACCTTCGTATTGTGTGACATACCCCCAGTATGATACGCCGCGTTCATGACACCATTGTTGTATGTCAGACAGGTGGTCGAGTTCATATACGTCGGGGGTGTCGGTCTGTTGTTGCCCTTCTTCGACAAGTGCTCCGCCACCGACACTGTATACAATCCACGGGTCGACAAAGTCACCTGAGTGTGCTTTTGCCTCAAACTTCATGCCATTGGGGTGGAATGGTAGTACAATATCGGCATGCCATAGTAGTTCGGTGCGGTTCTCTCCGAGTACTTGCAGTATGGCATAATCGGTAAGGTGTCCTTTGCCCGTTGCAGCCAGGCTTCCGTATAGTGTGACGCGAAATCCCAGGGCTTCGGGGTGGCGTTTTAAGTATGCTTCGGCTGCGGAGCGTGGTCCGATGGTATGTGATGATGATGGACCGATGCCTATGCGATATAATTCTTTAAGCGATTTCATATAGTAGCGGATATAGTGTGCGTTTATACTATGTTGGTTGAATGATTTATCAGACGTTTATTGGCAAAACCGCAGGTCGGTTCGTCAGTTTAATAGTCTGTCTGATATGAGATGTGCGTGTTTGTTGTCTTTTTAGGCAGGTGTTCAAAATTAAATTTGAACACCTGCTTATCATGCCAACCATAAGCCAATGGGTTTACATTTCCTTGATAAATCCACGGCGATAGGCTACGAGTAGCTTTTCAAGATCAGCAATTTGCTCACGCAATTCGGCGCCCTTGTCAGTGTCGTTTACCATGGCGCGGTGTCCCATCATTTCAACAATTTGTGTGGTAGAGCGAATGTCTGTACCATTGAGAATGGCCTCTTCGGTAGATGTGAAAGGGGCGTGTTGTACGAGTTGGAACCCGCGTGAGTGATAAACCAATGTGTATCCGGCAATGCCTGTGGTGTTGTGGTATGCTTTGGCAAATCCTCCATCAATCACCATGAGCTTGCCATCTGCTTTAATGGGGTTTTCGCCATTTGATGCGCGTACTGGCACGTGTCCGTTGATGATGTGGCGGTGTTTGCCGGTTACGCCAAAGGCGTCCATCAGGTGATCGCATATTTCAGGTTTCTCGCGCAGTGTGTAATACCAGCCTTTTGGCTCTTTGTGCGTTTCCTTATCAGCTATGAAATAGCGCTCGAAGGTTGTCATTTTAGCTTTGTCGAAGAGGGGCGAATCTGGGCCGCACCATAGATACCAGAAATAGTCGCACGCAAGGTTGCGCTCCTGACTGTCGACTTCTTCGTCGTATGCTGTGCGCACCAGTTGTTCCACGCGTTCCATCAGGTCGCGTCCGGCAACATTTTGCCCTTCCACGTTTACCTCTTTGAGTGTGCCGTCCTCATTCATTGGTACAGAGGCATGAAACAGCAGGTTCGAGTTGTATATGCCATACATGCCGCCATGCAGTAGCAGTTGTTGTACATGTGCTTGCAGACGGTCTGAAATTAAGAACGAGTGTTGCAGTTTGTCAATCAATTCTTGCTCCTCGGGCGTGAGGTCATAGGGGTGCTCGGGATTGATGGTTGGGAAGTTGCAGTCGGTAATGGGGTAGGTTACGCCTTCAATTGTGCAGGTTCCTTTTTGCGTATCAATAGTCTCAAGCAATCGTCGGTCATTCATGTTCCATTCGGGGTGCTTTTGATACAGTTGCCCTTCGAGCTTGAATTGAATGATGGCGATAGCCTTGTGCATTTGGGCTATGAGTTTGCAGGTTTTTTCGTTAGGTCGTCGTGAGGGGTCCTCTATTTTGGGGTGGAATATGCTGCAAGGGTCGTTGGCGTAAGTTTCCATGGCAAATGTGGCCATAGGCACCATATTGATGCCATAGCCTTCCTCAAGCGTCTGTGTGTTGGCATAACGGAATGACAAACGCAGTACGCTGGCTATGCACGTTTTGTTGCCAGCGGCCGCTCCCATCCACAGAATGTCGTGGTTGCCCCATTGAATGTCCCAATGATGGTATTTGCTCAAAGTGTCCATTACAAGATGGGCTCCAGGTCCTCTGTCGAAGATGTCGCCAAGAATGTGTAATTGGTCAATGGCCAGACGCTGTATGAGTTCGCAGATGGCTTTAACAAAACCGGCGGCTCGTCCGGTGCCGATGATTGTTTGTATGATGACGCCTACGTAAGCCTGTTTGTTGCGGTCGTCGCTGCTTTCGTGTAGCAATTCTTCAATAATATAGGCAAACTCAGGGGGCAGACTTTTACGTACCTTTGAACGGGTGTACTTTGATGATACATTTCGGCATACTGCTATCAATTGGTTAAGAGTTGTTTGGTAGTAGTCAGAAAGGTCTGTATCATTTTGTTTTACTAATTCGAGCTTTTGCTTGGGATAGTAAATGAGTGTGCAAAGGTCACGTATTTCTTTTTCGCGCAGCGTGTTGCCAAATATTTCCTTTACTTTGCGTTTGATGTTGCCCGAGGCATTGCGTAGTACGTGCTGAAACGCCTCGTACTCTCCGTGCAAATCGGCCAGAAAATGCTCGGTAGGTTTGGGCAGATGTAGTATGGCCTCCAGATTTATTATTTCTGTAGTAACTTGTGAGATTGTGGGAAAATCTCTTGCAAGGAGCTTGAGATATCTCAGGTCTCCATTTATGCTACGGTTTGATATTGTAGGTTTCGGCATAATGAATTGTTTTTAATGCCTCAAAGTTAGCATAATGAAGTTAGAGAGCAAAACGAATGGGCGTTTTGTTTTGGTAGACGAGCGTTGATGTGTGCGTTTTCTTTGTTGCACGCGGTTATTAAGCTTATGGGTGGCTCTAAAAATTCTGTTTTAGCGTTCTGCAAATCTGAAATGTGATTTGCACTTCCGAGAGAGCGTAAATCCTTATTTCAACCCATTTTTGCGCAATACGAAAAAGGAGGATTGCGCATGTTGAATGGCATTCCTCCTGTATGAATATCGGGTTGTTAGCTATATGTCCTTATCCTTGAAATTTGCATACGAAGTCTTCGAGAGCTTCGTAGGTTTGCTTGCGTGCGGGTACAATGGGCAAGCGTAGAATGTTGGCAGCCTTTTTTTGAACAGCTAACAATGATTTGATGCCGGCAGGGTTGCCGTCGGCAGAAAGTAATTTGTATGCTGCGCTAAAGCTTCGGTGTAGTTTCAAAGCCGTGGTGTAGTCTGCTTGAATGGCGCTGTGTACCATGCAACCAAACTCTTTGGGGTAGGCGTTGCCAATAACAGATATGACTCCTTTGGCTCCGATGGTGAGCAGTTCGAAGGTGATGGCATCGTCGCCGCTCAGAACTTCAAAGCCCTTGGGGGCGTTCTCCACGATGTCTTCGATTTGTCCGATTTTGCCAGAAGCTTCTTTGATAGCAACCACGTTGGGGCATTCGTTGGCAATGCGCAAAGTTGTGGCTGCTTCGATGTTCACACCAGTGCGTCCAGGTACATTGTAGAGTACAACGGGCACGGGGCTGTTCTTTGCCACGGTAACGAAGTGTTGGTAGAGCCCCTCTTGTGATGGTTTGTTGTAGAAGGGTGCTACAATCAGAACGCCTTCAAATCCGTTCAAATCTTCGTTTTTCAAGTATTCTACAACATTGGCGGTGCAGTTGCCGCCAGCGCCCAAGAGCAGTGGAACTCTGTTGTTGTTTACTTTGAGCACACAATCCATGACGGCACGTTTCTCTTTGGCTGTAAGACATGGTGTTTCGGCAGTTGTGCCTAACACGCATAGAAAGTCTATGCCATTTTCGATTTGGTCGTTTGTGAGTTTTTCCAAACTTGTAAAATCGATACTTCCGTCTTCATTAAAAGGCGTGACAAGTGCAATGCCAAGTCCTCTAAAAGGATTTACTCTTTCCATGTTATATGTGAGATGTGTTTTGTCAATTGTAATGTGCCGGCTACTTATGTGCCGGATTATCTTAAATGTAAGTAATGCAAAGATAGTGTAAAGCGTGCATAATGCAAAGTGATGTGGTGAACTTTTTGTCATGTTATTAAGAAAACTGCATGACTGGTGGCATTATATCAGTATTTGTTGGGTGGATAAACACAATGCTGGCAGCATTACTGTTGTGATGTAATACTGCCAGCAGGTGTTGGTATGTTGGCTACTTGCGTGTAAAACTTATTATTTATGCCTTCATCGAAGCTTTTGTCAAGTAGATGATTAGAGCTATGTAGGCAATGAGCGATACAATTTGTGATATGGGTGCGTTGATGTATGCTGTGTTGGCAAAGTTAAGTCCGCCAAATTGCATGCCGGCGCTGACGACTCCCATTAGTGCGCCACCAGCAATGAAGCCTGAGGCAAGGAGTGTGCCCTTTTCGTTGCGGCGTTGATTGAGTGAAACGTCGGTAGAGCGTGTGTTGATGTACCAGTTTATCAGACCTCCGACAATGAGTGGCAAGTTAAGTTGAAGCGGAATGAACATGCCTAAAGCAAAAGCCAGTGCTGATATGCCGCAAAGTGTGAGCACGATGGAGATGATTGCACCGATGCCATAGAGCAGCCATGGTGCTCCTTGGCCGCTCATGAGTGGCTCGATGACGGCCGCCATGGCACGTGCTTGTGGGGCTGCCATCACGTCAGAATTATCTGGTGTAAAGCCATAGGCTTTGTTCAATATCATGATGACACCTCCCACTGTGGCTGCTGATACCAAAATACCAAGGAACTTGAAGGTTTCTTGTTTTTTGGGGGTGGCACCAAGCCAATAGCCAATTTTGAGGTCGGTGATGAAAGCACCTGCAGATGAAAGTGCAGTGCATACCACACCGCCCATGATGAGTGCTGCGACCATGCCACCTGTACCTTTCAAGCCTACAACAACCATGATGATGGAAGAGAGTATGAGTGTCATCAGTGTCATGCCGCTGACTGGGTTTGACCCAACAATGGCAATGGCGTTTGCTGCGACTGTGGTAAAGAGGAATGCGATAATTGCTACAATCAAAATGCCTACTATGGTGAACAAGAGATTGCCTCCCATTACGTCAAAGTAGAAGAAAAGTGCTGTGACAATGATGGTGAGCAATGAACCGATGGCAATGATTTTCATTGAAATGTCGCGTTGTGTGCGCTCGACATGCTTCTCAACGTTTCCACTTTTGAATATCTGTCCAACTAAGCCAAATGCACTTTTGATTACGCCCCAGCTTTTTATAACACCAATGATGCCAGCCATGGCGATGCCGCCAATGCCAATGCTTTTGGCATAACTAAAAAGTTGCTCGGGTGATGCGCTGGCTGCTACTACACCATCGGCAATGGTCATGTCGGGGAAAATGAGGGCTATGCCTGGCACAATCACCCACCATACGGCAATGGAACCAAAGCAGATGATTGCGGCATATTTGAGTCCTACGATATATCCCATGCCCAACAGTGCGGCGCTGGTATTGATGCTGAATACGAATTTGGCCTTATCGGCAATGGTCGTTCCTAATTCGCAGCAGCGAGAAGTGAAATTCTCGTTCCATGCACCAAAGGCTGCTACTGCAAAGTCGAACAAACCGCCTACGATACCGGCTACGAGCAAGGGCTTGGCTTGTGAACCGCTGCGTTCGCCCGATATAAGGACTTGGGTTGAAGCTGTGGCTTCGGGAAAGGGGTATTTGCCGTGCATATCCTTTACAAAATACTTGCGGAAGGGTATCAAGAACAAAATGCCTAAAATACCACCGAGTACTGACGACAGAAATACCTGCAGGAAGTTGACGGTGAGTTCGGGATACTTGTGCTGCAAGATGTATAGTGCAGGCAGGGTGAATATGGCACCGGCCACAATCATGCCCGAACAAGCACCGATACTTTGGATAATGATGTTCTCGCCAAGTGGGTCCTTGCGGTGTGTGGCACCGCTTACGCCCACGGCGATGATGGTGATAGGAATGGCAGCTTCGAAAACCTGTCCAACTTTAAGGCCTAAGTATGCTGTGGCAGCAGAGAATATTACGGCCATGAGCAGTCCCCACACAATAGACCATGGAGTTACCTCCCGGTATTGCTTGTTGGGCTTCATGAGAGGTTCGTATTCTTCACCCTCTTTTAGTGGGCGGAATGCGTTGTCGGGAAGTGATACTTCTTCTTTCATGTGTTATGGTTGTGATATGGTGTTACTACATTGTTTTACCACACGTCCACGCGGTTCTTCTTGGGAATGAACAAGGGGTCCTTTGATGTGATGTTGAACGCTTTGTACCATGCGTCAATGTGGGGCAGTGCGCCATTTACGCGCCAACGTGCAGGTGCGTGAGGATCGGTTTTGACCAGTTGACGCAGCATGGCTTCGCGTGTATTGTTAGCCCAAATCAAGCCATAGCTCAAGAAGAAGCGTTGGTTAGGTGTAAAGCCATCTTTTGTGTCAAGAGGGTGCTGCTGCATGGCATTTTGCAGTGCCTGATAGGCTATATTCAAACCTCCGTGGTCGGCAGTGTTCTCGCCCAAGGTGAGTTTGCCATTGGCATTGAGGTCGGGCAGAACTTTTATATTGTCAAAGAAGTCGCTCATGACTTTGGTACGCTTCTCAAATTCTGCTTTATCCTTAGGTGTCCACCAATTCTTGAGATTGCCATCTTTGTCAAATTGTGCGCCTTGGTCATCAAATCCGTGTGTCATTTCGTGTCCTATAACCACACCGATTGCGCCATAGTTGCAGGCGTCGTCGGCCTCAGCGTTGAAGAAGGGTGGCTGCAGTATGCCTGCGGGGAAACAAATTTCGTTTGTCGTCGGATTATAATAAGCATTGATGGTCTGCGGTGTCATCAGCCACTCGGTACGGTCGGTAGGCTTGTTTACATGTTTGTCAATATAGTAGTTGCTCATAAATTGTGTGGCGCGTACCATATTGTCGTAGTAGCTCAGCGACTCGTCAATGTTGAGTTTGGAATAGTCCATCCACTCATCAGGATAGCCTATCTTTACGTAGAAACTGTTAAGTTTTTCGTGGGCTTCCTTCTTAGTTTCTGTGCTCATCCACTTTTGTTGGTCAATACGTTGTCCGAGAGCTGTTTGCAGGTTCTTTACCAGTTCAACCATGCGCTGTTTAGATGATTCGGGGAAATACTTTTCAACGTACAAGCGGCCAACAGCCATGCCAAGTGCGCCTTCGACAGCACCTACGGCACGCTTCCATCGCGGTTTGTCTTGTTCTGCACCGGCCATCGTACGATTGTAGAAGTTGAAACTCTCTTGGCGGAAACGGTCGCTCAGTGAACTGCTTGCATCGTCAACGATTTTGTAGTAAAGGTAGGCTTTCAGTTCGTCTATACTGCATTCTTGCAGGATCTTTTCAACCTCATGTATGGGCTCAGGTTGGTTGACGGAAATGTCGTTGAAGGCTGGTACACCATTAAGCAGGAATAGTGTGCTCCAATCAATGCCTGAAAAGTCTGAGAGGAGTTTCTGGTACGACATTTTGTGGTAGTTCCCCTCTACATCGCGTTGCTTTGTGGCACTATATGAAGCGGAAGCTATGCGTGTTTCGATTTTTAATACCGCCTCCATCGCTTTATCTGCCTTATCGGGCGTCATGCCCGTCATGACAAACAGATTTTTGACATAGGTGCGGTAGGCTTCGCGAATTTTCTTTGTAGGTTCGTCATTTTCGAGATAGTAGTCGCGTTCACCCATAGAAATGCCGCCTTGATTGATTTGCATCAAATTCCATTTGGCGTCTTTCAGATCAGCGTCGCAACCAAAACTAAAGAAGTTTGATATGCCATGTGACTGTAACTTGGCCATTTCGTATTGCACATCTTTGCGGGAATTGATATTTTGCACTTCGTCAAGCAGGGCTTTTATTGGGGCGTAGTCCTCTTTGTTGCGGCGTACGCTGTCCATAGCCAAACGGTAAAGCGATCCTATTTTCTGCTCTAAAGAGCCTTGCTTGTGTTGCTTGGCTGCCATTTCTTCAATAAGCCCGCGCAGTTGCTTGCGGTTGTTTTCGGCCAAAGCATCGAATTGTGCGTAGCGCGAATATTCAGGCGTGAGCGGGTGGGCGGCAGTCCAACCACCAGTTGCGTATTGGTAGAAGTCTGTACCGGGTTTGGCATTCAGGTCCATGTTGGCCTTGTCTATGCCAGATGAAAGTTTGTCTTGCTGAGCCCATGCTGATGTGGCTGCAAAAGCAAATACTGGTAAAATGTATTTTATATTCATTGGTAAGGATTGTTTTTATCTGTGTAATGTGTTTTTGGTTGAGAAAGGTGGCGTCGTGTTGGATAGGTATTTATGTGGTTAATGTCTTTTACTCGTAGTCAAATAACAATACTCCCTCGTCCAAGTCTATAACATAGGGGCTTTGTTTTGTTATTATGCTTACTTGGACTTCTGCATTTTTACTCTCCCAAAGCTTCCATAGCCTTTTCCCATGCATCTTCTGCCTGAGACAGGTCTTGTTGTATTTGGCCATATTGGCTAAAAAGTGCAGTGTCGGCGGCACCTTCAGGAGTGGCAAGCTTGGCTTCGAGTGCAGCTTTTTCGCTCTCTAAACGAGAGACTTCGGTTTCGCAACGTTCAACCTCTTTTTCAAGTTTGCGGCGGGTCTTGGCTTGTTCCTTTCGCTCTTCATATGAAAGCTTACCCTCTGACATCTGTGGTTGGGTGCTATTGGAATATGCGGAATTTGTTGTGTTTGCAGAAGGTGACCCTGTTGCATGTAGTTCGTCAAGCGACTTCATCTCTTTCTTCTGTAGAAAGTCATAGATGCCGCCAATGTGCTCTCGTACTTGTCCACCTCCAAATTCGTAGACTTTGCTGACAAGTCCGTCAAGGAAATCTCGGTCGTGGCTTACTACTATTACGGTGCCATCGAAGGATAATATGGCCTCCTTGAGAACGTCCTTTGTGCGCATATCAAGGTGGTTGGTCGGTTCGTCAAGAATAAGAAAGTTGACGGGCTCAAGCAATAGTTTAATCATGGCAAGACGTGAACGCTCGCCGCCAGAGAGCACTTTGACCTTCTTATCTGAGGCTTCGCCGCCAAACATAAATGCGCCAAGTATGTCGCGAATTTTAAGACGAATGTCTCCTTTGGCTACACGGTCAATTGTGTCAAATACCGTGCATTCGCCATCGAGTAATTGTGCCTGGTTCTGTGCGTAATAGCCAATCTCAACATTATGTCCGAGTTTGAGTGTGCCAGTATAGGGTATTTCGCCCATGATACATTTGACAAGGGTTGATTTACCCTCGCCATTTTTGCCGACGAAAGCGACTTTTTCTCCTCGTTTGATGGTGAGATTAACGTTGTGAAATACGCAATGTTCTCCATAGCTTTTCTCGACTTCGTCACATATTACAGGATAGTCGCCAGAGCGTGAACAAGGCGGAAACTTGAGATGCAGACATGAGTTGTCGACTTCGTCTACTTCTATGGGGACAATCTTTTCGAGTTGCTTGATACGGCTTTGTACCTGTACTGCCTTGGTAGGTTTGTAGCGGAAACGCTCAATAAAGTCCTTTATGTCTGCTATTTCCTTTTGTTGATTTTCGTATGCTCTGAGTTGCTGTTCGCGACGCTCAGCTCTGAGTTTCATAAACTCATCGTATTTAACCTTGTAGTCGGTTATTTTGCCGCATGATATTTCGAGTGTACGATTGGTTACATTATTGATAAAGGCACGGTCGTGGCTGACAAGGACAACGGCACTTGCAGAGTGGGCAAGGAATTTCTCAAGCCAGCGGATACTCTCAATATCAAGGTGGTTGGTGGGCTCATCAAGGAGTAAGATATCGGGACGTCGTAGCAATAATTTAGCCAATTCAATACGCATTCGCCAACCGCCTGAGAACTCTTTAGTGGAACGGTCGAAGTCCGAAGTAGAAAATCCCAGTCCTTGAAGTGTGCGTTCAAGTTCGGCGTGGTAATTCATGCCACCCATCATTTGAAAACGCTCGCTTTCATGCGTAAAGCGATCTACTAAAGCCATATAGTCAGCACTCTCGTAGTCGGTACGCTCAGCCAGTTGGTTATTGAGCCGTTCAATGCTTTCTTGCATCTCGCTGATGTGCTCAAAGGCTTTCTCGGCTTCTTGCATGACGGTATGCTCATCACTCAGCACCATAACTTGTGGCAGGTAACCAATGGTGATATCGTTTTGCACAGAGACCGTTCCAGAGGTGGGCTCTTGGTGTCCTGAAAGTATTTTTAGTAGTGTGGATTTTCCTGCACCATTTTTACCGACTAAAGCAATGCGGTCTTTCTTGTTAATGACAAAGGATACGTCAGAAAATAGGGGGCGTGCGCTGAATTCAACTGAAAGGTGTTCTACTGAAAGCATGATAATGTGCTAATGTGACGTTTGTTGCGTTTGCGGATATTGCAAGAATTTGCAACAATCTCAAATATATAACAACGGATATGCAGAGGCGCTAATAATCAAATGCGTAATTGAATTTGTACTTTATGCTATGATGGAGGTATTCCTCATAAAGTATTCCAATCTGCACATTTGCATAGCTGCACATCTGCATATCCGTGAGTGTGGTGTTTATTAGTAGCTGCGTGCCACAATAACTTTGCAAGTGGCTGGTTTTCCGCTTACCATGTCGGTGCCAGGGTTGCTTTGGTCGATGCCGAAAGGTACGCAACGTATTGTTGCTTGGGTATCAGCTTTGATCTTGGCTTCGGTTTCGGCCGTGCCGTCCCAAGGACAGAGGAAGAAGCCTCCATTCTTAATGCGTTGTTTGAATTCGTCGTAATTGTTACACTCAAAGGTGTTTTCTTCGAGACGTTTTTTGGCTTTGTCAAAGATGTTTTGCTGAATATCCTCAAGCAATTGCTTAACATAGTCTTCAATGCCATCGAAAGAGCGTGTCTCCTTTTCGAGCGTGTCGCGTCTCATCACTTCAATTGTGCCATTTTCAAGGTCGCGTCCGCCCATGACAAGGCGTACGGGGACTCCCTTGAGTTCATAATCAGCAAATTTGAAGCCCGGACGTTTATTGTCGGCATTATCGTATTTGACACGAATACCCATTTTACGCAGACGTTTGGCAAGTTCTCCCAACTTTTCGTTGAACTTAGCCAATTCGTCATCTCCCTTATATATAGGAACTATAACAACCTGGATAGGGGCGAGGTGGGGGGGGAGCACGAGTCCATTGTCGTCAGAGTGTGTCATGATAAGTGCACCCATCAAGCGTGTGCTTACACCCCATGATGTAGCCCATGCATATTCCATTTTGTTCTCTTTGTTGACAAACTGTACATTGAAAGCTTTTCCGAAGTTCTGACCCAAGAAGTGACTCGTGCCGCTTTGCAAGGCTTTGCCGTCTTGCATCATTGCTTCAATAGTGTATGTGTCGAGCGCACCAGCAAAGCGTTCAGTAGCACTTTTTACACCTCGCACAACAGGTACTGCCATAATTTCCTCGGCGAAGTCGGCATAAACGTGGAGCATTTGCTGAGCACGTGCTTCAGCCTCCTCCTTAGTGGCATGAGCGGTGTGCCCTTCTTGCCAGAGGAACTCAGATGTTCTGAGGAAAAGACGGGTGCGCATTTCCCATCGCATAACATTGCACCACTGGTTGCAGCAGAGGGGCAGGTCACGCCAAGAGTGTATCCACTTGCGATAGGTGTTCCAGATAGTTGTTTCAGATGTTGGGCGAATGATTAATTCCTCTTCAAGTTTTGCTGCGGGGTCTACTACCACGCCATCGCCTTCGGGATCAGCTTTCAGACGGTAGTGTGTTACTACTGCACATTCTTTAGCAAAACCCTCAACGTGTTCAGCTTCTTTTGAAAGGAAACTTTTGGGGATAAGCATTGGAAAGTAAACATTCTGCACGCCAGTCTCTTTGAAACGTGCATCAAGTTCTTGTTGTATCTTTTCCCAAATGGCGTAGCCGTAGGGTTTGATGATCATGCAACCACGAACATCTGATTGTTCGGCCAGGTCGGCTTTTACCACGAGTTCGTTGTACCAGCGAGAATAGTCGACGCTGCGTTTTGTCAAATCTTTTAATTCTTTTGCCATAGCGTATGTTAAAGCGCGCAGAACTTGTTGCCGTATCTGTCAAATGGCGGCAATAGTTCGCTTTGTTTGTTAGTAAGTATTTGGAGGCAAAGTTACAAATAATGCTTTAATTCGTTTCTGTAAAGCGACTCTTTTATCTCGTTTTGTGAGAAATATGGCATATATTTTGCGCGAAATTTTGTTTTTCTGTCATCATGCACTACCTTTGCAAATAGTTGTACACCTCCGATAACATATTAGAGTGAGGTGTGCAGTTGTAGAAACTTTTAATAATAAGAACTCCTATGAAAGGTAATAAATTGACAGTTTGTGCTTTGAGCGCAGCCTTGTTGCTTAGCGGCTGTGGTGGTATGTCTAACACTGCAAAAGGTGGATTGATTGGTGGAGCCAGCGGTGGTGCACTTGGTGCCTTGGTTGGCCAACTTATCGGTCATGGCAAAGGTGCTGCGATTGGTGCAGCTGTTGGTACGGCGGTAGGTGCCGGTGCTGGTGTGATCATTGGCAATAAAATGGACAAGGCTAAGAAAGCTGCAGAAGCTGCAAACGCAAAAGCGGAGATAATAAAGGGTGCTGATGGCACAGAGTATGTAAAAGCGACGTTTGATAGTGGCTTGCTTTTCACAACAGGCTCATCATCGCTCAGTGCAAGTGCATCAAGCGCTATTGCTAAGTTTGTGAGCGATTTGACAGCTGAAGATAATACATACAACTTGGCAATCTGTGGTTTTACGGATAATCAAGGTTGGAGAAACAGCACAGCAGAGCAAAGCAAGGCTAAAAATGTGGCACTTTCGCAGAGTCGTGCTGATGCTGTAAAGAATCGCATCGTAAGTGCTGGCTATCCCGCATCTCGTTTGGTGAGTGTGAAGGGCTATGGCGAGGAACACCCAGTGGCTGATAATTCAACTGCTGCTGGTCAAAAGGAAAATCGCCGTGTCGAAGTATATATCTTGCCAAGTAAGGAAATGATAGAGGCTGCAAATAATGCTGCCAAATAATAAGGCGTTTTAGGTGAGATATTTAATTAAATTACATTTATAGAATAAGGTGTCAATGTCCGAGGCCATACAGGTGTATGGCCTTGGCATTGGCATTTTTTACTAAGAAGTGAAATATTCGGATTTTGATGGGAAGAAAACTCTATCTTAAACCAGCAACTATAGTTGTGGCTTTGCAACAAGAATGTCCTATTTTGGCCGGGGCTGCATCTGGGGCTGCATCTATTGTAGATATCCAAACACCACACAATTGCGTGAAGGATGCAGGTGAAGATCAATATTCTCAAACGAAGCAATCACACCCTATATGGGGTAATATGGAGCCATAAGTGCAATTCTCTCGAAGTTTGGAGGCTGATTAGCGGCTTGAACAATATGAAGCAGAATAGCGAATTAGTAAGAGAAATAAATAACTACGCCATGCGTAACGGCATGGTGTTAGGACTGTTTGGCATAGTGTCTTTATTGATATTCAAGTGGTCGTTTGCGCTGCCTGCATTTTCCACATTGTTTGGAATTATGTTGTTGGGCAGCCCTGTTTTAGGCGCATATTTGACGATAAAATTTAGGAACAATGTAGTAGGTCCTGATGGCACATTTGGCTTTGCCAGAGGGTTCCTTCATGCACTTTTTATGGGGTTTTATGCTTCGATTTGGGTAGCGTTGGCAGTATTCGTCTATTTGCAGTATTTTGACAATGGTAGTATATTTGCCGCTTATGGCCATTCGCTTGAAACGCCCGAAATGCAACAGTATCTACTACAGTCTGGCGTTGGAGCGCAATTTGATTCCATCTCTGGTGGCAAGGGCGCACAAGGTATAGTTGATGCCATGCAGAGTCTTGGGGCGGCCACTTACGCTTCGATGTCTTTGTATCTGTCGATGATTTTTGGACCGGTAATATCAACTGTAATTGGTCTGATAGCGCGTCGTGGATAAAATCTTTGTTACGTATCTAAAATTCAAATAATGGAATATAAATATGACATATCGGTTGTAGTGCCTCTCTTTAACGAAGCAGAGAGCCTTCCCGAGTTGTATGCGTGGATTAAACGCGTTATGAATGCGCATGGATTCACATTTGAAATAATATTTGTCAATGATGGCAGTACGGATACATCGTGGGACGTGATAGAAAAAATTGCTGCAGACGATCCTCATGTACATGGAATAAAGTTCCGTCGCAATTATGGCAAAAGTCCCGCATTGTTTTGTGGCTTCAGAGCTGCGAACGGCAGAGTCGTGATTACGATGGACGCAGACTTGCAGGATTCTCCTGACGAAATACCAGAACTCTATCGTATGATAACAGAGGACGGTTATGATCTTGTGTCAGGCTACAAGCAAAAGCGTTACGATCCGTTGTCAAAGACCATACCTACAAAATTGTTCAATGCCACAGCACGTAAGGTCAGTGGTATACACAACTTGCATGACTTTAATTGCGGACTAAAGGCGTATCGCAATGAAGTTGTCAAAAATATAGAGGTATATGGCGAAATGCATCGTTATATTCCTTATTTGGCTAAGAATGCAGGCTTTGACAAAATAGGAGAGAAAGTGGTGCACCATCAAGCGCGCAAATTTGGCAAGACGAAGTTCGGTGGCTTAAATCGTTTCGTAAATGGCTACTTAGATTTGTTGTCGCTATGGTTCCTTAATAGTTTCGGACTCAAGCCTATGCATGTGTTCGGCTTTTTAGGGTCAGTTATGTTCTTCCTTGGTTTTGTTGCTTGTGTTGTTGTGGGTGCAATTAAATTGGTGCATCTATATACAGGTGGTACAGCGCCGCTTGTAACAGATTCTCCCTATTTTTATATAGCGCTGACCATGATGATACTTGGTACACAATTATTCGTGGCCGGATTCTTGGGCGAATTAGTAAGTCGTAATGCGGCTGGACGTAACGATTATCAAATAGAAAAGGAAATATAGCAGTGGCTTGTAAATTGTGTACAAATGCAATAAAACGGCTGTGTCGTAAGCACTTCATTCTGTGTGTTTCGTGTGTGGTTGTTCTTTTGTCTGCATGCTCAAATATTGATTGCCCGCTTGATAACGTGGTGAGTATGCAGTGCAACTTGTACGCTGCCGAGACAAAGAGCCCAATGACGTTGTATGACGAATTGAGCGTCACGCCAGCTGGACGTGACACGGTTTTGTTGAATAAAGCTACAGAGATCTCGTCCTTTCTGTTGCCGCTTAAGGAATTTGGGACACGCGATACTTTGTTGCTTCATTTTTCGAACTTGTCTGGTCAAGACGCAGTCGACACCTTATTTGTAGATCACATTCCACAACCTCATTTTGAGTCACTTGATTGTCCGTCTTCGGTATTTCATACAATAACAGGTGTGAGGGCTACATCGCATTCTTTAGGCAATATGCCATTGACTATTGACAGTGTGGCACTTGTTCGCTCAATTGTAAATTATGATGATGTTGAGAATATACGCATTTATCTTCGGTCTACTGTTCGTCAGTAGCTCAAGAGCACTTTCTGCAGAAATAAAAAATGCCGATTGTGATGTATGGGTTACAGATACGGTGCGTGTAACGGACTCAAAGCGTGCCGATACAGATATAAAGGGTGTGCAATATTCGTCTCCACAGGAAGCTGCTGCAGCACTCGAGGCCAAGAGGCGTATGCCTTTCTTAGCTGGTGTGAGTATTAGTGCTGATTTGTGTGGGGCGATTATGGCCGCTTGTACACCGTATGGCCAGTATGAGGCTGCGGCACGTCTTAATTTGCGTGGTCGATATTTTCCTGTGTTCGAAATGGGTATGGGGGTGAGCAATCATACTAATGATGCCACCGATTTGCACTACAAGGTACATTCTCCTTATTATAGGATAGGTTTGGACTATAACGTTGCAAAGAATGTGCGCGCACAAGGACGCATTTTCGTGGGGGTGCGCTATGCCTTTTCAACATACAAGTTCGATGTCGATGGGCCAGATATGGTTGATCCCGTTTATGGCGGTAATGTGCCTTTTAGTTACCATGGCGTGCGTGGTACCAATCATTGGGGAGAAGCTGTATTTGGCCTCGAAGCCCGTGTATGGGGCATTTTGCATTTGGGGTGGTCGATCCGCTATCGTATGCGCTTCTACAACAAGCGTACTATTGTAGACAACTCATGGTATGTACCTGGTTATGGAAAGAATGATACGCATGCGATTGGCGGTACCTTTAATGTGGTAGTAGACATATAAGTAGGCGTTCAAAATTATTTTATACAATCAGTAGGTGTCATTTTCACATTGAAAGCATGTTCTCAGGGCGCATCTGTTCCCTTTGCTCTCAGTCACATAGCCAGCTATAACCCCCTTCGGTTCCCCCGTTATCGGGGGACAGAAACCTTCGTGCGAAGGAAACATCTGCGTCTCGATAACGCACTTTCAATGTAAAAATAATTTCGAACACCTACTTAATGAATCAATGTCATAATGATGAAAAAGGTAGCAGGAGGAATATTTCTCTTATTTTTGATATTAGCGTCGGTATGGATTGTGTTCGGTCGTGGCGGTGCAAAACTACAAACTTCTGAGGGGGCTATATTTGGTACGACGTACCATATAAAATATGAGTTCTCAGAAAATCTTGACACAGCAATACTTGCAGAATTAAGACGTGTGGACGCAAGTCTTTCTGTATTTAACCCACAGAGTACCATATCGCGTGTAAATAACAGGCAAATATCACGTGCAGATGCCATGCTTTATGAGGTGTTACAAAAGGCTCAAAAGGTTAGTGTGGCTACAGGTGGTGCTTTTGATGTCACTGTAATGCCGCTTGTCAATGCCTGGGGCTTTGGTTTTAAGAGTAGGCAATTTCCAACGAATGTCCAAGTCGATTCAATAAGGAAATTTGTTGGCTATAATCTAATCAAGTTGTCACCAGATAGTACTATAACTTGTGCAGACGTGCGATTGATGATTGATTGTGGTGCAATAGCCAAAGGATATGGCGTTGACCGAGTGGCCAAGTTGTTACGCGAGCATGGGGTGCGTAATTATATGGTAGAAATAGGAGGTGAGGTCGTGACAAAAGGCCGCAATCCTGAGAGTAAATCGCCATGGCAGATTGGTATAAGTAAACCAGTAGAGGGTGCTGATGCTAATAATTGTGATTTGCAGACCGTGCTAAGTCTTGAAAATGCAGCCTTGGCGACGAGCGGAAATTATCGTAACTATTACGAACACAATGGGCGCAAATATGCTCATACTATAGATCCACGTACAGGACGCCCTGTACAACATTCCTTGCTCTCAGCTACTGTCATTGCACCTGATTGTGCTACAGCTGATGCTTACGCCACAGCGTTTATGGTGCTCGGTGTTGATGGGGCCAAAAAGGTGTTGAAGGAAAATAAGAGATTGCACGCATATTTGATTTATGCAGATGAGAAGGGTGTGTTGAAGTCGCTTGAACTCTAATTATAGTATATCTGAGTATATGACAATGCCACTCTGTTCAAACCGATTATTATTGTTGCCCTTGTTTCAGGGGTTCAGCAGACTGGACTTTATTGACATTGTAGAGAAGACGCCATTCGATTTCCGTACAATTTCGCCAAAGGGAATAGTGGTCTCGCAAGGTACAACATGCAAATGCCTTTGTATGGTTCTTAATGGTAAGATGAGTGTCGAAACAGACAGCCCTGAGCATACTTATCGCTTGACGGAAAGTGTGAGTGCTCCTCATATCATTCAAATAGAAAATTTGTTCGGTCTACACAATAAATATACCCGTACATATAGGGCACAGTCTGAAGTGCAATTGGTGATGCTTGACAAGCAAAGTGTAAGGCAGTTACTGGTGGCCTATCCTGCATTTCAAATCAACTTTTATAATGCAGTAAGCACTTGTGCACAAAGCCGAGAGGTGATGTTGTGGTCAAAACGTTCGGATACGGTAGAAGGTCGTTTCCGTACATTCCTGTTGAGGCGTTGTTTGCGTCCGATTGGTCAGAAACAATTAAAAATACGTATGGAAGACCTTGCCTCCGAGCTGGGGGCGACACGTTTGCGTGTGTCGCAAATGCTTGCAGATTTAGCAGCAAAAAATAAAATTATCTATTCGCGTGGTATAATACACGTTCAAAGTTTAGAAAATTTGTAGTCTGTGCTTTTATAATCCATAAAAAAAGCATACTTTTGCACATAGAAATAAACATCTAACAGATAGCTTTAAGCAGCATGTACTTTGTCCTTAGATGGGGAAATGCTGGTTGGCTAACTCCAAACAAATAAATCATACAAGTGTCATGAAAAAGACCATTCTAGTAACAGGTGGTACGGGCTTCATTGGCTCGCACACCACTGTAGAGCTGCAGAACGCAGGTTACAATGTAGTGATTATTGACAATCTGTCAAACTCAAAGGCTGATGTAGTTGATGGCATTGAGAAAATTACAGGCATTCGTCCTGCTTTTGAACAAGTAGATTGCTGCGATCTGGAAGCGTTGGAAGGTGTCTTCAATAAATATCCTGAAATAACAGGTATTATTCATTTTGCAGCTTCAAAGGCTGTAGGCGAGAGCGTACAGAAGCCTCTGAAGTATTATGAAAACAACTTGCTTTCTCTTATCAACTTGCTTAAGTTGATGCCAAAGCACGATGTTAAGGGTATCATATTCTCTTCTTCTTGCACCGTTTATGGTCAGCCTGATCCCGAGAACTTGCCCGTAACAGAGCAAGCTCCGATCAAGAAGGCTGAGAGCCCTTATGGCAATACCAAGCAAATTAACGAGGAAATCATTCAAGACTTCGTGCATAGTGGCGCCAATATCAGCGCAATCATCTTGCGCTATTTCAATCCAATTGGTTCACACCCATCAGGCATCATAGGCGAAATGCCTAATGGCGTTCCTGCCAACTTGATTCCTTATTTGACTCAGACCGCAATCGGTATACGTCCTTGCTTGAAGGTGTTCGGCGATGATTACGACACTCCTGATGGCTCTTGCATTCGCGATTATATCTATGTGCTTGATTTGGCAAAGGCACACGTGGCAGCTATGGCCCGTATCGTAGATGGTAAGAACACTGATCCTGTAGAAATCTACAATGTCGGTACAGGTAATGGTGTGAGTGTGCTTGAACTCATTCACACATTTGAAAAGTGTACAGGCGTGAAACTTAATTACGAGATTGCTCCTCGTCGCGAAGGCGATATCGAAAAGGTTTGGGGCAATGTTGATAAGGCTAACAAGGTACTCGGTTGGAAGGCAGTACACACACTTGAGGAGGCTCTCTCGTCTGCATGGAACTGGCAGCAGAAGCTTCGTGAGCGTGGTGTGATGTAATCAGCCGACGAAAATACATTGTGATTTTTTATAGAGGAGTCAATAATGCTTTTCTCTTTAGACGAGTGGAAAAGCAGATTAACTCCTCTTTTTTTATATAACAAGGCATTGCAAGTTAGCAGCATTGTGTAACTGCGTTGTGTGCAAATGCCTAACAAAACTCCAATAAGTTGCAACCATACTATTTACTTCAAGAGTCGCTTTTGCGACGAAACCTATCATTGATAAGACGCATAGCTGATGAGGCTGGGGTAGAATTCATATTAGCCTTCAAGGCTTTTGCACTGTGGCGCACTTTTCCGATATTCAGAGAATATATAAGCCACACAACTGCATCTTCACCCTATGAGGCTCGTCTGGCATTTGAGGAGTTTGGTACTAAAGCGCATACCTATTCTCCGGCTTACGAGGATGATACATTCGATACAATACTGAGATGTTCAAGTCACATTTCGTTCAACTCACTTACTCAGTATAGCCATTTCGTGTCTAAGGTTAAGGAACAGGGGCCTGAGGCGCCAAGTATAGGTTTACGTATCAATCCAGAGCATAGTGAGATAGAGACGGAGCTTTACAACCCTTGTGCGCCGGGCTCTCGATTTGGAGTTTTAGCTTCCCAATTACCAGAACAGTTGCCAGATGGTATTGAAGGCTTCCATTGCCATTGTCATTGTGAAAGTTCTGCAGAAGCTTTACAAACAACCTTAGGCTGGATTGAACGGAAGTTTGGGAAGTGGCTTGGGCAACTCAAATGGCTTAATTTAGGTGGCGGACACCTGGTAACCAGAAAGGGCTATAATACGACCCTTTTAGTTGGTATCCTTAAGGATTTCAAGAATAAATACCCCAATCTTCGTATCATACTCGAGCCAGGATCGGCCTTCGCTTGGCAAACAGGGCCGCTCGTGTCGCAAGTGGTAGATATAGTGGAAAATCATGGCATAAAAACAGCCATACTCAATGTAAGTTTTACGTGTCACATGCCCGACTGTCTAGAGATGCCATATCACCCAGCAGTGAGAGGTGCAGAAACTTTGGAAGATGCGGCGGAAACGGGGGCTGCCACAGAAGCCTCGGTGTATCGTTTAGGAGGCAATAGTTGCCTGAGTGGAGATTACATGGGGTATTGGCGCTTTCCTAATCCACTCAAGGTTGGCGACATAGTAATATTTGAGGATATGATACATTATACGACGGTCAAGACAAATATGTTTAATGGTATCCATCACCCTGCTTTGAAAATCGAAAAATTAGACGGAAGCATACAAACACTGCGCGAGTATCACTATGAGGATTATCGTGACAGAATGGATTAAGATTTCGAGTAGATGATAGCAAACAAACAAATTTGGTTGCCGGCGGGGTTGCCCTGTGTTACAACGATAGACACGTCAACGTATGAACTTGCCAAATGGAAGACACTTTCCTGTAAGAAACGTCTTCTTATTCTGAACTTAATGCCAGTGAAGCAAGATACAGAGGAAGATATCGTACGTACACTTGCAGCTTGCGATGTTGAGGTACAAGTAGTTTTTATAAAAATAAAAGGACAAAAATACAAAACTACGCCACAAGCCCATATGGACGCGTTCTATTTGGATTTTGAAGTGGTTGAGCCACACCAGTTTGACCGTATGATAATAACAGGTGCCCCATTAGAGCAGATGCCTTTTGAGCAAGTGCGTTATTGGTCACAACTGCAGCATATAATGCATTGGGCTGACACCCATGTAGAGCGCACGCTTTATATATGTTGGGGTGCGCAAGCGGGGTTGTATGAGCATTATGGTATACAAAAGTTCGCACTTGCTGAAAAGATGTTTGGCATTTACGTGCAAAATGTGCTTGAGCCAGACGATGTGCTGATGCGTAACCTTGCACCCAGTTTCAAAATGCCAAATTCTCGACACACCGAAGTTCGCGTGGCAGACATAGTGGCGCACAAGTCTGATGACTTGCGTCTTTTAGCATTGAGCGATGAGAGTGGTGTGGGGGTTGCTGCCACACATGACGCGCGTCGAACTTTTATTGTGGGGCATTTGGAGTATAATCCGAATACACTCCACAATGAATATCATCGTGATTTGGACAAACATTTGCCCATACATGAGCCACAACATTATTATGACGAAAATGGCGGCGTAATTTATTCGTGGCAACATGATGCGATACAATTCTACAAAAATTGGGTGGAATAGACCAGATGGCCGCGTTCTCATGAATGCGAGTCTTTTCTATATTACAGCAAAAGCGGAGCGCATTGCAATAGTTATATGTTGCAATGCGCTCCGCTGCTTTTATTCGTCCTCTTCGCCTTCGGTAGGCAATTCATTGCCTACGAATTCGTATGTAAAATTATTCCCCCTAGCTGAAGGAAATTGACTGCGTAAGTCAATCTCTGGTCTGTTTTTAAGGTGTTCTATTATCCTGTTGTAGCACTCCATTCCCGAGTTTGCACGTACATAGGCTTGAAAAGTCGTGTCTTGGTAACGGAATTTGGTGGTTCCTGCTATTTGAATTACACGTTTGAATACCACAGTACCAAGATACCAACCGCTATGAATTTCTGCAAGCTGTGCAGCGCGAATTTCCTTTTTGTTTACAATAGCTTCAACGCTTGACGGTGTATTGCTTGCAGTAACAGGTGCATTGTTGTTGTCCTTATGGTGGGATTTGAATTCCTCCATAGATTCTGCAGCGGTCTTTATCAGTATGAAATAAACGCGTGGGCGTATTTTGTATCGTTTGGGATATGGCATGTCGCTTTCGACATAACTGCGTACATCTTCTTCCAATCGTGCATTGATAGGAATTTCGGGTATAGATGCAAGAAATCCCATCAGTTCATCATAGTTGTGTACTAATACTTCTTGGTCAAAGTAACGGGCATAGATATTCATATTACAAGAATCTTATAAAATGTGTGTGAGGCTCTCTGTGGGTGTTCTCTTAATATAGTAATAAAATGGGAATATACGTTTTCAAAAGGAAGAGCCTTATTAAAAAAAATGGCAGCTTCGCGAAATAAAATCGCAGAGCTACCTTCGATCTGTCAAAGAGCGGAAAACGAGACTCGAACTCGCGACCCCAACCTTGGCAAGGTTGTGCTCTACCAACTGAGCTATTTCCGC
>OOAG01000281.1_pt1 | contig 50981 bp, 42 predicted proteins | sample 1671461 | NCBI WGS metagenome assembly OOAG01 (sample SAMN06348159, study PRJEB24527) | human gut metagenome | biome: human gut; feature: ankylosing spondylitis patient; material: feces | host: Homo sapiens | place: China | collected 2015-10 | reverse complement strand
TACGTCGGTCTTATTCCACACTTTGATGTTGAAAATTTATACAAAAGTACAACGTTTAATTAATATACAATGCTTACTATCCGAATCCGTACACGGCCGGTAATCAGGCTGTCGGCAAGTTCCGTGCCAAGACTTCTCAGAAGTCCGACCGTTACATGCAGAGTGCCGCTTATTGCCGTCTGAAGAACATGACCATCAGCTACGACCTGCCGAAGGCATGGATCGAAAAGATTCACCTCACCAAGGCTCAGGTATTCTTCTCGGGCGAAAACCTGCTGACCTTTACCAAGCTGAGCAGCATCTTCGATCCGGAAGGTCTGTTTACTCAGAACAGTTACGGCAATGCGCTTGAGCAGGCTGGTAAGAACTATCCGATGACGAGAGTATTCTCTGTCGGCGTTATTTTAAATATGTAAAAAACGGGAAAAAACGATTATGAAAAATATACATTTACTGATTGCTTCAGTTTTATGCCTGGGGACGACTTCTTGCTTCGACATGAATCAGGAACCTCAGGGAGAGATGTCTACGGTAGGTGCTTTCACTACAACCAGTGAAATCAACATGTACCTGAATATGTTCTATCAGGGCAGCGTGCCTGTGATGGGTGGAGGTACGGTCAACAATTCGGCTATCAAGACGCAGTCCAGCAGTAGTACCAACGGTATTGCTTTCGGCGATGCCAACAGTGATAACTTGTATCCGAATGCAATCGATACGCGTCTGGCGGGTGAGACTTCGCTTAGCAACGCTGCCGAGTTGAGTGATTACAAGGCGATACGTAACGTGAACTTCCTGCTTCAGAATATCCAGAATTGCGAGGAGAAGGGAACCGACTACAAGCAGTGTCTGGGCGAGGCGTATTACTTCCGTGCGGCTTACTACTATCACCTGCTGGTGAATTACGGTGGTGTGACCTGGGTAGAAGACCAGTTGGACCCGGATGCCGAACTGATGAAGCGTCCGCGTAATACACGTACCGAGATTGCCGATTATATCTTGAAGGATCTGCAGGATGCCATCACGAACCTGAGCGAGCAGGACAATAATGCTACCCGTCGTGTACACCGCGATGTAGCCCGTGCTCTGAAGAGTGAAGTGGCGCTGTTTGCTGCTACATGGGAAAAATATCACCGTGCAGAAAACGATCCGTTCTACGACAAGACACTGACCAATCCTGATGAGAAAATCAAGGACTGGCTGAATCAGGCGGTAACGGCTGCCAAAGAGGTGATCGACCGTAATGTATGGAGTATCCATAAAACGGGTAACCCGCTGACCGACTACCGCGACATGTTTATCGATACCGACCTGAGCGACAATCAGGAGGTATTGTGGTGGAAGGAATACAATGCTTCTGCCGGCATCGGTCACAACGTCACATATTATGCTTGTCAGGGAGGTGGACAGATTGGTGTATCTGCTTCGCTGGTGGACGATTATCTGACGATTGACGGCAAACCGTTTACCGGTACTGCCAAGCTGGAAGCCAAACGTACGTACGGAGCCGAGCTGAGTCCCGAACTGCGTGACCCGCGTCTGTCGCAGACAGTCTTCATGCCGGGACAGCAGATTCAGAGTGACGGTACGGTTTATACATGGCCGCCGCTGGATGCAACCAACTATCACCAGAATACGACCGGTTATTCTATTTTGAAATACGAAGAGTTCAACACCTCGAATACGGCTGCCTATACCACAGCCAACCGTAGTCAGGCTCCGGCTATCCAGGTACGTTACGCCGATATTCTGCTGAACTATGCAGAAGCACTGGCCGAACTCGACGGTGCAGGCAATGCCAGTGAAATTCAGAAAGCCTTGCAGCCGCTGCGCGACCGTGTGAACATGCCGGGTGTAGATTTCGACCGCGAGTATAATACCGATGCCGATTATCCGTTCCATAACCTCGATAAGTACATTCAGGCTGTACGCCGCGAACGTCGTGTGGAGAAAGCCCTCGAAAACTGCCGTCTGACGGATATCTTGCGCTGGGCTGCTGCCGATGAACTGATCGTTGGAAAGACTCCTACCGGTGCCTTGTATACAGGCAGTACGCTGGGCGAACACTTCGACGGTATCATGACCGTAGGTTCGAATATCTGGCTGAAGGATGGTTATATCGTATCGTTCAACAATACCAACTATCCGAATGGCTGGCAGTTCAACTTGAAACGCGATTACCTGTTGCCTATCCGTCAGGAAATGGTCGGTGGTCTGACCGGCGGTATGTGGGAACAGAATCCGGGCTGGTAATTTCCCGATTCCGATACATGCTTCTCGGAAAAGGGAAAATAATACCGGCAGAAATTATCTGAAAACAAGCAGGGGGATAATAAAACCCGCGCTTGAATTAGAATTTGCATAAAAGGTAAAGTCCGGGGAAAAAACATTTCCATGCTTCCTCGGACTTTTTCGCTTGATAGCTTTGGGTATTCTCTCCGAAGCAGGTATCTTTGTAACAAGCTGTATAAACTTTTACTTACTTTATTTCATTTTATGAAAACATCTTCATTCCTTTACCCGCTGACGGGTATGGCGGCTCTGGCTTCACTGGCTTCGTGCGGCAGTGAGAAACAGGCTCCCAAGCAGTACAACATTGTGTATATCATGACCGACGACCATACGGCGCAGATGATGAGCTGCTATGGAAGTCGCTTTGTGGAAACTCCGAATCTGGACCGTATCGCCAACGATGGCGTAATCTTTACCAACAGTTTTGTGGCTAACTCGCTGAGCGGACCGAGTCGTGCGTGTATGCTGACCGGCAAGCACAGCCATGCCAACGGATTTACCGACAATACTACGTGTGTGTTCGACGGTTCTCAGCAGACGATGCCGAAGCTGTTGCAGCAGGCTGGTTACCAGACGGCTATCATCGGAAAATGGCATCTGGTGAGTCTGCCTACCGGATTCGACCATTGGGAAATCCTGCCCGAACAGGGTGATTATTATAATCCGGACTTCATCACGATGGACAACGATACCATCCGCAAGGAGGGGTATGTCACCAACCTGATTACGGATATGAGTATCGACTGGATGGAGAACCAGCGCGACAAGAACAAGCCGTTCTGCCTGTTTATCCATCACAAGGCTATCCACCGCAACTGGCTGCCTGCATTGGAAGACTTGCCGCTGTTCGAGGACAAGACCTTCCCGTTGCCCGACAATTTCTACGATGACTACGAAGGTCGTCCTGCTGCCGCTGCTCAGGAAATGAGTATCTGGAAGAACATGGACCTGATTTACGACAACAAGATGGATCGTGCCGACAAGACTTCTCCGCTGAAGGAAAGATACGAAAGCTACATCGGTCGCCTGAGTCCGGAAGACCGTAAGGTGTACGATGACTTCTACCAGCCGATTATCGACGACTTCTACAAGAAGAATCCGCAGGGTAAGGAACTGGCCGAATGGAAGTACCAGCGCTACATGCGCGACTATGCCAAGGTGGTGAAGTCGCTCGACGAAAATGTGGGTCGTGTACTCGACTACCTGAAAGAAAAGGGCATGCTCGACAATACACTGGTAGTCTATACCTCCGATCAGGGATTCTACATGGGCGAACATGGCTGGTTCGACAAGCGTTTCATGTACGAGGAATCCATGCACACCCCGCTGATCATGCACCTGCCGAAAGACTTCAAGGCGAAGGGTGAAATTCCTCAGATGGTACAGAACATCGACTATGCCCCGACCTTCCTCGAACTTGCCGGAGCACCTATTCCCGAAGATATTCAGGGTGTATCGCTGGTTCCGCTGTTGAAGGGTGAAAAGCCTGCCGACTGGCGTAAGTCGCTGTATTATCACTTCTATGAGTTCCCGGCAGAACACATGGTAAAACGTCACTACGGCGTACGTACCGACCGTTACAAGCTCATTCATTTCTACAACGACATCGACGAATGGGAATTGTACGATTTGAAGGAAGACCCGACCGAAATGCACAACCTCTACGGTCAGCCGGGTTATGAAAAGATTACAGAAGACCTGAAGGCTGAACTGGTGAAACTCCAGACTCAGTACAAGGATCCTATCGAACAGAAGCTGAAGCAGGCAAAAGAAGCGGCTGCTCCGGCTGAAAAATAAGATGGGAAAATCATAAGCTATGAAGAGACTGTATCAAAATGAAAAGCTGAGATAGACTTGTTTATAATCTATCAGTTACAACATAAAAATCTCCTACTTTAGTCTTTGTTTTCTTCAATTACAGGACTAAAAGTAGGAGATTTTTTGCTTCTAAGTTTCAATCTATAAGATTTTTACTTTTGCCATTCTATTTTGAGACGGCCTCATTGTATTTTCTATCTTCAATAGTCTTGAATACTTTCCGCTTGGTTTCGGACGGGCTTGTTGTTCTTCTGCTTATTTTTATTCCCGTCGTTCTTGGGGGGATTATTTCTTACAAATGAAATACCACGCCAGCGAAGGAATTTATAACCTATATACCCTTGTATTAACGCGATAGACACGATTAATATTGCTTGAGCTAACCCTCACCGGTCGTATCATATCCGGTCAGCTTCCACATACCCGTGCATCACGGCATAGATGGCAAGCCCCGAAACGGACTTGATGCCGAGCTTCTCGGTAATGTTCTTGCGGTGCGAAATAACCGTCGTCAGGCTGATGTTCAGCTTGTCGGCTATTTCCTTGTTGATAAGCCCCTTGGTAATGAGTACCAGTACCTCTATTTCACGAGGCGACAGATCATGGCTCTGCTGCATTTCTTGCGGAGATACCGGATGATGTGTCGCTTCGTGTCCCTGTTTCCGCATCTGCATGATGGAAGCCACCAGCTTGTCCTGCGGCAGACAGACATTCAGGGTAGGGACACCGTTCAGCAGAGGCTGTTCGCCCGCTGCCAGCACGATGGTCTTCGGACGTCGTTCCAGGAAAAACGACGTATGCTCGAAGTACGTCTGTGCCGAAACAAAATAATGGCTGTACATGTCCGGCGTATCGTCTATCAGTCTGGCGAACGACGGGAATCTGCGGATGGTCGCTACGGGGATAAGTTCTTCCAGAATGGTCTGCAAGCCCAGTGCTGTCAGCGTATTCTGTTCTACGATTGCTATTTCAGGGATATGTTGCATCTTGGTTATAGGTTATGTTTTTCACACAGGTTCATTGATTCATGTCGGAGGAATGCTATATCAAAGAAACGATTGAAAAAGGCTTTTAGTTTTTCCAAAACCGTTTTCTTTTTTATTTCTCTGTTTTTATCAAAGATAGACATGGGAGGAAGTATTTGGGCGATTTATATTGCTTTGTCATAATTATTCAAATTACAATTGTTAACAAAGCCGATACAGTTGTTTGGGGCTATTGGGTACTTCTTTAATGGTTGGTTCTATAAGTCCATTTTCCATCAACGGTATCAGAATTTTATTACGGAACCGTGTCCTGTTTGTTTCTCCCAGTATCTCCATTAGTTTCAGAATGGACTGCGGTTTCTCCCTTAGTGCGTAAATGAATTCGGCTATCACCTCAGAGGTGTACTGGTTGAGCTTAGGACAAGCTTGAGACAAGCTTAGGACAGCTTGGGACAGACTTGGGACAGCTTGGGACAAATGTTCGTTGGGTATCTCCTTATCCTTTTGCATTTCTTCCTTTCCCAGTTTCAGGGTAAGCAAGACGGTGTCAGGCTGTACCGTTTCTTCAATTGCAGGCCGTCCCCATTGGTTATTTTCCCATCCTTTCACGATATAATCGGCACCACTTCCGGCTTTTTCACCATATCCCAGCAGCATAAACATTTTCTGGATAATCGGATTACGGCAAAGACTATGACTTCCTGCATAAAAATCATCTACGGAAATCAGCATTCTGCCCGGATTCCGCATGATGATTCTATCAGGCTCACGAATCACGATGATATTTCCCGGCTCTGCATAGCTGGCGTGTACAAGCGTATTTACCAATGCTTCACGGATAGCAATGTGGGCCTGCGTTTCTTCTACGCGGGTAATGCCTTCCAGCCTGAAAGGAGTAGGTATGGTTTGAGATAATTCATTGTAAACCCGGTAAAAGAACTGGTAAATATTGGCCTCCCATGTTCCGTCGGGATAAATACGATTGGACCAGCGGACACCGGGAGTATCGGATAGTTTCTCCTGATAATCCACAAAATACCATGGTGTACAGGTGGTGTCGGTAATGCTTTCCGTTTTTCCAAACATTAAAATGCCCGCACGGGTAAAACCTTCCGTACCTGTTTCTCTGTCTATCCGATAGGCTCCGATTTTCATCAGAAAAGCCCGGTCATCCAAGTCATTCCATGGATGATTTTCTTTTCTAAGCGCAAATCGTTTTCGGTAACCCTGCAAAGTTACAGGATCTATATCCTTTATACTGTAGTTTGGTAAAATCTGATTATCAAAAGGAGCCGTTGCATGATGGGCATCCGCAAACATTTCGCGCACTTCATCATCCGTACAATGATAGTCACCCTCATGGTTACGCTTGTACGTATTGCCAAAAGGATTGCGGGTAAGATAGACCGGACGGACATTGTATGTAGCTCGGGGAATACGGAAGACCAGATAGAAACTACCGTCCGCTTCACCTACTGCCACATCACGTTCCGTAAGCATGGTGGCACTTACTTTTTCTTTGTTGTGTGCACAATCCCAAAAGCGTTTCTTATATAGAGTTATCTGTTCTTCCGTCAATCCATCCAGTAGAAAACGTCCTTCTTTTTCCTTTACACCCAACACGATGATGCCGCCGTTTGTATTGGCAAAGGCAGAAAAGGATTCCCAAAAGCTTTCCGGCAATCCACCTCTTGCCGATTTGAATTCTACTTCTGCACTCTCGGCTCCTTTGATAAGTGCGTGTATGTCATTTTTTATATCCATCATGCTTTCTGAATTGTATGGCTAAATTTTTTTTTCAATTCTGCTGAATGTCAATAGCTTGCTTCTCGTATAGCTCCTGTACGGCGGTAATTCCTTCCGGAAATCCTTCGGACAAGTCGTTTACCTGTTCCCTTATCCTCGCTGCAAGTACGCCGCCACGGCATCGGCACACCGTTCGCCGTCGATACCTGCCGACACGATACCGCCTGCATAGCCCGCACCCTCTCCGCAGGGGAACAGCCCTTCTACGGTGACGTGCTGCAAGGTTTCATTGTCGCGCACGATGCGGATAGGAGCCGAGGTACGTGTTTCCACGGCAATCATTACTGCCTCGTTGGTCAGGAAGCCGTGCGAGCTCTTGCCGAACAACTGGAAGCCGCGGCTCAGACGACTGCTGATGAATTTCGGCATCCAGAAATGAAGCGGCGAAGAAACCAGTCCCGGACTGTACGACGTGTCGGGCAGGTCGTAGCTCACCTTCCGGTTGATGAAGTCCGCCATGCGCTGCGCAGGAGCCGTCTGTCGCATGTTACCCTGCTGCCAGCAGAGCTGTTCCAGCTTCTCCTGAAAGTGCATCACAGCCAGCGTATGCACGCTTCCCTCGGGCAGTTTTCCCGAACGGGCTATCAGTTCCTCGGTCTGTGCCTCTGCCGAACCCTGAATGGTTTCGCACGCCTGAAGCTGCAAGTCGGGCAGGAGCAGGTCTTCGGGACGCAGTTCCACCACCATACCGGAGTTGCTCCACTTCGTGCCACGGTTGCTGGGACTCATGCCGTTCACTACCAGTTGGTGAGGTCCGCTGGCTGCCGGCACCACAAATCCTCCCGGACACATGCAGAAGCTGTACACCCCGCGACCGTCTACCTGCTGCACGAAACTGTATTCCGCTGCCGGCAGATACTTTCCGCGTCCGTTCTTGTTGTGGTACTGAATCTGGTCGATCAGCATCGACGGATGCTCCAGACGTACCCCCACGGCGATACCCTTGGGTTCGATGGTCACCCCGTTGGCATACAGCCAGCGGTATACGTCGCGTGCCGAATGTCCCGTAGCCAGAATCACCGGACCGTGGAAGGTCTTTCCCGTATTCGTTTCAATGCCTGCCACCTTGTTGTCCTTGATGAGCAGGGCGTCCATGCGTGTCTGGAAGTGTACCTCTCCACCGCAGGCGATGATGGTGTTTCGCATGTTCTCGATCACCCTCGGCAACTTGTCGGTTCCGATGTGCGGATGCGCGTCTATCAGGATGGAAGTACTTGCCCCGTGCTGGCAGAACACGTTCAGAATCTTGTCCACGCTGCCACGCTTCTTGCTGCGCGTGTACAGCTTGCCGTCGGAGTAAGCTCCCGCACCTCCCTCGCCGAAGCTGTAGTTCGATTCCGGGTCCACTTTGTGCTCACGGCTGATGCGGGCAAGATCCGTCTTGCGGTCGCGCACATTCTTTCCGCGCTCCACCACTACCGGACGCAGTCCCAGCTCTATCAGACGCAGGGCAGCAAACAGACCACCCGGTCCGGCACCCACCACAATCACCTGAGGCTTACCCTCCACGTTGCGGTATTCCGTCCGCACGAACTCCTCCTCGGTAGGCGTTTCGTTGATGAACACCTGCACCTTCAGGTTCACGTAAATCGTCCGCTGGCGGGCATCGATGCTCCGCTTCAGCACCCGTACGGCGTGGATGGTACGAATGTCGAGCCCCTTCTCGCGGCTCACGTATTGCTTGATATGCTGTTCGCTGGCTGCCTGCTCGGGCAGAACTCTTAACTGATATTCTTGTATCATAAATGGTTGTTTTTGTTTACGTTTTTTTCTTCTTCCATGAACTCTTCATACAGAGCTACGGGACCATAATGCCACAGTTGGGTCGACTGGTCTGTAAGTCGGCGGTAGGTATCAGAGCGGTAAAAGCGTAGCAGTGCTTCCTTGATACTTATTCCTTGCTGCCGGGCATAAATCTGTATCATCCGGGCTATCTTGCCGGGTAAAAACAAATACAGGTTATTGTTTGTTACTTCCAGATTCATAGATGTACCTCCTTGGTGTTTTTAAACGATAGAAAATCCAAAGAACGGGGCGTATGAAACAACAGTTGGTCTACCAGACGGTATGTTTTCAGTTCACCAATCAACTCCTGCTTATTCAGAATTCCGCTTTCGTATAAGGCAAAAGCAGCATATACCCGATCGTTGGCAACAGGTCCTTGCACCAGGTCGTATTCGTGCTCGAAGCTGGTATTGGTCCGGTTATTCATGACAAAGTCCAGCCATGATTCTGTAGGCGCTTCAAAACGCAGTACATTGAGCTGCGTATAAGCGGTTTCATCCAGCTCGTAGATGTTGATGTAACCGATTGGGGCTTGCATTCCCAATTTCCGTTTTACCCATTGTGCAGCCTGCTGTTCCGAGGTAGTCGTATAAAATCCGGTCCCATAATCGAGTGTACGGCTGGATTTCCGAATCTCAGGATGAACTACTTGTTCGATACTTCCGTGATAGAGTTTCATGCGGTTTTCTCCTTTCTTTGCCTGTTGATGAATTCGTCGATTTCCTCCATCAGCCACTGGCGGCTTTGTGTGTGGAGAATTTCGAAATTTTCTTCCAGATAAGTCAATACTCCTTGTTGGGAGAAAAGGTCGGCAACCTCTTTTCCTGTCATATTGTGCTCATGCCTGTACTGTTCCATGCAGAAAGTCACAAAGAAAATCCTGTCCAATTCTTTATTCTGCGTCATCATGACTTGTCATTTGTTTTTTGCACTCTTTTACCCGAACAACTGCCGGAAAGCCTCTTCCACCTTGCGCACGGGTACCAGCTCAATCTTGATCTTCTTGCGGTCCAGTCCCTGCAGGTTATGCTTGGGTACGAGCATCCGTGTGAAGCCCAGCTTCTCCGCCTCGCTGATGCGCTGCTCGATGCGGTTTACGGGACGGATTTCGCCGCTCAGTCCCACTTCGCCCGCCATGCATACGCCCGCTTCAATCTCCGTGTCCATGTTGCTCGACAGGATGGCACTGATTACCGCCAGGTCGATAGCCGGATCGTTCACCTTCAGTCCCCCCGCGATGTTCAGGAAGACATCCTTCTGTGCCAGCTTGAATCCCACACGCTTCTCCAGCACCGCCAGCAGCATGTTCATGCGGCGCAGGTCGAATCCCGTAGCCGAACGCTGGGGCATACCGTATGCCGCCGTGCTCACCAGCGCCTGCACCTCGATGAGGAACGGACGGATACCCTCTACCGCACAGGCGATGGCAATGCCGCTCATGCCCTCATGGTCTTGCGTCAGCAGCAGTTCCGAAGGGTTGCTCACCTGCCGCAGCCCGTCCTGACGCATCTCGTAGATACCCAGTTCCGCCGTACTTCCGAAACGGTTCTTGATGCTCCGCAGGATGCGGTACATGTAGTGCTGGTCGCCCTCGAACTGAAGCACCGTATCGACGATATGCTCCAGCACCTTCGGTCCGGCGATGCTGCCCTCCTTGTTGATGTGCCCGATGAGGATGACCGGTGTACCCGTTTCCTTGGCAAATTTCAGGATGGAAGCCGAACACTCGCGCACCTGTACGATGCTGCCCGGCGACGAGTCGATGTTCTCCGTCGAAATGGTCTGTATGGAGTCGATGACCACCAGGTCGGGAGCCGTGTTCTTGATGTTCGTGAAAATCTGCTCCAGCGACGTTTCGCACGCAATGAGCAGGTTGCTTGCCTCGGGGTGGGGGATGCGGTCGGCACGCAGCTTCAACTGCCGTGCACTCTCTTCGCCCGAAATGTACAGCACCTTCTTGTCCGTGAGCCGGAGTACCGTCTGCAGCACCAGTGTCGACTTTCCGATGCCCGGTTCCCCGCCTATCAGCGTGAGCGAACCCTCTACCAGTCCGCCGCCCAGTACGCGGTTCAGCTCGTCGTCGCCCATGTCGATGCGCTCTTCCTCTCCCGAGGTGATTTCGTGCAGCCGCTGCGGTTTCGAGCGTACCGACTCGATACCGTGCGCCACATGCTTGGCTACGGGCACTTCCTTGCGCACCACCTCTTCCACAAACGTGTTCCACTGCCCGCACGACGGACACTTGCCTGCCCATTTGGGTGATTCCTGTCCGCAGTTGGTGCAAACATATACGGTTTTTTCTTTCGCCATGATTCGTTGGTTGGGTTAAGTTCTTATCTTTGCAAAGATACTAAAAAACGGGCGTTTTTCCTCGTGTTTGGACGGCTTTCTTTCGGGTTTCGGACGGCTTGTGGCGGAAATCGGGGGAGGGTTTTCCGGGTGATGACGGGGCGATTTACCGGTTTTTGTACAAAAACTAAAATCTTTTGTACAAATTCTGCTGAAGGTCTTGTGGAAAAGTCCGGAATTTTCGCAGGCTTAAAAAAAGTTAATGCCTTTCTGCTTTCAATGCCCTCCCCGGAGTTTCGGCCGAAACTCTTCTTTGATTATATCTTTGTTTATTATATATAATAGGAAAGGGTGGTAACACTGGTGGTACCATCGGTGGTCCGCTTATGGTGATAATTATTTGTGATACAATATGATAGGTGGTACCGTTGGTGGTGCCATCGGTGGTCCGCCTGCTGTTTTGCCTCCTTTTCCCCGGTTTGCTGCCGGTGCGAACTTGCTTAAATCGCAACTACGTGCAGGGATGTTTCATTTCTGTTAAATTTTTGCGTTCCTGATAAAATGTTATGTGATTTTCTGTTTTTGTGAGGAAAATGTAAAGGATAATTTTGCTTTCGGTGTGATAGTGTCGGCGTAAAATCCGTAGGCTGGCTTGTATTGCATATTATTTGCATTTTTAATAATAAATTAATTAACATAATCGAGTTAATGTCCTGATAAATTTGACTTTTGCTCCTGATTTTTTAAATTTTTTTGCTATATTTGTGTTTGATTTATTAATAACACAAAAACAATTTGAGAAAACGTATGAAAAATCAATTGAAGCATTTTCTATTGTTTGCGGTGCTTGTCATATTTAGTACAGTCACTGCTGTAGCTCAGGCTACATTGAAAGGCAAGATTGTAGATGCGGAAAATAATGAGCCTCTTATCGGGGCAACGGTTTCCGTGCAAGGTTCAACTGAAGGTTCTGTAACGGACATCGACGGAGTGTTCTCGTTGAAAATACAGAAGTCGGGAGTAACCATCGAATTCAAGTATTTGGGATACAAGACCAAAACCATGAAAATAACCAAGAAGGGTGTTGTTGATCTTGGTACAGTTTCTATGGAGTCGGACGCACATGTGCTGAATGATGTGGTGATTACTTCGTCTATCGCAGTAGCCCGTAAGACACCGGTTGCCGTATCGAGTGTAGCCATGGATTTCATCGAAGAAAAGCTGGGTACACAGGAATTTCCTGAAATCCTGAAATCTACTCCGGGTGTACATGCCAACAAAGACGGTGGTGGATATGGTGACTCTGAAATCTATATGCGTGGATTCGGTAATGAGAATATCGCCGTGATGGTGAACGGTGTGCCGATGAACGATATGGAATGGGGTGGAGTTTACTGGTCGAACTGGGCCGGACTGACCGATGTGACTCGTACGATGCAGACACAGCGCGGACTGGGTGCTTCTAAGGTTTCTGCTCCTTCTGTGGGTGGTACGATTAATATCATCACTCAGAGTCTGGAAAGCAAGAAAGGCGGTACAGTAGCATATTCGCTGGGTAACGACGGTATGAACAAAATCCTGTTCAGCGTGTCTACCGGTCTTTCCAAGTCGGGATGGGCCATGACGTTGCTGGGTGCCAAGACCTGGGGTGACGGATATGTACAGGGTAGCGACTTCGAAGGATACAATTACTTCTTGAATATTTCAAAGCGTCTGAATGATGCTCATCAGTTGTCGTTGACTGTTTTCGGTGCTCCGCAGACGCACTATCAGCGTAATGGTGCCTTGACAATCGCCGACTGGAAGATGACTGAAGAGGTGTATGGCGTGAAGAATTACAAATACAATTCTACTTATGGTTTCGATAACGAAGGACGTCGCCGCACCAGCGAATATAACTCGTACCACAAGCCGCAGATCAGCTTGAACCATCAGTGGCAGATTGACGAAAAGTCATCGTTGAGTACGGTTGCTTATGTTTCTATCGGTCGTGGTTACGGTTACTCCGGACAGGGTAATGAATATTATGGTTATTCTTATCAGGACTGGAAGGGTGCCAACTATGGCGTGCTTCAGACTAAATTCCGTAAACCGGACGGTACGTTCGACTATGGAGCTATCGAAGACATCAATGCGCAGAGTGAATACGGTTCTATGCTTGCCATGAGCTTGTCGAAGAACTATCACAACTGGTATGGTTTGCTGTCGACTTATACTACCAAGTTCGGCAAGTATATCGACTTCTACGGAGGTGTGGATTTCCGTTACTACAAGGGTACACACACCAACGAAATTTCAGACTTGTACGGTGGTCAGTACTTCATGGACTCTACCCGTGGCGATGTGCTGGCTGAAAACAATATCGCTGCTGCCGACCCGATGTGGAAGTATGAAAAGCTGGGTGTAGGCGACGTGGTTTACCGTGACTACGACGGACATGTGCTGCAGGAAGGTGCTTTCTTCCAGGGCGAGTTCAACAAAGACAAGCTGTCGGCTTTCCTGGCAGGTTCATTGTCGAACACTACTTACTGGCGTTACGACCGTCTGTTCTACGACAAGGCTCATGCCAAATCGGATAATGTCAGCTTCATCGGATTTACTGCAAAAGGTGGTGCCAACTACAATATCACCGACAATCATAACGTATTCTTCAACTTGGGTTACATCAGCCGTGCGCCGAAGTTCTCTTACGGTGCGTTCATGCAGGCTAATGCAAGCCACGCCATCAACAAGGATGCCAAGAACGAGAAGGTGTTGTCGTTCGAGCTGGGTTATGGTTTCCGCAACAGCTGGCTGACTGCCAACGTGAATGCTTACTGGACCAAATGGCTGGACAAGGCGATGACAAAGTCTGGTCAGCTCGACAATCAGGAACGTACGGAATACTACATGAACATGACCGGTGTAAACGCACTGCACAAGGGTGTGGAACTGGATGTGAAGATTACTCCGCTGAGATGGCTGGACATTACCGGTATGTTCTCTTTGGGTGACTGGAAATGGGACAGCAACGCTACCGGTTATGCTTACGACGACAAGGGTATGCCGCTGAGAGAAGACGGTACACAGGCAAGTGGTATCGGTGCTCCCGACCATGTATCGGCTTCCATCAACCTGAAGGGTGTACGTGTAGGTGGTTCTGCTCAGACTACTGCTGCTCTGGGTGCTACCTTCAAGATCAACAAGTCTATCCGTGTGGGTGCCGACTGGACTTACTACGGACGTAACTATGCTTACTATTCTTTCAGCGGAAGCGACCTGAAACTGGGTAAGGAAATCAGCATCGCCGACCCATGGAAGATACCTGCTGCAAGTCAGATTGATATGAATGCTTCTTATCGTTTCAAACTGGGTAAGCTGGATGCTACTCTGTCTGGAAACGTGAACAACCTGCTTGACTACCAGTACATTTCTAAAGCATTCAATCCTAAATCGGGAGAGGTTTCGGACCAGACGATTTACTGTTACTATGCTTTCGGACGTACGTATAGTGTGAGATTGAAAGTAAACTTCTAATCACCTGTTTAATAGAATAGAATTTATGAAAAAAATATTATTTATATCAACCGCATTGCTGGCTTCGCTGACTGCATGTGATGATTATAATGACCAGTTTAACCTCGACTCTCAGATTTCGGATGTAAAGAAGGGAGTCGCTATCAAATTGGCGGCAGCAGATTATGCAACCATTGCCAATAATGCAACCAACAAGGAAATCGCTTTGTCGAAAGACCCCGAAAACGGTACGTATGTAGCAGCGCTCGAGGCTATCGGAAAAAACAGATATTTTGCCAGCAAGACTGAAGCTGAATGGTTCCTGCCGGCTTTCATTACTGAAAAATATCCGCAGGCTGATGCCGGATCTCGTTTCTCGGTTTCGTACAACATGTATAAGGAACCGTCTACTTATCTGGCCGACTTCAAGAACCTGAAGGAATATACGCTTTCGAATACCGATTACCGCAATGTATGGGGTGAAACGGCTTCGGCTACTTATCTTTCTCCGTCTACCCTGAAGAAACTTCCTGAAGTGTTGTCGGGTGCCGTAAGCAATCCTGCCGAGGGAGATATGATGGTGGTAAACTATGCATATTCTGAATTTGAGCCGAGTGCTGGCGGTGGTTCTGTCGTTCCGATGGTGTACCAGAAGGTGACTTCGTTCGACGGCGAGGCTGGTAACTATGTGATTGCTGCCAAGGCTGACGACGGTAACTATTATCCGTTCGGAAAACTGGACAAGGAAAGTTATAACTATGGTTATATGAACCCGTCGCCTATTACGGTGGGCGAGAATGGTGTGATTGCCAATGCCGACGGTGCGGAACAGGTGGTTACACTGGGTAAGAGCGACAATGGATTTACCTTGCTGAACGGCTGGTCGAAGTATATTTACATGAGCGGTACATACAACAGTTTCAACGTTTCTTCTTCACTTCCTACCGAAGGTGGTGAATGGACCGTGAACAGCAACGGAGACGGTACCTTTGCACTGGTGAATGTAGAAAAGAACAAGACTGTAAAACTGACGTATACCAAGGATAATAAGTACAGTTACGGGGCTTATCCGGAATCAAGCTATATGTATTTCTCCGACCCGATGAACAAGGAGAGCGACAAGTTCACCATCAAGGATGTAAAACTGCCGGAAGGTTCTACGTATGTGTGGAAAATCGATTCGTATGGTTACTATAAAGGCTCTGCTTTCGTAAACAATAAGAATCTGGCTTCTGAAAGTTATGTGGTTTCTTCGGAAATCGACCTTTCGAAGGCTACTGCTCCGGTATTGAACTTCACTTTGGCTATCAACTTCCTGAATGGTAACAAGGCTACCGATTTCTTTACCGTAAGAGTTTCTTCTAATTATACGGGTGATGTGGCAGGTGCTACCTGGACAGACCTGACTTACGATGCATCGAAGGTGGGTAGCTCGTGGACTTTTACCAATCAGTCTATCGACCTGAGCCAGTTTAAGGGACAGAAAATCGTGATTGCATACGGTTATAAGAGTACAGACCAGTGCGCTCCGACTGTGGAACTGAAAAATTCTTCGGTGAAGGAAAAGAGCTATTGGGATGTATGTCTGTTTAAGGAAGTTCCTGAAAACGAAGTGGCTGCGGCTATGATGCGCATGACACGTGCTTCGGGTGCTTATGCTAACTCTTCTGCACTGTATGTATACAGCGACGGCGCATGGGTTGAATATAATAAAGAAGATGTAAATGTATTGGTTGCCGATCCGAAGTTCTACGCTGAAATCGGTACGGACTACGTTTCTAAACCATCGGTTATCTTCCCGGTTTATCTGGCACAGAAATTCCCGTATGCCGTGAAGGGCGAACAGGTAGCAGTGGTTTACAAGAAAACAGCCGACAGCAACCCGATTGTTGAGGAATATACACTGAACGGTACATGGGCTGCGTCTACTAACTACTCTACACGTACTACTATCTTCGAAAAGGCTGCCGACGGTACATATACAGCACAGGCTGGTGTTTATCTGGACGAAGCGCTGACTGGTGGCAATGACGGAGGATTTACCGTACAGGATATTGCACTGACAGGTGTAAGTTATGTATGGAAGAGTGATGCAAGCTATGGATGGAAGGCTTCAGCGTTTATGAACAATACGAACAATGAAACTGAAAGCTGGCTGCTGACTCCGGCTATCGATCTGTCGGAAGCTATGACACCTCAGCTGTCATTCGAAGAAGCTCATAAGTTCCTGAACGGTAATCCGCTTTCTGAATACATGATGGTAAAAGTTTCTACTGATTATATAGACGATGTAGAATCTTGTACATGGGAAACCGTTGAAGTTGATGAAACACAGTGGTCTGACGGACAGAGTTGGGACTTCTACAAAGTAGGTCCTTATAGCTTGAGCGCGTACATAGGTCAGGTTATCCGTATTGCCTTTGTTTACAAGAGCACAAGCAGTGCTGCTCCTACTTGGGAAATTAAGAATGTTCTGGTAAACGAAGCAGAATAATTTTATAATGTATATCCGCTGGTTCTTTCTCTGCCGAAGGGTGAGAACCGGCGGATATTTTTCTCTTTACTAACGAAATCTAACAGGTTTAGTCATGAAAAAACATTTATTTATTTTAGGACTGGCACTGACTTTGTTCAATGTCGGTTGTGATGATCAGAATACCATACCTAATGGTTATGTACAGACAACTCAGAAAGGATCATCTACACTTGTTCTGAAAGGATACGAAAATGCTGCATTAGGCTTTTCTGTATTCCAACCGGAAGGATTTGATTCTCCGTTTTATATACAGGATAAAAAGTTTGCCGGAAACGCTTACAGTTTTACCCAGGTAGCAGCTGCACGTCTGGATGAAATGACAACTGTTCCTGCAAATGTAGAATGGCAGTCGGATGCTACTGTAACAGCTGGTGCGGCTTATTGGGCTCGCTATGCTGCTTCAACGGTATATCGTTTTGTGAAATTCCGTGTATCTGATATTAATGGAAACAATGTAACGATTGAGTATGTCGTTACCGACCAGACCGAAGAACGTCCGAACGATAATGTCAATGCAAATACTGGTTATGATAATGTTTCGGTAACCGGTTATGAAATTCCTCATTTGAATGACCAGAATGTATACGCCGATCATTATGTAACAATGGACGGAGTACAGATTCTGAACTATGCATTAGAATGGGATAATACAAAACGTCATGCCAACTGGGTAGCTTTTACGTTCGATACTACAACTTCGGCTGATAATGTGAAACGTACAGATGCCTGGTCCGTAGATCCGAAGCTTCCGGCAGAAATGCAAGTTCAGGAAAGCGATCATAAGAACGACGGTTTTGATAAAGGACACCTGTGCGCTTCGGAAGACCGTGTTTATCTGAAAGAAGCTAACGAACAGACTTTCTATTACAGTAATATGTCACCTCAGTTGAATGATTTCAATGGTGGTTTCTGGCGTAAGCTGGAGGCTCGTGTACAGACATGGGGACGTTCTACAGCCGATGGTGTATACGATAAGGTGTATGTTACAAAAGGTGGTACGCTGAATAAGCTGCTGAAAAACTTTAACGGTACTACAGTTGATGGTGGTACTCCTACAACAGACGCAAACGGATTTACTATACACGGACTGGCTTGTCCGGAATATTACTATATGGCTGTTCTGAGCCAGAAAGACGATGTATTCCATGCTATTGCTTTCCTGGTACCTCATAAAGAAGGTATGACCGAAAATCCTTCGTCTGACGAACTGAAAGAATATGTGGTTTCTGTAGACAAACTGGAAGAAGAAACAGGCATTGATTTCTTCTGTAATTTGCCTGATGTACTTGAAAATGAGGTAGAGGCTGCTTGTAACCTGAATGACTGGGCATGGTAACAGGAGGCACATATATGAAAAAATATCTGTTTGCGTTTTTCTGGGCATGTCTGGTAATAGCGGGCTATGCTCAAGAGCAGAAAGGTACGGTTTACGGAGTTGCCTTTTATAACCTCGAAAATTTGTTTGATACGAAGCACGATGAGGGTAAGAAAGATTATGAATATCTGCCCGACGGAAGAAATAAATGGGACGATAAGAAATATCAGTCGAAACTGAAAAATATGTCGACGGTACTTGGATCGCTGGCTACCGATAAGGTGCCCGAAGGGGCAGCGGTCATCGGTATGGCAGAGGTGGAAAACCGTCGTGTGCTGGAGGACTTGCTGAAACAGCCGGCTCTGGCAAATCGTGGTTACGAAATTATCCATTATGAGGGACCGGACGAACGGGGTGTGGATTGTGCGTTTTTCTATAACCCGAAACTGTATACGGTGACAGCTACAAAGCTGGTGCCATATGTACTGGCTCAGCCGACTGACCGTCCGACTCGTGGTTTCCTTGTAGCCGACGGCAAATTGGCAGGCGAGCGTGTAGCATTCATCGTGAACCACTGGCCGTCAAGAGGTGCTGCTTCGCCGGCTCGTGAACGTGCGGGCGTGCAGGTACGTGCCTTGAAGGATTCCTTGCAGCGTCTGGACTCGAAGATCAAGATCGTTATCATGGGCGACATGAACGATGATCCGATGGACAAGAGTATGGCAGAAGCCCTGGGTGCGAAGCGTGAAACCAAGGACGTGAAGAAAAAGGATTTGTACAATCCGTGGTGGAATACGCTTGCCGGAGGAGACGGTACGCTGAAGTACAGAGGCAAATGGAATTTGTTCGATCAGATTGTATTTACAGGCAATTTCCTGAACAAACGCCATAAGAAACTGAGTTATTACAGTCACGAGATTTTCAAGCGCGATTTCCTGATACAGTCGGATGGCAGATATAAAGGTTATCCGCTGCGTACACAGGCGGGGGGCCGATGGATGAACGGCTACAGCGATCATCTGCCTACGGTGGTGTATTTCATCAAGAAATAATTTATTCAAGTAATAAGAAGAGTTCGGTATCATACCGGACTCTTTTTTTTAATTTATTCTTCGGTATGATGAAGTAAATGAGATGCTTACGATGCTTCTTGTAAATATATATTGTTAAAAAAAGAAAAATTAAAAGTTAATGTAAAATTGTATTAAATATAAAGCCTTTAACTTATATTATCTTTGCACCCAAATTGAAATAATGAGATTTCAGGATCTGTAAGTTGAGATTTTTTTGAATAAAAGCCGGAGGCTGGTATCCGGCAGAGATAGAGAGTTAAAATGGTTTTTAGGGAATGTAAGATTGTATAGATTTTACATATAAGTAGGCATTAATTTTTAATATGAGAAATGTTATTGTTTCCCGTGTCATAAACAGAAGGAACATTCTGTTATATTTCTGTATTATTTTTTCATCTTTTCTTTCTGCGCAGAAAGTGGCTGTGAAAACCAATGCTTTGTATTGGGCTACACTTACGCCTAATGTAGCTTTGGAAGTTGCCTTGGGGGATCAATTTACTACCGACTGGCATTTCTTATATAATCCTTGGACTTTTAGTGAAAACCGGAAAATGAAGCTGATGGCTGCACAGCCGGAGTTCCGTTACTGGTTTTGCGAACGCTTTAACGGGCATTTTATCGGGATGCATTTGCTGGGGGGTATTTATAACATTGGAAATATTGATGCTGACTTCAAGTTGCTTGGAGCTGATTTCGGAATGCTTAAAGACCATCGTTACGAAGGTTGGATGGTAGGAGCCGGAGTTGGATATGGATATCAGTGGATACTGTCCAAGCATTGGAGTATTGAGGCAGAAATAGGGCTTGGGTATATCTATACCCGATCGGATAAGTTTGAGTGTACAACTTGTGGAGATAAGTTGGAAGAAAATGTACCTCATCATTATGGCGGGCCTACCAAGTTTGCTTTGAATGTCATGTATGTTTTTTAAAGGATAGATAAACTTCTACAAGAAGTGAACAGGGAATACTATGTCTGTTTTTGGATAATGAAAAACAAATATATCAGAAATTAAAAAGAGTAAGAGGTATGAGAAAAAACATGTACTTTGGCTGGCTTTGTGCCGCAAGTATTTTGAGTGCTTGTAGCACCGAGTTGAATGAAGAAGTAGCAACAGGAGGTAGTGCTACTGGGGAGGGTTTTGTAAAGGTGGCAATAAACATGCCCAGTGTAAGTGGTTCCAGAGCCATAGGGAATGCAGATGGAACAGCGGCTGAATATGCTGTGAAGAGTGGTGTCATTGCATTCTTTGAAGGAACAACGGAAGCTGATGCGGCTTTTGTAAAGGCGTATGATCTGGGTGACCTGAAACAGCAGGATCAGGCGACTGGTGGAGAGGTGTCGACAGTTGTATCTCAGCTGATTGAGGCTCCTCTGAAGACTTCGAGCAGTAAAACCATGTACGCACTGGTGATACTGAATAAATCCGGTGTTGTAAATGTTACAGAAGGAAATCTGGTTTTGACCAACGGAGGAAATGATATAACTGTTTCTGCCGGAAAGAAGCTGAGCGACCTGAACGACGTAGCTGTAAAGTGGGCTTTGACTGCTTCGGAGGTTTCTTCTACTGAAAATGGCTTCCTGATGCTGAATGCTCCGCTGTACAACGGTACAAGTGGGGTTCAGACACTGGCTCCGGTAAATGTGTATAAGACACAGGTGGAAGCAAACGGCGCATCTGCTGACCCGATTTACGTAGAGCGTGTAGTGGCAAAGGTAGATGTCAAGAAACCGGGAGACGGATCGCTGACGGTTGCCGAAGGTGGCGTGTATGCTGGCGATAAAGTGACTTTTGCGGGCACTGGTCTGGGATGGGTACTTAACGTAACAAACAAGAATACCGTTCCGGTAAGAAACGTTTCTGGTCTGGATACATGGAAAGGATATTCGTCAATCGGAGCTAATTTTGTGGGAACTGCCAATGCCATTGGTTCTAAGTGGAGCCGTATTTACTGGGCACAGGATGTAAACTATGATGTAACTTCGGCTGATTTTAATGTGTACACAGCGAATACTGCTCCAGTCTGGGGAGGCTATTCGGACGGATCGTCAACAGTCGTTCCGCAGTACTGTCTGGAGAATACTGCTCCTGCAACAAGCTGCAACGAAGCAAATACAACTTCGGTGCTGATTAAGGCAAAATACGATATAGACGGTGATGCTGCAACAACTTCTTCTTTCTTTATCATGGATAAGGTAGCCAATGCAATGGATACGGAAACCCTGCTGGCTAAAGTTGAGAGTCTGCTGAGCATCGGCGATGTATTGAGTATCAATCCGGATGCACCGGCAGGATATTATAAAACGGCAGAGGAGTTTAATACGCTTTTCACCGGTTATAAATTCACTCTTGAAAATGCTACGGCAATAGGCGAGATTCGTTATTACAAGGATGGAGAATGTTACTACTACACGATACCTGTAAAACATTTTACCGATATAGTTTATACACCGGGAGAAACGATTTCGGATGAAACACATCTGGGTCGTTACGGTGTGGTGCGCAACAACTGGTATGAAATAAACATCAACAGTGTAAGCGGTCCGGGTGAACCGGTTATTCCTACGCCCGATCCTGACCAGCCTGTTGACAAGCAGAAAGGATATATCCAGTGCGAAATCAATGTCCTTTCGTGGGCTAAGCATTCGCAGAATGTAGATTTGTAAAAAAATAAACAAACAGAAAATGATTTTCCTGCAGGAGATTTTTTCTTCTGCAGGAAATAAAAATAGGGAAATTAATATGGCATACAGGCTTAAACATAGCGTGAAGATTCTTTGGCAGGCATGTCTGGTGCTTGCTGTCGTGCTGTCATCGTGTACAGGTCTTATATTCGACGATCTTGAAGGCTGTGAGAAAGGAGTATATATCAATTTCAGGTACGATTATAATCTTCAGCGTGCAGATATGTTTGCCGACCATGTAGGGGAAGTTACTGTTTATGTGTTTGATGAAAATGGAAATTACATTACCCGGCAGACTGAATCCAATGAGGATGGGTACAAACCGCTGAAAGAGAACGGGTATGCCATGTTCATGAATCTTCCGGCTGGAAAGTACCGGTTTGTAGCTCTGGCACATCAGCGGAAATATGATGACCTGATGGCGGAAGACGGTGCCAAGTTCGTTCGCTCGGAAATGGACGAAAATAACCGGATGGAGGATTTGAAGATTACGCTTTCACATCAGACAGACGCCGAGGGAAGAGCGTATATCGACCACCAGAATATGCCGCTCGATACACTTTGGCATGCAATATCGGATGATGTGGTAGAGGTGGCTCGGGGACGTTATACGTATCACACATTGTCTTTGATGAGGAACACAAAATACATCAGTGTAATCTTGAGAAATATAGATGCTTCTCTGCAGATGGATATAAACGACTATGAGTTGTATATTGCCGGTGCAAACGTGAGATTGAATCATGATAATTCGTCCGATCCCAGTATCAAGGCTCTGTGTACGCCGTATGCGGTATGGAATACATACGATTCTGATACAGACAGCCGGATTGCTGTGGGGACAATGGGACATGCCGACTTTATGACTTCACGTATCTTTTCGCATGAGAATCTTTCGGATGATGAAGTGCTGGTTATAAAAAACAAGACAACCGGAAAAGAGGTGGTGAAAGTGAATTTGCCCGAGTTGCTCAGCCGGTTGAGCAGTTATGATGAAATAAACAGATATTCGAAGCAGGAATTTCTGGACCGTGGCTATGACTATGACTTGACGTTTTTCCTGTCGGACGACAGTTGGGTTTATGCGAATGTGTCAATAGGCATTTTGGGATGGACCAAGAGAGTTCAGAATGTGGATTTATGATGAGAGGCATTGCATACATATTGCTGGGTTGTGTTCTTCTGGGTATGAATACTGGGTGTAGCGACCGGAACGGTATCGGTGAATATGAAGTTTCATCCGGTAAGGAAACACTGTATCTGAATCTGAACGTATCGCTGAACCACGGTACGGAATCCAGCAGAAGCACCAGTGAAACGGCTACTGCTACGGAAGAGGAAAGTAAAATTTATTCGCTCCAGATTTTCCTGTTTGATACGGACACGGAAGCGCTTTTGTATACAGCCAATATAACCGATATGAAAGAGGCTGGTACCCAAGAGTCGTATTTGGTAAAGGTGAATGTTTCTTTGCCCCGGACCGTGAAAATCTTTTTAGCAGCCAACCTGACGGAGGAGCAGGTAAACGGCATTAAGGATATGAAGGCTGTATATACTTCGATACAGCCTACGTACGCCAAGACCATCAACGAATTTGCACCTTACAGCTATACGATTAGCATGCCTGGAGAAGTGCGCCGTACAAATGGTATTGCGATGACCGGGCAGGCTTATCAGTATACGCAGGGCGGGATGCTGGAAGATATTTACATAGACGGGAATACGACGGAAGATAATCCGCTTAAAATTTCGGCCTCACTGAAAAGAGTTGTGGCAAAAGCATTGCTTACCGTGGATAAGGCTCCGGATGATTATCGCCCTGCAGGCAGTGTGGAAGGGGTAGAGTATGTCAAGATTAACTCTACGGAAGACCGCAAGGCTAAAAGCGGATGGATACGGGTGGATAATGTGTATTATTTCCCTAATGGTACGAACCGGAAATTGTACTGGTTTGAGCAGCAGGGAAATGTGGACCCTAATCCTTCTTTGGATGATTTTATTTCGTCTGACCCCGGAAAGGATATTTCGCTGTATACCGAAAGATACAAGAATAACTTTGTGTATTATGACCAGGTAGACCAGTACAAGTATTATTATGCTTACAATAAGGCTGTGCCTACCCGTACCAGTGGCGAATATACGGAAGGTATGTATTTTCTGGAAAATACTTTCGATAATGATCAGACACAGTATGCCGCCGACCTGGAGCGATATACGCTTTCGCTTCCTATGGTGACAAGTATAGTGATAGCTGTTAAATTTACTCCTAAAGAAGTCTATGTGGAGAAAGGCTTGTATACTGCGCTGGAACAGGGGTACGGTATGTCGCAGAAGGAAAAAGAGAAGTGGGCAGAGATGAAGGACAGTGGCGTGTATGGTGGATGGGTTGATTTTGAACATGACCTGACTGGAACAGACAAGACATTTATGCTGACCTTAAGGAACGAGGAGGATACTGATTTTGTGCTTACCATGTCGCTGAAACTGATGGGAAGGGACTATATATCTTCTACGGAATATGGTAATCAGGTGATAAATGGTACATACGACGGGAATAAGTTTCCCGACGATACGTTCTTTGCCTATACGCCAACGGCAAATGATGCTACGAGGTCTTCTATAAATTTATATCATTATTATACGTACGGGGCCAGAAGAACGCTGGATGATGCGATTGTGTTTGTACCGTATATAGGAGGATGGACTTATTATTATACCTATATAGACGGTACAGGGACCAGTACAGGGAACAAGGCTTCGTACAGTGTTTCACAGATTTCGAGAAACAATTATTATGTCATGACATTGAAGCAGATTACCCGTCTGGGAGGTTCGAAGATAGACCCGAGCCGCATACAGGTGAACACGGCAGTGGAACCCTGGAAGTCGGGTGGGAGCTTGAATGTGGATTTATGGTGATTTTTATATAAATGAATGTTATGTGGAATAGGAAGCGCCGACCGGTTTATTGTATGATTGCTATGCTGCTGCTTGCTGCATGCAGCAGAAACGGATATGAGGAGCTGCAAGTGACGGATGTACCTATCATGGTAAATACATCTGTTGCAGGGACAAAGGCGTATGCCGGCAGTGATGACGAGGCAGAAACAGGCGAGAATGTTTCGGGTAAATTGTTTTTCTGGTATGGCAATACCTATGATGAACTGTGTGCTGCTAATACAACTAAAGGTCCTTCGCCGTATTTTACCTATCTGATGAATGATCCGATTGCTTCTTTCGGGCTGGCAGAAAACAGATGGATAGATACCGGGTATTCTTACATTAAAGATATGGATCTTTATGCTACGGGGTATGCACCTCGTAATATGCTGGTAGAGGATGATGCGCTGGGATTCAGAAAGCTGCACGTTGAAGCAGACCGTGCGGAAGATGTCATTCACTACGACTTTTTATCGTGTGATGCTGAAGATACGCGTAAGGGAAGTCTGGAAAATCCATTTGGAAGTGCTTCGAACGAGCTGATATTCAGACATCTTACTTCGAAGATATTAGTGGTAGCCTTGCGCCATGAAACCATGACGAATCAGGTTTATGTAAGAAAGGTGCAGGTAGACCTTTCTCTGACAGGAGAAGTCCCCTTTCATGTTCCCAAGACACTTGAATGGAGGCAGAGAAATGGCTGCTGGGGGTATGAGGTAACAGAAACAACGGAAATACATACGCCGCTTGAGCTGAAGGATGATACGGAAGACATGATTATGGTTTTGCAGGAAAAGCGTGTAGATTCCTGTTACGTGTGTCAGCCGGCTGATGCTGCTGTTTCGCAGGATATTGCTGTAAACCTGAATGTGCAGGCTGAGTATTCGTATGTACAGAATTTTGCGTCTTCCTATCTCTTCCACTGGAGTGGAGAGAACATGCGGATTCAGGATGCTTCGAATCCAAGCGGATATATCACCCGTTTCGAACCGGGATATATTTATATAATATACCTGAATTTTTACAAGACTGGTATTTTGATTACGGCCGAAAAGGCTGAGTGGGAAGACGGAGGAATACATTACGTACCTGTCGTACCATCGCAAGAGTGATTGGAAGAATGGAATAGCTTATGATTTGTGGAGTAGTTATGAGAATCTTGAAAAGGTATTTTTGTTTTGTGGTTTCTGTTGCAGCCGTACTGCTTGCCTGTGTTTCGTGTGCAAGGTATGAAATGGTAGATGCTTCCGGAAATGAACTGGTTATGGCAGGACAGAGGGTTTCTGCGGCAAAGGTGGAAGGAAGTGGAAGCAGTGTGGCCAGAAGTAATTTCGATGTAGGAACGCTATTCAGAATGGTGATTGTTTCGAAGGGATTTGAATATACAAGCACGGGCTATCAGATTACAAAAGACTCTGTATTCAGATATAACGGGCTGGCTGAAGAAGTGAAACTGCCGTCGCATACCTATCAGTATCTGGAACTGGCCGACAAGACCAACCCCAATGACGTATGGTTTGGATTTGCTCCGGTAACGGATGAAGAACAGGGCAGATGCTCACTTAGTTTCTATGCATTTACGCACGGGGAAGCGGCTGAAGATGGCGGAACTGATGTACTGGCATTCGACGAGGGTACTTATACGCGTACGGAACGTGTGGATGAAAAGGGAGAGCTGGCCGACTTGATGAGGGGAATCTTGTGTGAACAGAATGATGCTACAGCTCAGATTCCCTGTGAAATTCCTTTCAGACATGTTTTTTCCATGCTCGACTTCAAGGTTTCCCAACTGGAGTCTGAAACGGTTTCAGGAGAAGGCATGTACAAACTTGGAATAGAACACATCGAGGTTACCGGTACATACAGGCAGGGAAAGGTGAATCTGTTCGAAGGGAAGACAATACTGGACGAGAAAGACAAGTATGAAGATGGAAGACTCCTGAATATGAAGAAGGTGTATGGTCGTGATGAATATATCGGAGTTGAAACTCAGGACTTGGGAAGTATGATTGTGTTTCCGTCCGACAAGCAGTCGATAGAAGGGGTGGAAAATTCCTATTCTATCGGACTGAAGATCGTATTGAAAGGAAGTCGGGAAGAACTTGCTAAGTTTGTACCTTCGGATCGTATATCTCTCTCGGCAGATGGAAGTTACTATACGGGTGAGTATGTGGTAGATGAGCTGTACAGCAGTATGCTGGATGAGAATACGGAAACCTCGCCGCTTTATCTCAAGGCAGGAAGCAAGTATACCTTGCAGATTGTTCTGATGGAGGGAGAAGTGAGAATCATTACGATAGTTCCCAGTCAGGTGGAATGGATACCCGGAGAAAACTCTGGTGGCGAGGACTACGCAGACATTGTAGTGGGGCAGCCGCTCTTTTTTGACAATACGATCTGGATGGATAGAAATCTGGGAGCCAATGAGGCTGATCCTGCCGTAGATTTTAACCGGACAATAGGATATTATTATCAGACGAACAGAAATATTCCTTACTGGCCCTATAAGTTGACCTCTTTTCCGAGTATTTCGACCACGCATCCTAAACTGGCAGACCGTTATCGTGATCCGCTGACGGAATACAGTCCGTGGGGGAATCCTAAGTTTAAGGTTTATCCTGTAATAGATGATGCAATAATGGAAAGGGATCCGTTGAACGACCGCTGGCGTGCCGACAATGCCAACAACCAACTGTTTTATACGCTTCATGATGCAAACGATAATAGCGGATCGTATATTTTTTATTCCGGCACGTCCGACGTTCCAGAGGCATGGACTCAAAACAATTCCTGGACCAAGGTGGAAAATCAGCCGGTTCCCCCCGGATGGGAGTTGCCGACGAAAGAGCAGTTTCAGGGAATTTTCCCTTCTACGACGTTTGCTGGAAATATCACTTTCCTGCGACTGTATTGTGATCCGTACAATGACTGGCGCGAGCAAGGAAAAATAGCTGATAGCTATGATGTGCTCAGAATCTGTGTGCCTTTCTATACGGATGGGATTAATACCAGTCGTGGTGCATATTATGCTAAGTGGCAGGCTATAAATGATCCGGGTGCATATCCTGATAAAAATGCATACGTCAGTGATCATGCTCCATACAATTATCTTGGCAGAGAGCCCGATGGTGACCCTTCACCCGGTTATTGTTCGGTATATATTATCAGCAGGAAAGAACATGACAAGGGAAGTATCTCGTATAATTATCCTACCAAGGAGTGGGGAACGATTTATGGTATTAAGAAAGTGGGGACTCCCGAAGCTTACCGCATGCGGTGGCAGGTGATGAATGCACAGACGGGAGCCGATGATTTTCCGGTGTTGTATGTCAAGATAAGTATGTACAGTTGTGCGGAAACAGATAATCTGACCATCGATAATTTTGAATCTTACGACTGGGATTATCCGTCCTCGGAGATATATTTCCCTTTGAGCGGGGCTGTGGAAGGAAGAAGCGATAAACTTGGCGATACATGGATTTGAGCGGGGTATGCATCGTGTGGGTCGTCGGTAGTGTATGCCTGTGCTTCTGACCATGCAGCTTTGCATATCAAGATAACCGGAGATAATACGACAAACCAGTATATGTCGGTCGTTTCGAATGAGTTTCAGACAAATGCCAAGCAAATACGACTTGTAAGGGCGCAACATTGATTTTTTATTATGGATAATATACGTTTATGTGGTATTGCTGTATTGCTGTTTGCATTGACACTCCTGTCGTGTAGTCAAGACGATGGTTTACAGCTGGAAGAAGAGAACAATAATGTTGGAAGTATCAAAATTCAGCCTGTCTTGTCCGACTGGATGGTAGGCAACGGGTTCTATGGAACTGGTTCCAGAGCGGAAAGTCTGCCTGCGGGTATTCAGACTACTCCTTTGCCGGAAGGTACGACTTTGTGGATTATTGCAGAGAAGCTCGATCCCTCAACGGATGAGGTACTGTCGTCCAGCATGCAGTCGTTTGTAGTAAGAGAGGTAGGCGAAGATACCGGTTTGACCTCGCTTTATCCTTGTACTGTCAATGATGATGGAGAACTGATTGCTGTAGACGGCACTCCTCTTTTCATTTCTCCGGGTAAGTATCGTTTCAGGGCTATATCTCCAGCCCGTAAGTTGCAGGATGGGTATACGCTGAGCATAAAAAACGGGGAACAGTTGCTGGCTACCGATGACCGGTACACAGAAACATCGTCGGTAGAGATGACCTTTAAGGAAACAGGTGCCGGTGACCATACAAGTCGTATTGAAGTGGTCAGACTGAAACCTCTGTTCAATCAGACGGCTCAGTTGAAGTTTACAATCTCTTCGGAGCTTCAGTGGATTCATAATCTGGAGCTTTTGTCGGCTGGTGTGGAATATTCGGGATTGCAGCCTGAAACAGAGAATAACTGGACGATGGACTCTCATTTGGGTATGGACTATGGAATGAAAGAAGGACGCTATAATGAAAAGGAGTGTGTGGAGGGAGTGTATGCTGACGGAAGGCATTTTCTGGAAGTTACTACTAATATTTTGCCTGTAAATGTAAGATCTACGCCGGTAAGTGTTTTGTTTAATGTAAAACTGAACGGCGTACCAAGTCCGTTTGGCATTATGCTTACGGAAAAAGAATTCAAGGCAGGATATTCTTATCATTATAAAGGAGAGATACATCTGAACGACGGAGTATCTGTTATCGTATGGCAGTATGTCGAATCGAATACTGATGTAGAGTTTGACTGAGTTTTTTATGTATAAGTTCTAAAGAAGTCTATATATGCAAAAGTTAAGCTATTGGGTAGTAGGATTACTGATATTGGTGCTGGCAGGGTGTAACGGAGAAATTCCCGAAACGACTCCGGTAAATGGAAAAATGGAGGTTATTATAGGCGGGATGAACGGGCAGGCGGCTGTTACCCGCTCGGATTATACAATGTGGCCGGAAGAGGAAAACTGTATCAGGACGTTGGCTTTTTTTCAGTTCGACCCGGAAGGATTGCACAACAGGGAAGAGCTTTTTCACTTCAGAAATTTTGTCAATGAAGGTACGCCTTATGGGGTACTGAAAGCCGAAATAGAGGATGTATCTTTTAAAAGCTACAACGGAAAACACACGACGGTCTGTGTGGTGGGAAATATAACGGAAGATGAGGTAAATGAGTTTTATAGTGAGTATACTTCAAGTACTTCATCCCAAATCTTGCTGAGTGATTTCAAGAAATGGAAGGCTACATTTAAGTATAAGGAAGATGCTGATTCTTTAGGTCATCTTGAGCAAGTATATACTTTTGGTTATTATCAGGGAGTGATAAATGATGATAATCGGATCGCTCGTCTGATAATGGGGCGTCTTTGCAGCAGAATAGAAATTTCGCTTACAGCAGATAATGATGTGGATTTTGCTCAGGGAGTGGGCTTTTCATTCGATAATGTACCTACGCAGGCGTTTTACTTTCCGGGAGATGATGCTGTAATGGATACGCTGGGAGATGGCTTGTTTGAAACAGATAATCTGTCTGTAACGACTACAGAACGCTTGTTCTATTTTTACATGCCAGGTAATTCTGCAAAATCGGCCGATGAAGCACTGACACTTAAAATCGCTTATAACAATCAGGTGAAAGAGGTTACTTTGTGTACGCTGTTGCCTAATTCGGATTGGAATTATTGGGATTATGGCATAAACAGGAATAGTATTTACCGCTTTAGAATCAATTTAAGGAAGAAAACGGCCTTACCAGCCAATAGAGCAATGACTCTTGATGAAAGTGAGCCGGACAAGGCTTTTGCGGGAAAGAGTGTGGATGTCTGGTTTTGAGTAATTTTTTGATTTAAATCACTATATAAGTCTTAAGCTTGTACGAATGCTACAAGTTTAAGACTTTTTTTGTACAAATAATGAAACGTTTTTTGTTCTGGAATACGTTTTCTTATATTGTATTTTTTTATTACAAAATAATTTGCTTTGTAGAAAATATTTAAATATCTTTATGGCGTGATAAGATAGAGAAGAGTATTTGAATGTTGTAATTGTATTTAATTTCTTTATTCTGTATGTCTAAATCTGTTTTGTTTTATATACTGGTATCGGCTTCTGTAATATTAGGTACTGTTCGTTTATCAGCCCAGGATATTGCTCTTAAGACCAATGGATTGTATTGGCTGACAACGACTGTCAATGCAGGAGTGGAGATTGCTGTTAGTAATAAGCTGACTATAGATTTTCAGGCAGCCTATAACCCATGGACATTTCAAGATGACAAAAAAATGCGCTTTTGGCTGGCGCAACCGGAATTAAAATATTGGTTGTGTGAAAAGTTTGAGGGGCATTTTGTCGGTTTCCATTTGCATGGAGGGCAATATTTCGGAGGCTTTAATGATACACGATATGATGGATATTTAGCAGGTGCGGGTGTATCTTACGGATATGACTGGATTTTATCACCTCATTGGAATCTGGAGATGGCGTTAGGAATAGGATATGCTCATTTGTGGTTTGATAAGAGCCCGCGTATTTATTGTGAAAAATGCAGGAATAGCGAACGGAAAAACTATTTCGGTCCAACTAAAGCTGCTATTTCGTTAATCTATGTTTTTTAAAAGAAATGGAGTATGAAGAAACGACGTGGTTTATTAAGTGGACTATCAGGTATAGTGTTATTCAGTTTGCTCGCTGGATGTGCTTCTGGTCGGCATCTCCAAAACCGACTGTCTGTACTTCCTGATTCCTCTGTACTGGTTCCGGATACGTTGGGGAGTGTGCATCTGGATATGGTTTTCCAATTGCCGGAACATTATTTGTCGAAACGTAACAGGCTGGTTGTTGTACCTCAATTACTGATAAACGGTGAGGTGCGTGAGGAATTGGCACCGGTTGTTGCTGATGCATCTATTTATGATAAGAAGCTAACTCGTAAACAGAAGATTGAGGGATATCGAGATAGGTATGATACACGAATGAAGATAGACGATGTTTCAAAAAGAATCGATATTCCTTACCGGAGCAGTTTTGTTGTTCCCGATGACATGGAAACCGGATATGTACGTGCAGTGATAAGTAAGGATGGCTGTGGTGAATGTACGGGCATTGATACGATAGACATAGCTCAGATTAGTAATCCGGTATCGCTTGTCGATGTAAAGAAGGGAATGAATCTGGTTTGGATAGAACCGGAGTTTGTCATCCGTCCGAAAATACGTGAGGGACGAGGAGAGGCACGCCTTCAGTTCCTTATAAACCGGTACGATATCAATATGGAGTTGGGAAACAACCGGCAGGAGATGGAAAGTATGACGCAGACTTTACGTCCGCTCTTTGCAGATACGCTGGCACAGTTACGTGATTTTCTGATTAATGGGATGGCTTCGGCCGACGGAGGATATGCCTTCAATACCAGACTGGCACGAAATCGTGCGGCATCGGCCAGAGAATGGGTTATAGAAACATTGAATATCCGTCCGGAAATACAGAAACTTATAAAAGTGGGGTCCAAACCCGAGGGCTGGTGGCCTGTATACGAAGCGATGGTAGCAGACGGGAATCCGGATTCGTTGGCGGTAAAACAAATATTGACTCGTTATACGGAAGGAAACGATGATGTACAAGAACGTTACATCCGTAAGTTGCCTTGCTGGAATGACATTAAGAACAAATATCTTCAGAAAGACCGTAAAGTGGAATATATCTACAGTTATACACTCCGAAGCTTTACTACCGACAAAGAACTGCTGGATATGTATACAAAGCGTCCAGATGCTTTCAATGAAGACGAATTACTGCGCGTTGCTTCGTTAATGGAAGAAGATAGCAAGAAAAAAGAGGTTTATCATACACTGATGACATATTTTCCACAGTCGCAGGTAGCTGCCAACAACCTGGCAGTACTCTATTTGCGTGACGGAGAGGAAGAAAAGGCAAGGCATACACTTGAGAGACTTGATAGTCATTCTCCGGAAGCGATTAATACGCTTGCCGCAGGATATGTTTATGCTGGAGATTATGAACGGGCTATAGAATTATTGCAGGAAGTGGATTTGCCACAGGCACGTTATAATCTGGGACTTTTGAAAGCACGGCAGCGTAAATTAAATGAGGCTTATCATCTGCTGAAAGATTTTCGTGACGTAAATGTTGCAGTGGTAGCACTAAGTGTAGCCCGCAATACTGAGGCAAAGGAAATTATGGATAGTGTAGAAGATAACAGTTGTCTGGCCGAATATGTACGTGCCCTGATTGATGCACGTATGAATAATGATTCTGGTTTTTACAAACATATACGTAAAGCTTGTGAGCAAGAATCATTGCGTATCAGGGCTGCCGGAGAACCTGATTTTATTGATTATCGGGGGGAAGCTGCTTTTCGGAAAATTGTAGAATGATAAACATTAACAGAAGTGGAAGTTATGAAAAAGAATAGATTATATCTTGTCTGCTGGGTACTGATGATACACATGGTTGGGTTAACATCATGTATCCGTGATGAAATATTGCCTTGTCCGCCTCTGCAAGTGATGATTGATATTGAAGACAAGAATTATGACAATATTGACTTTATCGAAGAAAAGACCGGGTTGGATTTTCGTAAGGATGAAAGCATGAGCTTTCGGAGTTATATCCAAAAGTTGTTTTATGCGCTCTATGATCTGGAAACCGGTGAGATTGTTTTTACTCGCCATTTACACGATGTAGAAGGAGATGCTTCAATGGCTACTGCCTACTTGCCGGAAAATCTTCCGTTCGGGCGTTATGGATTGGTGGTATGGGGAAATATTCTCAGAGAAGATGGTATTGTTGCAGATGGTCGCTTTGGCACTTATGATTTGCATCAGGGACATGTAGAAGGATATGATGTGTATATGACTGCCGATGAATTACTCTATGATGAAGTGAATTACAGTTATATAGTGAAGTTGAAGCGGATTAAAGGGAAGCTGCTTATTCAGGCATTAAATTTTCCTCCGGAAATAGGTTGGTCTAAGAAAACGGTCAGTGGAGTAACCGGAAATGTAGATTATGAGTTGAATTATTCGGAACCGGAAACAGTAGTAACCTATACGGAGTGGAAAAACCGGACATCGGAGTTTGTAAGCAGTACGTTTTTGTCGCCTTCTGCCACTTCGTCCGGTAGTACGGTAGATGCAGATTTGTATGATGAGCCGGAAATGCTGGAGCCTGTGATCAATCTTGAAACTGTTTCTGTAGAAATAGAGCGCAATAAAATAACCGTGTTACGCTATGTATATGATGAGAGTACAGGTAATACAAACATTTATGTTTTACTGGATGACGGCTGGGATGCAGTGCATAATCTGGAGAAATAGACTGACGGAAAGATAGATGTTTAACCTAAATATAAGTGAGAATGAAAGCAAAATTTTTAATGATGGCTGTGGGGGCTGCTATGATGGCTTTTACGGCATGTACCAATGAAAAGATTGTTTATGTGGAAAGTGACAATGGTACTGAACAGCTTAAACCGGGCGAAGGTATCATTGAAATTGCATTGTCGAGTGCTACTACACGTGCGGCACGTCCTATCGATCATTTTAATCCTACAGTTGCTACTACGGATGGTGGAAACAATGTAAACTGTATTGGCTTTAGGGTGTATAATAATGCAGGAGAACTTGATGATAATGTAAAAGTTACTGCGGTAGACAACTCTGATGTTACTGAAACAACATTGAATGAGTATGTGTTACAGAAAAGTTTAAGCAGCTATGCGAGCAACCAGACGATAAAAATTAAACTGTCGGGATTGTCTGCCGGAGAGAACAAGATTATTGCTTATGGATACAATGCTGCAAGTGGAACAACTTTTCCTTATACTTTGACGAATTATTATGATGGTCAACAATCCTCAATGGTTTATCTCGGCTTGAAATGTGCAATAAACACAGATAATTCGGAAAAGTTTCCTGAGGAGATTTTTTCAGGAGCCATTAAGGTAACTGTAAATGAACATGGGTTGTTTACGGCAGAAAATACACTTACTCTCGAACGTCAGGTAGCCGGTATGTTGGTTTATCTGGAAAATGTACCTGCTTATGTATCGAACAAAAAAGTAGAAAAAGTCACTATTTCTACCATTATAAATGTAGAAGGATTGTATTTCCTTTATACTTATGAAAATAATGATGGTAAGTTGAATTCACCATATAATGGATATACTACTTTGGGCTTTTCTAACACAGATTTGTTGACTTTTACTTTTAATTCAGATAATACGAGCAATTTTGATGCTGCATCAAACGGAGATTCTTATATCTTCTCAAGAAAAAGTAATGGGGAAGAAAAAAACGACAATAAGAGATTTTTACTGCCAGACGAAATGGATGATGACGTGAAACAATATATGGATGACAACATCGAATGTAAGAGCAATACCTTGTTTGGTAGCTGCTTCCTGCTTCCATTCCCTGCAAAGAATACTTCACATGATGGCTGGAATGCACTGAACATTGTGTATTGGGGTACAGATGGCCAGATCATAAAAGCTGTTCCACTTAAAGATAGTAATGTTGATAATGAGGAAGGTTATTCCATTACCCGCAATCATTTCTACTCAATCGGTACAAAAAAGACACCAGACCTTCCAGATTCTGGTGATCCTGCTGATGATGATGATCCGTTGGATATCGATGATGTAACCGGTTACGATTACTATTATCTCCAGATTGACGATGCATGGGACGGCTATTTTGGCTTAAACAAGTAATTTTTTTTAGTTAATCACTCTTATAATAAAAACTGACTCGCCTGTGATGGGTGGGTCAGTTTTTTTTATGCGGCAACAGAGGAAAATTTATTTTTGCTGTGAAGGTAACGCTTCCGCTATACGTTTCACGATGCCCGGTCCCTCGTAGATGAAGGCTGAATAAATCTGTACCAGATGTGCGCCTGCCTTGAGCATGTTGTGGGCTTCCAGCGGTGTCATGACGCCTCCAGCTCCGATAATCAGCATGTCTTTGGGGGCATGGGCGGAAAGGTATTTGACAACTTCTACCGACTTGTGGATGACCGGCAGTCCGCTGATACCTCCGGCACCTACCTGAGTGATTTCCGACTGACTGGAGTGGATGAGCAGCGAGCGGTCTTGTGTCGGTCCGGTAGCGATGAATCCGCTGACGTGATGCTGGCAGGCAAAGTTGATGATGCCGTCCAGCTTTTCGAGAGGAACATCAGCCGGAAGTTTCAGCAGGACAGGCTTGCGTACATGCTGCTTCTCGTCAGTCAGGGCAGTGAGTATGGTACCTAGTATCTCGGGAGCGATGCTTCCCCAGTTGATGGTATAGTAATCGGCATACGTGCTGAACGTATCATACAGATCGGTAACCTCCGCTACAGCCAGGGCTTCGTCGGCCGGATGATTGCTGTTGATATTGACACCCAGTATATATTTTCCGTTTCGTTTCCGTTTCAGGTTTTCCAGTACGGCAGCCTTTCCGGGATTATTGAAGCCGGTACGGGATACTAAGGCATGGTCTTGCGGCAGACGGAAGATGCGCGGTGAGGGGTTTCCGGCAACCTTTTCGGGGGTAACCGTTCCTACTTCGAGGAACCCGAAGCCTAAATCACTTAATTCGTCGAAACAACTTGCTTCCTTGTCGAAACCGGCAGACAGTCCCACACGGTTGCCGAATGTCAGGTTCTGCCACTGGAAGGGAGCAGCCTTAGGACGGTAAGCCGAACGGATCAGACCTTTTACCGGGGGCAGGTGACGATATACATGAAGCATGGTTATAATCTGGTTGTGGATTTTCTCTGCATCGATACGGAATAACCAGGGACGAATAATTGATTTATACATAATTGTAAATATTAAATTGGTTTTCGTACTGCAAAGGTACGACTTCCGTTCGAGAATCTGTCATAAAAAAAAGTTATCGCCTATTACTGCCTGTACAATGGGGGGACATAAAAAAATCTCTCTGTTGTTTTACGCGCTTGCAGAGGCAGCAACAGAGAGATTTCCGCAATCGTTATTTCTTATTTGATGTGCTCGCGAATCTTTGCCAGATAGGCACGCATTCTGGTCGCATCCTTCTTGTTGATGATGTCCAGCAGCTCGTTCAGCTCGGTACGGATACCTTCTACATGTGCCGGAGTACGCGGGTTGAACAGAATTTCCTGCAACAGAAAATCGTCTTCACTCATCACTCCCTTGGCGATAGCCATGTGGCGCTTGAAGGTAGTACCCGGAGCATCCTGATGTTTCATGACCGCTGCAAAGGCAAATGTGGAAACAAAGGGGATAGACAGAGAGTAAGCCACTGTTTCATCGTGCTCCTCGAACGTATATTCGAAAATATTCAGTCCCAGTCGTTGATACAGGTCCTTGAAGAAAATCTTGCCCAGATGGTCGCCTTCCTTGATAATGATAGCATTCTCCGTGCTCAGTTTGTCGAGGTTGGCAAATGTAGGACCAAACATGGGGTGAGTAGATACGTAACGGAAGCCACAGTTTTCATAAAACTCTTTCAGTCCGGTCTTGACAGAAGCTATATCGCTGATGATACAGTCTTTGGGAATAAGGGGAAGAACCTGATTGAAGGCATTCAGTGTATATTTGACGGTTGCCGCATTGATGACCAGTTCGGGTTTGAATGTTTCTATTTCGCTGGTATCGGTGAACCGAAGGCAGTTGTACATGAAGCGCAGACGCTTGGGGTCGACATCGTATACCGCAACTTCGTGGTCGAAGCTCAATACATCGGTAAAGAACGAGCCCATTTTTCCTGCTCCCAGAATTAATATTCTCATAGTTCGTTGAATTGTGATAAAGAAGAATCAGAAACTCGCTGCTGCCGTGGTAGGGGAGTACGTGGTTTCTGATTCCTTTCTTGTAGTAATTACTTGTTGATGATTTCCAGTTGCTGGCGTACACTTTCTTCGTGGATAGCCTCGAATACCTGTTTGATGAAGTCGGCATCCATTCCGCAGAGTGAGCCTTGTGCACCACGCTTGTCGAGAATTTCGTTGTAACGTCCGGTCTGGAGAACCGTCATGTTATGTTCTTTCTTGAAAGTACCAATCTCACGGCAGATACGCATACGTTTGGCAAGGATTTCCATGAGTTCGTTGTCGCAACTGTCTATCTGCTGGCGAAGCTCGTGCAGGCTTTCAGTCGACTGGTGTTCCTTACGGATAACCAGCAGGTTGAGGATGTAATCGAGTACATCGGGAGTGACCTGCTGTGCGGCATCACTCCATGCACAGTCCGGGTTACAGTGAGATTCGACAATCAGTCCGTCCAGTCCCAAGTCCATAGCCTGCTGGCAAAGCGGTGCAATCAGTTCACGCTTACCGCCGATATGGCTCGGGTCGCACAAGATAGGCAGGTTGGGAATACGGCGGCGCAGTTCGATAGGAATATGCCACTGCGGCAGGTTACGGTAAATCTTCTTGTCGTACGAAGAGAATCCGCGGTGGATAGCTCCCAGACGTTTCAGTCCTGCATTGTTGATACGTTCCAGTGCACCGATCCACAATTCCAGGTCGGGGTTGACCGGGTTCTTTACGTATACCGGAACATCCACACCTTTCAGTGCGTCGGCAATTTCCTGAACCGCAAACGGGTTGGCAGTGGTACGGGCACCTATCCACAGAATATCGATGCCGGCTTTCAGACATTCGTATACATGCTTGGCAGTAGCCACTTCGGTAGCGACATACATACCCGTTTCCTGTTTCACACGCTTCAGCCATGCCAGTCCGTCTACGCCGATACCTTCGAAACCTCCCGGTTTGGTACGTGGTTTCCATATTCCGGCACGGAAGATTTTAATACCCTTGTTGGCCAGTTGGGTAGCTGTGGTCATAACCTGCTCTTCTGTTTCAGCACTGCAAGGACCTGCTATGATAAGAGGGCGTTCCTTTGAAACACCTTCCAGTTCGATGGGTTGTAAATTCAGTTCCATATACTATCTTTTTTTAGTTTATTATCTTTAGAATATCGCTTTGATACGTTTCAGGGCTTCTGCCAGCTTCTCTTCCTTGGCACAGAGCGAGATGCGGATGTACCGTTTTCCGTTGCTGCCGAAGATGAATCCCGGTGTGATGAATACCCGTGCCTCATGCAGCACCTTTTCGGTAAGGTCTTCCACATCGGCATACGAGTCGGGAATTCTTCCCCACAGGAACATACCTACCTGATCGGGATCGAACGTACATCCCAGCGTCGTCATGATTTCTTCTGCCAGTTTCCGGCGGCGGCTGTATACGTTGATATTGGCTTCTTCGTGCCACTCTGCGCTGTTGCGGTAAGCCTGAGCGGCAGCAAGTTGCATAGGACGGAACGTTCCCGAGTCGATGTTACTCTTTATCTTCAGAATCCACTGTACGAATGTAGCATTGGTGGCAAGCATGCCTACACGCCAGCCCGGCATGTTGTGGCTCTTGCTCATGGAGTTGAACTCGATACAGCATTCTTTGGCTCCCGGTACGTTGAGGATACTGATGGGTTTGCGGTTCAGAATGAAGCTGTACGGATTATCGTTTACGATGACAATGTTATGGCGGCGTGCAAAGTCGACCAGTTTTTCGTACAGTTCCATGGTAGCATTGGCACCTGTCGGCATGTTGGGATAATTGGTCCACATGATTTTCACACGGCTCAGATCCATCTTTTCCAGTTCGTCGAAGTCGGGTTGCCAGTGATTGTCCTCACGCAGGTTGTAGTTGACAATCTCACTTCCCAGAATCTTGTTCAGCGATGTATACGTAGGATAGCCCGGATTCGGTACCAGTACCTGATCGCCCGGGTTGACCAGTGCCAGCGTGACGTGCAGGATACCTTCCTTCGAACCAATGAGCGGCTGAATTTCCGTAGCCGGATCGAGGTCGACGTTATACCAGCGTTTGTACCAGTCGGCCATAGCCTTGCGCAGTTCAGGAATACCTACCGTAGGCTGATAACCATGTGCGTCCGGCTTTTTGGCATTTTCGCACAACACCTTGATGGTTTCTTCCGAAGGCGGCATGTCGGGGCTTCCGATACCCAGACTGATGACGTCTTTTCCTTCGGCATTCATTTTTGCCACTTCCTTCAGTTTACGGCTGAAGTAATATTCGCTTACGCTTGCCAGTCTGTCGGCAGGCTGTATGTTATAATGTTGATTCTCCTTCTGCATATTCTCCTAATATTTTAAGTGCTTTGGTGAGCGGGGTTACCGCATCGATGGATTGTTTATATCTCAGATAATCATTGAACATTACATCTACGTAAAACATATATTCCCATTCGCGTCCGATGATAGGCAATGATTGAATCTTGGTCAGGTTGATGTTGTAAAATGAAAAGATGGAAAGAACTTTCGACAGACTTCCTTCGCTGTGCGGAAGGGAGAAGACGATATTCGCCTTGTTTACCTTGGAGCGGTCTTTCAGCTCGTCGGCAATCCACGGGTCGCATATTACCAGAAAACGGGTAAAGTTATGCTTGTTGGTTTCGATGCCTTCCTGAAGAATCTTCATGTCGTACATCTCGGCTGCATACTTGGAACAGATAGCCGCATGTCCTTTCAGTTGTTTGTCGTGAATGTCCTTGGCACTTCCGGCAGTATCATCCGTTTCTACCACTTTCAGTTCCGGATGATGCTGGAGAAATTCGCGGCACTGTGCCAGTGCTACCGGATGAGAATTGACTTCTTTCAGGTCTTTCCAGTCTTCGTCGGGCAGGCACATGATGCTGTGGCTGATGCGCAGCTTGTGTTCTCCGATAATGGTTGCCCCGCTTTCGCGCAGCAGTTCGTAGTTATGAAGCAGGCTTCCGGCTATCGTATTTTCTATGGCAACGAGCCCGATGACATTGCTGTCCTTGCGCAGGTTCTCGAATACCTCTTCGAATGTATTGCAACAGATCAGTTCGATTTCCTCATTCTTGAAGTATTTATGGGCTGCAATGTCGTGATATGACCCCGGTACACCTTGTATAGCTATTCTTTTCATTTGCTTTTGTTTTAAAATAAAAAATCCCGCTTCTGTTGAAAGCGGGATTTCGTTATATCATTTTTATTTATTCATTGGTTTATTATACATATGCGAACTCCCGCTTCACTTCATTGCTAAAGTAAAAGTAAAAAAAGTAAAAGAAGAAGTATGTCGCAAAAGTTTTCATTCTTGTTCTGTTATTTTGTTATCATTACGGTTGCAAATGTAATACTTTTCTTGAAAAAACAATACTTTTATGAACTTTTTCTTTAAATATTTTCTTTCCACGACATATTCGATTACATTTGTGTTATGACAAATGTATTAATTTAATGCACTATTACCATGAATTATAATTTTGATGAACCGATAGACCGGCGAGGTACGAATGCGGAAAAAATAGAAGGAATGAAGGATATCTGGGGACGGACAGACCTTATCCCTATGTGGGTGGCAGATATGGATTTTGCTACACCTCCGTTTGTGCTCGATGCGGTGAAAAAACGTTGTGAACATCCTGTACTGGGCTATACATGCAAGCCTGACAGTTATTATCGGGCGATAATCGACTGGGTGGATGCTCGTTATGGCATGAAGGTAGAAAAGGAACAGATTACTTACGTACCGGGCATTGTACCGGGACTGGGTATGGCAATCAATGCTTTCACTCATCCGGGTGACAAGATTATGATCATGCCTCCGGTGTATCCTCCATTCTCGTGGCTGGTAACCCGTAATGACCGCCGTCTGGTGGAGTGTCCGCTGGTATTGGAAAACGGCAAGTACCGGATGGATCTGGATTTGTTCCGCAGGGAGATTAAGGGCGTGCGCGTATTTATTCTGTGCAATCCTCACAATCCGGGTGGAGTAGTCTGGACGCACGAGGAGCTGAAAGCTATAGCCGATATCTGTGCGGAGGATAATGTCATTGTCTTTTCTGATGAGATTCATGCCGACCTGACGTTGCCTCCTCATCGCCATGTACCTTTTGCCATGATTTCCGAACGTGCGAAAAACAATTCCGTTACGTTCATGGCTCCCAGCAAGGCTTTCAATATGCCGGGAGTGGCAGCTTCGCATGCTATTATTTATAATGAAGGACTGCACAAACGGTTTGCTACTTATATGGAAAGTTGTGAATTCGGCGGTGGGCATGTCTTTGCCTTCCCTGCAGTAGAGGCTGCTTATTCCAACGGAACGGAATGGCTGGAACAATGTCTGGCTTATATACAAGGAAATATTGACTATCTGGATGATTATCTGAAAGCACATATGCCGAAAATCAAGGCTATGCGTCCGATGGCTTCTTATCTGGTATGGCTGGACTGCCGTGATTTGGGTATGTCGCAGCAAGAGCTTGAAGACTTCTTCGTATCGAAGGCCCATCTGGCTCTGAACAACGGTGAAACTTTCGGCAAGGAAGGTATCGGCTTTATGCGAATGAATGTGGGCTGTACTCGTTCTGTTCTTGAACAGGCAATGAAGCAACTGGAAGAGGCTTACAACCGTTTATAAGATAAAAAAAGGCTACCCCATAAAGGATAGCCTTTTTCTGCAATGTCGTTTGAAGTAACGAATTAAGCTTCAGCCGGAGCTTCTTCAGCAGCCGGTGTTTCTTCTGCATTAGCAGCAGCTTCTGCTTCAGCTTTTGCAGCAGCTTCAGCAGCTTTCTTTTCAGCTACTTTCTTAGCGATTTCTTCGTTTACTTTCTTTTCTGCTTCCAGACGTGCTTTTGCTTCAGCTTTCTTAGCTTCATCTTCTTTAGCCTTCAAAGCAGCCAGACCATTCTGCTTGTTTTCTTTCCAAGCGTTGAAGCGAGCTTCAGCAGTAGCTTCATCGAATGCACCTTTAGCAACGCCACCCAGCAAGTGTTTCTTCATGTAAACACCTTCGCGTGACAAGATGTTGCGTACTGTGTCAGTAGGCTGAGCACCTACCATTACCCAGTATAATGCACGATCAAAATTCAAATCTACTGTGGCAGGATTGGTGTTAGGGTTGTAAGTACCAATTTTTTCAGTAAATCTACCATCACGTGGTGCTCTTGCATCTGCAATAACAATTGAATAGAACGCATAGCTCTTGCGTCCGTTTCTCTGCAATCTGATTTTAGTTGCCATTTTTTAAACGTTAATTTTTTAATGTTAATGATTTGAATTATGCTAATATCCCGTATTAGCGGCTGCAAAGGTACGATTTTTATTTGTATTACAAAAGGTTAAGTAGTTATTATTTGTTATTTATTTCTCGAAGCCATTTTTCCAGTTCGCCTGTCCACTGGCGTTTGTAGGTAAACGAGTCGCGGAATCCCCATCCGTGGCCACCGATAGGATAGGTGTGCAGGCTGGCAGAAACTTTGTTTTTTACCAGGGCCATGTAATAGTTCACGCTGTTGGCTACCGGCACTGCACCGTCGTCACTGCTGTGCATGATAAAAGCCGGAGGGGTTTGCGGAGTAACCTGCAGCTCGTTGGAGTATTTCTGTTCGAGTTCTTTAGAGGGATTTTTTCCCAGCAGGTTGTCGTGTGAGCCCATGTGCGTATACGTCGGGTCCATGGTGATGACAGGGTAGAACAAAATCTGGAAGTCGGGACGTGTTGCCGCATCGGTAAAGTGAGTGGCCACCGTGCTGGCAAGATGTCCTCCTGCCGAGGAGCCCATGATACCTAATTGTCGGATATTCCATTCATCGGCATGTTGGCGCATGATGCGCAGGGCCTGTTGTGCATCGCTCAGAGGAACTTCATAGTTTCCGTTGGGCATGCGATACGTCAGTACGGCATACGTGATACCCTGGCTGTTGAACCAGTTTGCCATATCGTGTCCTTCGTGCTGCATGGCAAGGTGAGTATATCCGCCTCCCGGGCAGGCGACGATAGCCATTCCGTTGCTGTTTTTTGCCGGATAAACGGTAAGGGTAGGCTCTGCTACGTAGAGCGGTCCGTTTTCTACCTGCTGGGTCATGTTGTTTGTGTTGGGAGCTCCGTTGGGCCACAATTTAATTTCTACCGGGTTCTGAGCGGAGAGTATGGCCGACAGAAAGACCATGCTCAAAAGAAATAGTTTTTTCATACGTGTATTGATTTATTTTGTTGTTGAATATCCTTTTCGCCATTCGTCTTCAATTCCTTTTATTGTTGCAGGATGAGGTCTGTGGGCTTCTTCCTGTCCGTTAGACATCTGAAGTTAGTCAGGTCTATACCTATAGGACTTCTGGATTGGCAGGTTCAAAGATAGCATAATTCTTTTAAGATAACAAAACACCCACAGACTTCCGTTATGTAAAGGATATCTGTGGGTGAATATTATTAATATGTATAAATCTGTGCTCTTTGGCTTAAGATTTCTTGATGTTCATGCTGGCTTTTACCAGATATACAATCAGCAGTACATAAGCTACCAGCGAAACCACCTGACTCAGCGGATTTTCGAGCCATGCCTCGTTTACGAGGTTGATACCTCCAAAGCGCATAGCCGCGCTGACCACTCCCATCAGGGCACCGCCGGCAATGAAACCGGAAGCAAGCAGCGTTCCTTTTTCTCCACGTTCTGTGTTGACGGCTTCATCTTTGCTGCGGGTAGTAACGTACCAGTTGACAGCTCCACCTACGATAAGCGGCAGGTTCAGTTCCAGCGGGATAAACATACCCAGTGCGAAAGCTAGTGCCGGCACCTTGAAATAAGTCAGTACCAGTGCCAGTACAGCTCCTATACCATACAGCAGCCACGGAGCAGCCACACCGTTCATCAGCGGATCGATAACGGCAGCCATCGCATTAGCCTGAGGAGCAGCTAGAGCACCCGATGAAAATCCGTAAGTCTTGTTCAGAATCATAATGACACCTCCTACGGTAGCGGCAGAAACCAGTGTTCCCAAGAATTTCCAAGTCTGCTGCTTGGCAGGCGTGCTACCCAGCCAGTAACCGATTTTCAAGTCGGTAATGAAACCTCCTGCCATAGACAGCGCGGTACAAACCACACCTCCCATGACCAGTGAAGCTACCATACCGGTCGCACCTTTCAGGCCGACAGCAACCATTACAACAGAGGCTAAGATCAGTGTCATCAGCGTCATACCCGATACCGGATTAGTTCCTACGATGGCAATGGCATTGGCTGCTACGGTAGTAAACAGGAAAGAGATACCCGCTACCAGAATAATAGCAACGATGGTATGCAGCAGGTTGCCTTGCATTACATCGAAGTAGAAGAACAAGGCCACCAGTATGATGGTAATGATAGAACCGATTGCGATGATTTTCATGGAAAGGTCTTTCTGCGTACGCACTACGTTGGCTTCTGCTTTCTTACCGCCCATTTCCTTGGCTGCCAAGCTTACGGCACTTTTGATGATGCTCCAGGAACGTACGATACCGATAATACCCGCCATAGCAATACCTCCGATACCGATACTTTTGGCATACTGAGAGAAGATTGCTTCGGGCGACATGCTGCTTACGGTTTCAGTGATAGCCGGATTCCATGCATTCAGTACCTGGTCGCCCCAGATGAGTGAGATGCCCGGAACGATAATCAGCCATACGGCAAGTGAACCGGCGCAGATAATGGCAGCATATTTCAGGCCCACGATGTAACCCAGTCCCAGTACGGCAGCTCCGGTATTGATTTTAACGACGAGCTTTGCTTTTTCGGCAATCATTTCTCCCCATCCGCAGACGCGGGTTGTAAAGTTCTCGTTCCACCATCCGAACGTAGCCACGATAAAGTCGTACAGACCACCTATCAGTCCGGCAAAGAGCAACGGCTTAGCCTGACTTCCTCCCTTTTCGCCCGAAACGAGTACCTGCGTGCTGGCAGTAGCTTCAGGGAACGGATATTCTCCATGTTTTTCGCTGACAAAGTATTTGCGGAACGGGATGAGGAACAAGATACCCAAGATACCTCCCAACAGTGAGCTGACAAACATCTGGAAGAAATCGACTGTCATTTCGGGATATTTGTCCTGCAAGATATACAAGGCAGGCAGGGTAAAGATGGCTCCGGCTACGATCACACCCGAGCATGCTCCGATAGACTGTATGATGACATTCTCGCCTAATGCACTTTTACGTTTGGCTGCACTCGAAACACCTACGGCAATGATGGCGATAGGGATGGCAGCTTCGAACACCTGACCGACTTTCAGTCCCAGATAGGCTGAGGCGGCAGAAAAAAGTATCGCCATGGCAATACCCCATAACACCGACCAGAGGTTTACCTCCGGATAATTTTTGTCGGGCGACATCAGTGGGTGATACTGTTCTCCCGGTTTCAGTGGACGGAATGCATTTTCGGGCAGTCCCGTTGGTTTTTCGTTTGTTTCTTTCATGTTTTTTCAGGTATTTAGTTTCTTAAATATTTCTTCATGCCGTCGGTAAAGTAAATACCCATCTTGCCGTCTTCGCGTGCATAGATGAAATACGCATCGAGTTCCGGATGTGCGTTGCAGATAGCCTTGGCAGAGTCCAGTCCCAGTACCATGAACGAAGTGGCGTAGGCATCGGCTGTGGCGCAGTCCTTTGCTACGACTGTCGACGAGAGAATGTTATGCTGTACCGGATAGCCTGTACGCGGGTCGATGGTATGTGCATATTTCTTGCCATCCTTGTAGTAGAAGTTACGGTAATTGCCCGAAGTGGCAAGTCCGGCATTCGTAATTTCGAGAACCGTCTGCAACTCCTGGTTTACGGCGAGCGAGTCGTCTATCGGCTTGTTGATACCGATGCGCCAGCTTTCCATGTTCTGGTTCTCACCTTTCATGACCAGTTCGCCTCCGATGTTGATCATATAATTCTTGACTCCTTTTCTGTCGAGCAGGCGTGCCACACAGTCCACTCCGAACCCTTTGGCAATAGCGCTGCAATCCAGCATGACACGAGGGTCTTTTTTGACAATTTTGCCGTCTGTCAGGTCTACTTTATGGAAACCTACAAACTGGCGGATGCTGTCTATTGTATTCGGCTGTATGCCCGTTGCGTTCTTGAATCCGAATCCCCATGCGTTCACCAGCGGGGCCACAGTGATGTCGAATGCTCCATGTGTATCGTTGGAAACGGTTTTCGCAAGGCGGAAAACATAGGCAAACATACTGTCTACCTGCATGTCTTCGTTGTTGTTGATGTGTGTGATGACCGACTGCTTGTTGAACGGAGAAAGCGAGTTGTCTACTTTCTGCAATTCGGCTTCAATGTCTTTTTTCAAGTTCTCCTTCGACTGGTAGGTTATCTTGTACATTGTTCCGAATACCAGTCCTTCATCTGTCTGGTAAGGAGCTTGTTTCCGGAGAATCAGAACCGTTCCGATAATCAGAAATGCCAGGAACGGGAGTTGCCATTTTACGTTTTTATTTGTCATAGGTGCAAGTCTTTATTATGAGTTAAGAAAAAGATGTTCGATAAGGATTTTCACGCCGATGCCAATCAATACCAGACCACCGAAAAGTTCCATACGGAGATTGAAACGTTTCCCGAAGAAGATACCGATCAGATTGCCGGCTATAGAAAGGACAAACGATGCGAAACCAATGATAAGCAGCGGACTGAACAGTTGACCGACGGCATTGAATCCGGTGAAAGCAAAAGATATTCCTACAGCCAGTGCATCGATGCTGGTAGCTACCGCCATGGTAAGAATCACCTTCAGGCTGGTAGGGTCGAAACTACATTCTTCGCTGTCCTTGAAATGTTCGCGTATCATGCGGATTCCGAGGAATGCCAGCAAGCCAAACGCAATCCAGTGGTCGTACGATTCGATAAGGTGGTTGAAACGGCTTGCTCCGAACCAGCCGATGAGCGGCATCAGAGCTTGAAAGAATCCAAAGAAGAAAGCCATTTTCAGGAATGTCTGCCAGTGTATGCGGCGCAGTATGATACCGCTTGTAACGGAAACCGTAAAACAGTCTATCGCCAGACTGACGGCAAGTAACCATATTTCGAGTGTAGTCATTTATGCTTAAAAAGGTAAGTTATAAATTAAATTATACGTCAGGTTGAAACTGCTTCCCCCATTTTTCCCGAATCCGGGCACATACCACGGTGTGGAGTTTTCGTGGCTGTCTACGCTCACGCGCTTCTTGTAGCGTACAGCCCATCCCATGTGGAAGCGCTTGTATATTCTTACTTTGATACCTACTACGCCTTCCAGCCATTGTGCCTTACTCTTTTCGCCCAAGTCGGCATAAGGTATGGTGATGTGTCCCCCGTAATTCGGGTCGGTCATGTCGGGACCACTGGCATCGTAGCTGAAACTGCTCATACCGTATCGCAAGCCCACATACAGGTATCCTGGCAGGTAAGGCTTCTGGTAAAACACATTATAGTCCATACCGATGCGGAAATAAGGAGCCGAAGTCTTGTAGTGCATATCGTTGGCATCGTTGATGACATCCGTTTTTCCATATCCCACTTCGATAACGGGCAGAAAGCGGTTCTTCAGGTTAGTCTGAAGGATGATTTCGCTGCTCAGCATGTCACTTCCCAGCAGATATCCGCCCGCGCCGGCTATTTCTATACCGATGGACGTTCCCTGATAGAGCGGGGAAGCCTTGTATTCTGCCTTCAGTGTTTCCTTGTCCTTTTTCTGTGCATGTGCAGGAGTTGGAAGCAGCAGACTACTCGTCAGAAGCAATAACAGTGAAATATATTTTGAAATTTTCTTTTTCATTATTGTCTATATTCGGGTTGGTTATAGTCAGTGAGTCGAGGCGGTGGTGCGTACTTGTTACACCGGTAACCTCGTAAAACATCATCGACCCGCAGTCAAGGTTGATGAAGTAGGGGATATTCCGGTGACTGATGTTGATGGTATCTGTTCCGGAAAATCTGTTCTCCAGACTACGGTAGCTAAGTACGAAACGGGTACTGTTATTGTAACTGAGCGGCAGCTTGAAACTGCTGGCGCCAGCTTCTCTGTTTATGAAGGTGTCCGAAACCAGAGAGTCGACGGTACGTGGCTGCAGGCTTCCGTCCGTAAGTGTATCGTATACAACGATGCCGACGAGCGTCTGGCCTACCACGGTTATGGTGTCTGATGTGTTGAACGACCGTCCGTTCTGGTCTACCAGTGCGAAATGTGCATACGACATGGAGTTAGGCGGACAATTCTCCACCTCGCAGGCAGGGAAGAATACGCATAAGAACAAAAGCAAGCCTAATATGACCGGTAGTTTTCTCATGGTTACAGTTCTTTTTCTATTTGATATTTGTTACGCTCGGGAGCATTGCGGGCTATCAGTTCTCCGATAAATCCGGCAAGGAACAACTGGGTGCCGATAATCATGGTTGTCAGGGCAAGATAGAAATACGGACTGTCTGTAATCAGTCTGTACGGATTGCCCGAGTACAGGTCGTACAGTTTGTTGATGCCGATGATGGCTACAGCGATGAATCCCAAGATGAACATGATGGAACCCAGAAAGCCGAAAATGTGCATCGGCTTGACGCCGAAGGTGGATAAAAACCACAGGGTAAGCAAATCCAGGTAGCCGTTGACGAAGCGGTTCAGCCCGAATTTGGTCTTTCCGTATTTTCGTGCCTGATGATGAACGATCTTTTCGCCGATTTTGGTAAAGCCGGCATTTTTTGCCAAGTAAGGAATGTATCGGTGCATTTCGCCGTAAACTTCGATATTCTTGACCACGTCTTTCCGATACGCCTTCAGTCCGCAGTTGAAGTCGTGCAGGTTATGGATGCCCGAAACGGCACGTGCCGTAGCATTGAACAGCTTGGTCGGGATTGTTTTCGACAGCGGGTCATAGCGTTTCTGCTTCCATCCGGAAACCAGGTCGTATCCGTCGACGGTAATCATATAGTAAAGTCCCGGAATTTCATCCGGACTATCCTGCAGGTCGGCATCCATAGTGATGACCACATCGCCTTCCGCCCGTTCGAATCCACAGAACAAAGCCGGCGACTTACCGTAGTTCCGGCGGAACTTTACGCCTTTTACTTCTTTGTTCTCCTTGCTCAGCGATTCGATAACTTTCCATGAACCGTCGGTACTGCCATCGTTTACGAAAATAATTTCGTAGCTGAAATGGTTTGCGTCCATCACTCTCTTTATCCAAGCATGCAGTTCGGGTAAAGACTCTTCCTCATTATATAAAGGTACGATTACTGATATATCCATAGGTCAGAATTGTTTTTTTTGTTTCATTGCCACCAGGCCGGTAGGTATGGCGAGCAGGATACCGTAAAATATATTTTGAAAAATCAATTGAAATGTAAGTTGCAGTGGGGTTAGCGATGAAATGGTGTCGAATGCCTGAATCAGTTGATCGATGGAGGTTACCATTTCGCCTTGTGCAGCCGATTTGACGTTCTCCAACTGCTGCAGATAGGCACTGGCCAGAAAGCCGTGATCCAGAAAACGGAAATAAACATAGTGTGCCACGGCTACCAGAAGAGTAGCAAACAGGTACATGTACAAGGTGAAAAGAAACGCGCGGAAGAATGACAGTTCGCCGTTGCAATACGTGTTTCTGAACTTGCGTACATAAATGTAGCCTAACACCGGGACAAAAAGAGTAAGCAGCACGAACAAGAGCTGGAGGAAAGGAATACTGAACCCTAAGGGGAGAAAAATGAATTTGATAATCCAGTATATTCCCATAAAAGTACCAAATCGCATGGCATGTTCCTGAAGTGTAATCGGTCTGTCTGTTGGCATTTCTGTTTTTCCTTTATATCTTTATATTTATAAGACTACAAAAGTACGTTTTTTGGAGATATTCCGGGCTATAAAACTCGGAAAAAACGTATTTCTTTCGATTTTTGTGAAATTTTTTGAGACAAAGTATTGCACATTCAAAAAATATACCTACCTTTGCACCCGCAAATGAGAAACATCGCAAGTGAATCTCTGATGCAGACATAACATGGGTAAGTCCCATACGGCCAGCTCCCTTCGAATCCTCCAGGGCTTGATCGCAGCAAAGGTAGTTGGTTGTAGCGGCGCGATATGGTAAGCTTGCCCACCTGCCTCTTTAGCTCAGTTGGCCAGAGCACGTGATTTGTAATCTCGGGGTCGTTGGTTCGAATCCGACAAGA
>OOAG01000258.1_pt1 | contig 53177 bp, 44 predicted proteins | sample 1671461 | NCBI WGS metagenome assembly OOAG01 (sample SAMN06348159, study PRJEB24527) | human gut metagenome | biome: human gut; feature: ankylosing spondylitis patient; material: feces | host: Homo sapiens | place: China | collected 2015-10 | reverse complement strand
CTTTGGGAAGCCCTGTGTTTATTGAAAAGGGCTCCCTGAAGTTAACCTATGCACATTTTCTATCTGGACGGCACTGAAAATTTATCTTTTCGGCTAATCACAAGGGCCGATAAGATGTCTACAATGAAATGGATAGTGTGACTCGAATCCCTTGAGTCATCGGAAGTAAACGAGGAGTTATTATGCGTTTGATTTTGATTGGACCCCCGGGTGCCGGCAAGGGCACGCAAGCCGCTTTCATTAAGGAAAAGTTCGGCATTCCCCAAATTTCGACGGGTGATATGTTGCGTGCGGCTGTTAAGGCTGGTACCCCTCTTGGTTTGGCCGCCAAGGAAGTCATGGATAAGGGCCAATTGGTTTCCGATGACATCATCATTGGTTTGGTGAAAGAACGTTTGACGCAACCCGATTGCGCCAACGGTTTCTTGTTCGACGGTTTTCCGCGCACGATTCCTCAAGCTGAAGCGCTTCAGGCTGCCGGCATTCCGATCGATTTTGTTTTGGAAATCGCTGTTCCCGATGAAGAAATCGTCACCCGTATGAGTGGCCGTCGTGTGGACCCGGTCTCAGGCCGCACCTACCACATCAAATACAATCCTCCTAAAGTGGAAGGTAAGGATGACATCACGGGCGATCCGTTGATTCAACGTGATGATGACAAGGAAGAAGTCGTTCTGAAACGTTTGAGCGTGTACCACGCCCAAACCGAAGCCTTGGTGAAGTTCTACGGTGACTTGGCTGCCTCGGGCGATGCCAGTGCTCCGAAGTATCGCAGCATCAGTGGCTTAGGCTCCATTGAAGAAATCAAAAACCGTGTGTTTGAAGCTCTGAAGTAATTTCAGCTCACCACGTCAAAAGGGCGCAGACTCGGTTCACAGTTAACCTTGCTTGCGCCCTTTCTTTTTGTCCTATCAGTTAATCGGGTGAATAAAGCGTAGGGTTTCAACCATCGGGCGCTTCTTCCACTCCGCATCCGTTACCAAACAGTACCAGTCGTAGAGCGGAGAATTTTCCTTGGCAATGAGGCTATTGCTCGGATCAACCACCAAGGCATCAAACGCCGCACTCAATGTCGTTGTTTGCGGCGAAACAAGCAAACTCCAATGTTCATCGTATTTACGGTCATCCTGAAGTTTGCCAACGTATCCCACATCTGCTAAACGCTCCAAAATGGCACCGGCTGCTTCCGGATAAGAGTCCACCGACTTGCAAAGCACGTGAATGGAAACCGAAGGCTCTCCTTTTTCTTGAGCGAGCATCAGTTCATGTAAAAGGGCCACGCCAGTAATAAAGTCGTTGCCTGTTTTATTCATATCGCTATAGCGACCACTTGTGAGCATAGGAATAGTCGCAGCGATAGCCGCCCCTGAAAGCACCAAAAGCCAAGAGAGATAAATCCAAAGCAAAACCACGGGAATCAAAACAAAGGAGCCGTAAATCGTCGTAAGCGGTCCCGTACTCAAGTAGTAACTGAAGCACCACTTAATCGCCACCCCCACAACAGTCACCAATAACCCGCCAACAAACGCATCCATCCATTTGACTTTGCAATTGGGCACATAGACGTAGAGGGCTGCGTACATCAGAGACTGCACCAAAAGCTGAATCACCATGAAAACCCAGCCGGGCAGCAGGCTTTCCACACCGAATTCAATTTGTGTGAGCACGTTGGTGAGCACCAAACTAAAGCCGATGGCAATGGGCCCTAAAGTCAAAAGTGCCCAATAGATCAGAACGCGCTGCATCGCCGGGCGCATTTGTCTGACGTGGAAAATGCGGTTTAGTGTTGCGTCCACCGTGTTAATCAACATGAGTGACGTAATGGTCAAACCCGCCAAACCGAAAATCGTCAGCCCCTGTGCGTGCTCAGCAAAAGACTTCACATAACCGATGATCTGTTGGCTGTACACCTCGGGCAGAAGGCTGGAAAACAAAAGCTGCTCCATCTCGGCGCGTCGTTCCGCAAAAGCAGGGAAAACAGCAAAGCTCACCAAAATCACAGCGACCAAAGGCACCAATGACAAAACGGAGGTAAGCGTCAATGACGAGGCCACTTGATTGAGCTGCGTCTCCTGAATGCGAATCCATACAAATTCCGCAAGCTCTTTCACCACTTCTTTAAATGGCCGCTGCTTGTAGTGACTGAGGTTCAGATCCCAATCCATAATTTATAAAGTTATCAAACAGATATCCATCATCATAACAAAAAAGCGGTCGATACAAGATCGTCTCCGATCTTTTGACCGACCGCATCAACTGCACGCTTAGGCCACTTCTTGGGCAACCTCAGCCGTGCTCTCTGTCTCTACTTCTTTCTTTTCGGGTTTGGGACCGGGTTCCAATACCGCCATACTCTCAACGTGCGCCGTATGCGGGAACATATTCATGACGCCCGCGGCACGAATGTGCCAGCCGCCCTCATGCTGCAAAATCGCACAATCTCTGGCTAATGTGGCCGGATTACAAGAAACGTACACTACCCGAGGCGGACGTTTATCCGTGGCTGCCAACGTACGAGCCAGTTCCAGAGCGCCTTCTCTGGGCGGATCAATCAACACGCGGTTAATACCGCCCAATTGAGCCCAAAGAGCATTCCAATCGTCTGTGGACCATGTAAACAGGTTGCGGGCGACAAATTGCGTTTTTTCAGCCAAGCCATTGTCGGCTGCTCCGGCTCTGGCGCGCTCAACCAACTGCTCACTGCCTTCAATCCCCACCACCGTCTTGGCACGCACGGCCAAAGGAAGCGTGAAGTTACCCAAACCGCAGAAAAAGTCTGCGACATGGTGCTCTGGCTTGACATCCAAGAGATTGATTGCGCGAGAGACCATTGTTTCATTTAGGCGATGGTTGACCTGAGTAAAGTCCGTGGGCTTAAACGAAATGTGTACGCCGAATTCTGGCAACTCAAGCTTTAAAGCCGTCAGATCACTTGCGTGCATCGGATAACATGAATCCGGCCCCTTGGGCTGCAGCCAAACACTTACCCCATACTCAAGCGAGAAGGCTTCAAAAGCGGCCATATCGGCAGAGGTCGGCTCTTCCAACACTCTGAAAACAAGCGCAATCGCCCCATTGCCGCCCATGGCCACTTCAATTTGCGGCAGACGCTGACGAATGGATAGTTTTTCAACCAAACGGCGAAGAGGGATTAAAAGGTCGCTCACCGCAGGTGGCAAAATCTTGCACTCGGTCATATCGGCCACGTAACTTGATGAGCGTTCATGAAAGCCCACCAATACGCCACCCTTTTTCTCCACGTCGCGGACAGTCAAACGCGCACGGTAGCGATAGCCCCAAAACGGTCCATAGATCGGAGGTAAAATCGTCTCCGGCTTCACCTTTCCGATATGCCACAACGCATCAAGTAAAACCCTCTGCTTGATAGCGACCTGCGCGTTGGGATCCAAATGCTGCATGGCGCAGCCGCCGCAGCAACCGGGCTCAAGTCCGAAGTGCTTGCAGGCGGGTTTGACGCGCAAAGCCGATTCTTTTTCGATGGAAACAGCGCGTCCGCACTCATAGCTATTTTTATTGCGAAAGCGCTCATAGGTGACCGTTTCACCGGGAAGAGCGCCTTCTACAAAGACCACTTTGCCATCACGGTGCGCAACGCCTCGTCCATCCTGATCGAGCGATTCAATATCAACCGTAAACTTTTCAAGTACTTTAGGGGTTCTTGCCATTGGAAATATCCCTCAAAAAGAAGCGCCTGGTTCATACCCTATCGGAAAAATGTAAGCAGGCGCTGATGTTAAAGAAGGCAGCTTCCATAGAGCTGCCTGTGAAAACCATTTATTGCGGCAGGTATTCGACCGGATTGACCGGGCGATCATTGTGACGAACTTCAAAGAGCAAATTCACGCTGTCGCTGTCACTATTGCCCATCTTGGCAATAACTTGACCGTTTGTCACATTATCGCCACGTTTAACAAGCAATTCACTGTTGTGGCCATATACGGTAACAGCACCGGGACCGTGCGTGATGATAATCAACTTACCATAACCGCTCACGTTTTCACCGGTATAGAGAACTCGACCGGCTGCGGCGGCGCGGACATCGTCTCCCATGTTGCCGGCAATTTCAATACCCTTGCTGTTTTCGTCACTGAATTGACGCAAAATCTGTCCGCGAGCAACCGGCCATGACAAGCGGGTATTGCCCAAAAGCTTTTGAGAATCCGCTACCGCTGGTACTGTGCCGGTCAAGGTTACACTGTCACCGACAGGCTGAGCCGTCGTGGTTTGAGCACCGATGGTCACTTCTGAGGTTGACGGCATCGGGGCGTCAACAGCAAGATCGTTCACCGGTTGCGTGCGCGCTGAGATCAAGCGCAACACCGTTCCGGGAGCCAATAACGTAGGATCTGTAATGCCATTGGCTTGAGCCAATTCGGTCGGGTTGCAACCGTTACGAGTGGCAATGCTGTAGAGCGTGTCGCCGGGTTGTACCGTATAAGTATCGCCGGTCACGCTGACAGCGCCCGTCGTTCCGATACCTGTTGAACCTGTACGGTTATAAATCGGCGCGCCCACATCCTGAAGAGCACAACCGGCCAACAGGCCCCCTGCCATCATAGCCACGAGCAAAGCACGAAATTTCATATCTACTAACCTCAACTACTTGCGCATTGATGCGCCAATTAAATCATTATTCACGGGCAGTCAACCACTCGCCGACTGAACGAACAGCGGAATAATTGGTCAAATCCACCTGCAACGGAGTCACCGAAACGGCATTGTGCTCAACCGCCCAGAAGTCCGTCCCTTCCGCGCGATCCTTTGGCTTGCCGGCCGCGCCAACCCAATAAATCGGAAAACCACGGGGGCTCACCTCTTTAATCACGCTTTCGGCGTGATGTCTTCTTCCCAAACGTGTTGCCACCACTCCCTGCAATTGAGACAGCGGTAAATTAGGAATGTTGACATTCAAAAGCTGTGGCTCACCGTCCTTTTTCCTTTCGAGAAAGCGCTCAACAATACCTTGAGCCATAGCCGCGGCATCCTCTAAATGAGTCCAGCCACGCTCAATTTGAGAAAAAGCGATGGAATCGATTCCGAAAAGGTAGCCTTCAATTGCCGCGGCCACGGTCCCGGAATACATGGTGTCTTCTCCCATATTCTGACCGCAATTAATGCCGGAGAGCACCAAATCGGGCAATTCATCCAAAAGCCCAGTAAGCGCCAGGTGCACGCTATCACTGGGCGTACCGTTTACAGCAAAAACACCCGGCTCCACTTCCTGCACCTGCAGCGGTCGCGTCAGCGTTAACGCATTGCTCGTACCGCTTTGATTAAATTCCGGCGCCACCACCGTCACGTACCCGAAACGTCTCATGGCTTTTGCCAAAGCTCGGATACCCGGAGCGGAATAACCGTCATCATTGGAAATCAAAATTCTCATGTAAATCCTTATCTATGCGGTCTGATTTTATTCATTTTTACAGCCCACAATAACTTTCAGAATCATATCGCATCAGGGCTTGTATTGCGATGCCATTTTGTTAGAAAAGTTGAGCAAATCCAAAGGCTAAAGCAGCATAACGGGAAGCCTTGCCGATAAGAATAAATAAAAAACTTTTTAACCAGGAAATTCGAAGCCAACCGGCGGCCAATGGCAAGGCATCCCCCACTAAAGGCAGCCATGCGAAAAGAAGAGCCCAAACGCCCCAACGAGTTAGCCAATCGATGGCTTTACCGGAAACTTTTTTTGGGAAAAGTCGACCGATGATGTAACTTGTCATGGACCCCAACGTGTTGCCGATCGTAGCGACGGCAACAGCGACCGTGATTTCATCCGGCCAGGCGTGAACGAGCGCAAGTAAAACAGCTTCGCTTGCGCCCGGAAATAGTGTTGCGGAGACAAAGGCGGAGGTAAAAAGCCCCGCCAAGGCCTCATATAAAGTGAGCTCCGGCATTAATCCTCTTCGGGCAAGATGCCTTCAATCACAAGCGGCTCGCCGATCGTGTAGAAGTGGCCGCCTGCCACGTAGTGAAGTGTCCTAAGTTCAGCCGGAGCAGTTTCAAAGTGCCAGTGGCCGTTTGAGAACACTCGCGTATCAGACCAAGCCGCCACACACTCACCGATAAAAAGATCATATTGGTTTTGATTGTGAGGCTCGGACAAAATCTTAAAGATCATCCAAGCGGCGCACCCTTCAACAAGCGGCATCTCATATCCGGGCATTGTGAAAAGTTTGGCTCCGCTTTTTTCAACTTTATCCGGCATATCAAATTTACTGACCGCGCCCAGGCGCATTGTTTCTTTCACAATGGCCGCTGTCGGCAACTGAAGTGAAAAATAGCCGCTTTTTTCCATCAAGGGACGCGTAAAGTGCGAGCTGTCAATAACCACTGTTGCTTTGGTAGGCGCCAAATCCAATGCGCAGGCCCATGTGGCAGGCATAATGTCCGAGACCCCGTCAAAGCTTGCCGACACAAGCGTTGTGCCGCCGACATTTAGCAACCGATAAGCCTTATCAATATCAACTTCAGCCATAAAGGGACGCATTTTCTTCTCCTTAAACAAATCGCTTTGCTAAAAGCTTAACAACGAACATTCAGCTCGTCCTGCCAATCTTTGCCGAATTCTTGCCCGAATTAGAACTCAAAAGAGTACAAAACATCCAACGCTTGATCGACGCCAGAGGCCGCCTCCACATAAAGTCTCGGGATCACACGATAGCGAAGCGTCAAAGTCGCCAATGAATCAAAAAGCCCCACCGCGTACTTCACTTTAAGACCGGGCAAAATGTAGCCGCTCACTGCCACTTTGGAGCTGTCTCCAACCCCTTCGGTATCAACACCCAAACCACTGATGCCGACCGCGTCACCCAAACTTTCAATGGCGCGGCTGCCTTGGCTTAAACCGAGATTAATCAGAGCCGAAGTGATCATAGAGTTATCATCTTCGCCTGCGGGATCCAGCCCTTCTCCACGCATCAAGTAACTGAGGGATTCTGTCTGACTTTTTTCGGGTTCGGTAAAGATCGTCACTTCCGGCATCTCCGCTTGTCCGCTCACACGGATTCCCGCGATCACATCATCGGCCGTCTTATCCGGATTACGAATAGCTTCCAAATTAATCAATGGATTATCGGCAGAGCCCGCGAACATGAATTCTCCGCGTCTGACGATTAAATCTTGCCCATAGGCTTTAAATTGTCCGTGAGGAACATTGATTTGACCCGTTAAACCCAACTTGCCATTATTTTGGACAACATGAAGTCTGCCTGTCATCTTGGCTTTCAGCCCCATGGCCTCAACGCGTACATCATCGCCAATATTGACAAATAGGTTGCTTTCAATGGGAATGGCTTCGGCATTGTCCGACGACTTTGGTCTGGGACGATCCAAGCGCACGGTATCGGCGCTCACGTCCGTGGCCGACGGCGGCAGTTCAAAAACCTTCACACGAGCCCAAGGCAAATCGATCAAACCATTTAAAGTAATTTTCTTAGCGCTTGCCTCACACTGCACATCCGTTGTCAAGTCAAATTCAACCGCTGGGGGCATCGTCACACGCATTTTCACACCCTTGGCGGCAATTCTCGTGCGGCCTTGAGCCAACGTCTTCCAATCGGCATCACCCTCCAGCGTCAAACCGCCTTTAGGCGTTTTCAGCTCTCCTGAAAGCGTGCTCTTATTGCCGTCAAAAGCCAATTCAAAAGAACTCGGAAGCATTTCAAAGGGTAACTTTGTACTGTCAACACGCAATTGACGGATACCGGTCTTACCAAATAACTGTGGTTCAGCTAGACTGCCGGCTAATTTCAAATCACCGTAAATCGTTCCTTCAGCCGTTTCGCCGGAAGAAAGCAGCGAATTAAAAAGTGAAGCTGAGAGATTTTCGATTTTGACTTCACCGGCCAAGTGCCGGCGCTTCATCGGATCAATGATATCGACGTTACCTGAAAGCGCTCCGTTTTGGGTTATTTTCACCATCCACTTCGAGTTAATTTTTTCACCATTGCTGGTCAAACCCAAACGAATGGAATCAAAGTCCATCACAAAGTCACTTTGCTCGAGCATATAGCGTGTCGAAAGCGTTTGACCGCTTACCGTTACCGTTCCGGTCGGCAAATCTTCAAATCCTTGAGGAACCGTCAGTGCGGCATCCGCCTTCACAATGCCTGAGGCCTCAAATTGTCCGGGCATATAGCGCTTGAAAAAGCCTAAATTGAATTTTTCAAGTGCTACGTTAAGATTAAAAGCGTTCTTATTGAGTAAATCCAGGGCCAAATCGTTTCGCAAACAAACAAGAGCGTGCGGGTGAGTCAAGCAGAACTGACCAACATCAAGAAGCAGCCCGTTGGTGTTAAACGCCACGGGCATTGGGGCCTGAAGAGACACAGGGCCGTAACCGGTTTGCACTGTAAGAGCATTAAGCGCCCCTTTCCAAGCATCCATGGAATCGTTTAATGCGCCAGAGAAAGTAGCCTTTAATTGGAAAAGCCGAGACTTCGTGTCGATTTTTAATTCGTGAGCGCTTTGGGTGCCAACGAGGTTGGCGTTAAAACTGTCTACAAAAAGTCCCGGCAAGGCGATTTCGTTTACCACTAATCGAGCTCCGCCCGAAACATTTTCTTCCGCGCTCATGGCTCCGATCAAACGAAGCGTTTTAACAGATATTCCCTCAGCCGATAAATCACGAACCGTCATATCGGCATTTATCAAAGGCATTAAAACGGGGCCTCTTATCTGTAGTCTTCCTTTAGCACGACCTTTGACATCTTTAACCATTTCAGAGAAATTAGCCGCGTCAATCTGCATGGCTAAATCCAGGTTGGGCACAGCGGCATGAAAACGTATATCCCCTTTCACATCGACTTTGTTATCACCCAAGTGCATGGCAACATCGGAAAAATGCAACAGTTTTCCGTCTTGTCGTGTGCTGATTCCCCCTTTGACGGTAAGGGGATAATTTCGCCAAGTTCCAGTCAAATCAATTGAGGGAACATCAATGCCGTCTCCCGTCCAGTGAAAGCTCGATTGAAGGGCTTTCAAATTTAGCGCCCGTCCGTCTATATCGAGCGCAATGTCTTTAAATGCAATACTTTGAATATGCACGGGCAACGGAGCCTGAAGGTCCGTTTGGGCCGTCGTGGCACTATTTTTTTCAGATTCTGAAACTTTTTCTTCCACTGATGACAACTGAGCGCTTTGCACCGTGCTTTGGACATTTTGGACGTAGAAGTCATGGAAAACCGCTTCACCGGAAAGCAGTTTATTGAAGTCTATATGCCAGCCGAAGTCGCCCTTAAAGCGCAAACCGGGTTGCTCCCAAACAACCTCTTTTGCATCCAAACTTAACACGCTGCCGCTAAAGGTCCCTTGAGTCAGTTGCGGTAAATAATCTCTTGCCTGATTGACCAAAAAATGAAGACCGGGAGCCGTCGCCAATAGAAAACCCATGGCGGCACAAAGAACGGCAAACACACACAATAAGACCAATGAAACAATCTTAACCGCTCTCATAGCTCAGGCCCCAATCCGATATAAAACTGCACATCGTGTTTATCAGGATCGCCCACAGGAGTTGCGATATCCAGCTTGATTGGTCCCAAGGGAGACTGCCAGCGCACGCCAACACCCACACCCTTTTTCCAATCCTGGTTATTGAAATTATTAACCGCCTGACCAATATCGAAGAAAACGGCGCCCCACCAGTTACCGGTCACGCGGTATTGATATTCAAAGCTACCCGTCACCAATTTCTCAGCACCAGTCAAATCGCCGTTTTCATCCTCCGGCGAAATTGATTCATATTTATAACCGCGCACGCTTCTGTCGCCGCCCGCGAAGAAGCGTAAATCCGGCGGCACCTGCTCAAAATCATCCGTTTGAATCCAACCAAGGTGAGAGCGCAAAACAAAGCGATGACGATCTGCAAACGTTTTGATTAAAGCGTGCTGCGCTTCTAACACCACAAAATCAATATCAGAACCCCACGTAGTATTGGACCAATCAATGGTGTAGCGCTGCGACAGTCCCCAAGTCGGCATCAAACCGCCAAGTGTTGTTGTTTTTGAAAAAGTCACACCGGGGTAAATCAGCATAGTTTTGTCACTGATTTCGCCCTGATCGAAGTCATCAATCGACCAACGCAAATGCACATCCCGCTGCCATCCCTCATAGGGCGCCCAATGACGGGAAATCATGGCTGAAGCTGAATCGGATTTCGTGTCGTTTAAGTCTTCTTTTTTGATACCGCCCTGTATCACCCAATAGTGCTCAAGCGCACTTTTTTCAAGCGGAATCTTGTAACTCACATCGGCCAACTGCTCTTTAGAAGAAAGCTCAGTTGACGCTTCAAGACTGTGCCCAGAATCATTTAACCAGGGCTTTCGCCAAGTTACCGATCCTCTGGGCCCCACATCCGTTGAAAAGCCCAAACCAGTTTCAACGGCGTTTTCTTTTTTCGGTGTCACGTTGGCATAAACAGGTAAAGACTTGTCGGGGCTGCCGCGTCCCGAAAAAATATCGGGGGAAACAACGACGGAATTAAACCATCCTGTTGCCGATAAGCGTCTGTTTAACTCTGAAATATCGTCTGAAGTGTATGGATCACCTTTTTTAAAAGGCAATAAGTTGACCATTATAGGTTCTCTGATTTGGCTACCGATAAAGCGAATATCACCAAAACGGTAACGAGTCTTTGCATCGTAATCAAACGTCCAGTACGCTTTATTCTCAACAGCATCCACACCCAGTTCGCTTTTCACAAACTCCCCATCAAAGTAGCCGTGCCGAATCGCCGCGCGCTCAATTGACGATTTAAAACTTTCATACTCTCCATGATTCAGTTGCCGGTCTTTTTTAGGAAGATTTTCTTTTAAAGCTTCGAAAACTTCGTCATGTTTGGCTTCACCCCTGATGGTCAAGGATGTCGCAGCAACACGCGCGGGTTTTCCTAAATGTATTTTTGCAACCAATATGGCCGGCTTCTTCCCTTTTGACTCTTGCCAAGAGTAGTGAATAACGCTTTGATAAAACCCGAGCGCCTGCAATGCTCTCTTTATCGCTCGATCAACCTGCGCGCGGTAAGTTTGTCTGACTTCCGTAAAGCTGTTTTCTTTAACCGGCTGCAGTAATGCGTCAACATTTGAGCGCACCTCCCCCGAGATCCCCTCAACCTTCACATCAAAAGCTTGGGCACTTTGTGACAAAGCGCCTAAAAGGGCCGCTACTGTCGCCAATCGTCGAAAATTCATTACAAAAAACGCTTTTAAAACAATAGGTTTGATTTTAATTGATCTTATCTTTCTTTGATACTTTCTGAACAAGCCGCTGACATCAATTTTGGCGCGAATGGTTTTAACAGGCATACAATGAACTAATCTTTTGTTGAGCTTATTTTATGGAAATCAAAACTCTCAAAGGCATTACCCTTGCTTCCACAGCCGGTATTTGTTGGGGGTCCATGGGAGTGGCAGCCCAGTATTTAATGGCTGAATGCCGTTTTACCGTGTTAGATCTGACTTCCATTCGCTTGTTGGGTGCCGGCATTCTTTTGGTGCTGCTTGATATCTTTTGGAATCGAACCAAGCATATCAAAGCTGTCTTTGAGAAGGAAAATCTCAAAGACATTGTTATCTATGGTTTTGCGCTTCTTTGCTCACAATCGACTTTTTTCTTATCCATTTTCAGCTCCAATGCGGCAACAGCCACCATTATGGTGCTCACCTCTCCTCTATTTATCATCGCTTATTTGGCCATTGTTCATCACAGACGAATTAAGGTGTTGGAAATGGTTAGCCTGCTGTTAGCGCTGATTGGTGTGCTTCTTATCATCACTAAAGGCAACTGGGACACAATGGACTTTTCCATTGCCGGCGTCGGCTGGGGCTTAGCCTCGGCCATGCTGGGAGCAGTGGGAACTATTCAACCGGGACGCGTGGTCAGAAAACTCACCGTTTTCCCCGTTATCGGCTGGGCCATGACTTTTAGTGGCGCGGCGGCTTGTTTGTACAACAATCCTCTTGAAACCAATGTACTGTGGAACACCATGGGCATTATTTGTTACCTGCACATAGTGCTGTGCGGAACCATTGTTTCCTTTTGTTGTTTTCTCAAAAGCATGGAATTCATCGCTCCGCCCATTGCTTCGATGCTGACCTGCTTTGAACCGCTTTCCGCGGTCATTCTCTCTGTGTTGCTCTTAGGAGCAACCTTCGGTCCTATCGAAGCAATAGGCGCTGGCTGTATTTTGATGACCGTCTTTTTGCTTGCACGGTCAAAGTCCAATTAGGACTTTAAACAGATCTCCTTGAGAATATTCGTATACATTTCAAATCCGACATCCAACGCTTCTTCGTTCACGTCAAACTCCGGCTGGTGATGCCCGGCCAGGTGGTTGGCCCCCACCACAAAAAACGCTGACTTCCCGCCTTTAGACTGAACGTGTCTGGCTAAAATCGCCGCGTCTTCCGAACCTCCAAAGTCTGACCTTGTACGGATCGTTTTAATCGCTCGCACGTTTTGAGCACAACGCTTCAACAGCTCAACCAATTCATGATCATTTTGCAGATCACAAACTGTTCCCTGATCCACCACTTTCAAGCCAACAGAATAGCTTTTCGCGCACCCTTCAAAAATATTTCTAGCCTGCTCACACATGTAATTGTTAATTGCCATGGTTTCGCCACGCACATCAACCTCTATACTTGCGCAGTCCGGAATTGCATTACGTGCCCGACCAGCATGCATCGTTCCCACATTTACGCGACTCATTCCTTCTCCGTGGCGAGCTATACCTAAAAGCTGAAGCGTAGCCGAACAGGCTGCGGCTAACGCATTGCGTCCTTTATGCGGATCGGCTCCCAAATGGGCCGATCGACCTATGAATGTCACATCAAACTTAGACCCACAAAGAAAGCCGTAAGGATCCAAGATTACTTCTCCATATTTGGCCTGCATGCCAATATGACTGGCAAAAAAATAATCCGCATCATCAACCAAACCCGAAGCGGCAATGGTTCTCGCTCCACGAGAACCTTCCTCTGCAGGTTGGAAAACAATCTTAATTTTGCCCCGCAATTGATCTTGATGATCCGCCACCCAACGGGCAACAGTCAATCCAATTGAAGTGTGGCAGTCATGGCCACACGCATGCATAAAACCGTCTCGCTTTGATCTAAAACCCATCTGATTGGGAAAGTGTTCGGGGGCGTTCGTTTCCTGTACAGGCAGAGCGTCAATATCAAATCTCAGGGCAACAACCGGACCTTCACGCCCCGTATCCAATACACCGACACAACCGGTCAGTTCATCGGTTTTCAATAAAAAATCTTCAGGCACCTGATGGGCTTTCGCACGGTCTATAGCTTCCTTTACCCAATTTTCATTTCGACCTCGAATAGAGTCTTTGTCGATAACTTGATGTCCCAAATAAACCTTATATCCCCACTTTTGGAGTCGCTGAGTGATAAACCAAGTCGTCTCAAACTCCGTCCATCCTACTTCCGGATACTGATGCAAATGTCGTCTTTGCTCAATGAGTTGTTCATGATAAGACTGTTCCATAGAGCCTCCATTTTCGTACTTGAAAAAAACGGGCAAACTTGTTGCCCGCTCTGCCCTGTTATTTATTGATGTTCCTTAATGACTTGCGCTATTCTTTCCAACGCTGTCTTAATCGTCTGACGATTAGGACCGTAGGAGAAGCGAACCCAATGACGATAGGGTTCATTGGTCGGACGTACACGGAAGGGTCTTACATCAAAGAAGTGACCCGGAACTGTGATGACTTTCTTTTGCAAACAAGCATGGAAGAAGTAATCCGCGTCAGATAATTTCCCCGGCAGATTTTCAATACTTGCCCACAGATAGAAAGTGCCTAATGGCTGATTGGCAGGCGTATGAATACCCAACTCCGCCAAGCCTTCCATCATCATCTTGCGTTTAACCGCGAATTCCTTACGCGTGGCTAATAGTTCTGCCTCAGCGTGACCCTCAGCCAACTCTTCAATGACCCCGCGTTGAACCATCGTGGACGGCCCGCCGTCAACAGCGCTAGCGGCGCGATTAATCATTTCGATCAAGTACTTCGGACCGATTGCCCAGCCTGCGCGCCAACCCGGATAACGGAATCCTTTTGTTAAACCGTCAAAAACAATAACCGGGTCACGATTAATGTCCTTCACATAGGGTAACGCAGAAACAGCTTTTTCAGCGGGAGACCCATCTTCGTTATAAGAGAAGGTCGCGTAGAATTCGTCTGCGCCCAACAAACAATTTTCTTTTCTGGCTGCGTTGATATAGCGATCCATCGCTTCATCTTTAATCACCTGACCGGTCGGGTTGCAGGGATTGGAGAAAACAAAAGCGTTGGGACGCACGTCATGCATAAAGTTTTCAAAACGCTCCACCGGCACGGTAAAACCATCTTTTTCTTCTGCACGCAACTCAATCAGTTCACAGTTGTGGCGAAGAGGATAGAGATAATCCTCATAAGCGGTATAGTCCGGATTTTTATAGGCAATTCGGGCGCCGTCTTTGAATATACTGTAAAGACGCGTTAAAGCCAGACGACCACCGCAGGCAAAACTCACGTTTTCAGCCGTGTATTGACTCATGCCTTTACGATAGGTGCGGTTAACCCAATCGGCAATGGCTTCCCTGACCTCCGGCGTTCCACCAACAGGACCGTAGGCCGCATCACTCGGTTGGAGTTTTAAGCTTTCGATACGATCAGGAGCGCCGTCAATGGTGCCTACTTCCGGCTGACCTTGACCTACGTTGCACCAATCCGGATGGCCGTTATAAAAGCCCAATTTAGAGGCTTCGTTGACTGTCCAAATCACCCCCATATACGGTACGTATCGCACCATCGGAAAATCTGCGCTGCCGTATTCTTCCATCTCATTTCTCCTAGTGAATTTCGTTTTGATTATTGTAGGTAGAAGAAAACAAAAAGAGAATGACAGATCTTTAAACTATAATTGTCAAAAAGACAATTAATGTAAAAATTATGAAGAAAGTTGACAACCTTTTGGTCTGGAAAGTTTTGCTCACCATTGCTGATTTAGGCTCACTTAAACTTGCGGCGGAAAGGCTTTGGATTGATCCGCCTCTGGCTTCCCGAATGTTGGCAAATCTCGAAGACGAACTCGGCATTTTTCTTCTTGACCGTCGCTCACGCCCTGCTGTTTTAACAAAAGAAGCCAAAGAAATTCTGCCGTCTGTCAGTCAATTAATACAAAGCCATGAAGCGCTTCTTTCTTTAACTCAAAACCTACGAAAAGATCACGATCCCAAGGCTCGTCGGACGCTACGTATATCACTGCCCGTCAATATGGACCGAACGCCTATTCTTTCTGCCTTACTTGACTATGAATCGTTGCATCCCGGTGTTCATTTCGAAATTTTGGCTGACCGCGGACTAAAGGCTCTTTTAAACCGACAAACCGATTTGTCCTTTTGCTTTTACTCTTCCGATCAACCGGAATTGCACGGGACATTCGTGGATGATTTTTACACCTTCTTATTGGCCAGTCGCTCTTTTTTGAAAAAACATCGCTCTCCCGAGACGCCTGAGGATTTAATTCATTGCCCTATTCTGCTGCGCTACCCTTACAGCCCCTACTACGCTGACTTTATTGAAAACGGGGAAACACAATTCAAATTGCGCCATTGTCAGAAGATTAATTACGGCGATGCAACAGCCTGTAAAGAAATGCTACTTGCGGGAGCAGGCATTGCCATTGATCTCAACCTCGGCATGGTGCGATCTCAACTACAAGATCAATCCGTTGTTGTCGTCATGCCAAAGTGGCATCGTCCCGTGGCCCGAGCCCATGTGTACTGCCGCTCTGAAAACAAAAACAGCCCTCTGTACCAAGAGGTATTGAAATTAATCGTTGAAAACGGTAACTCGGACCTCACCAGCCCGTGGCGACAGTTCGGGAAACAATTTTAGGCAACAAAAAAGCAACCCTGAAGGTTGCTCATTGGAAAAGTGGCGTCCCCACGGGGATTCGAACCCCGGTACCGACCGTGAAAGGGTCGTGTCCTAGGCCTCTAGACGATGGAGACGCTATCTAACTGTGGTGGAGGTAAGCGGATTCGAACCGCTGACCCCTTGCATGCCATGCAAGTGCTCTACCAACTGAGCTATACCCCCGAAGAGAAAACGCATTGTATAGAGCACTTCTTAAAAAATCAAGACCCTTACGATTTTTTTTTAGAGTGTCCCCATGTAAGTAATAATGACCGCATTAATCAAGTCAATCAAGAAGGCACCGACTAAACTGACTATGAGCCAAGCCCGGGCGTTGGAACCATATTTTTCAGACAAAGCCTGCATAACCGCCAAACCGTTTGCGGTCGAACCCATCGAAAAACCGACACCGCCGACACTTAACATCACCGTGTCATAGTTCTTGCCGAAAAGTAAGAAGATGAAAAACCATGAGAAAACCAACACCAAGACCGCTTGAGCCAGCAAAATCACCAACATTGGAATAGCCAAATTAACCAATTCAGCTAATTTCAAGCTATTCACGGCCATGGTCACAAAAAGCACCAGACTGATGTCGGCGACAGCATTAAGGCCTACGCCATCAATTCGCACCGTCTTTGTGCAATCGATCACATTACGAACAACCGCTGCCACAATCATGGAACCGATATAGGCGGGAAGCGTAATAATCTGTCCTAAAAAGTCTGAAACGATTCCACCCAGAGCCATGCAAATGGCCACAATACCGCCGGCTTTCATCAGTTCATCGGTAAAGGACGGTTTTTGTCCGGCTTCTTTAGCCACAATATCGGCCTGCAGATCACCGGGCATCCGCAGAGGCGGCTCCGGTGTCGGCACGGATTGCGGAGTGACAATCTTGTATTTGCGAATCAACCATTCGCCAAAGGGGCCGCCCAAAATCAACGCGGCCGCCATACCAAATGTTGCCGATGTGATCGCCACGGCCGTTCCGCCGGTGATGCCGTACGTTTCTTCAAAATAAGGACCAAAAGCAGCCGACGTTCCCAAGCCACCCATCATGGAAACCGCACCGGTCAAGATCCCATAGTGTTTATCAAGCCCCATGAAGCTGGCTAGTGACATACCCAGCACGTTTTGTAAAACCGCCAAAACAGACACGGCGATTAAGAAACCCACCAAAAGCTTCCCGCCTTGTTTAACCACTTTGACGCTGGCCATCATCCCGATCGTTGTGAAAAAAGCGAGCATCAATAGGGTTTGCAATGTGGAATCAAAATGAACAAGAAGAATGCCGCAGCCTTGTAAAACGGAAAGAATAACAGCCAAAATCATGCCGCCCACAACCGGACTGGGCATAGACAAACGCTCAAGAATCGCTACCTTGGCTTTAACCCAAACACCTAAGTAATAGGTCACAACTGCTAAAGCCAAACTCTGAATCATGTTGATGTTTAGCACCCATATACCATTTTCAAACGCAATGTCCATCTTGACCTCCCAAATGTAAATGCGGAAGTTGATTTTTGATCTTAAACAATAGCCCTGAACAGATAAACTGAAAAGTGCATATGTGCGACAAAGTACTTAGATTCGGGGAATTTAAAAAATTTGTTTTCTAACAGTATGAGCCCATTGACCTAAGAACTTATACCAAGAAAAAAATAGGGAGTGTTGAAACTCCCCAAAATGTAACATGGTCGGATTACTTGTTATTTAGCCATATTAGTATTCGTTAAAAATCCTTTGAATTTCGTTCGGATCTGTGGTTTTTGTTAATGCGAGCATTAACAGTATTCGAGCTTTTTGCGGATTGTGCATCATTGCACTGACAAAACCTTCTTTCGAGAATTTACCTACTGGAGTCACCATACCAGTGCCTACACGAGAATCCACAACAACGGCAACACCAGCCTTTTTAGCTTTAACCAAACTATCCATAACGGCGTTTGGTACATTAGCATGTCCCAAGCCGGCATTAACGATTCCCTTAACTCCGATCTTAACCATTGAATCAATTAACTGACCATCTTGTCCCAATGTCGTGTAATTGACTTCAACCCGTGGCAGTGCCTTTAGTCCTTTAATATCGAACTCACTCTTCACTGTGTGGCGTTTGATAGGTTGATTCACAAAATAAGGTACATTATTTTGCATGTAACCCATGTATCCAGTATCTGGGCACTTAAAAGTTGCCACATTGGTTGTATTTGTTTTCGTTACACCAAACGCCGGAGAAATTTGGTCGTTCATCACAACCATCACTCCCTTGCCTTTTGCGTCTTTATTTGCTGCCAAAGCTACTGCATTAACTAAGTTCAGCGGACCATCTGCACTCATAGCAGTTGCAGGTCTCATAGAGCCAACCAATACCACCGGTTTATCGCTTTTTACAACCAAATTAAGAAAATAGGCTGTTTCTTCCAAGGTATCAGTACCGTGGGTAACTACAATACCATCTACATTTTTGGTGGCTAATAGCTCATTAATGCGATTTGCCAGAGTGAGCCAATTTTCAATACTAAGTTTTGAACTACCGACATTAAAAACTTGTTCACCACTGATCTGCGCAAAATTTTTAATTTCAGGTACAGCATCAACCAATACTTCAATACCAACCGGCTTGTGTCCAGAACCAACACCATAGTCTGTCAATGACAAAGCACCTGATCCACGACTAGCAATCGTTCCACCAGTAGCAAGAATGGCCACTTTAGGTAACTGAACTTGTTGGGCTTGAGAGGCTTTTGACTGCTCCGCGGCAAAGCAAGCAGGAGACAATGTAAAGGCAGCCATAACTGATAAGAACGTCAGTGTTAAAAACGACTTTTTCATGGTGTTCTCCTTTTAGAACTGAACGTCTTTAGTTTCTCTCCATTGGAACACACGATCAATAAACATCTATTTGTAATCACGAGCATTTAAGTAATAAAAAGTCCCTTGGGACATAAACAACCAAGGGACTTTATTGTTAATTATGTTGTTAGATTAAATCTTTGCGACTTCCTGCACAATCCTTTGTACAAGTTTCCCGCAAGCAAACATATCTTCGTAATAAATTTGCTCAGCGTTAGTATGGTTCTTGGAGTATCCAAGACCTAACACAACCGTGGGAATACCCTTCCAATTTAAGTGATTGGCATCACTACCGCCTCCACCTTTTTGACAAATACCTTCAATTCCTTCAGCCTTCATGGCTTGTAGTGCAACCTGAATAACTGGTGCATCCAACGGCACATTAAAGGTGTGATAGAGCAGATCAATCTTGACGTCAATCGTGGTATTAAAACGCTCTGCTGTTTTAGCAAACGTACTCTTAACCACTTCCAGATAGTCGTTAAGTTGTGCATCGTCTGTTCCGCGAGCTTCTCCAGTGATCACACATTGATCACAAACCACATTAGTACCAGTGCCACCCTGAATTTGGCCGAAGTTTGATGTCACTTCTGGACTGATTCGCCCCTCAGGCATCTCACTTAAAGCACAAGCGGCTACCTTAATAGCATTCAAACCCTTTTCTGGTTCGTTACCCGCATGAGCCTTAATGCCTTTGACCGTTGCTACAATCTTGCACTTGGTTGGAGCTTGTTTAACAATACGACCAATACGCCCAGGGCAATCCAGTACGTATGCCAGTTTGGATTTCAAACCTGAACAATCCAAGTATCGTCCTCCACGAACACCGATTTCCTCACAAACGGAAATGACAACTTCTATATCCCCATGTGGAGTATTGTCTGTTTGAATTCGACGAATGCCGTCCAATATTGAACAGACCCCTGCGATATCATCGGCAGCTAAAATTGTCGTTCCGTCACTAGTAATCAGTCCTGTATCTTCATGGACAATCGGAGTGATATTCCCTGGATTACCCACTCGGTCCATGTGAGCTGAAAAGAGAACAGCAGGTAAATTAGGATCTCCCTTTAAAACGGCAATTAAATTACCGGACGTCCCTCCGACTTTCCCTGCTGTTCCATCCTCAGTTACAGAGAAACCGAGATCTGAGAATTTTTTCTTTAGAACATCACAAATTTGGCGTTCCTGTTTGGAGTTCACTGGAATCTGAACCAATTCCATGAATTCCTGAAGCATTTGAGTGTTTTGCATAGCTTGATCCCTACTATTAGAAGACATAAAGCATGAGCGTTACACAGGCCAAAGCACAAAGCATTGGCAATACAATCCAACGGGTGACCGTCATCGGAGAAACTTTAGCCAATCCCGCGCAAATGATCATGGCACCAGCCACAGGCGAAATTGAGCGACCAATGCCACCAGACAACACGGTCATACAACCCATATTCATAATGTCAAGCCCAAAGGATTCTGCATGAGCTGTCACCGCGTTATTAAAGGCAATCGAGGCTGCCTCACCAGAACCACTAAGAATGGCTACGAAGAACGGACCAACAATGGAAGCAATCTTGGCGATCCCAGGAGCACCAGTCATGTAGTCAATCAATTCAGCAATGATTCCACAAGACTTTAGACCAGCCACAAAGATGTTAGCCGCAACGATGATGCCGAAGATATTGCCAAACGAGCTACCCATTCCCTTGAAGAACTCTTTGGTGATGGCAGCCGGGTTGGTACGCGTAGCGATCATTGCTACAACGGCGCCAATAATCATGGCGTGAGAGACGGGCATCTTAAGAGCCTTTACGACGCCCATATTACCTAAGAGCAACATAATCAACGGCAAAAGCGGAATGATGGCTAATATGACATTGGGACGGAAGTCTGAGGGTAAACCACCTTCTCCCTCTTCAACGTTTATATCAGCATAAAGACCCTTTCTGCGCATGTAATAAGACAAGCCAATCAAAACGATTGACGAGCAAACTACGGAAGAAACAATCGGGGCCGCTGAAATAGCGACAAAATCAAACCCCGTCTTACCGGCCAATTCTGCAACGATTGTCGGGTGAACATGACCTGGATTTAAATTACCGCCATAAAGACCAGCCATGATCGTTGCTGCAGCAATAGGAGCAGGAACTTTGGCAGCAATCAAGAGCGGAATCAAAATTGTGCCGACAGCGGCAGAAGTACCCGCAGCGGACGGAATAGCACTATTGACCACCATTGTTGCCAATGCAGCCCCCATAATGGTAAACGGTCCACATTTACGCAAAACTTTTACAAAGAGGCCAATTAAGTGGTTATGGCACCCTGTAAGCTTAACGACAGCTGCGAAACCCATACAGGCCACGATGACTTCAAATACGTTGGCCTGTTTCATTGAAGCCGAAAAGGACTTCAACGTGGCCATTGGATCACCGGCAACACAGGCTAATACCAAGCCACCTGCAATTAAAACCATTCGGGTCTCATATTTTTTAATAAGAGCCCAAACCATCACACATACTGTGATTAATGCGACTAATGAGACCATATTTATCTCCCTATAAAAGCCATTACCAAATTGCTCTCATTTTTTCTCTTACCGTCAACGATGCCTGACGATTTTTAGAACCCAGCCGATTTCTCAGCGTTCTATCAGAGTGTTTTGCTCTTTCAATTGCTTCACCTACCGTTTGACGAACAAGGGCGACGTCCGATTCCGTAGGTGCATCAGCAGACGAAACTTCCAACAACCGATAAAGCAGTCCTAATTGCGAGTAGTGTTTAATGTCATAAGCCATCGGAGGTATCTTGGATGCATAGCGATCCAATTCCTCAACAGTCCGCAACGTAATACGAGCTGCCGATTGTTTTCCCATGGCATGAATCAAAACCTTCGGATCATCCAACGCAATCAATTCATTGGCCTGGTAACCGTGTGCCAAAAAAGCTCCAGACATGGCCTTACCGACAATCAGAGCAATCACTGGATGTCCCGCCATGCGTGCTGAGGCATAGGCTGCTGCTGAACCAGCTAGAGCCTGATGGATTCCAAAAGCCTCCTCACGACGTCCATAGGCTTGGCTTGTAACGTCAACAACGGCAACGATTGGACGAGGGGTTCCTTGTTTTTCGTCTGCTTTCACCGTTTCGTTGATAACCTTGGCTAAAGTCCAGCCTTCAATAAGACCAACTTCGCCATTCCGAGCCCTCGGATAGTGGTTTTGAGGATCAGGAACCACCGCTACATAACGAATTCCCTCACTATCAGCTACCCTGACTGAGGGGGCGAGTCCTGGCATTAATGGGGCATGATTAGACAAAAGCTCAAGCCAAATCATTCCCCGACTTTTCTCTGTCATTTTCATGTCTCCTATTGTTTAAACAAAGATAAAATCACCCTTGTGTCTGCCTGTTTGCTTGTATCAAAGTTGCTAACGCGTTCGAGGTACTCTTCGTACCGATCTGTTCGGAACTCTTTTGGATTACCTTTATCGATAAAGTTGGACACAGCCTTCTTTATTTCTTCTGCATCGTCTTTGCTGAAATAATCAGCCAGCCCGATTCTGGAACGGATTTCGCCACCGGTCATCTGCCAAATAAAGGGCTTATTCTTTGAGTCATACTCTTGGACCCCTGCCTCTTGTTCAATCACTTGAGGTCCGTTGAGCCCTAAACGTGCCTCACGTGTTACGATGAGGTAGCTACACAAACCTGCGGCAATAGACATTCCACCAAAACAGCCAACAGTACCAGCCACAATTCCAATAACAGGCACATAACGCCTTACATCCATGATGGCTGCATGGATATCGGCAATTGCTGCTAACCCCAGATTAGCTTCCTGTAGCCGTACTCCTCCCGTTTCCAAACACAAAACTACCTGCACTGGTTTTCCAGCACGGCAGTCTTCAGCAGCCAATTCCAACGCTGCGGCCATTTTGGCTCCAGAAACTTCCCCCATACTTCCGCCTTGAAAGGCACCTTCAATAGCAATAACTACGGAATTTTTCCCGTTGATCGTTCCCCTGGCCACTACCATGCCGTCATCGGCTTGAGGCACTACATTTTGGTCCAACAACCAAGGCGACATTATTGAATCGAAAGGTCCTAGCAGTTCACGGTACGTTCCCTTGTCTAGTAGAAACTGCGCACGCTGGCGAGCCGACATTTCGATAAAACTTACCCGATCAATCATGACGAGCCTCCTCCAACGACTGCTCAATACGAAGACGGGCCACTCCGGGAGTTGCACCAAAATCATGGATCGTCATTTGAGCACCAAAAAAATCATCCTGGGCAACCAGTCGTTTAAACAATGCGTCCCAACGTGCTTTGCTGTTATCTGCTGATGAAATGACGGAAACCTTAAGTTCCTTACTTTCATCTGAAACAAGCAACACTTCCAAATCACCGGAGGCAACCACTCCGACCTGTACCTGCACTTTAGGTTTAACGGTCTGGTTTACCGAATAAGAAAATTGACAGATTTCCATCCTTAGTTCTCCGATTGTTCTTCATAAACTGTTGATAAGCGATCTACAAAAAGAGTCGCTGCTAAAAGATCTGCGGATCCTCCAGGAGAAATATTTTGACTTAGCATCTTTTTCTCCCAGCTATAAAAAATTGCTTCTCCCAGCTCTGTACCAAAACCTCCGGCTTGCAAAACAGCACTCGCTCCCTCACGGGTCACTTTTAAGCCTTCCCATCCTGCGCGATACAAAACACATGTATCCGACAGCGATGACATCAAAGTCAAAAGGACGTCCAACCGACAGTGCTCTTCGGACTTTCCCTTTTGTCTGGCTTGCCGAAGGGATGGCAAAGCAACATCCAAGACATGAGGGAAACCTTGCTGTGCTTCTTCTTTCGCACCAGGCACCTTATAAATTGCCTTAACTTTGCTTCCGTGAGAGGCAAAAGTCTTGGCAAAACGATCAGGTAAATTAGCCAGATGCGCAGATCTTTGAGCGAGTTCATTTTCAGAACACTTCCCTCCAATCGATGCAGAAGTACTAACCAAAAGGCCCATGGTCCAAATGGCTCCACGATGCGTGTTGACACCTCCAGTAGCTTTAAGCATCAAGGCTTCAGCTTCTCGTCCCGTCTTACCAATACTTTCACGCAGGTCAAGATCCAGAGGCTTACGCCAACTATCCAAAGCCATTTTTTCAAACATAGGTTTTAGAGTTTGAGCGGAGATTTTCATGAGAGGTAAGCTCAAATCCTTATGAGCGCCAGAACCCCTAAGGTCAACAAGACCCGGTTTGGGCGTTAGTACAGCCTCTTCAATCAAACAATCTGAAGCCAGCTGTGCCAACCGACTCGCATAAACTTGAGCTTCATCTCGCATCACCAGCTCCTGAATTTCACCGGTGGGTTGTACAAATTTCCCGACCATTCAACCAGTTCAGCAACACTTTTCGCCGCCAAAAGTGAACGAGTCGCTTGTGCACGATAAATCCCTAGATCTTCGGGATATACCACCTTGCCTTGCCGTCGGAGTCGTAAAACTTCCTTCGGGTCAGCTCGTAGTCCTATTTCAGTAACGCCGGCTACAGCAGAAATCATGGCCTTACGTTCCTCAAGGCTTTCTGCCATATACACATATGCAATACCCTCTTCCGTTAACACATGTGTAACATCATCGGCATAAATCATGACCGGAGCCAAAGGCATTCGTGCTTCCTTGGCCACATCAACAGCTTCAAGCTGATCGACAAATGTTGGTTTGCCCTTAGCTTGAAATGTCTCAACCATTTGGACAACCAACTTGTGTCCACGGGCAACAGGATCGGGCTCACGAATCATGTCTAACCAAGCTTTCGATGCATGGCGTCTTCCGTGAGGGTCATGACCCATATTCGGAGCTCCTCCAAAACCAGATAGACGGCCTCGAGTAACGGTAGAAGAATTGCCTACTGGATCAACTTGCAAAGTAGAGCCGATAAACATATCTGCTGCGTATTGACCTGCCAACTGACAAAAGGCACGATTTGAACGCATGGAGCCATCAGAACCCGTGAAAAAGACGTCTGGACGGGCAGCCATGTAATCTTCCATGCCGAGTTCACCGCCAAAACTATGAACGCTCTCGACCCAACCCGACTCAATGGCAGGAATCAAAGTAGGATGGGGGTTCAAACACCAGTGTTTGCAGATTTTTCCTTTTAAACCTAAAGATTCTCCGTATGTTGGAAGTAGAAGTTCGATAGCCGCCGTATTAAATCCGATACCATGGTTAAGGGTTTGCACCATGTGCTTGGCATAAATTCCCTTGATTGCCATCATGGCCATCAGAATGTGCTGAGGCTTAATTTGACGGGGGTCTCTTGTAAAAAGCGGTTCTATAAAAAACGGCTTGTCACTGACAACCACGACATCTACCCAAGAGCCTGGAATATCCACTCGTGGCAGATCGTCTTCATCGACAATTTCATTGACTTGCGCAATGACAATTCCATCATGGAAGGCGGCGGCTTCTACTAACGCAGGCGTATCTTCTGTGCTAGGACCTGTGTAAAGATTGCCTTTACGGTCTGCCTTATATCCGGCCACCATCACAACATTTGGAATCAAATCTACGTAAAGCCTAGAGTACAGTTCAACATAGGTATGAATTGCTCCAATTTCCAACACATCATCTTCAATCATTTGTGAAATACGGAGGCTTTGTGTTCCGGAATAGGAAAAATCTAGCTTGCGAGCAATTCCTTTTTCGAAAATATCCAAGTGCTCAGGAATACTGATACTTGGGATAATCATGTGAAGATCATGAATTTTTTCAGGATCCACTTTGGCAAGAGATCGAGCCAAGAAGTCTGCTTGTTTTTGATTGTTGCCTTCGACAACAACACGATCGCCCGACTTAATCAACGTCTCCAAAATTTCGCAAATGTTTTCCGTTTGAACGATTTTTCCATCACGTTTAATGGCTTGAAGACGCGAGACTTTTTCTCTTCGATGGCTATCCCAAATCTTGGTTGCATTTGTTTGAGACATGTCCTTCTCCATCAAAAATACTTTTGCTAACCTGAGTTCAGTATCTTCTTGAGTTGCGAGGCCATCAATTAACTTCACGACCGAATCATTACTATTAAACTAATAAATACTCTTAGGTAATTTCAGATATTTAACTTTCAACCATATGATTTACATACGATTTTTTCAAAACAAGGTTAACAGTAAGCTTATATTGGGTATTACCCTAAGGAGAAAATATGTTGTATCGAAAAAACTAGTGTTCTGATAATCTAGAGAGGAATTTAAAAGACGTATTAAATGTAATGACTATTTGTCTACCCCATGACTTAATTTGGATAAAACCCAAGGAAGATTTTTTCTTGAATTTTCCTGAGTGGGCAAAAGTTGAATGGAATCCAACTCTTCCACTTATCGTGAGAAGAGATTATGACAAACAAGGACTGATTCCCGCTGGAATCCGCGGTCATCAACGAGGCCATCGTCATCCTGTCTTTATTGACAGGGATTGTATTACTAAAATCCTAACGCCCGAAGCAGTATTGAGCTACTTAGATACCGTCAGTTTTCAGGAACACCCGACAGTCAGAGCATTAAAAAAATTACGGTCTTTTTTTTGGCCATTTCAATGGGGGGTCGGTGGAAGTTGTGGCTATTCATTAGCAACCGGTCAAATGTGGATGAGACCAAATAGTGACTTAGATCTGATTGTGAGAGCTCCTAAGCGGTTAGAGCGTTCTGAATTTGATCAGTGGACCAAAGCTTGCCAAGAACTTGGATGTAGAGCAGACACTCAAGTGCAAACACCTACTGGAGGTTTTGCATTGAATGAATGGCTTGAGCATGAACGTGTTCTTGTAAAGACAAATCATTGTCCTATTTTGTTAAACGACCCTTGGTCGACGGTTTGATAACTATGGATACAAAAATAGTATTTTTATTTCCAGGACAAGGTGTTCAGTATCCAGGCATGTTAAGTGGTGATGGTGTGGCTGAACTCGTCAACGAGGCATCTGATATTTTGCACAAAAACGTTGCCTCATTTGATACTCAAGAAATTATTAAACACACTTGGGCTACTCAGGTGTGTCTTTTGATTTGTGCAACAGCCTGCGCACGAGCCCTAATAAAAAATGGCATATCCCCTGATATGGTCTGCGGATTGTCCATTGGAGCATACCCAGCTGCCGTTACAGCTGGTGTACTAGCTTTTGAAGACGCACTTAAACTCGTCTATCGCCGTGGTCAATTGATGGAAGAAGCTTATCCACAAGGTTATGGAATGACTGCAGTTATCGGTCTTGATTTGCATACTGTAACTAAACTCTGCAACACAAGAAGTGATGTTTATGTTGCCAACTACAATTCCGAAACTCAAATTGTCATAGCTGGAAAAGATGAGGCCATGAGTGAAATAAGCGAGTTATGTTTGAAGAGGGGTGCTAGTCGTTGCCACAGACTAAAAATAGCCGTACCTTCACACTGTCCATTACTCAACGATGCAGCTAAAAAACTGGCTGAATCTTTTGAAGGTGTTTTAATTAAACGACCTAAAATGGCCTATATGAGTGCTTCGTCTGCCCGGGTACTCTGGGATCCAGAAAAAATCAAGCATGATTTGATTACGAATATGGCTGTACAAACTAAATGGCATGAAGCAATGATTAGTGCCAACGAAAGAGGAATTGAATTAGCATTAGAAATGCCTCCTGGCTCAGTTTTATCTGGCTTAACAAAGTCTGCATTTTCAAAAGGTGAGGCTCTGTCCCTAGAACAAAACGGTCTAACAAAAACTATTGACTATGTTCACTTCAGGACTCAATCTTGATCAGGTGAAATCGTAGTCAACTTTCTTTCACGAGCGTAGCGACGTCCTTCGGCAACTAATACCCGAAGGTTATGCTCCATTTCGCGGCTCCGATTAAAAACGATTGCTATGGTTTGGTGCAATTGATATTTGGAATCCAATTTATAAAAACGCAATGCGTTACTGTAAGTCAGATAAATACGCCCTGGCAATATCGCATATCCAACTCCTGCCCCAACCAAATTAGCCAATGAAAAAATGTCTTGAACTTTAGTAACCGACTGAGGTAAAAAACCAGCTATCTCAAACGCTCGTTTAAAATCCGAATAGGTCGCAAATCCCTCTGTTAACGTTATAAAAGTTTCATCTTTAAAATCTTTTAAATCCACTTCATCGTGCAACACTTCTGATTGATTAGACGCCTGGGCTGCCAAATAAAGGTTGTCCACAAACAGTGGCAAAACTTCGAATGATTTCATATCGATGGTTGCGTTGCCTACGTCGATTAAAATAGCATCCAACTTATTTTGGCTTAAAAGATCAACCAAATAGGCGTTACTACCCATATGTAGGTCAAATTCAATCCCAGGGCAACGAAGCTTAACTCCAGTAATTAGTGAAGGAACTGTATTTGTTGTCAGAGAATACATCGTACCCAAACGAATACGATTAGCACCTATGCCACCAGCAATTTGAGTATCTTCTATTGCCCGCTCTATCTTGGCTAAAATCGAGTGGCAATTGCTAATCAACACTTTCGCTGTAGGTAATGATTCCAAATTACCCCCAACATGAACAAATAATGGAACTCGCATTCCTTCTTCTAGAGAATGCAAAGCCCGATGGACGCTCACTGTACTGATGCCCAATTTCTCCGCAGTTTTGTTAATGTTTTCTGTTTCCATAAAGGCAGAAAATATTTCCAATTTTTTTAGTGTTATACGGTCATCAATCATCAGACACTCTTAAAAAAATCATTTATTTTCACAGTTTTACACCCTAAACCTTTAGATGAAAAGGTCTTCTAAGGGAAATTTCTGAATTATTAATTTAAAGCTAACGATTTTGATTTTTCTGTCATTGAATAAGAATTAGAAAAAGAAGACACTAATAATGATTAACAAGCTGAGAAATTGATAATTTCTACAGCGTCCTAAAGCTTGCTACCAAAGGAGCGTGCTATGAAAACTACTTTTATCGCATCTGGCGACAGCTTCATTACTCGCCATATAGCTGAAGAAGGCTATGAAGGATTTGATGAAATTGTCGAATTAATTTCTAAACACGACGTCAGTTTTGCCAATCTCGAGATGACATTTCATCGTCAAGAAGGCTACCCTGCCGCGACAAGTGGCGGTACTTGGGCTATGACGGACCCGACAATGCTCGATGACATGCTCCGCTATGGATTTAACATTTTCAATACTGCCAACAACCACTCTGGCGACTTTGGTCAGGGAGGTGTCAGTGCTACGATCCGCCACCTACAAGAACGAGAAATGTGTTTTGCAGGTACCGGTAATACTCTTCAAGAAGCGTCTCGCGCATGTTATTTAGAAACTAAGGAAGCTCGCGTGGCCTTGATCGGTGTAACAGCAACTCTTGATCCTGCTGCTATTGCTGGCGGTCAAAGCGGTGACATGATCGGTCGACCTGGTTTAAATCCTCTGCGATTCAAAACGGTTCACCATGTTAATGCAGAACACTTCGCTATGGCGAAGACATTGTCCGATATTTCACAAATCAATGCCCGAACAGAACAAAAGATCCGCAACGGTTATCTTCCTCCCTTCCCAGAAGGAACTTTGCCTCTTGGTAACATGAATTTTGTTCAAACTGATGGTGAAGAATTTAACGAAACCATCCCCAATGCTTTCGATATGGAAAGAACATTGGCTGAAATTGATGAAGCCCGTCGTCAGGCTGATATTGTCATCGTAAGTGTGCACGCCCATGAAATGAAAGGGGCTGATTCCACACGCGCAGCTCAATTCGTAGAAACTTTCGCTAGAAAATGTATTGACGCGGGTGCAAGTGCCATCATCGGTCACGGCCCACATGAATTACGCGGTATTGAAGTCTACAACGGTGGGCTTATTTTCTATAGTCTCGGTAACTTTATTTTCCAAACAGAGACAGTAGCTCTGCAACCTCATGATGCCTTCTATTACAAACGAATGCCGTTGGACACCAAGATTGGGGTTTACATGGATCACCGTAGTAAGAATGGCACCAAGGGCTATATTGTCCAAGAAAATATTTGGCGCGCTATCTTGCCAAGCTGGACGGTTGAAAACGGGAAAATTAAAGATGTGGTTCTTTACCCGATTGACCTAGCCCAAAAAGGGACTCGTTCACAACGTGGTATCCCTAAACTTTCTGGCTCTGAAGCTACGTTGGAACATTTACAAAAAATTTCTGAACCCTACGGTACCAAGATTGAAATTCGAGATGGCAAGGGATACATCTCCATGCCTTAGTTTGTAAATATTTCAAATTTAATGAGGGCACCCTGAAGAGGTGCCCTTATCGTTATAACTACCAGTAATCAGTCGTTATTTACTCGCTAGAGCTAGACCACAAAGCGATCAGCAACCGGTTTACCGGGATCGACCACCAACGTATCGATACCCAAATCCTTCACGTACTTTTCGCCATACTGCGTGCAAATCACGGTACCGTTTGAGCCATAGACATGGCCGTTCTTAAAGACCGTATTACCTTTAACAAAGGTCGCTACCGGTTTTTGTGTGGCGTAGTTGTAAATCGTGATATCGGCATCTGCGCCGACACTCAAATGGCCCTTATTGTCCAAACGCAACATGCGAGCGGGGTTCAAAGAGGTCTTGGCAGCAAATTCCGGCAAGGTCAGGATGCCCAATTTCACCAACGACAAACCTTGTTCCAAAATCACATTGCGCGGGATGCAGCCGCCGTCCGTAGAGATACCGTCAACGACAAAACTGCCGTCCGGACGCTTGGCTTCTGCAAGCCACACACGAGGCAGCGGCGGGTTCACATTAAATGAACCACCCACATCGGTGTTGTGTTCTTTCCAAAGCTTGAGACCTTCTTCGCCGGTTACCAAATCAGAGTAGCCGCCCGCATCGTAAACCGCCCAAACTTTATTGGCCTTAAAGGCAGCTTCAATCCCTTCACGGTCATCACTAAAGCCAAAGCGCTTCAGGCAGTTACCCGTCACCTTGGATTGCACCTTACCGTTTTCAAAACAAGTTAGGCGCGTACCGTTTCTGGGAGAAATGTAGCTTTCACAGTGAATGTGGTCATTGGCTAAGAGCAAATCAATGGCTTCTTTCGTTTCTTCCAATTCGGGGCGAATTGCGCCACGGCAGTAAGCATTGATGTGAGCCAAGTGCAAGAAGTTGCCCTGACTTAATTCAACCGCTTCACGCATACCTTCGATGTTGGAACCATGTTCACTGGTGCCGGCGTGCCAGGCGATGTAAGCACCATGCTCCAAGGCTGTCTTGATCAGCAAAGAAGACACAGCGGGCTTTAACGGATAGTGTCCGCCCAAAAGCTTCACCCCCAATGCCCCTTCCTTCATGGAAACATCAATCAACGCATCCATTTCAGCCTTACTGGGTTCATTGGTCTTGAAAGTAAAGGGAGGAGAGGCAAACTGCAAAATGGCGCAGTTAATACCAGCACCGTAGGTCGGAATGTTCTTTAAGACGTTATCCAAAGGACCTGCCATATCCAAGCAAGTGGTCACGCCAGCCATGGCGAGCATCTTGAAACCAAACGGAGAACCCCACATTTCGCCAAGGTGTACGTGGCTATCAACAATACCAGGCTGCAGCACCATACCCGTATAGTCTTCCACCACTCGGGCGCTGCCGCCAGGCAAATCGACACCGACTTCAGCAATCTGGCCGTTTTCAATGGCCACATCCCGCACACCCTCAATACGGTTGAGCGGATCAACGACCGTCGCGCCCTTTAGTAAAAGATCCCACATAAGCATTCTCCTTTCAAAATGGATTCTTCGGCAAACATTTGTCACGTTTCAGTAAGTTTATTCTTTTTCTGGACTTCTCTTTGTGGGCAAAATCAAGGGATGAGAAAAAATTGTCTTTTTATTGAGAAAAAATGTCTCTTTTTTCATTGCCATACTGTTTTTTTCAGGCATACTTTTCGCATTGATTACCAAACATCTTGCGCCACTTCAGAAACACGTATCGGTGTTGGCGATGCATCGGCTGAGTGACTTTATTTCAGCCGAATGGAGGTTTTGTTTTTTTGCTTTTTTTCTTTTTGGAGTTTTGTTATGAAGTCTGATATCGAAATCGCCCAAGAGGCGAAATTGATCCGTATTGACGAATTGGCGCACAGTGCCGGTTTAAGTGACGATGAGTTTGAACCCTATGGCCGTGACAAAGCCAAAGTGTCCTTTCATAAAGACCGCAAGCCTCACGGCAAATTAATTCTCGTGACCGCAACCTCCGGCATGCCTGCCGGCTCCGGCAAAACCACCACATCCATCGCCCTCACTCAAGGTCTCAAGCGCCTGGGCGAAAAAGCCGTGGTGGCCCTGCGTGAACCGTCCCTTGGACCTTGCTTTGGCATGAAGGGAGGCGCTGCAGGCGGCGGTTACTCTCAAGTGCTTCCGATGGAATCAATCAACCTGCACTTTACCGGTGACTTCCACGCGATCACGGCCGCCAACAACCTGCTTGCTGCCATGATTGACAACGCCCGCCATCAAGGTCAAGTCGATCTTAAGACCGTAATTTGGCGTCGCGTATTGGATGTCAATGACCGTATGCTGCGTAACATTGTCACTGGCTTAGGCGGTCCGGCTAACGGCATTCCGACCGAGACCGGTTTTGATATCACGGTTGCCAGTGAGTTGATGGCAGTGCTTTGTCTGGCCAACGATCTTGATGATCTGCGTGCCCGAATTGACCGTTTGGTTGTCGGTATTAAGCGCGACGGTTCGGCCTACACCTGCAAAGACTTGGGTGCAACCGGCGCTTTGATGGCTCTGCTTTTGGAAGCCATGAAGCCTAATCTCGTACAGACGCTTGAAGGCAATCTCGCCTTTGTTCACGGCGGCCCCTTTGCCAATATCGCCCATGGATGTAACTCTGTCGTAGCCACCAAGGCAGCGATGACGCTGGGCGACTGGGCTGTCACGGAAGCCGGTTTCGGCAGTGACTTGGGCGCTGAAAAATTCATGAACATCAAATGCCGCGCCGCCGGTCTCACGCCTTCGGCAATCGTGCTTGTCACTTCCACTAAAGCACTGAAGTGGCACGGAATGGTCCCGCTTCCCGAAATTGGCAAACCCAATGTTGAAGCCTTAAAGAAAGGCTTGTGCAATTTGGATGCCCACATCGACAATCTCAAACACTTCGGACCTGAAATTGTCGTCAGTCTCAATCACTTCGCAACGGATACGGATGAAGAAATTGAAGTCATTCGCGCCCGCTGCGCAGAAAAAGGCGTTCGTTTTGCTGTCTGCGATGGCTTCATCAAGGGCGGAGAAGGCGCTATTGAGTTGGCCAAAGCTGTCATGGATGCTGCAAACGGTGAAACCAAGCCCTTGCACTTTACGTACGAAGCCGATGATGACGTCGTCACAAAACTGCAAAAGCTTGCTGTTAATGTTTACGGAGCAAAAGATATCGAGTTGTCCGCTGCCGCCAAGAAAGATCTCAAGCAAATCCAGGAACTGGGCTTTGACCGCTTGCCGGTTTGCGTGGCCAAGACTCCCTATTCGCTGTCTCATGAACCGACTTGGCTGGGCGCTCCCAAGGGCTTTACTTTGCCGGTGCAACGCCTGATTTTAAATGCTGGCGCCGGCTTTGTCGTCGCTACAACGGGAGCCATCATGCGTATGCCCGGTTTGCCCAAGCAACCGGCTGCTTTGCATATTGACGTGGTTAACGGCAAGATCGTCGGCCTCTCTTAAGCCATTATTTCAATCCTTAATTTTCGCAAAGCGCCTTCGGGCGCTTTGCTTTTTGCTAGACTTTCAATCAACGATTTTTTTTGATTGAAAAATGCTCAAACCTTTAGCGTCCGCCACTCCAGCAGTAACGGGTGGTGCGCTGACTTATCCTTATCACTATTGTGCTCATCCTTTAGTCAAGGAAGCTGCCCGTGCCGTCCGTCAACACCTCGATGAGAGTGCCCACGGTCAGGCGGGCCGTCTTGTGGCAATTTTAGTCTGCCGTCTTCCTGATCAATCGTTGGGATTTTTAACCGCCTGTGATCAGTTTGATTGTGCAGATCCTTATTTCGAGAATACGTTCTGGCAGCAATTGCCGCCCGAGTCCATCAAACCGCTTAACACTGACCGCATTGACAAGGCTTTCGAAGAAAAAGTACGTGCGCAGGAAAAGTACATTTCCTTTAAAGAGGCTGCTCAAGCCCGTCGTGAACACCGTCAACAGCAACGAGCCAGCGGCGTCTTTAACCGCGAAGCGCTGATTGCGTCCAGTCAGTTTGATTCCGGTGAACTTGAGCGTTTAAAACTTAAATATATTTTGGCCTTGCAAGCTGAAGAAGCCGCACGGTCTGATTTCCAGCACCGCACTCATGTGGCGGTTGAAAATGAATGGAAACGTCGCTTAAGCAGCGTTCACGTACAAAATAAACTCGGGCATCAGACAACGCTTTTGGAACTTTTATCAACATACCTGAACCGTGAAGATCTGCTTCGAGCCATTTTGAGAACAGCTCTGCCGGCTCTTTTAAACGAAGCCTTCGCGCTCGGCGCAAGCCCCATTGCCATGGGACAATTCTGGTGGGGGCCGGTCGCCGCCTATGATGCTCGCGCTGAGGGTACCTTTTTTGCCTTTGCCAAAGAACGCCACGAAAAACTGCTCAATTTCTTCCTGCAAGAACTTCGCTTGGAAGAAAATACACTGGCTGTTGATCAGTTTAAAAATTGGACGCCGGACATTGTCTACGAAGACACTGACCTCGTAGCCTTTAATAAACCGTCCGGCATGCTTTCTGTCCCCGGCAAACTCCCCGTGACGGATTTGTATTCTATTGCTCTATCACGCTACCCCGATGCCACAGGTCCGATGCTTTTACACAGACTCGATATGTCCACCTCCGGCATCGTGGTTTTTGCCAAAAATAAGCAGACACACCAAGCGCTCCAAAACGCTTTTGCCAGAGGATCGGTGCGAAAGCGCTACATTGCCCTTTTGGAAAAAATGCCCCCAAACACAAGCGGAGAGATCAAACTGCCCTTGTGTCTCAATCCCTATGAGCGTCCTCGACAAATGGTTGAGCGCACCTACGGCAAACCCGCCCTAACGGTTTACAAAGTCTTAGGCCAAACGCCAAACGGAGCAGTTCGAGTGGCTTTCTACCCTCAAACCGGCCGCACTCATCAACTCAGACTGCATGCCGCGCACGCTGAAGGGCTCAATAGCCCCATCATCGGCGATGAGCTTTACGGACACCCGGCCGATAGGCTCTATCTGCACGCCGAGGCCATTCGTTTTATTCATCCGTCAACCGGTCAACTTTTAACGATTGAGGCGCCTTGCCCCTTCTAGGTTCATCATGTTTGAACTTTTTCTCTATCACCTTCAACTTTGCCTGCCCCTGTTTCTTCTGGTGATTTTGGGCTGGGGGCTCATCGTTGGAAAACTCTTTGATCAAAGCGTCACACGTGTGCTCTCGGGCTTTACGTTCCGTTTTTTAATGCCCGCCCTTTTATTTTCACTAATGAGCAAGCTCTCGGAGATGCCGCCTGTGGATTGGCGCGTTCTGATCGCTTTCTTTGGGTCCTGCGTCATTATTTATTGCTTGGGACGCACCGCTGGTCGCTTCTTCGGGTTAGACAACACCGGTAAAACCATTTTTGGTATGGCAGCGATCTTCGGCAACAACGTGCAATTGGGCGTGCCGATTCTCAAGGTCAGCCTTGGCGATGAAGCGATGCCGACCATCAGCTTACTCATTATTTTCAGTGTTCTTCTTTTATGGACCACCGCCATTGCCAGTGTTGAATTGGGGAAAGCCGAAGGAAAATTGGATTGGAAAAGAATCGGCCGTCCGATGCTGAAAGTATTTAAAAATCCTGTGGTATTAGCCATTATTGCGGGCAGTGCCTGGGGGTTGACGGGCTGGCAGTTGCCGGATTTTGTTGAACGTACCTTAGGGTATGTGTCATCTGCTACGACACCGATTGCCCTTATTGTCGTCGGCATGGGATTGGCTCAACACCGCTTTACATCCGCTCTGCCCCGTGGTTTGACCATCTCAACACTAAAAATCGTCATCCACCCCATCATCGTGTTTTGCCTAGCCAAATTAATCGGACTCGATGAGATTACAACCAACGCCTGTGTGTTGACGGCCTCCTTACCGGTTGCGATTAACGTCTACCTGATGGCAAGCGAATTCAGGAGTGAAGAGGGCTCTGCAAGCAACGCTATTTTTGTCTCCACGATGCTTTCGGCTCTCTTAATTCCGCTCACTCTTACGCTCTTAGGCGTGAGCCTTTAAAAGCAAAAACGGAGGACTTCAAAAATCTGAAGCCTCCGTTTTTAATCGGACTATTTAAATTAGACCATTTCGTGCGGATGCACCGGTCTGTCGGAAAATTGGATTTTGTAGAGGTTGGCGTACACGCCGTTTTTCTCAAGCAACTCCTTATGAGTGCCGATTTCCACAATCCGACCGTGCTTCATCACAACGATGCGATCAGCCCCCTCGATGGTGGAGAGGCGGTGAGCCACAACAAAGCTTGTACGTCCCACCATCAATTCATCAAGCGAAGCCTGAATGTATTTTTCGCTTTCGGTATCAAGCGCGCTCGTTGCTTCATCCAAAAGGAGAATCGGCGCGTTCTTTAAGAGCGCACGAGCGATGGAAATGCGTTGACGCTGACCGCCCGAGAGTTTTGCGCCGCCTTCACCCACTCGCGTATTGAAGCCTTCCGGCAGCGATTCAATAAAGGGCAAAAGATACGCCGCTTCGGCCGCTTTACGAATATCTTCGTCCGTCACCTTATCACGAACACCGTAGGCAATATTGGCCGCAATCGTATCGTCAAAAAGCACGACATCTTGGCTCACAAGCGATATTTGAGCGCGCAGGCTCTTAAGCGTTAAATCTTTTTGGCTGATACCGTCAAAGAGGATATCACCTGAGGTCATTGTCCAAAAACGCGGAATCAGGTTAATGAGCGTTGTTTTCCCCGAGCCGGAAGAACCGACCAAGGCAATCATTTCACCGGGCTTCACATCCAACGTAAAGTCTTCCACTGCCGGGGTGTTTGAGCCTTCGTACGTATGTGTAACGTGACGGAAACTGACCGCCCCAGATGCTCTTTCTATCGTGCGAGAACCTTTATCTTCTTCAGAGGGTTCATCGACCATCTTAAACACACTTTCAGCCGCCGCTGACATGCGCGCAACGGAACCATTAAGACTGGAGAGGTGACGGATAGCCGGCATCATCAAAAGCATGGCCGACAGGTACGTCGTGAATTCACCCATTGAGAGCTGACCGTTTTGGGCTTGCGTCAAAGCAAAAACCACCACCACCGACACACCGATCATGGTGACAAGCTGAGTAAGCGGCGTTCCCAAAGACTTCACCGCTTGCATACGAACAGCATAAGATCTCAAGCGTTCATTAATCGCGGCAAAACGCTTTTTCTCGTAAACGTAGCCATCGTAAATTTTGACAACGCGCTGACCTTCATAGGCTTCTTGAATGGCCACGCTCATCTCACCCAAGGTGTTTTGAGAACCAAGCGTCAAACGCTTTACCGTCTTACTCACCCACTTGAGTACTAATGCCAAAAGCGGCGCCACAACGAGCGTCACCACGGTCAAAAGCCAATTGTGGTAGATCAAAATACAGGCCAAAGAAATAATTTGAAGCGAGTCACGCACCAATGTCGTCAATATTTCAGCGGCCATCCCCAAAGCACTTGAAGCTTCATTAACGAACTTGGAGACGACTTTGCCGGACATGTAGTGTTGGTAGGTTTGAGAAGACCATTGAATAAGTCGGCCGAACATGAGGCGGCGAATTCTCACAAGAACCTGTTGGCTCACCCGCTGCAGCAGATAGTTAGATAAGAACTGCGTGCCGCCGTGCAAAATCGAAATACCGATCAACCCGACCGGCGTCCACCAAACAATGGAGGGGTTGTGTTCATAAAAACCTAAATCGGTTAACTTACCCAACAAAAGCGCGATCAAGGAGGAACTGGCCGCACCCAAAATCATGCAAACGACAGCTAAAGCGATTTCCTTTTTGTACGCAGGCAAGTAGCCCAAAAGGCGTCTGACGTACGGATCGTTGAAAATCGGCAATCGGTCAAGAATTTTTTTATTCATTGGCTTCAATCAAAAATATTTCGTCGTCATTTTAACGACTTGAGCGCTTAACCGCCCTATTCGTTTTGTTAACGTTTATGACACGCTTGGCATGACGCTTTTTGGACTCTGCCACTCCTTCATAGCCTTTGTCATAGACGTCTTTTTTAGCGGCAAACTTACGTCCCCCTTTATTGGCTCCGACACCGGCTTGGGCTTTTGAACGCGCACGAGTCTTACCAGCCCCATCCTTCGTGCTTCCCGGAACAACCCCCGCTCGGGTGCTGCCCGCTTTTAAGTCTTCAATCCAACCCTTGACCCATTCATCGCTCAAGCGCATCTTTGCTCCGCGCGGCAGATCCTTGGGCAGCAACACGGCACCGAAACGAACACGAATCAAACGCGAGACCGTCAATCCCACCGCATCAAAAATACGGCGCACTTCTCGGTTGCGTCCCTCTGCGAGTGTCACCCGATACCAATGATTGGAGGAAACGCCGCCGATGTCTTCGATACGTGAAAAAGACGCCGGACCATCGTCGAGCTTAATACCCTTCAAAAGCTTATCTTTGTTTTCTTCGCTCAATTCACCCTGTACACGCACCGCGTACTCGCGCTCAATTCGATAACGCGGGTGCATGAGCATATTGGCTAAGGCACCGCTCGTGGTAAACAGCAAAACCCCCTCGGTGTTAAAGTCAAGACGGCCGACCGCAATCCAACGTTCACCATTAAGTTTCGGTAAACGGTCAAAAACACTGGGTCTGCCTTGGGGGTCATCGGCTGAAACAATTTCTCCGGCTGGCTTATGGTAGAGCAACACTTTCGGCACATCGTTGACGACCGCCGCACGTTTGACCAAGCGGCCCCGCACCCGAATCATGTCATTGAGACGAACGCGGTCGCCCACCTTAGCCACATCACCGTTAACCGTCACCACACCGGTCGCAATAAGTGCTTCCATTTCGCGGCGCGAACCCAAACCGGCATCAGCCAATACTTTCTGAAGTTTTTCTCCGGTTGCATTCCCCTCTAGGGAGACTGTCGGCATAACCTTTTCCTCGGGCGCAACTTTTGGTGTTACGGCTCGCAGCCTTTTAGCCTGAGGCGCTCGAAAGGGCGTTCGTTTAGCCGGCGCTTTCTGAACCCCCCCTTTTTTATTCGGACTGATTTTTTTCTTCATCATCACTATCTCCAAAATCCAAAGGTTGGATCAGACTTTCTAATCTTGCGTGTTCATCATCAATGGCCTTTAGCTCCTGCCGATCACTTAACCGGGAAGCCGGCTGAGTCTGGGATTGCCCCTCAAACAATTCAAAGGCTTCAACCTGGGGTTCCTCATCGGGCCCGATACTGGGTAAATCCTGTAAAGAATTCAATCCCAAATCCACCAAAAATTGTCTTGTTGTCGCAAATAATTCCGGGTGACCGATTGTCTCCCGACGGCCGATGACTTCAATCCAATTGCGATCAAGTAAAGTTTTAATGGCATTAGGATTTACCGTCACACCGCGAATCTTTTCAATATCTCCGCGCGTTACGGGCTGACGATAAGCAATCACTGCCAATGTTTCCATCACAGTACGGCTGTATTTCGGCGCTTCTTCCGGATGGAGCTTACGCAGTATCTCGCGCATCGCCGAAACCGACTGGAATCGCCAAAGACCTTCGGCCACTTCGCGCAATTCAAGCGCCCGCCCCTGCCAGTCATCCTGAAGCTCGGCGAGCATCTGCAAGACCTGTGCCTTTGTAAGACGCTTATCCAAGCACTCCCTGAGCGTCGATACGGACAAAGGCACATCACTTGTTAAAAGCGCGCCTTCAAGAATCCATTTGGGATTTTCATTAAGCGTGCTCATCGGCTACATCTCCGTCCACATAAAACCACTGACCGTTTTCACGGACAAAACGGCTTTTTTCAATCTGCTGAAAGGCCCGACCATTAATCTTGCCGCGTGCGATAAAAGAAACCGTTGCGCTATCGCCTTCAGACTCATAAGAAACAATTTCCAAACCAAGCCACTTAATCGGTTCGCTTAAATCCAAAACACTCGGTCGTGTGCTTTCATGCCAAGTCCTTAGCAGATAAGCCGCGTCCTTTTTAACAAAAGCACTATAGCGGCTTTTCATCAGACTTAAGGCATCAGGGGCAGGTTCTTTTTCATGAAAACGCCCGCAACAGTCCTTGTAGTCAAGAAGACTACCGCAAGGACACAATGCGGGCGCTTTCTTTTTCTTCATGCCGAAAAATTATGATGCGTTTTGCTCACGCTCGGCGCGGGCGTGACGGCGACGATCAATTTCGGTCAAATAACGCTTTCTCAAACGAATCGTGTGCGGGGTGATTTCCACCAATTCATCATCGTTGATGAATTCAACCGCGCTTTCAAGCGTCAATTGCACAGGCGGCACGAGACGAATGGCTTCATCGGTACCCGAGGCACGGATGTTGGTGAGCTGCTTGCCGCGAATCGGATTCACAACGATATCGTTGTCGCGAGAGTGAATACCGATAATCATGCCTTCGTAGAGCTTATCGCCCGGTTTGACAAACATACGGCCGCGATCTTGCAGCTTCCAAAGAGCATAGGCAACAGCTTCACCGTCATCCTGGCTAATCAACACACCGTTGCGGCGTTCACCGACATCACCTTCTTTGATCGGACCGTAGTCATCAAAAACGTGACTCATAATGCCGGTACCGCGGCACATGGTCATAAATTCACTTTGGAAACCGATCAAACCGCGGGCCGGAATACGGTATTCCAAACGCACGCGGCCCTTGCCGTCAGGTTGCATATCCTGCAAATCGCCCTTGCGGCGGCCCAATTCTTCCATCACAGCGCCTTGGTGATCTTCTTCAACATCAACTGTGAGCACTTCATACGGTTCCATCTTTTGACCGTCGATTTCCTTGAGCAACACACGGGGACGCGAAACGGCCAATTCATAACCTTCGCGGCGCATATTTTCAATCAAAATCGTCAGGTGCAATTCACCACGACCGCAGACTTCAAAGACGGTTTCATCGTCAGTGAGTTTCATACGCATGGCCACGTTGGACTTCAGTTCACGTTCAAGACGTTCGCGAAGCTGACGGCTTGTCACGTACTTGCCTTCACGGCCGGCCAAGGGGCTCGTGTTGACTTGGAAATTCATGGAAAGGGTCGGTTCGTCCACTTTCAAAAGCGGCAGAGCTTCGGGTTGTTCCAAATCCGTAATGGTCGTACCGATAGACAATTCTTCAATGCCGTTTACGAGCACAATGTCGCCGGCTTCGGCGGAATCCACAAGCTTGCGATCCAAACCCTCAAACATGAGGATCTGATTGACTTTGACCTTCTTGGGCGTATCGTCCGGTCCGTTCATCACGCAGACGTCTTCGCCGGCGTGGATGCGGCCGCGGTGCACACGACCGATACCGATCTTGCCGACGTAGCTCGAGTAATCAAGCGAGCAAATCTGCAACTGAAGCGGGCCATCCGGGTCATCATCACGAACCGGCACCTTTTCAATAACAGTGTCAAAAATGGCGCGCATATTGCCCACTTTCTTGAGCTCTTCAATGTTGTCGCTATAACCGGCAACGCCTTCCAAGGCCGAGCAGTAAATCACGGGGAAGTCGAGCTGTTCTTCAGTGGCACCCAACTTATCAAATAAGTCAAACGTTTGGTTCAAAACCCAATCCGGACGGGCACCCGGACGGTCAATCTTATTGATCACAACAATGGGCTTTAATCCCAAAGCCAGAGCTTTGCGGGTCACAAAGCGCGTCTGCGGCATCGGGCCTTCCACGGCGTCGACCAAAAGCAATACACCATCGACCATGGACAACACGCGTTCGACTTCACCGCCGAAGTCGGCGTGCCCCGGGGTATCAATGATGTTGATGTGGGTGCCTTCGTATTCCACAGCGCAGTTTTTAGCCAAAATCGTAATACCGCGTTCACGTTCCAAATCACCACTGTCCATCACACGTTCTTGGACCTCTTGATTGGCACGGAAAGTGCCGGCAGCGCGCAAAAGCTTATCCACCAAGGTTGTCTTACCGTGGTCGACGTGCGCAATAATCGCGATATTGCGAATAGCACGAGTACTAGTCGTCATTTGTTGCCTCAATATCTTTCTTGTTGGCAATTAATCGTTCAGGTTCGAGCACACCGCGTTCGTTAACGCGGGCCGTTCCCACCATTTGTTCATCAGGTCCGTAGACCCTGACACGCGGGCAACTCGGTAAACCAAGAGCCAATCGCTGGCCATGGCAAAAGCGCACGCGGTCGTTTTCGCTTAAATGCACCGCAGGAAGCGTCTGCATTAACGCATCAAGCGGTTTTAAAGTTGCCAGACGCTCGTCAACCGACATCGTCTCAAGCGCCTGTAAGGTAACAGCGTCTTCAAGCGAAAGCGCTCCTACCTTTGTTCTTCTTAAACTTGCCAAATGAGCACCGCATCCGAGTGCCTCACCAATATCTTCAGCGAGTACTCGAATATAGGTCCCCTTGGAACACGTCACTTCAACCGTTAAGAGTTCGTCAGCAAATTCAAGGATCTCTAATTTTTCAATCCGCACCGAGCGGGCCTCACGCTCAATGCTTACACCTTCACGGGCCAAATCGTAGAGCGTTTTTCCGTCACGCTTTAAGGCTGAAAACATCGGAGGCACCTGCAAAATGTCGCCTCTAAAAGCGTTCAGTGTCTTTTCGATGTCAGCCCGATTGACACGGACTGGACGGGTCTGCAGAAAGTCTCCCTCCAAGTCACCCGTTGTCGTCTTCTGACCGAGCTTAATACCGGCAATATAGGTTTTATCAGCATGCAAAAGATCGGCAGAAAATTTGGTCGCTTCGCCAAAGGTGAGCGCCAACAGGCCGCTTGCAAGCGGATCAAGTGTTCCCGTATGACCGGCTTTTTGCGCATTCAACAAACGTCGGGCTGTCTGCAGCGCCGCGTTTGATGTCATCGCATAGGGCTTATCAAGCAAAAGCACCCCGTCTACAACTCGGCCTTTTCTTTTCATTCTTCGCCCTTGGTTTGCTTCATCGCCTCATCGATCAGGCGGTCCATTTCAAAACCCTTGGCCACACTGGTGTCATGTTCAAAGTGCAGCGTCGGCACCGTATGAATCGACAACAGTTTGAAAAGATGGTTACGAAGCATTCCGGCGGCAGCGTTTAAGCCTTGCTTGGCCTGTTCAGGCTCTGCGCCGATGACCGTGAAATAAACCTTCGCATGAGCATAATCAGGCGTAATTTCACAGCCCGTCAAAGTCACCAAACCCACTCGCGGATCCCGCACTTCCTGAGGAATCAAACGAGCCAGATCCTTTTGAATCTGATCGGCCACACGCAGGGCGCGTCCCGGTTTTGCAGCTCTCATGTCACAATCCTTTCTTAATACTTCAGGGCGACCAGTAAAAGTTATTTTTCAAACTAGCCGCCCGTTTTCTATTAAAGCGTACGGGCCACTTCCGTGACTTCAAAGATTTCCAGCTGATCGCCTTCTTTGATGTCATCGTAGCCTTTGAGCGACAAACCGCATTCCAAACCGGCCTTCACTTCTCTGACATCGTCCTTGAAGTGGCGCAAGGAGTTTAATTCTCCTGTCCAAATCACGACATTGTCGCGAAGCAGTCGAGCCGAAGCCGTGCGGCGAACCACACCTTCCAAAACCTTACAGCCGGCAATCATGCCAACCTTAGGCACGCGGATACATTGACGAATTTCCACAAAGCCCAAAACGGTTTCGCGTTTTTCCGGTGCGAGCATACCGCTCATAGCAGCCTTCACATCATCCACGGCATCGTAAATGATGTTGTAGTAGCGGATATCCACACCGTTGGTTTCGGCAAGTTTACGAGCCGGCGCATCGGCACGCACGTTAAAGCCGATGATGACCGCTTTGCTAGCCAGGGCCAAGTTGACGTCCGTTTCCGAAACGCCGCCCACGGCAGAGTGCACCACCTGAACTCGCACTTCATCGTTGGACAACTTCGTCAAGGCGTGAACAATAGCTTCGGTAGAACCCTGAACGTCTGCCTTCACAATCAAGGCGAGGGTCTTCACTTCGCCATTGGCCGCATCCGAGAAAATGTTTTCCAGTTTGGCGGCTTGCTGCTTGGCCAACTTCACATCACGGTACTTGCCTTGACGGAAAAGAGCGATTTCACGGGCTTTACGTTCATCGGGCAAAACCATAATTTCGTCGCCAGCCTGCGGCACACCCGACAGACCTTGAATCTCAACCGGAATTGAAGGACCGGCTTCACTGACGGCCTTACCGGTTTCATTAATCATGGCACGGACACGACCGAATTCAGCGCCGGCCAAAACAATGTCACCGCGGTGAAGAGTGCCGGACTGCACGAGAATGGATGCCACCGGACCGCGACCCTTATCCAAACGAGATTCGATGACAAGACCCTTGGCCATGCCTTCCTTCGGAGCTTTCAAATCAAGCATTTCGGCTTGAAGCAGCACGTTTTCCAGCAATTCATCTACGCCCTGACCGGTCTTGGCAGACACCGGAATAAACGGCACATCACCACCCCAGTCTTCAGGCATCACATCGTTTTGAACAAGTTCTTGTTTAACGCGTTCAGGATTGGCTTCCGGCTTATCGATCTTGTTGATCGCCACCACCATCGGAACACCAGCGGCCTTGGAGTGAGCAATAGCTTCCTTCGTCTGGGGCATCACACCGTCATCGGCAGCCACCACCAAAATCACAATATCGGTGGCCTGAGCACCGCGCGCACGCAGAGCCGTAAAAGCTTCGTGCCCCGGCGTATCCAAGAAGGTCACAATGCCTCTCGGAGTCTTAACGTGGTAAGCACCGATATGCTGCGTGATACCGCCGGCTTCACCAGCCGCTACCTTGGCACGACGAATGTAGTCAAGCAAGCTCGTCTTACCGTGGTCGACGTGACCCATAATGGTCACCACCGGCGGACGCGGAAGAGCCTCAGCCGTATTTTCTTCCATCATGTCGCCCAAAATCGCTTCCGGATCATCGGGCTTGGCAGCGATCGCATGATGTCCCATTTCTTCAACCACGATCATCGCGGTGTCTTGATCGAGCATTTGGTTAATCGTCACCATCTGCCCCATCTTCATGAGCGTCTTAATCACTTCGGTGGCTTTAACGGCCATCTTATGAGCAAGATCAGCCACGCTGATCGTTTCAGGCACGCTCACATCACGCACCACGGGTTCTGTGTTTTGAACCTGCTGTTGCTTGGGCTGTTCATGACGGCGGTTATTGCGGTTTTTACGAGAACCACGCCATTGTTCATTGCCGTCATCATCCTCATCGATAACACGGGCATTGCCCTTGTTGCCGCCACGGTGTTTAACGTTATCGTCCCATTTGCTCGCTGCACCATGGTTGGCACCGGCGTGCTTGCCGCCCTTTTTCTTGCCGCCTTGGTCTTCATCGCGATCACGGTCGTTGTTCTTGCCCTTTTTCTTATCCAGATTCTTTTTACCTTCGGCAGGCTTATCGCTCTTGGCCTTCATGACAGAGGGTTTGGGCTTACTCATCATTTCTCGAATCGCACGAGCTTCTTCTTCAGCCTTACGCTTGGCTTCCTGACGGCGCTTAATTTCTTCTTCAGACAAAGCGGCAGGCTGAGCCTTTTGTTCTACAGGACGTTGAACCGGCTTTTTCGCATTCGGTTGGAACCTAGCCTTTTCATTTTTGCGAGCGTCATTGGGCTTGACGGCGGGTTTAGCCTGTTTTTGTTCATGACGCACTTGCGGCTGCTGAACCTCTTTCTTAACTTCAGGCTTTGCAGCCACTTCCGCCTTAGGCGCAGACGGTTTCTTATCGGCAGCAGGAGCAGCCTTCGGCTGTTGAGCTGCGCGAGCGGCTGCGGCCTCTGCTTCAGCCTGAGCCTTAGCGCGGGCTTGTTCTTGAGCGGCTTTTTCCTGAGCCAATTTTTCTTCTTGCTGACGCTGAGCTTCAAGCTCTTTTTGACGCTTTTCTTCTTCAGCCTTTTGTTGCTGCATCTTTGCCTTGGCTTCTTCTAAAGCGCGTGCACGTTCTGCGGCCATTGCCTGCTCACGAGCAGTCGTCGCTGTTGCCGAGTTTTTCACGAGAACGCGTTTTCTGCGCACTTCCACTTTCACCGTATGTTGACCATCGGCCTGCTTAACCGTTGTGGTCTCTTTACGGGTTAAAGTGATTTTGCGGGCTTTAGCCTGACGATCCTGACGCAAAAAGTCCACCAACTGACGTTGATCGGCAGCGGTCACTGCGTCCGTTTCACTGTGCTTGTCAATGCCGGCACTTTTGAGCTGACGAAGCAATTCTTCGGCAGTCACTTTCATTTCTTTGGCCAACTCTAAAACGGTCGAACTTGCCATATTCTCTCCTTTCGTACTTTTAACTCAAAGCACGCTTTAGTTGTTGAACCAATGGGCGCGAGCAGCCAAAATCAACTTCGAGGCACGCTCTTGATCGATTCCGCTCATTTCCACCAGTTCGTCTACGGCTAATTCGGCCAGCTCATCACGCGTCTTCACACCGTGGGCAACCAGCACGTTAACCAAATCATTATCCATACCTTCAAGTGAAACCATTTCGGGTTCAGCCTGACGCAGGTTTTCTTCACGTTCCAAATCTTGCATGAGGCACTTATTGCGGGCGCGTTCACGCAACACCTTGACCGTGTCTTCATCAAACGCTTCAATTTCAAGCAATTCCGATTCAGGCACATAGGCCACTTCTTCGATAGAAGAGAAGCCGTTTTCAATCAAGATATCAGCAACATCTTCACCCACATCGAGCTTTTCAACGAATTCAGCACGAATCTTGCTTGTTTCTTCGTCACGCTTAGCATTGGCTTCTTCATCGGTCATGATGTCGATCTTCCAGCCGGTCAATTCAGAGGCCAGGCGGACATTTTGACCGGCACGACCAATAGCAATGGCAAGATTTTCTTCATCCACCACCACTTCCATCGTGTGTGTGTCTTCGAGCATCACCACGCCGGAGACCTTAGCCGGTTCCAAAGCGCTCACAACAAACTGAGCCGGTTCATCATCCCAAACAACGATGTCAACACGTTCACCGCCCAATTCGTTGGAAACGGCATTCACGCGCGTACCGCGCACACCGATGCAGGTGCCAACCGGATCCAAGCGAGCGTCTTTGGCTTGAACAGCGATCTTCGCACGGCTACCGGGATCACGGGCTGCACTCTTGATTTCCAAAAGACCTTCTTCAATTTCAGGCACTTGCAAAGCAAAGAGTTCCTTGATGAAATCCGGGCTTGTACGAGACAAGAAAATTTGTTGGCCCTTGCAGGAGCGATCGATTCGAGCGACATAAGCACGCACGCGGTCACCCGGACGGAACGATTCCTTGGGCAACATTTCAGAACGGGGCAAACGGGCTTCAACTTTCCCGATTTCGACAATCGCATCGCCCTTGTCCATGCGCTTGACTAAACCGGAAACAACTTTTTCATCGCGAGCCAAAAATTCCACCAACATTTGTTCACGTTCGGCATCGCGCAAACGTTGCAAAATCACTTGCTTTGCATCTTGAGCGAAACGGCGACCGGAACTATTGATGTTTTGCACTTCCTGACGGATATAGTCACCAACGTTAAGATCGGGGTATTCGTCATGAATATCGGAATACATTTCCTGACGATCCGGTTCCTGCAAGCCTTGATCGTCAGCCACAATGAGCCAACGACGCCACGCTTGGTAATCACCCGTGTCACGATCAACGTGTACTTCAATATCAGCATCTTCGCCGGCAAAATTTGCCTTTTTTACAGCAGAGGCAAGAGCCGTTTCAAGCACACCGAAGACGACCTCGCGGGGCACGCTTTTTTCCTGTGCCAATACTTCAACCATTTCAAGCATTTCGCGGTTCATTTTTTACTTTCCTTTGAAATTTAATTCTGCGATCAAATGGGCACGATCGACCTGATCGATCGTAAAACTAACGGCAACGGGCTCAATGGCTGCGGCCTTCTTACCGCGCTTTTGTGCAATCCGCTCCCGAGCGGCCTGCGCCGGAGTCTTTGCCGGCTTTTCATCCGTAAACAAAAAATCAATCGTCGTTTGCGAGTCCTGCGTGCGAACAGCCTGAATTCGACCGTCTAACTTGCGACGACCGGCTTCAGGAAAACCTTCGGCCATCAACGGGGCAAACAATTCCACGTGCACCAATTTGCCGATGTAACGTTCCCAATCCCGAACACGCTTTAAAGGCCGTTCCACACCGGGAGAGGACACTTCAAGGCGCTCGTAGTCAACATTTTCAACCGTGAACAAATACGTCAACTGGTTGCTCACCTGTTCGCAATCGTCCACCCCCACTCCTTCGGGGCTATCCATCGTGACGCGAAGCAATCCGCGGGGTAAATGTTCGAGATCAACGAACTCAAAGCCCATCCCTTCAACGGTTTGCTCAACCAACGTCAACAAATCTGTCGATGTTTCTGTCATTGTTATTGTGGCTCCTAGCGGAGAATTCCCAAAAAAAGATGGGCTCTAAGGCCCATCCATCCCCTTAGCGTCAGACAAAACCAACTCCAAGGTTTTGCACAAAGAAGCATTACTCTCATAAACGCAACTTGCACACGACGACCGATAAATAATAAAGGCACTTTGAAAAGTGCCTTTATTGTTTTTATCTTTGCGAGTGATTATACAGACTGATTATAAAAAATCAATCACTTAGCTTATCTTTTTCAAAGAATTCTCAAAACATCGCCAAACGGTATCATCATCAAGAATTATCGAATGCAAAAATATCCTTAACGTTATATTTTAAGGCAAAAAAAATGGCGGAGAGAGAGGGATTCGAACCCTCGATACGAACGAGCCGTATACCGGATTTCGAGTCCGGCGCATTCGACCACTCTGCCATCTCTCCGCACAGTGAGCTTGCGATTTTATCAGAATGAACTCTATTTTGCTTTTTGACTTTGCGTTTTTCGGTGGATAAGTCAAAAATGACATTGATTGCTCTACTAAATCATTTGTTGTAACAACGCAACATCTAGCGATCAAAAACACATTATTCCAAGGGTTAATACTAAAAGTTGAGAAATTCTTTTGAGGTTACTCAAATTTTCTTTTACTTTTGCAATAACATTATGAGTAAAGGGCTATCCTGAACCTATCTGAACACTAATTTCTGTAGGAGTTATATCAAAATGGATCTCAAAGAAATTCTCGAACGCAATAAAAAAGCACATCATCGCCTCGGCATGATCACCAAGGAACTTCACGACACCTTGGCTGACGGTCACCACAACAGCCTTCGTGCTTCCCAAGTCATGGAAATGATGAATGCCTCTTTCGAAATGTTGAAAGAGTCTGATGTGTTGCACTCCTATATGGATGAAGAATTAGCTCCCGAAGCCAAAGAAGCTCCAGCTAAGAAGGCTCCGGCCAAAAAGGCTGCCACGAAGAAAGTAGCTGCTAAGGCCCCGGCTAAGAAAGCTGCGGCTAAGCCCGCCGCTAAAAAGGCTGCCGCTAAACCGGCCGCTAAGAAGGCTGAAGTGAAGGCCCCTGCCAAGAAAGCTACTGCTAAGAAAGAAGCTGCCAAGCCCGCCGCCAAAAAGGCTGCTGCCAAACCGGCCGCTAAGAAGGCTGAAGTGAAGGCTCCGGCCAAGAAGGCTGCCGCTAAACCCGCCGCCAAGAAGACAGCTGCTAAGCCGGCTGCTAAGAAGACGACGGCTAAGAAAGCTGCAAAGAAATAATTTCCCTTAGGAAAATCTAATGGGGAGGTTTGCAAACCTCCCCAAATCATAAGCGGGAACCCATTTTTGAGTTCCCGCTCTTTTATTTACAATCGTGTCGTGAATTACGCTTTGAAATCACCGAGCGGTTGATTTTCAGGACGCAACACTTCAACGCCGCCCATGTACGGACGCAACACTTCCGGCACCGTTACGCTGCCGTCAGCATTTTGATAGTTTTCCAACACTGCAACTAACGTGCGGCCAACAGCCAAACCGGAGCCGTTCAAGGTATGCACATATTGAATCTTGCCATCTTTACCCTTAACACGAGCGCCCATGCGACGAGCTTGGAAGGCTTCGCAGTTGGAGCAAGAGGAAATTTCACGATAGGTATTTTGAGCCGGCAACCAGACTTCCAAGTCAAAGGTCTTGGCAGCACCAAAGCCCATGTCACCCGTGCAAAGCGTAATCACACGGTAGGGTAAGCCCAAACGTTGAAGAATCGTTTCAGCGTTATGCACCATTTCGTCCAAGTGCTTGTAGCTATCTTCAGGGTTGACAATGCGCACCATTTCAACCTTGTCAAATTGATGCTGACGGATCATGCCGCGTGTATCACGACCATAAGAACCGGCTTCAGAACGGAAGCAAGGCGTATGAGCTGTGATCTTAATCGGCAATTGATCAGCGCGAAGCAACTTGCCGCTGACCATATTGGTCAGAGAGACTTCAGCCGTCGGAATCAGGTACATGCGTTCGCCTTCACCTTCCTGACCACCCTTCTTAGCAGCAAAAAGGTCTTCTTCAAACTTCGGCAATTGACCCGTACCACGCATCGTTTCTGCGCTCACAACATAAGGCGTGTAGCATTCAACGTAACCGTGTTCACGCGTATGCGTATCCAACATGAATTGGGCTAAAGCACGATGCAAGCGTGCGACCTGACCGCGCATGAAACAGAAACGGGCACCGGATTCTTTTGCAGCCGTTTCAAAGTCCATACCAAGCGGAACACCAACGTCCACATGATCCTTGATTGGGAAATCAAACGTACGAGGGGTACCCCAGCGGCGAACTTCGGGATTGTCGCGTTCGTCACGGCCGACAGGCACGGATTCATGAGGCAAATTCGGAACACTCATTAAGAGTTCATTCAAATCCGTTCTGATTTGAGACAAACGTTCTTCCAATTGAGAAAGCTTTTCAGGAATAGCGGCAGCTTCAGCCATTAAATCAGCGGCATCACCGCCGGCCTTGCGAGCTGCACCGATCTGCTTGGACAAGCTATTACGCAAAGCCTGAAGTTCTTCAGTCTGCTTTTGGACAGCTTTGCGGTCATTTTCCAATGCATTGAATTCTTTGACCGGGAATTCAAACGGACGGGTTGCTAAGCGAGCAACCACATCGTCAAGTTGCTTACGCAATAAATTGATATCAAGCATTATTAATTCCTAATGAACAGAGCAAGCTCTGAAAAAAACACATTCGACAATTTTCACCCGTTTGGGTTACGATTGCAAGAGGTATACGACTTAGATTGTTATTTTTCTTTCTTTGTTCGGATTCGTCCTTCACCTTTCGCCCAAGCCTGACGATTCAAAGCTTTTAATCTTTCCAACTTTTCAGCAATTTTAATTTCCAATCCACGTGGTCTCGGGTAGTACCACTTCATATTTTCCAAGCCTTCAGGCAAATAAATTTCCCCGGCAGCAAACGCATCCGGCTCGTCATGAGCATAACGATAACCATGAGAGTAGCCCAATTCGCTCATTAATTTAGTGGGAGCATTGCGTAAATAAAGAGGTACCGCTCGAGTAGCATCTTTTTTCACAAAACTCTTTACCGCGTTATAGGCCACTTCAATCGAATTGCTCTTAGGGGCAATAGCACAATAAACCACAGCGTTGGCAATCGCCAATTCCCCTTCTGGGCTTCCTAAACGTTCATAAGCTTGGGCAGCATTTAAGGCAATTTCCAAAGCTCTTGGATCGGCCAATCCGATATCTTCCGTTGCCATACGGATAACTCGGCGGCAAATATAAAGGGGATCACAACCGCCGACAATCATTCGTGTCATCCAATATAAGGCGGCATCCGGATCACTACCGCGAACTGACTTATGCAAAGCAGATATCAGATCGTAAAAATTTTCTCCCCCTTTATCAAAACGCCTGAGTGTTGCGGGCAGGCTCTGTCTTAATAATTCAGCGCCAACTTTATGAATACCTTTATCTGTAGCAAGATGGCAAGCTAATTCAACTGCATTAAGAAAACGTCTCGCATCACCATCGGCTAAGTTAAATAAGATTTCCTTTGCCTCGTCTAAAAAAATTAATCCGGGCGCTTCTGCTGCTATCGCGCGGGGTAAGAGTTTTTCAAAATCTGCTTTTTTTAAACTTTCCAGAACATAGGTTGCAGAACGCGACAGTAGAGCACTATTGACTTCGAAACTGGGATTTTCTGTCGTAGCCCCAATGAAAACAAATAACCCACTTTCGACATGAGGCAAAAAAGCATCTTGCTGAGACTTAGAAAAACGATGAACTTCATCAACAAACACTAATGTCGGCTCACCTGATCGATCCATATGATGTTGAGCCTTATCAACGGCTTCCCGAATCTCTTTTACTCCGCTCAAAACCGCCGAAATAGCGATAAAGGGTAAATTAAAGGCTTTGGCCATCAAGCGGGCCAATGTTGTCTTGCCGACACCAGGGGGGCCCCAGAGGATCATAGAGTGGGGACGTCCTTCCTCAAAAGCAACTCGCAAAGGCTTACCCGGTCCCAATAGATGTTCTTGACCGACAACCTCATCGAGTGTCTTGGGTCGTAATCTCTCCGCTAAGGGCTGCATATGCAAATTAATTGAGTGGCGATCACGAGATCGGCCTGATTTAAGGGGCTCATCAGGGATAAGGTCAGCAAATAAATCTTCGTTCATAAATAGGCAATAAATACGGTATATTGATACGAGGCATTATAGATAGTCCCACCGGTTAAGCTTATCTGAAAATGTATTTAAGACGCTACAAAAATGAAGATCTCCCTGAACTGATCACTCTTTTTAAAGAAACGGTTCGCTCAGTCAACGCAAAAGATTATTCTTTCGAAGAGATTAAAGCCTGGACGTACTCAAGGACGGACTTTTCTGAGTGGGATCAGTCTTTATCTGAACATTACAGTTTTGTAGCTGAAGAAAATGGAGTCATCGTTCGATTCGGTGATATCACACTAGAAGGATACCTTGACAGACTGTTTGTACATAAAGACTTTCAAAATAAAGGTGTGGGAACTGCTCTTTGCAATCTGCTGGAAAAACAAGTTAATGGCCCTATTCTGACTCATGCTTCTATTACAGCAAAAAACTTTTTTGAAAAACGCGGCTACAGAATAATTAAAGAACAAAAAGTTGTACGTAACGGAGTCTATTTAAAAAACTATGTGATGCAAAAGTAGATAAACAAAAAGCCTCGGAATCAAACGATTCGAGGCTTTTTTTGAATGGGGAGCCGGGCGATGTCCTACTTTCACTGGAAATACAACCAACTATCATCGGCGCTAAGGCGTTTC
>OOAG01000225.1_pt1 | contig 58590 bp, 58 predicted proteins | sample 1671461 | NCBI WGS metagenome assembly OOAG01 (sample SAMN06348159, study PRJEB24527) | human gut metagenome | biome: human gut; feature: ankylosing spondylitis patient; material: feces | host: Homo sapiens | place: China | collected 2015-10 | reverse complement strand
TCTGATACATATAATTTTTCAGCCAAATCCTTTTGAGTTAAATTCTTTTCCTTTCTTAATTCGGTTACAAATAAACCAAATTTTTCATTACTAATCTGATACATATATCCACCTCCTGCACACATATTATAATGAGAGCGTGCATAAATCAATCGACTAGCAGTAGAATTGCAGAATATTAGCACATAATTCATCAAATAATCTCCCCATCATGATTATTTCTATAAAGTTATATTCGAATATTTTTTAAGCCATACTATGGAATAATTAAATCGGCAACTTATAACTATGACGGAAAAAACCAGCCTTCCGAAACTTAGAAAAGATCACTTGCTATAGAATTGTAATTTGCTTCTTCTTTGACCCCTTATAAACATAAAGGCTGAACAAACAGAAGTTTTCGTCCTACTTGTTCAGCTCTTATTCTACTACCTATAAATCAATTCTTTTAACACAATCTCTTCTGCTGCATTCCGGATGTTATTTACAACTCCAACCCACACCATCTGATCACGAGCTTTCAATTCTTCCGTAACGCCTTGCTTCTCCATCATCTGACGCACCAGAATACCCATCCTCTCCTGTGCTTCATCATCCACAGCATTCAGATGTTTTGTCAATCTGTCTTCCAACATATACAGAGAATACATTGCCGGACGATGCTCTTTCAGATACGTTTTCCGCAGCATTCCATATTTTCCATAATGCGGTTCTTCATCTGTACTGACAAGATTCGGATAGTAAATTCCGTCTGCTCCCAGTGTGTAGGTTCCACCCATTTTTTCAAATGTGCTTTTCATGTGTTATTCCTCCTTGAAATCAGCGATATCCTTAGATCATCGCAAAATATTTCAGGGCAGCCTTGATAGCATCTTCTTTCTCTTTCGGACACTGTGGCACTTTTGGATTTTCTGTCTTTGGCAGATTATAGTTCTCTCCTACTTCGATTCCACATTTCCTTTTGATTTGAGAAATATATAAATTTGAAACCTTCAAGCCAAATTCTTTCAGCACATAATCTTTGATTTCCTGATAGGTCGCTTTCGTCTCTGCACTGGTTGCATCCAGCTCATCTAAGTCTAAGTCGATCTCTATCGTGTCATCTGGTTTTTGTTGGGACAAAAGAACAACCGTCTCCACATGGCTCGATTGCTCCAGATTGATGTCAGATTTTTGCGGTCGTTCGCGGGAATTTATCAAAGCGTGTTTTTGCCATAAAACACACCGATTTTTACCCTTGTCCGTTCTCGGAAACAGGTCAACGCCCTTGCTCCTACCTATAATATGCAAACCCATAGATTTGCCGACCGCTTCAAAACCTCGCTCTGAGGGAACAAGTCTGAAATGCCATTGCCTCAACATTAGAATCCTCATACATCAGGCTTTTCTCCAAATTCGAATCTTGACTTTCCTGCTGCAATAGCTGCAACCGCAACTTCCTCTTCCGTCTTATCAGGAACAACCCCTAAGCCCTTTACGAATCTGGAATAGTACTCATCCTCTATAAGCTCCTTGGGAGCTTGAATGCGATAATTGTCAGGATACTTTTCAGACGGCCACTCCCAGATGTACTCCAGTATTCCAAAAAAATCTCCGATGCGTACGGCACATAAATTCGGCGACCCAATAAGGACTGAGTACTTTATATTCTCATTATCAAGTCTGCGGCAGAACTCTTCGCACTTTTTTATTTCGTTTAGACTTAACGGCTTGCCCTTGATTTCAAACCATCTATTCAAGCCGGGGATATAAAAGTCCGGAAGATATCTGGTTCCATCCATTTCAAAGCCTTCAATTTCATATTCATAAGTTAGACCAACTGCATTGAAAAAGACTGCCCAGCGAGCTTCAAGTCGACTGCGAAATCGATGTCCGTCATATTCTGTTTCTATTGCTTTAATCTCATTACTCACGGACGAATAGACCTCCTTCTACAAATGCAACATAATTACCATCATTCATGTCTTATAAGAAATCTCTTCGTGTCCTTGTATTTGTCACGTAATGACGGAATATTTACATCAGTACTTAATACTTCACGCACGACGCCCCATAAACCATCTTTTTCATCCGGAAAGCTATCCATATACTGGTTGAACGGGAGCTCCATCACGAACTTCGCCTGATCTTCGATGCCTCTTCCCGGAACACCATAATCCAGTATAGGAGGCAGCCACGTTTTGATATCTTTTCCAAAAATAATAACTCCTGATGCCGGTGCTCCTCCAAGCAAAGTCATGCTTATCGCAAGATCAATCATTTTATCATCAAGGCTAATCCACGAATGATCAAAATACAATCCTTGACCAAGCACCTCACCTATACATAGCTTAGGTTTGTATCCGATCTCAGACAGACAAACATATAACGCAGCACATGAAGCGTGGCAGGCACCCCACCATTGCTTTCTCTCCATGTACCTATACATATTTGCAAGCACATTCCCGATATCCTCATTATATCCGCTCTCTTTAACCGCTTGTTTTATACGGTCAGGGATGCTCATTGTTTCCTTTCGTAGACAACAAATCTTATATTTCTTTCCGCTTCCACAAGGGCACGGATCATTTCTTCCTATTTTCATCATGCGCCCCTTCTTTATTGCTTTATAAACGGCACAATCACATCGTAGAACTTCTTCGTCCAGTCGGCATGGAAGTTCGCCATCTGGAGCCAATCGGTCTCATTCTCGATGCTGACATTATTAAGCTGAATGAAGACCTTGGACGATTTGATGTCGTCGCCACGATTCCATTGCAGCGTGGTTCCCAGAGCCGATTCGATTTCGGCTTTATGCGTGTAAAGACTGTCGAAAGCATCCTTGTTTTCTTGCTTATTGCCTCTGCCAAATACGACCTCTGCCCGCGCTGCATCAAAGTTTGCTACGCAGCAAAGGTAGAATCCACCTATACCAAAGAAGCCATTGATCCAGTTATCCCTTGACGGATTAACATTTGAGAAGGAGCCGTCCTCGCCGTGCGCCTTCTGAATAATCGGAAGCGCGTATGTCCAGTATTTTCTCCGGAGCTCGTAACGGCTGCCCGGCTCATCCTCATTGGCCTCGTTTTCATCGCGCAAATAAAATACCAAGTCTGCCGGATCTTCATCGTACAGTTTGAAGAGACGACTCAGGACAGACAGCTTGCTCTGCGTGCTGGTGTTTGTCCACACATAGATGCCGTCGCCAATCTCCAGCGACTTCGTGAACGCATCCTGATTTGTATTGAAGTGAAGAGCAATGTTCTCCTCCTCCGACATGGCCAGCTTAGTGATAATGGCCTTATCCTCGGCATACAGAATCTGAATAACCTTTTGGAACATCTCAACCCAGCTCGTTACCGGCTGCTCGGTGTTCTTAAAGGTGAATTTTGCAATCAGTCGTCCGGTCAGCTCGCCCTCATCTTCAAGCGTATAAGTATCAAGCTGCTTTTCTTCCGGTTTGTATTCTGTGACAGGTGCTGCCCAGATTGAAAGAGCCCGACTCATGAGATATTCGCTGCGTTCCTCCAGTTCTGCCAGCGTCCACTTGTCTTTCTTGGCAATCCAAGTATTCATGCGGATACCACTATCATCAAAACCATTCTGCATGGTTTTCTTTTCGGTGAATGAGCTATTGCTGTATTTCGAGTTATAGGCCGTCAGTGTAAGGTTTGCCATGCGATGCAGCCACAGCTCGTGTATCTGCTCATAATCATCACCCAGTTCTTTCTGCCATACCGGCGTCAGATGCTGAGGCATAATGTGTTCAATCGAATAGGTGCCATCATCACAGTGACGGTATACATCCTTATCCTCCGAGGTGCCGAAGTTTTCGAAGCGCTCAAGAATGTAAATCTTATTCTTGCTGTTCATCAGATAAACTGGACGTTCCTCAAATGCCGCCTTAAACTCCACATCGTCCGGGAAGCGAGCACGCTCCTTCTTTGAAAGAAGCGCATACTTGAGCTTCTCGACATAGTCATCCTCGGTGCCGTCGTACCGGACAATTTCTCGGTGTAGCATAAGGAAAATTTTATTCAGAGCATTTGTCGGCAGATCACACATCGTCCTGCGGAACAGATAGTTCTCTGTCGTCAGGAAAATCTCTGTAACCTGCGCCAGTGTCAGCTTGCTTTCGTTATACAAGCGCAGCACTTCAAGGAAGTACGGCCTTGTTACTGTAGTCTCCAGACGGTTCAGTCGGTCAATGCAAGCGTCAAGGGCAGCACTGCCGGAATTACCATCAAGGAGGATCTGGTAGCGCTTTGCATAGGCCAGCATCTCGGCAAGGAGTGGTTCCGTTTCGATTTTTCCAAGCTCCACAAAGTCCTTAAAATTGATGTAGATTTTCTTCTGTTGCGGGATGGCCTGCTGCTTTACACTCAGATAATCCCGGATGAAGGCGCTTACATCATACTTTGTGCAGACCTCGATCTTGTTCCAGTATTTCTCGTAATAATCCTCCTGCTCCTTAGATGGCAATCCCATCAGTATGAAGTTTCTAATCTTATCACCTTCGCTGAGGTCAAGTCCGGTCGAGTTCAGGCTTTCAAAAATGAGCTGCGGATTGTCATCCATATCCAGCCGGATGTTTATAATCTCCAAACAGCAGATTGCATCGTAGAGCTGGTCGATGGTGATTTCTTGTTTCTGAATCCGATCATAGAAATAATCATAGTTCACAGTCAGATTTGACTCGCGGATATGCTCCGTCGGATCAGAGAACAGCTTCCCAAAGGCCGTCTGGTCATTCTTTACCGGTTTGAGCTTGATACGGGTATCCTCCGGCTTCCACTTGTCCACGAGGTATTCCTCGAAAATCCGCTGCTTCAGATTAGCGGTCTCCGGCACGATGACGCCCTTATCAATCAGGTTATACATGGCAAGGAACAGCAGCGAAACTGTCGTTAGGCGCTGCTGGCCATCAATAATTAGAAACTCCTCATTGTGCCCGTCCGGATTGTAAACGGAAACAAGGCTTCCGAAGAAGTGACTCTTCCGATGTCCCTTGATGATTTTTACAAGGTCATCGTACAGCTGTTTGCAGTTCTCGGTCTTCCAGTCATAATTTCTCTGGTACACCGGGATGACAAACCGCTTGTCCGAGCCCTCCATGTATTTAACGAATTTGCATTCTGAACCCTTCATTCCGCATCAATCCTCCTCGTCTTACTGAAGATCTGGATCACTCCCAAGAGGTGTAATTCCGTTTTCTTTGAGCATTTCATTTATTTCATAAATCGAATTCTCAGCGCAGGCCGCTAATACACATTGATAAACATAACCTTCGTTTTTCATCGAATTCAATTTAAAATCTGTTTTACTGAGAAACATCTCAGCTTCTGGCAAAGGCAGCTTCAGACCTACGCATAATGCAAGAACTGTCTGAACTGAAGTCGGGTACTCCTCATCATTTCTTAACCGCTGAATGGTCTTTTCACCAACAAGCGAGCGATCTGCCAATTGCTTATTTGAGAGCTTTTTCTCTTTTTGTAATGCGACCAGTGTCTCTGCAAAAGAGCCGGGATATCTGCGTAATGCTTCAGAACGGCGCTTTGCGTTCTTGATCTGATCAAGAAGTGCCTTGTTGTGTGCATTAAGCTCAAAGGAATACTCGATCTGATTTTCAACCGGCGCTGAATTACGCATAAACTGCGTGTAATACCTCGCCCCTTGATATTTCGATTGATAGCTATATCCCTTCGAGAAAACGACGCAACCCTCATCCATGTGCGAGAGCGCATATTCTGACAGCGTAGCATTCCCAGCCTGATCTCTCGCTATGTATTTCTCGTTATTGAGAACGAGATGACGATCTGCAAAAATAAACTGTCCGCTGTCAATCAGCTTCTTAAACTCACGGTCAAAGCAGTATGCCTTAAACAAATCGGCATAGGAAATAGTGAACGTCTGATTCTTATCCAAGGCACCGGCTTCAAATGTATATCCGCGAACATACTGACCATCCACAAACGGATATGCACCCTCAGCTTTGAAATACCCCAGATCCATCAGGCGAACCTTGGCTGCCTGCCTCGACACATCGAACAGCTCCGCAAGTTCATCAATGACATTCTCATAGGCTGCAATGCTCGCATCATCAGCCCCGCCATAAGCTGCAAGAACCTGTTCTACCTTCAAGCGCGTCGTTTTCGCAGGCATCAAGATTCTCGGAGCGACACCTTTGGCTTGCCACTCCATCCAGTCTACGGCCTTCCATTTATCTGAATCAGTTGTGTTTGCAGCTATTTGGCACTGGATAGCCCTTCCAAGATTATCGTTAGCACCTATCATTTTCATCAACACATGATAAGGCTGATGACGGTACCAGTGGAAACATTCATGAGCCAGAGTAGTGCGCTTTGTTCCTACAGATCTCTCATAGGAGACACGCGGATCAAGATAAACGGTTCCGCGTTTGGCATTCCGAATTGTAATCTTCCGGTGCTTATCGAGAACATTCCCGTTATCAAATATGATAGTTCCAAAGTAAGTAAGATCATCCGACAGAGGGACATCTTCGATAACCTGTAGTTTCATATCGCTGGCTATTGTCTCGATTGGAACTCTCATCGGCTTATCCAGCGCTTCCGGACAATACCTTGTCAGGAACTTCTCAGCCTCGCCTTCAAACTGGTCGCGAGAGATAATAGGTACCAGCTCTCCGGATAGGCGGTCATTATCAGATTCCTCTTGCGGCTCACAATTACCAACAGACGTGATCCGGAACCCGCTCATATCGATGCCAAGAGTAACCTGACAATGGATCTTAAGCCAGCGCTCATTAAAATATCCCTTGCGAGATGCGGACGGCATTTCGACATCGCATGAAGCAATTACATCGAAAGCAATCACGCCATCCTCCGGCTGTTCAATATGAATAACATTCTCAATTTCCATATCAATGACCGATAGTCTTTTTGTGTCACCAGAATGATCCTCTTGAATATAAGCTATGGCCGCATCCCGGATGTCGTCATAACGAGATTGGTCGATCAGTTTCTGCAGTGGACTTTCATCCTGTGCTTCATAGTAGTCCAGTCTGCTGTCGTTGAGCTCTTTACGAATTTCACGCCAATTAGGCATGTGCCTATCCATGTGTGCGATGAATGTAGCATCATGCTTTCTTGTGATTAAATGTGTAAGCTCATGTAAAATAATATAATCAAGGCAGGCATACGATTTCTGGGCGAGCTGCAGGTTGAACCACAGCTTCTTTTTATCTGTGCTGCAGGCACCCCATTTTGTGACCATATATTTCGTTTGCCAAGAATCACATTTAAGTCCTGTCTGTGTCTCCCACTTAGGCAGACGCTTTTCTATTTCTTCCTTTAGGATCTTCCTATATTCCTCTTTCACATAAGCGTCTCGCTGTTTCACGGTACTCTTGGCGCTCATGGATAGAACAATATTTTGATTCTGAATCTCGAAGCTGTTCTTTTGATTGTCAGGCTTAAAGACAAGGAAGTACTGCTTTCCCCAGATATACATCGTCTCGCCGGAAACATACTGCCGTTTCGATGCTCTTGGTTGATCCTGAAACTGCGCAATAGCCCTCTTGATAAAGCCCAGCTGAGTTCTGGCATAAGCCTCTATAGCTTTATCGTCCACGGATAAAGGCGCAGAAATTACCACATGTCCATCCGGCGGCTTCACCTGAAGGTGCATATTCTTTATATTCTTTTTTTGCACATCAATCGGAATCCCGGAAATGACAATGCGCATTAAAACTCCTCCTGCTTCTCAATGATCTTATAGATGCGCTCCACTTCAGAGTCATCACCCAAAATCTCATAGAGTGCTTTCTTTATTCTTCGTATTACTACCTGATTATCTCTGAACCCGGACAGTGCCTGCTTTTTCACGGCTTTGTAGATTCTGATAGCAAGTTTCTCATCCTCTCCGGTGTTGTCATATATGGCCATGAGTGCCTTGCTCTTACGGATGCTTTCCGGATATTTATCGTTATCCTCCGGGCAATCAACATCCTTGGCCAGCTTTATATATTTCTCAAGCATCTCAGCGTAGTCAAGAACTCCCTGCTTACGCTCTTCAATGAGCTTATCAAGGATTTCTGACATCTTTGCATAGTAACGCGGATTGACGGTGACCTTTTCGATAACCTTCTTACGGATGTTATTCTCGATGGCCTCTGCTGCACCTTCCTTGTGGCCGCTATCGCCTTCACCGGTAAGCGTCTCACCCTGCTTTGCTACAAAATCCAATAGAGTAAGATCATCAAAATCGCCAATCTTCTCAGCATCCGCTGCCGTGATATAGTTATCGATCATCTTTCTCATATCAGGCTCATAGGCCTTCAAATCGAGGAAGTCACCACTGGCCGTGCCGATGGTTTTCTTCAACTCAATGTAAAAAGTGACCTTCTTGTCATATTCACTCAGTTTGCCGGATGAGATGTCATCAACCAGATATGGTTTTGCTTCCGCGAAGGCTCTGACAAGACTGCTCACCAGACGATAGAGTTTTTCTCTCAGGCGTGCATAAATCTCGTCGCTCTCTTCCGACTGACCGGAAACACCACAGAAATAATGAATGTATTGGATTTCTCCTCGAGGTTCCTCGACGCCTTCGCAGAGTTCTTCGACCGCGTCGTACACTTCCTCAAAATAGGATACCGTAGCATCATGGCGATCCTTAACAAGACCTTTTACATCCTCCGGATCATATCCTTCAAAAGCGCCGGAAGTATAGTCCTTCATTGCCGTTTGGAGCTGACCAAACAGCTGCTTGTAGTCCACGATATAGCCGAAGTCCTTGCTATCATCGTCAAGACGGTTGACGCGGCAAATCGCCTGAAACAGGCCGTGATCCTGCATCCTCTTGTCGATGTAAAGGTAGGTACAAGGAGGTGCATCAAATCCGGTGAGTAACTTGTCCACAACGATAAGGAGCTTCATATTTGCAGGCTCCTCTACAAACTTGCGCTTTGCTTCCTTTTCAAATTCCTCCACTTTGGCCTGAACCGATCCCGCATTCGGAAGATCTGATGGATCGAGTCCCAGCATCTTCAGATACGTCTCGTATTTAAGGAAGGTTTCGGTATCATCCTCATCGCTGACGGTGTCAGTGCGCAGTTCACCCTTGTTCGGTGTATAGGAAGATATGATGGCGCACTTCTTAAAGCCCATCTGCTGGAAAATTTCGTAGTACTTGCAAGCCGTAGGAATACCATCAGCCACAAGGATGGCATTTCCATTGCCGTCCATCAGACGAGGTTTCATATTGAAATCCTGAATAATGTCCCATGCCACTTTTTCCAGACGAGAGCGGGAGCTGTATACCTTCTGCATCGTGCCCCATTTCTCTTTCAGCTTAGCTTTTGCACGTGAGGAAAGGCCTCTGGTCTTTACATCAAACCACTGGTCAACACGATCCTGTGACGACAAATCCTGTGGAACATCTCGATATTCATAACGCAGATCCAGCACAACGCCATCGGCCACGCCTTCGTTATACTTGTAAGCGTGGATATATGTACCGAAAACCTCAATGCTGATCTTCTTGTCCCTCTTCAGTAGCGGAGTACCCGTAAATCCGATAAATACAGCATTCGGCATGATAGTCTTCATCGCCGTATGAAGCTTACCGGACTGCGTTCTGTGGCATTCATCAACAAATACCACCAGATTTCCCTTAGCCTCAAAGTCGGCAGGGAGGGAGGCTTTCAGCTCTTCAATATACTTATCATAGTCATTTTCTGTCGCTTCTCCGCCACGACGGCCAAACTTATGCACCAGCGAGCAGATCAGCGAATCATCATATACATTCAGGCGATTCAGCAAATCCTTACCGCTCTTGGTTCGAGCAATATTCTCATCGACGCCGGTGAATGTTTTTTCTATCTGCTCATCAAGTTCATCTCGGTCTGTCACGATTAGAACACGGGCATTGAGCTCAGCCCAATGTGTCAAAATCCACTTGGCAAGCCACACCATTGTCAGCGTTTTCCCAGAGCCCTGTGTATGCCAAAGGATGCCACCCAACGGTTTATCCATATCCCTGTTTGGATTGTGAAGCTCCGTCCTCAGATTATTAAGTCTCTGCTGGGTACGCTTGATACCAAAATACTGATTGTACCGGCACACTTTTTTGATACCTTTATCAAAGACAACAAAATTCATGATAAGGTCGATAAAACGTTCCTTATCAAACATGGCATAGATCTGCTTCAGGAGTTTATTCTCGATGCCTTCGCAGGTTTTACTGATACGAACATCTACTGGATCACGCTCCTCCTCATGTTCTTTGAAGCCGTCGTCCTTCCACTCCATATAAAACTTCTCGCCGGTCAGGAGCGTTCCATAGCGCAAGCCTTCTGATTCGTTTCCTGCCATGCAAAATTGCATTGTTGTAAAGAAGCCCTGTATGAATGAGTTCTTCTGATTTGTCAGATTCTGACGGATACCCTCAGAGACGGAGATGCTGCTTCGCTTCAGCTCAATAACCGCTACTGCAATGCCATTCAAGTAAACTACAAGATCCGATCGCTTCTCTGACTGTTCAACGACCGTCACTTCCTCGGCAATAGCAAAGTCATTGTTCAGAGGATTTTCCTCATCAACAAGCTGCACAGTCACCGGAGGCTTTTCAGGACTCTCGCTCACCGGAACACCATACTTTAAACGAGAATATACAGTTTTGTTGGCATCATATAGCCCACGCGAAAGATTACCTGCTTCCTGTTGAAGCTGCGTAATGGCTCCATCGATCAGCTTGTCGGCATAGCCCTTCAATCGAAGGTACTGGCGCAGTCGATCTTCCTTGATGTTTTTATTTTGATAATCCGATAGGTTACCAATATACTGATAGCCCAAGATTTCCGGGTCTTTAAAGAAGCGGATCACTCTTTCCTGTGTTTTGCTTTCGGCATCCCCAATATTCATCTGACAGGCACCTCCTTACATCAATCTGACCTTACCGGTCAGTAGTTCAGACAAAAGTTTATTCTTTATGGCAGAATATTTAACGATCTGTCTATCATACAAGTCAATCAAATGATCTATTTCTGCGAAGAAACCGCCTATGGCTTCCTGTTCCTCCTTACTTGGTCTACATATCTGCAGACTCATATAGTCTTCAAAAGAAATATTAAGTAGTCCATCCATTCGTGCAGTAGATGAAACCATCTTTTTCAAAGCCGAATCAAATATTCCGCTATTCAGGTAATATCCATAAAAAATCGAATCATCATTAGGGACAGAAAAGGCGTGATAAACAAATGGAATTCTGGCCTCTTCGATCCTTAAATCAAAGCAACTACCATAATTTCTTGTTTTTGAATATCCGTGATTATATGCCAATTCCCCTTTTTTCAATAATGTGTAATTTTTCAAGCTACTACCAGCATGATCGTCAGAATATTTTTCGCTCTGCTCAATAAAACCCGCTGAGGCAGATATCATCATTACTGGTGCTTCTGAATAAATATCTGCTTTTCGAGTTACCTCAACAGCAATATCACCAAGTTGACATTTTTTCCATTCCCCTGAAAAGCCTTTCATTCTAACCAACGGAATACTTCTATCCGACTTCGGAAGCAATTGATCAAGACACGCCCTCTTAAAGTCAGTTTGTTTTTTCCTTAAGTCACGCAGATACATGATCTCTTGATCGAACTCAGCTAAGTGCTTTGCTATCGTAGTTTGTTCATCAATATCAGGCAAGAAAAATTCATAATCATAAATCTCGTTTCTATTAACCTTTGGCATTCCACTTCTTTGCGATAGAGATACCGTGTATTTAAAGAACTGCCGAGATAGCAAAACATATTTAAGGTAATCAGGAATTATTTGACTACCGCATGAAATCGGATACATGTCTGCACTACATAATCCACAAAACTGCGGGAATGCAACCTTACTAAGCTGGGGATTGATTTTTCCGTATAAAACATCTTTATCAGTAAAGTAATACTTTCCACTTATCAACTGATCGTCTATTACTCTATTGTAATTTAAAAGATGACCACTAAATTTTTCTATGCTTTCATTTCCAATGTGAGGTAGCATAGAGTATCTTTCATCCTGTGGATTGACCATAGGTGCATTTATAGAGGTTACATCGCCAAGTTTGACTCTTTTCCATTGTACCTTCATATTACTCACCATTTGAATCCCATCCCTTCAAGCGATTTCTTTATAGTGCCTTCATACTTCTTGGAATCGGCGAGTAACTCTGGAAGGGTGAACTCATATCTTTCAGATAACTCTGTTATTCTGTTGGTAAGATTATGTGATATATCGGTATACAAAGAAGCTATTCCTGAGAATATATTTGCAAACCACTTTTTGTTTACCAGCAAGTCCAGTATTTCATCATCGGTGAGTGCATCATATCTTGCTCTGCATTTTTCATCCAGCGCCTTATTCAGATCCTTTACAACCTTACTATAATCAGAGATTTTTCCACATAGCTCCAATGCATCCTTCAGCTGTTTAACATCATCTTGTAGGCTTTCTGGCACGCTTTCCTCGGTCCTGATAATACGAAGACGAAAATCAATAGATGCCTTCGTAATCTTACCGTTTTCATTGACAGCACTCTTACATAACGGATGTCCTAAAAGGTAAGCCTCCAGTCGCTTTTTAGTGTTTACAAGGTGGAGATCCATCCGGATAATCTCAAGCTCTATCGTTTCCTCGGTTTCTATAGTGCTTGTCAGCTCATCAATTTTTGCTTCGATGTCTTTTGCCTTAACTTTTCCATTTTCGGCTATATCGGCAAGAGCAGATACCTCGTCGGCGCTTTCAATTAGATCGGAAAGCTGAGAATCCGTCTCCGCAACAACATTCTCCGCTTCCTCAATGGCATTCTTCTCCTCGCGGAAAAAAGAATCTATCATAATTGCCTTCGGAATTAATCTACCTTCCCATCCAGTAACTTTCATTTCACCCTTGTTTTTACCCTGAGTGATTTCTTCCTCAATATTGTCAGTAGCTCTGGCATTGGCATATCCGTCCGGCTCACTTATAATCAATGAAACATCATCGTTCATGACTTCATTCCAGTATGCCAAGAGAACCTGATATACATCATATTTATCAATCAATGTAAGATGTTCAAATTCGAAGAGAATATCCTGCGCAAGATTGTCAATCAACTCCCTTGCGGACACATCTTCATCTAACGTGGACAGTGCTGTATATTCCTTTGCCTTCCATGCAGAAAATGACTCGTCAAGTTTTTCGCCATATTCGGAGAACTCAGCGTTCTTGTATATCGTTCGACGGATGTTATTATGGTTGACATTTAAACTGTAGTATTTCTCGCTAATAACGGACAAAAGCTCCGATTTTAACGATGGAAACACTTCCCAATATCTATCAAGACCCTCTATATCAACTGCCGGAATTCCACCATATATATGGGCGTAAATATCTTGAACATCCTCAGACTCAAAAGAATCTATGTAGCGTGTGACATTTAAATTACACCCATTCTTCACTTCAATCTCATCATTTGGAACAAATCGCGCATAATGCGGATCGGAATCAATTTGTTCATTAAAGGTAGTGGTGATTTTATATATGTCTCTTTCACGAAGACGATTTTTACTTCCATCCTTAACAAAATCATGGCTTGCATCAATCATAAATATTCCTTGTCGATTTGCAGCGCCTTCCTTGTCAATTACAAGTACGCAAGCTGCAATTGGTGTTCCGTAGAACAAATTGGCTGGAAGACTTATTATTCCTTTTATCCAGTGCTTCTTTATAATCGATTCTCTTATTATTGCCTCAGCGTTAGGTCTAAACAGCACGCCATGAGGAAGTATAACTGCAGCCTTTCCATTTGACTTAAGAGATTTAAGAATATGCAATAGCCATGCATAGTCCCCCTGCTTTTCAGGAGGAAGAGCACCATATCCTTCAAATCTACCGTATTCTTTTCCAGCAACTCCATCTTTCCAGTTTTTCATGGAGAACGGCGGATTAGCCACTATGTAATCAAAACGTTCAAGTACAGAGTTATCCGATTTATCAAGGTACTGCGGATTCGAGAATGTATTACCGCTCTTGATGGTGATTTCAGCCTTGCGATGTAGAACCGCATTCATCTTAGCAAGACCGGCTGTCGTGCTTTCCTTCTCCTGACCATAACCCATGATTGGGAATGGAGCTGCATCGATAGCTCGAATTAATAGACTGCCACTTCCACAGGCCGGATCGCATACCGTAGCACTGGTATCCGTGCAGCGACTGATACCTACCACATTGGCGAGGATTCTGGAAACCTCTGCAGGCGTATAGAATTGTCCCTTGCTCTTTCCGCTCTCCGTAGCGAATTTACGCATTAGATACTCGTAGGCATCGCCGATGATGTCATCACCCTCTGCCTTGTTCCGGGAGAAGTCAAGTTCCGGACGCTGGAAGATAGAGATAAGGTCGGTCAGCTTATCAACCATTTCCTTACCGCTTCCGAGTTTTTTCTCATCGTTAAAATGTGCAATATCAATAACACCCTTCAGGTCGGTGTTCTCGTCAGCAAGACGAGCAATGATTTTGTCCATGCCCTCGCCGATGTTCTTCTTTCCCTTAAGCGCGATAAAGTCATCAAAGGAGCAGCCCGTCCGCTTTTCCGGATCGGGATCTTTGTCATGTGCCTTATCGAAGACCTTGATATCCTCGTAGGCTCCCTTATTCTTAAATTTATCGGTGACATACTTCATGAACAGAAGCGTCAGGATATAGTCCTTATATTCAGAGGAATCCATGCCTCCACGAAGTTTGTCGCAGCTCGCCCATAGCGATGCATATAATTGCGTTTTCTTAACAGCCATCTTTGTCTGCTCCTTGTCTAATGATTTTCTTTGATTTTTCTCCTTGAATCAGTCAGCGCTTTTACCGCTCTTAACCCATTCATCGAGTTCGGAAATTTTAAACTTCCACTGTTTTCCGATTTTTTGAGCAGGCAAACCTTCTTTACCATTTCTGATCCAGCTGCGAAGAGTGACCGTTTTAATACCTAAATATTCCGCAGCTTCATCTATACTTATCCATTTGTCATTCATGATTTCTTCCATGCTCTCACCTCGTGATTTGAATCTGATTACAGCTCAACTATTTTAGTATACAGCAAAAATGTGAATTTTTCAAGAGTTTGCTGTTATTTGTTGATATTATTTTTTATTTGTGCGTTCTCAAAAATCGCCACCGGACACGACTATGTCCGGTCTTTTTTTGCCTATTTTTCAAGACATAGCCCATCTTAACCTACCTGTTTTTTACCTGTTAGCACCGCAAAAACGGACATACCTGTGTCCGAGGTTTCAATCTCTAAAAATGGCATACTTGCCTTAGCACGTGGGAGCCATCTGCGCAGGGTGTTTCCGGTTCCACGTGACTACCTATGACAATCAAATACTGTACCGATCACCGGAAGTGAGGTGCAGCCGAAATGGAGCAATCCTTCGGTATGCCCTCTACCTGTGGTCTGGTTTTGCATGTCTGGAGCTCTCCATTTCGGCAAAAGCCGAAGGAGGGCTTTCATTATGCAAAACAACGACAATCAGAAGACCTATTTTATTTACGTTCGCAGCACCGGCGAGAAAGTACCGGTTACCAAAGCGCAGCACGACTCCTTCTATAAGGAAGCCGACCGTATTCGCCACAAGGAACAGGATCACGGCAGGTGTATGTGCCCTTACCGCTTCATCTGGAAATGCGACGGTGACTGCATCGGCTGCGAATATCACGCGGCAGGCGACACCACTTCTCTGGATCAGTCACTCCCTGATGGCAATGGCACCCTCGGTGATTATATTCCCGACCGTAGCAAGCCTATGGAGGAAGTCATCGCAGACCGTATGCTGCTGGAGCAGCTCTTTGCCAGACTGCGTGAGCTCGACCCGGAAGCCGATACCATCATCCAGCTTTGGAAGGATCACCCGGAGGGCATTTCCGACCGTGCTATTGCAAGAGAGCTCGGTCGCCCGCAGAAAACCTTCGCAGATCAGATGAAGAAGTATCGTACCGACCTTCGCAGGATTACTGGCGATAAGTAATACCAAGACCACGAACCACACCCTTTTCGGCCATTGTCCCTCCTTGGGATGGTGGCCGGAAATTTTTTATAAAATCCTCCGCTCAAATCGTCAGTTCATCTCCAGTGGAAGGTGAAGGCAAGAGAACACAGTCTTCAGAAAGCGAGGTGAACATGATGTACCGCAGTTACGCAGACACCGGCGGCAACGTGAATGAGGAGATCAAGCTCCTGAATTCCATCAGTCACGTATCCGCCAGACTGGCAAGGAACCTTTCACTCCTTGCCGCAAGCCAATCCGAGGAAGGAGGAAAAGAGAATGTCAAAGATGGCAGAAATGGCACAAACCATCGAAGAGCTCCGCACCGCTGCTGCTTCTATTAATGCCGCAGCCGACTGGCTCTACCAGCAGTTTTCCGGCGACGACGATAAGGCACAGTCCACTGAAGCTCCCGCCAAGAAGGAATCGAAGCCTGAACTCAAGCTGGAGGTCGTAAGAGCCGTCCTTGCCGAGAAGTCCCGCGCCGGTCATACCGCAGAGGTACGCGCCCTGCTTCAGAAGTACGGTGCTGCAAAGCTCTCGGAGATCGATCCGGCAAATTATGAAGCCCTGCTTCAGGACGCGGAGGTGATCAGCAATGGCAGCTAAAGCACACGCGATCTTATCCGCATCCTCATCCGACAGGTGGCTGCACTGCCCGCCATCGGCGAGGCTCTGCGAAACCTATGAGGACAAGGGAAGCGACTATGCTGCGGAAGGCACCGACGCCCACGCGCTTGGCGAGTACAAGCTCAAGACTGCGCTCGGTATGCCAGCTGATAATCCAACCGACAGCCTCAAGTGGTATTCCGAGGAAATGGAGGATGCTACCTCCGGCTATGCCGAATATGTGCTGGAGCAGGTCGAAGCCGCCAAGGGAACTTGCGCCGACCCGGTAGTTCTTATTGAACAGCGTGTGGACTTCTCCCGCTGGGTAGAACAAGGCTTCGGCACCGCCGACTGCATCATCATCGCAGATGGTACGCTCCGGGTAATCGACTACAAGCACGGCTTAGGCGTTTTAGTCTCCGCAGAGGAAAATCCCCAGATGCAGTGTTACGCCCTTGGCGCTTTGGAGCTTTTCGATGACATTTACGACATCGATCAGGTATCCATGACAATCTACCAGCCGAGACGCCAGAACGTCAGCACCTACGAGATCAGGAAAGACGATCTGTATCGCTGGGCGGATGAAGTCTTAAAGCCCACCGCAGATCTGGCCTTCGCCGGAGACGGGAACTTCCTGTGCGGTGAATGGTGCGGCTTCTGCAAGGCCAAGAACGAGTGCCGCGCCAGAGCCGAGGTAAACCTGAAGCTCGCACAGCACGACTTCAAGCTCCCGCCACTGCTTACGGATACCGAGATCGAGGTCATCCTCGGCAAGGTAGATGAGCTGGTCAGCTGGGCTTCCGACATCAAGGAATACGCCCTGCAGCAGGCTCTCTCCGGTAAGGAATGGTCAGGCTTCAAGCTCGTCGAAGGACGCGCCAACCGTAGATACAGCAACGAGGCCGCAGTCATCGACGCGGTCGAGAAAGCAGGCTTTGACCCGTATGAGAAAAAGCTGCTCGGCATCACCGCCATGCAGAAGCTCCTCGGCAAGTCCCGCTTTGATGAACTCCTGACGGCTTACATCGAAAAGCCGAAGGGCAAACCCACACTTGTGCCGGACAGCGACAAGCGCCCGGCCATGAACACAGCAAAAAATGATTTTATGGAGGAAAACGACAATGAGTAAGAAAGTAAAAATCAGCAATCCCATGAAGGTTATCACCGGTGTTGACACACGCTGGAGCTACGCAAACGTCTGGGAGCCGAAGTCCATCAATGGTGGCACTCCCAAGTACAGCGTAAGCCTCATCATCCCGAAGTCCGACACCAAGACCATCGCCAAGATTCAGGCTGCCATTGAGGCTGCCTACAAAGAGGGCGAGGCCAAGCTCAAGGGCAACGGCAAGTCCGTACCGGCGCTCTCCGTCCTTAAGACACCTCTGCGTGACGGCGATGCAGAGCGTCCGGATGACGAGGCATACAAGAACGCCTACTTCGTCAATGCCAACGCCACCTCTGCTCCCGGCATCGTGGATGCAGACCTGAACCCGATCCTCACCCGTTCCGAAGTGTATAGCGGCGTGTACGGCAGAGCCAGCATCACGTTTTATGCTTTCAACTCTTCCGGTAACAAGGGAATCGCCTGCGGGCTCAATAACCTGCAGAAGATCCGTGACGGTGAACCTCTCGGCGGCAAGGCAAGCGCTGAGTCCGACTTTGCTACTGATGACGATGAAGATTTTCTCAATTAAGGAAAGGAGCGCAAAACTATGGAAAACACAGTTATGATTTCATCCCTTCTCTGCAACATTCTGATCGGGTGCTTCTGCATCGTAGTCCTGTCTTGGGCAGTGGTAGCTGTCCAGACGGTGATCAATGACTTCAAGCGCGAGAAACGTGAGGAGAAAAAGGCCGCGCAGGACGACGAATACCATGTAAAACGTATGGAAGTCCTGAAATAATCCAGTACCGGCAGGCGGCTTAGGAGCGATCTTAAGCCGCTTGTTTGAATTGAGGTGAAAATCTATGCAAACACTCAGTATTGATATTGAAACCTACAGCGACGTAAACCTGTCCAAGTGCGGCGTTTATAAATATGCCGAGTCACCGGATTTTGAAATACTGCTATTCGGCTACAGCGCCGACGGCTCAGATGTGACGGTCATCGACCTTGCACAGGGAGAACGTCTGCCGCAGGAAATTATAGATGCCCTGACCGATGATTCTGTTATCAAATGGGCTTTCAATGCAAATTTTGAACGGGTGTGCTTATCCCGGTATCTCCGTGATCTGGGAGTGAGCCTTGATCCCTTCCATGATAAACATCCACTCTCTCAGGAGTGTGCCCGGTTCCTGAATCCGGAAAGCTGGCGCTGTTCTATGGTCTGGGCGGCCACAATGGGACTGCCGCTTTCTCTGGAAGGCGTCGGTGCCGTCCTCGGCCTTGAGAAACAGAAGCTCACCGAGGGAAAGGAGCTCATCAAATATTTCTCCGTGCCCTGCGCTCCGACGAAGGTAAACGGCGGTCGAACAAGGAACCATCCATTCCACGCGCCGGACAAGTGGGAAGTCTTCAAAAAATATAACATCCGTGATGTGGAAACCGAGATGGGCATTAAGGATCGCCTTGCAAAATTTCCTGTGCCGGATGATATCTGGGACGAGTACCACATCGATCAGGAGATCAACGACAGAGGTGTACGACTCGACATGGATCTAGTGCAGGAAGCCATCGAAATGGACACTCGCTCACGCTCGGAGCTGACTGCTGCCATGAAGGATATGACAGCTCTCGACAATCCCAACTCCGTCCAACAAATGAAACAGTGGCTCAAGGGCAATGGCCTCGAAACCGACAGCCTCGGAAAGAAGGTCGTGGCAGAGCTTATCAAAACGGCTCCTCCGGAGCTTCAGACCGTTCTGGAACTCCGCCAGCAGCTTGCCAAATCCTCTGTTAAGAAATATCAAACGATGGAGCGTGCAGTCTGTGACGACGGCAGAGCTCGCGGCATGTTCGCTTTTTACGGAGCCAACCGTACCGGGCGATGGGCAGGAAGACTCATACAATTACAAAATCTCCCGCAAAATCATCTCCCGGATCTGGCGGACGCCCGTGCTCTTGTAAAATCCGGCGACTTCGATGCCGTGAAGCTCCTATATGAAGATGTCCCGGATACCCTCTCGCAGCTGATCCGGACAGCCTTCATTCCAAAGGAAGGTACTCAGTTCTATGTTTCCGATTTCAGCGCCATCGAAGCCCGCGTTATCGCTTGGTATGCCGGTGAGATGTGGCGGCAGAAGATATTCGAGAATGGCGGCGACATTTACTGCGCCAGTGCAAGCCAGATGTTTCATGTCCCGGTTGAGAAGCACGGCTTAAATGGCCATCTGCGTCAAAAAGGCAAGATTGCAGAACTGGCGCTCGGCTACGGCGGCTCGGTCGGAGCCTTAAAGGCAATGGGCGCTATCGAGATGGGACTCTTCGAGGATGAGCTTCCTCCGCTGGTGGATGCATGGCGGCAGACAAATCCCAACATCGTGAAATTCTGGTGGGATGTTGACCGCGCTGTCATGGAAGCAGTGAAGCATAAGCACACGACCAGCAGCTACGGGCTTACCTTCTGCTGCCGCTCCGGGATGCTCTTTATCACGCTGCCCTCCGGCAGAAACCTCTGCTACGTAAAGCCGAAGGTCGGTACTAATAAATTTGGCGGCGAGTGTATCACCTATGAAGGCATCGGCAGCACGAAAAAATGGGAGCGTCTCGATTCATACGGGCCGAAATTCGTGGAAAACATCGTGCAGGCGACCTCCCGCGACATACTCTGCTATGCCATGAAGACGCTGCGCTGCTGCAGTATCGTCATGCACATCCACGACGAGCTTGTCATCGAAGCCGACCCGCGCATGTCCCTTGATGTGCTCTGTGAACAGATGGGCAGGACTCCGCCGTGGGCAAAAGGCCTGAAGCTCCGCGCCGACGGTTACATCACGCCCTTCTACAAAAAAGATTAAAAATCGTCCGCTCAAATCAGGCGTTCATCTCCAGTGGAAATTGGAGGTGGACGCCTTAAGTCTGCCCGGAAAGGAGGACTCAGGTTTGAGCAACGATTATCGCAACAGCGAAGGATATCCTGACCCAACTGCGGGTGAAGCAATCTCCCGAATTGCAGCAAATGAAAAGCAGTCCCTTCGCGCCTTCCGGCCTATCGTCTACATCTGCTCTCCGTTTTCCGGAGATGTTGAAGGAAACGTAGCTGCCGCCAGACGCTACAGCCGCTTTGCTGTGGACAAGGGATATATCCCTATCGCACCGCATCTGCTGTTTCCGCAGTTCCTTGATGATGAGAATCCGGATGAACGTGAGCTTGGGCTTTTCTTTGGAAACGCCCTCATGAGCAAGTGCGCAGAGGTCTGGGTATTCGGCAGCCGCATCTCATCCGGTATGGAATCAGAAATCAAACGCGCCAAGTGGAAGGGCTATCACTTGCGCTATTTCACAGAAGAATGTCAGGAGGTTTAACGCTATGTATGAAATTAAAGAGAATCGCAGAAAGCTTTTCGATGGCACGGAGATCACAACCTACACCCGCGATGTGATAAGCGCCAATATCCTGCAGGTCGAAGCCGGGACGACCGGCTACAAAGGTGGCGACACCGGCCACGGCGGACGCACCTATTTCCGCATTTCCGATGAAGCCAGCACAGATATCCATGTCACGCCTTTTATGGACAGATTCGGCTGCAATGGTTTTGAAGTCACCCTTGGCGGCGACTGCGAGCTGGAAACCATGATCCGCGCCCTGAAATTTATCACGAAGGTGCTGGAGGAAGAATCGGAGGAGGTGTACGACTGATGTTTACCCTGTATAGTGCCGATTTTATCGGCAATCCCGGAAACTGCTCCTATCCTCATAAGAATGTGGTCATGGACGTTGACAGCATGAAAGCCGCAGTCGGCCACGATTATGTGTGCGCGGAGTACAAGAACCACTACCGCAACAGCGACAACTTCCTCTCCGCCGACTGCCTGCCCGTGGACTGTGACAACGACCATTCAGAAGATCCGAAAGACTGGATCACACCGGCAGATGTGCTGGAGGCATTTCCCGGAGTGAGTCTCGCCATCCATTACAGCCGATTTAATCAACGCGAAAAAAATGGCAAACCGGCAAGGCCGAAGTTTCATGTGCTCTTTCCCATCGACCGGGTGACGGATGCTGCCCTTTATAGCGATATGAAGAAGCTGGTCAATTCCATCTTCCCATATTTCGATACGAAGGCGCTGGATGCTGCTCGCTTCTTTTTTGGAACACAGGAGCCGGATGTGGAGCTCTATCCCGGTCGCATGAATCTCACGGAATTTTTGAATGACGACGAGTTCGATGCAGATCTGGCCGGCGGCCACGAAAAGGACATCGTGATCCCGGAAGGAAGCCGTAACGCCACCATGTCCCGCTTTGCCGGAATCGTCATCAAGAAATACGGCGATACAGAAAAAGCCTACCAGAGCTTTCTGGAAAAGGCCGCAACCTGTGTGCCGCCTCTCGATAACAGCGAGCTCAATACAATCTGGCACAGCGCGCAGCGTTTTTATTCCAAGATCAGTCGTGAGGACGGTTATGTCCCTCCGGAAGTTTATAACGACGAGAACAGTTATAAGCCGGAAGATTTCTCCGATGTCGGACAGGCCGAAGTACTCTCGAAGTATTTTGCAAACGAACTGCGCTACTCACCGGCCACCCATTTTATCCGTTATAGCGACCACTACTGGCAGGAAACGGAGCCCGGCGCTCAGGCCGTCGCTCATGAGCTCACCCGCAGGCAGCTCTTAGAAGCCAATCGAAATATGGTGGAGGCGCTGCAGAAGCTCAAAAACTGCGGAGCGCAGGAAATCCTTGATAACACATCCAAGGCCAAAGCCGAACAGCTGATGAGCGACGAGCAGATGGAGGCCTATCAGGAGTTCCTTGCCGCCAAGGCCTACCAGAGCTTTGCCGTCCGCAGGCGCGATTCCAAGAACATTACATCTACCCTCAAAGAGACGCACCCGATGCTGGAAATCTCACCAAGGGATCTGGACGCGGACTGCTTCCTGCTCTGCACACCGGAGGCAACCTTTGACCTTCGCAAAGGCATGGCCGGAGCCCGCGAACACTCTGCTGATGACTTTATTACGAAAATCACGTCCGTGTCGCCCGGCAGCAAGGGAGCGCAGCTCTGGCAGGATAATCTGGATCTGATTTTTCAGAAGGATCAGCAGCTTATCGACTATGTGCAGATGATCTGCGGCCTTGCTGCTATCGGGAAGGTTTTTGTAGAGGCGCTCATCATCGCATACGGCGACGGACGGAACGGCAAATCCACCTTCTGGAATGCCATCTCCCGCGTGCTGGGACTCTACAGCGGAAATATATCCGCAGATACACTGACCGTCGGCTGTCGCAGGAACATCAAGCCGGAAATGGCTGAAGTTAAAGGTAAGCGCCTGCTGATTGCTGCAGAAATGCAGGAAGGCGCACGTCTAAATGACTCTACGGTCAAGCAGCTCTGTTCCACGGACGATGTGTTTGCGGAGAAAAAGTATAAAGACCCGTTTTCCTTCAAGCCCTGCCACACACTGGTGCTGTATACGAACCACCTGCCTCGCGTCTCCGCCTCCGATGACGGTATCTGGCGCAGGCTTATCGTGATCCCGTTTAATGCCAAGATCGAAGGCAAGGCCGACATCAAAAATTACGGTGAGTACCTATATGAAAATGCAGGTGAAAGCATTCTGGCATGGATCATCGAAGGTGCCAAAAAGGTCATCGCACTGGACTACCAGATTCCGATACCGGACTGCGTGACGAAGGCCATCGATGAATATCGCAGCCAGAACGACTGGTTCGGACATTTTCTGGACGAGAGGTGCGAGGTGGATGAGTCCTTTAAGGAAAGCTCCTCGGCACTCTATCAAGCGTACCGCAACTACTCGCTGGACTGCAATGAATATGTGCGCAGCACGGCAGATTTTTACTTTGCGCTGGAGAAGGCCGGATTTGAGCGGCTGACACTGAATCGGAAGCGCTATTTTAAGGGCTTAAAGATTCGTGAGGACACTGGCGCAGAGGAAGATTTTCTGCAGTAATCCGGGCTTATGACAAGGTGTATCAAGGTCTTATATAAAAATTCTCTTAAGCCTAAAAAAATAGCTCTAAGAAAAAGTTCGGTAAATACCATTGATACACCTTGCACAGCCACTGAAATTAACGCCTGACGGAGGTTTGCAATGAACGAAAAACAGATAGAAAACAAGTTAACAACGGCGGCGAAAAAGAACGGCGGCATTGCGCTTAAGCTGGTGTGTCCCTCTTTCGCAGGAATGCCCGACCGCCTGATCTTACTCCCTGACGGCCATATCGGTTTCGCAGAGCTGAAGGCACCCGGCAAAAAGCCACGCCCTCTCCAGCTCTCACGTCACAGGCTGCTTAGGGAACTCGGCTACCACGTCTATGTCATTGACGATCCGGAGCAGATTGGAGGGATGATCGATGAACTTCAATCCACATGATTATCAGGCTTATGCCATCCGCTACATCGAAAAGCATCCCGTGGCCGCAATCCTGCTTGATATGGGACTTGGCAAGACGATCATCAGTCTGACGGCAGTATATGACCTGTTGTTTGACAGCTTTGAAGTCCACCGCGTTCTGGTGGTGGCTCCACTAAGAGTCGCCCGCGATACATGGCCAGCGGAAATTCAGAAATGGGATCACCTTAGAGGTCTAACCTATGCGGTCGCAGTCGGGACACCGAAGGAGCGAAAAGCCGCCCTCATGCAGGGAGCGGATATCACGATCATCAACCGCGAGAACCTGCAGTGGCTCATTGACGAATCCGGCTTTCCCTTTGACTTCGATATGGTGATTATCGACGAGCTGTCGTCCTTCAAAAACCATAAATCCAAGCGCTTCAAATCCCTGATGAAGGTACGACCACGGATTCACCGGATTATCGGCCTGACCGGCACCCCTTCTTCCAACGGTCTCATGGATCTGTGGGCAGAGTTCAAAGTGCTGGATATGGGCGAGCGCCTCGGACGCTTTATCACGCAGTATCGGACAAATTACTTCATGCCGGACAAGCGAAACGGCGAGATCATCTATTCCTATAAGCCGCTGCCCTATGCGGAGGACGCCATCTACCGGAGAATCTCGGATATCACGATTTCAATGAAATCTACCGACCACCTGAAAATGCCGGAGCTGGTTTCAACGGAATATGAAGTGCAGCTTTCCGATTCCGAGCGCAGCCGTTATGAAGATTTGAAGCAGGAGCTCATATTACAGCTCCCTGATGGTGAAGTGACCGCTGCCAATGCCGCGTCGCTGACTGGGAAGCTCTCCCAGCTGGCAAACGGTGCCATATATGCCGATACCGGTGAAATCATCGAATTCCACGATAGGAAGCTGGACGCTTTGGAGGATATTATCGAGGCCGCCAATGAAAAACCGCTCCTTGTGGCCTACTGGTTCCGGCACGATCTCTCCCGCATCAAGAGCCGCTTCAATGTCAGGGAGATCAAGACCAGCCGCGATATTGCTGACTGGAATGCGGGAAAGATTCCTGTAGCAGTCATCCATCCGGCCTCTGCCGGTCACGGTTTGAACCTTCAGGCCGGAGGCTCCACCCTTGTATGGTTTGGTCTCACATGGTCGCTGGAATTATATCAGCAGACAAACGCCCGTCTCTGGCGGCAAGGTCAAGAATCCGGCACTGTGGTGATCCAGCACATCATCACCAAGGGCACCATCGACGAGATGATCGTAAAGGCGCTATCCAAGAAAGAAATGACGCAGACCGCACTGATTGACGCGGTCAAGGCTGATCTTGAGGTGGTGTGATGACCGATCCTTATGAAAATCTCGCCAACGCCATCGTACTGCAGGCAGTGAAGGATTACCGGGACGCCTCAAAGCGCCTGAAAAAGAAGCCCAGCAATCAAGCTGCTATGTCGGATGCAATGGAATGCGAGCGATTCTTCCGCTCCGGCTGGTATAAAGCACTGACGAGTGTGGATGGCGAGTATCTCATACAAAAACTACGAGAGGAGGCGAAAGCCCTATGACCATAAAAGAATATCTGCATCAGGCCTACCGCCTTGATCAGAGAATCAAGTCCGACACGATGGAAGCGCAAAATCTACGTGAAATGGCAGGCAGCGTGTCGGCAATCCAATATGATAAAGACCGGGTGCAGACATCGCATAATACGGAAGCACCCTTTGTCCGGACGCTTGAGAAGCTCTGGACGCTGGAAAAGAAAATCGCTGAGGAGCTGGAATTGCTATCAGACCTTAAAAAACAGATACGGGAGGTCATTGAGGCAGTTCCGGACACCGATGAGCGTATGGTTTTGAAGTACCGCTACATCCATAACTATACATGGGAACAGATCGGGATGGAGCTTTGTGCAGATGCCAGAACGATACGTCGCTGGCACGGCAAGGCGCTACTTCATGTAACGCTTCCTGATGATCCGATTGTAATTTGAAATGCGCCCGAAATGTCCTGCTTTGTCCTAAGATGTCCACCCGCCCTTTATGTTAGTATATAATCAGCGAAAAGAATAAAGATACCGCTGCACGCGCAGCCCACAAGCCTTGCGGGAACACCCTGCAGGGCTTTCTTTATGCCCTGAAAGGAGGCACGGCCTATGCCAAGAAAACCACAACGACCGTGCCGTTATCCCGGATGCCCACACCTTACAGACGGCGTTTATTGTGAGGAGCATGCCAAGGTTATGGAAAAGCACTACGAGAAGTTCCAGCGCGGCTACTCTCCCGGCAAACGCTACGGTAGAGCTTGGAAACGAATCCGTGACCGCTACGTCCACAAGCACCCGCTTTGTGAGCAGTGCTTAAAGGAAGGACGCTATGTTGCGGTCGAGGAAGTCCACCACATCGTGCCGCTTGCTGAGGGAGGATCGAATGACGAGTCCAACCTTATGAGCCTTTGTCGTTCGTGTCACGAGAAGATTCACCACGAGCGCGGCGACCGGTAGGGCGGTCAAAATCTCTACAACCATTTTCCCCGGAAAACGGCGCGGGGTCTTTTACGCAAAAATTGCAATTCAAACAGGGTATTAAACCCTGCACCACAGAAATGGAAGTGATAGACATGGCGAAAGACGGAACATATCGCGGCGGGCGGCGTGTCAAAGCTGGCTCCAAGCCGGACGCCCTCGCCGACAAAATTATGAAAGGCGCACCTGCAAAGCGCATGGAACTGCCGGATTTCACCGACGACATGACCGACTTCGATATTGATGACATCGGTGACGGCGTGGAGCTGGAAGGTATGGATATGCCAAGTCCGGATGATTACCTCTCTGCTCAGCAGAAGGACGGCAAACCGCTCGGCGCGGATGAAATCTATAAGGAAACATGGCTGTGGCTCAAGGAACGCGGCTGCGAGAGGCTGGTAAACAAGCGCCTGCTTGAAAGCTACTCTGAGGCCTTTGCCCGGTACATTCAGTGCTCCGAGGCGGTCAGCAAATACGGCATGCTCGGAAAACACCCGACAACCGGCGCAGCGATTGCAAGTCCCTTTACACAGCTTTTGATGAACTTTCAGAAGCAGGCCAACCTGCTCTGGTACGAGATTTACGACATTGTGAAGCAGAACTGCACCGAGCCCTTTGAGGGAAGTCCGCAGGACAGCGTGATGGAGCAGCTGCTTCGAAGCAGGAGGAATATGTAAATGAATACACAGAAATTGGAACAGGTGCCTATTGATAAGCTGGTGCCCTACGCCCGGAATGCCAGAACGCATAGTAAAGAGCAGATCGCACAGCTCCGCGCCTCTCTCAGAGAGTTCGGCTTTGTGAGCCCTGCGGTCATTGACGCGGATTACAACATCCTCGTCGGCCACGGTCGCATTATGGCTGCCCGCGATGAAGGATATAAGACCGTGCCCTGCGTCTTTGCCGAGAACCTGACGGAAGCACAGAAGCGTGCATATATCCTTGCGGACAATCAGCTGGCGCTCAACGCAGGCTGGGATGAGGAAATGCTGTCGGTCGAATTATCTGACCTGCAGGATCAGTCCTTTGACCTCTCGCTCCTCGGCTTTGATGCTGGTGAGCTGGATAAGCTGCTCGGTACAGGAAATGAAAAAGACATCGCAGATGATGACTTTGACCTGACCGCTGCTCTTGAGAAGGCTTCCTTCGTAGAGCCCGGCGACATCTGGACAGTCGGCAGGCATAGAGTTATGTGCGGCGACGCCACCTCACCTGAAGATGTGGAAAAACTCATGGACGGCAAAAAGGCAAACCTTGTTCTGACCGATCCTCCGTATGGAGTTTCCTTCAAAGCCTCGGACGGTCTTACGATCCAGAACGATTCTCTTAAGGGCGAGGAATTTTACAAGTTCCTATTGGCAGCTTTTAAGAACATGGCTGACCACCTCGAAAAAGGCGGAGCCGCCTACTGCTTTCATGCGGATACCGAAGGGCTCATTTTCCGAAAGGCATTCATTGACGCAGGCTTCCATCTCGCCGGTGTGTGTATCTGGGTAAAGAACAGTCTCGTGCTCGGTCGCTCCGATTATCAGTGGCAGCATGAACCCGTGCTCTACGGCTTTTTGCAAAACGGCAAGCACCCGTGGTATTCAGACCGCAAACAGACCACCATCTGGAACTACGATAAGCCAAAGCGCAATAAGGATCATCCAACCAGCAAGCCGCTGGATCTTCTGGGCTATCCCATACAGAACTCCTCTCAGGAAAATTCTGTAGTTATTGATACCTTCGGCGGCTCCGGCTCCACTCTGATGGCCTGTGAGCAGCTGAACCGTATCTGCTACATGATGGAGCTTGATCCGAAATACGCATCTGTCATCCTCCGGCGCTATGTGGAAGATACCGGCGATGAGGAAAATGTGTATGTAATAAGAAACGGCGAAAAGCTCCTCTATTCCGCTCTGGCAAAGGAAGTCGCGACCTCTCCGACGGCGGGTGTATAGTACACAATTTCTGCCCTAATAATTTGACGAATTTCTACCTCGGAAAATGTCGGAAATTGCTTGATAAATAAGGCTTTCAGAGTGATGTATATACATGCCGAAAGGCACAGTTGAAAACCTTAATTTCACAAAGGAGGAACACACTCATGAAAGCAAATTACAACGTAACCGGAAACGACAGAAAAGCACTGGTCGCAGCCATCGAAAATCTCACCGGCGACAAGGCGGTCTACATGCGCATGCCAACCTGCGCTTACGAGATCGGCGACGTCACAGTCGACAAGGAAGGCGGCGTCTCCTGCGAGGACACAGACAAGCTGGAGCGCATCATCCACAGCCTGATCGCGGATGGCTTCACACCGGAAGATACCGAAGATATCGAAAGCGACGACGAAGCTACCGGCCTTACGGTCAGCCTTCCGCTCGATAAGGTAGCGGTCGGAAACCTCACCAACCTCCTCACCGCCAAGGAAAGCCTTATCAAGAAGGCTCTCGGCATTGACGACCTTGGCATTGAGATCACGGAGGATACGGTCAGCTTCCCTTGGTTTATTGAGATGCCGGAACCGGACGAGGTCAAGGCATACACCCACTTCATTGCTGCCCTTGGAAAGATGAGCCGGGACTTGAAGCGCATCAGCGCCACCGAAAAGGAAGTCGACAACGAGAAGTACGCATTCCGTTGCTTCCTCCTGCGGCTGGGCTTCATCGGAAACGAGTACAAGGCAGAGCGCAAGATTCTCCTTCAAAACCTCTCCGGCAACTCCAGTTGGAAGAACGGCGCACCGGAAAAGGAGGTGGCAGCATGCGAATAATCACGAAAGAGCAGCTTGAAGCGCTCCGCTCCCGCTACCCGGCAGGCACCCGCGTGGAGCTTCTCCAAATGGACGATGTACAGGCACCGCCCATCGGCACCAAGGGAACCGTTACGGGAGTCGACGATACCGGTAGCCTCATGGTGAACTGGGACAACGGCTCCGGCCTGAATGTCATCTACGGCATCGACCTTGTGCGAAAGGTGGTGGACTGACATGGATAAAAAGGTAAAGGAACAGATCCTCGCCATCCGGGATACCGGCCTTACAAATATGTTCGATATAAACATGGTGCAGCGGCTGGCCTACGAACGGGACTTTTACGAGCTGGTTTTATACCTTGAGGATCACCGGTCTGAATACGTGAAATTCATCATGACCGGCGAGGCGTAAACTACACAACTTGTGCCTCAGATGTTCTCGCAGGATTGTCACATATATTTCGATAAATAGCTTGCTATTACAGGCGTTCAGAGTGATATATGTACATACCAAAAGGGAAACCAACCACAAGGAGGAACCACCATGAAGTACACAATTGAAGCCATTGAAAATGCAAAGCCCGGAATGCGCTGGGAAGAGATCGGATGCCATTGGACGCTGGGACAGGCCTACCTTTACAGCAAAGAAGCCGGAAACGACCTGCCGAACTTCGCCGAAGTCATCTGGGACGATGACATCGAGACCATCCTCGCGGACTGCCGGAAGCTCGGAGTGAAGGAATTCACCATCAGCTCCACCTTTTCAAGCCTCATCGAAACCATCGCCAAGTTCGAGGAGCTCGGATGCACGCTGGACGGGATCGTGAAAGTCAAGGAACGCTACACCCACTTCGGAAGCGACGAACACGCACTCATCCCGGCTTTCAAAATGACGGTAAAGGAGGCGTAAGAAAATGTGGAGTGAAGGAGTTATCGGCATCCCAGATGCCAAAGACAAGGAAAAATACACCAAGTGTCACTACTGGGTAAAGCACTACGATGAGCCAAGCGAGACCTACGGCATCAATGGCGGCAGGATCAGCAAGCTCATGATCAAGATTGACGGCGAGACCGTTTGTAACTACGACAGAGGCTGGGACATCAAGCCCACCTGCAAGGAAGCAGAGATGGCACTTTGCATCCTGCTTGAGAACCACAACTAAGCATTAAACCCTGAATATGAATATTCCGGGAGACTGAGCCAGAAGGCTCTTTCTCTCGTACTGATACCGGATCGCTTTGGCGGTCTTTTATTTTGCCCTGAAAGGAGGCGGCCACCGTGCCAATGCGAAAACTGAAAAACTATAAGCCGACCCGCTTCATGGCAGAGACTTCCCACTACAGCAAGCAGATGGCAGACTTCGCCGTAATGTTCATCGAGCAGCTCACCCACACCAAAGGCACATGGGCAGGAAAGCCCTTCGAGCTGATTGACTGGCAGGAACGGATCATCCGCGACCTGTTTGGTGTCCTGAAGCCGAATGGTTACCGTCAGTTCAATACGGCCTACATCGAAATTCCAAAGAAGATGGGTAAGTCAGAGCTGGCCGCTGCGGTCGCCCTGCTCCTTTGCTGCGGTGACGGTGAGGAACGCGCCGAAGTCTATGGCTGCGCTGCCGATAGACAGCAGGCCACCATCGTTTTTGATGTTGCTGCGGATATGGTGAGAATGTGCCCGGCGCTGAACCGACGCGTAAAGATTCTGGCCTCCCAGAAGCGAATCATCTATGAGCCGACCAACAGCTTCTATCAGGTACTCTCCGCCGAGGCATACAGTAAGCACGGCTTTAACATCCACGGCGTGGTCTTTGACGAGCTGCACACCCAACCGAACCGGAAGCTCTTTGATGTAATGACCAAGGGCTCCGGCGATGCCAGAATGCAGCCGCTGTATTTCCTGATTACGACTGCCGGAAACGATACAAACACCATCTGCTATGAAGTCCACCAGAAAGCGCAGGACATCCTCGACGGCAGGAAAGTCGATCCAACCTTCTATCCTGTTATTTATGGCGCGGAGCCTGACGAGGACTGGACTGATCCAGAGGTTTGGAAAAAGGCGAATCCGTCTCTGGGTATCACGGTCGGCATCGATAAGGTGGAAGCCGCCTGCGAGTCGGCAAAGCAAAATCCCGGCGAGGAGAACTCCTTTAGACAACTGCGCCTCAATCAATGGGTAAAGCAAGCCGTCCGCTGGATGCCAATGGATAAATGGGATGCATGCGCTTATCCCGTGAATGAGGACGACCTCGAAGGCCGCGTCTGCTACGGCGGTCTTGACCTGTCCTCCACTACGGATATCACGTCCTTCGTGCTGGTATTCCCGCCAAGGGATGAGGATGACAAGTATGTGATCCTCCCGTACTTCTGGGTACCGGAGGATACCCTCGACCTCCGTGTCCGGCGCGACCACGTGCCCTACGACACTTGGGAGAAGGAAGGCATGCTACAGACCACGGAAGGCAATGTCATCCATTACGGCTATATCGAGAAATTCATCGAGCGCCTCGGTGAGCGCTTTAATATCCGAGAGATTGCTTTCGACCGCTGGGGAGCCGTCCAGATGGTTCAGAACTTGGAGAACATGGGCTTTACTGTCGTGCCCTTCGGACAGGGCTTTAAGGATATGAGTCCTCCGACAAAAGAGCTCATGAAGCTGACGCTTGAAAAGAAGCTCGCCCACGGAGGCCATCCGGTGCTCCGCTGGAATATGGATAACATCTTCATCCGTACCGATCCAGCCGGAAACATCAAGGCTGACAAAGAAAAATCTACAGAGAAGATCGACGGAGCCATCGCCACCATCATGGCGCTTGACCGTGCGATCCGCTGCGGCAACGACAACGGCGCTTCTGTCTATGACGGCAGAGGCATTTTATTCATCTGAAAGGCAGGTGATCAATATGAGCATATTTTCAGGACTGTTTCGTTCAAGAGACAAGCCTACCAATTCGACGACTGGAAGCTCCTACCGCTTCTTCTTCGGCGGCACGACCTCCGGCAAAGCTGTGACAGAGCGCTCCGCCATGCAGATGACGGCGGTTTACTCCTGCGTGAGGATTCTGTCCGAGGCTATTGCAGGCCTGCCGATTCATCTCTACCGATACGGCGAAGGCGGCAGCAAAGAAAAAGCGACAAATCATCCGCTCTACTTCCTGCTCCACGATGAGCCGAATCCGGAAATGACATCCTTTGTATTCCGGGAGACACTGATGACGCACCTTTTGCTGTGGGGAAACGCCTACGCGCAGATCATTCGAAACGGCAAAGGTGAAGTGGTCGCGCTCTATCCCTTGATGCCAAATCGCATGACGGTCAACCGCGATGAAAACGGAGAGCTTTATTACGAATATCAGACGTCACAGGATGAAGCGCACACAATGAATGGCAGCCGTGTAAGGCTCCAGCCATCCGACGTGCTGCACGTTCCCGGTCTCGGCTTTGACGGCCTTGTAGGCTACAGCCCAATTGCAATGGCAAAGAACGCCATCGGCATGGCAATTGCCTGCGAGGAATACGGCGCTAAGTTTTTTGCTAACGGCGCGACTCCCGGCGGCATCTTGGAGCATCCCGGCGTGGTAAAAGACCCGGAGCGAGTGAGAGAAAGCTGGAACTCTGCCTTCGGCGGCAGCTCCAATGCAAACAAAGTAGCTGTGCTGGAGGAAGGCATGAAATATACGCCTATCTCTATCTCACCGGAACAGGCGCAGTTTTTGGAGACGCGGAAGTTCCAGATCAACGAGATCGCTCGTATCTTCCGCATCCCGCCTCACATGATCGGCGACCTTGAGAAATCGAGCTTCTCAAACATCGAACAGCAATCTCTGGAGTTCGTGAAATACACGCTCGACCCGTGGGTATGCCGCTGGGAACAGTCCATGCAAAGAGCCTTGCTCTCACCGGATGAGAAGAAGGAATACTTCTTCAAATTCAATGTTGACGGGCTACTCAGAGGCGACTACCAGAGCCGCATGAACGGTTATGCGGTCGGACGCCAAAACGGCTGGATGTCCGCTAACGATATCAGGGAGCTTGAAAACCTCGACCGTATTCCGGAGGAGGAAGGCGGCGACCTGTACCTGATTAACGGCAATATGACCAAGCTCAAGGACGCAGGTATTTTTGCGGTCTCGGCACAGACACAGGAGGAAGCTGATGAAACACAATAATCACAAACCGAACCGGAACCCTAAAGCGGGCGCTCCCGGTTCAGAAAGAAGGAGGCACTATGACCAGAAAATTTTGGAACTGGGTGCGAAACGAGGAGCCGGACAGCTTTAGCTCCGACCGAACACTCTACCTCGACGGGGAAATTTCCGATGAGACATGGTTCGGCGACGAAGTAACACCCAAGCTGTTTAGTGATGAACTGCATGCAGGCGATGGGAACATCACCCTCTGGATCAACAGTCCGGGCGGTGATGTTTTTGCTGCTGCGCAGATCTACAACATGCTGATGGATTACCCGCACGATGTGACGGTCAAAATTGACGCCCTCGCTGCTTCGGCGGCATCGGTCATCGCTATGGCCGGAACGAAGGTCTGCATGAGTCCCGTGGCCATGATGATGGTACACAACCCTGCGACCATCGCCATCGGTGATACCGAGGAGATGCAGAAGGCCATTGACATGTTAAACGAAGTCAAGGAATCCATTATGAATGCTTACGAAATCAAGTCCGGGCTTTCCCGCCACAAGATTTCACAGCTCATGGATGCCGAGACATGGATGAACGCCAAAGAAGCCGTGAAGCTCGGCTTTGCTGACGAGATTCTCTTCAGGGATGGAGAGAAATCTGTCCCGGAGGATACGGCTGATGCGGAGATGCTTTTTTCTCGCAAGGCTGTCACTGATTCGCTGCTTTCCCGACTGATTTCTAAGAAGAAGCCGGAAGCAAATAAAAACATGGTACCAGTAACCGATCTTGAGAAGCGCCTTTCGCTTCTCGCACATTAAAGGAGGATTTTTACTATGACTCAGATTATGGAACTCATGGAAAAGAGAGCGAAGGCATGGGAGGCCGCTAAGGCGTTTCTTAATAGCCACTCTCAGAATGGCGGCATGGTTTCTGCAGAGGATGCCGCAACCTACGACAAGATGGAAAAGGAAGTCACCGATCTCACCAAGGATATCGAGCGTCTGCAGCGTCAAGAGCAGATTGACAAAATGATGAGTGCTCCGACTTCTACTCCGCTCACCGGAAAGCCCGGTGTAAAGGATGAACCGGAGGATAAGCCCGGCAGAGCCTCTGCAGCCTACAAGAAGGCCTTCTGGGACAACATTCGTCATCCCGGCAATCCCGCAATCCGAGACGTACTGGAGGAAGGAACCGATGCAAACGGCGGATACCTTGTTCCGATTGAATTCGAGCACACCCTTGTTCAGGCGCTCAATGAAAACAACATCATGCGTACTATCGGCTGCAAGGTCATTACCACGCAGAACGAACGCAAGATCCCTGTGGCAAATGGCCACACGCAGGCGGCGTGGACTGCCGAGAACGGTGCCTACACCGAAAGCAATCCGACCTTCGCTCAGACCAGCATTGACGCTTTCAAGCTGACTGACCTCATCAAGGTATCCGACGAGCTGCTTTCCGACAGCTTCTTCGATATCGAGGGCTACATCTCCGAGGAATTCGGTCGCGCCTTCGGTGAAGCTGAAGAGGATGCCTTCATCAACGGTGCTGTACAGACCGGCCAGACGGCTATCGACAGACCTACTGGCCTGTTCATCCCTTCTGCTGCTGGTGGTGCTCCTTCCGGCGTAACCGCAGCTTCCGCTACGGCAATTACCGCCGATGAGCTGATCAGCCTTGTGTACTCTCTCAAGGCTCCGTATCGCAGCAAGGCGAAGTTCCTCATGAACGATGCCACTGTCGCAGCTATCAGAAAGCTCAAAGATCTGAACGGCGTCTATGTATGGCAGCCTGCACTTACTGCCGGAGAGCCCGACAGACTGCTTGGCTATCCGCTCTACACCTCTCCGAAGGTACCTACAATGGCCGTAGGCGCAAGAGCCATTGCATTCGGCGACTTCTCCTGCTACTGGATCGCTGATAGAGCCGGTCGCACGATCAAGCGCCTCAATGAGCTTTACGCTACCAACGGTCAGGTCGGCTTTACCTGCACGGAGCGTGTTGACGGCAAGCTTATCCTTTCCGAAGGCATCAAGATTCTCGACATGAAGGCAACTTCCGGTTCTTAAGGCAGGGAGGTGAACGACCGTGGCTTTGATTTCAACTGAAGATGCGAAGGCCTATCTGCGCGTAGATTCATCGGATGAGGATGCCACGGTCGGTATCCTCTTGGCCTCCGCAATTCGCTTATGTATTGATATTGCAAGACTTACGGATGATCAGTGGAAAGTGATCGACTCCGATGCTGCTTCTTCTGATGAATATACCGAGGCGGAGCTGTCTGCAATCCGTGAAACCGTGAAGGTCGCTATCCTCTATACCTGTGCCTATCTCTTTGAGCACAGGGAGGAAGCCGACCACCATGCTCTCACCATGACGCTACGTTCTCTTCTTTTTGCAATACGGGAAGGAGCGTTTTCATGAATATAGCAGCTATGCGGGTGCGCGTTACCTTCCAGAAAAATACGGTCATCGTCGACAAATATGGAAACCACAAAACCGGCTGGGCGGATTATTTCTCCTGCTGGGCGACTGTCGGCACGAGCTCTGGTGCCGAGTCACCCGATGTGGTCATCAATCCGGAGGAATCGCTGGACTTCACCTGCCGCTACTGCTCTGAGCTTGCGGATGTGGAATCGACAAAATACCGGATCATCGCGGAAGGCCGCACCTACAACATCACCTATGTAAATCCGATGGGCTATAAACACAACAGCCTGAAATTTAACTGCAAGCTGGAGAAAAATGCATGAGTAGAAATGTATCAATAAGCGAGATGGGCGACGCCATTATGGAGGAGCTCGAAAAATATTCAAAGCTCGCCACAGATGACCTAAAGGCTGCTGTGAAAGAGACTGCTGCTTCCGTCCGCAAGGATATTCAGGCAGGTGCGCCTGTCGATACCGGCAAATACAAGAAAAGCTGGTCGGTCAAGAATATGCACGAGGATTCACAGAGCATCGACCTCGTGGTGCATTCGAGGAACCGCTATCAACTGGCACACCTTCTGGAGCACGGGCACGTGAAACGTGGTGGCGGGCGTGTTCCAGCACAGCCTCATATCGCCTCAGCCGAGGAGCGCGGAAACGAAAAGCTCATCGATACCATCAAGCAGAAGCTGGGAGGTGGATCATGACATACGAAGACGTAATCACCATGTTAGAGGAAGCCGGTCTGCCGCTCGCCTACGACCACTTTGCCGAAGGTGAGTCACCAGACCCGCCTTTCCTCGTTTTTCTATATCCGGGCTCTGACAATATGTTCGCGGATGACACGGTGTTTCAGAAAATTGATGAGCTGAACATCGAATTATACACGGACATAAAAGACCCGGAAACAGAAACCCGGATCGAGGACATCTTAATCGCTCACGACCTGCCTTATGAGAAATCTGAGGTGTGGATCGAGTCGGAGAAGCTGTACGAGGTCTTATATCAAACACAGATTATAGGAGGTTAAATACTATGTCTATCACGAGTAACAAGGTCAAGTTCGGCCTGAAGAACTGCCATTACGCCATTGCTACACTTGCCGCTGACGGTACTGTTACCTTTGGCACGCCTGTAGCAATGCCCGGTGCCGTATCCCTTTCGCTGGATGCCGAGGGAGATAACGATCCGTTCTATGCGGACGACTCCGTATATTACATGGTTTCAAACAACAACGGCTATTCCGGCGACTTTGAGCTGGCGCTGATTCCGGAGAGCTTTCTCACGGACGTCATGCACGAAACTGAGGACGCCAATGGCGTCATTGTAGAGAACAAAGACGTGGAGCCGGAGCATTTCGCTCTGCTTTTTGAGTTCTCCGGCGACCAGAGGAAGATCCGTCACTGTATGTATTACTGCAGTGCAACCCGTCCCTCCGTCACTGGCAGCACCAAGGAAGACTCTACTGAGGTGCAGACAGAGACTCTTTCCATTACAGCCTCTCCGCTGCCTTTCGGCATCGTGAAGGTCAAAACCGGCACGAACACTACAAGCGCTGTTTACGACGCTTGGTACAACGCTGTATATGAACCGAGTGCATCGGTAAGCGACGGTGAATAAGGAGGCGCGATATGGCAGTAACAAAAACAATCAAGGTTGACGGCAAGGAAGTGCAGTTTCGTGCTTCTGCTGCTATTCCTCGCCTTTACAGAAACAAATTTCACAGAGACATATACAAGGACTTAAACGAGCTGCAAAAAGGCATCGACGAAAACGACGCAGAAAGCTCCAATCTGGACACCTTTTCTCTGGAGCTTTTTGAGAACATCGCATGGCTGATGGCAAAGCATCAGAATCCGGATGTCCCAAATACACCGGAGGACTGGCTCGACCAGTTCAACACCTTCTCCATCTATGAAATCCTGCCGCAGATCATCGAACTGTGGGGACTGAATGTGGAACAGCAAGTGGAGTCTAAAAAAAACATCATCCGACAGAGCGGGAAATGACAACCCCGCTCTTTTTACTCCGGTGCGTGCAGATTGGGCTTTCCATTTCGGAGCTCGACCTGCTCACCATCGGGACTGTCAATGACATGTACGCAGAAATGAGCAACGACGATTACAACTATCCTGTGCTCGCGACACAGGAGCAGATGGATCGATTTTAACAGGAAGGAGGTCATCGCATGGCTGACAGAATTAAAGGCATAACCGTGGAAATCGGCGGCGATACGACCGGCCTTTCCAAAGCCCTCTCCGACGTAAACAAAGAAATCAAATCAACTCAGTCGCAGCTGAAGGACGTCAACAAGCTCCTGAAGCTCGACCCGACAAATACCACGCTGCTCGAACAGAAACAGAAGCTCCTACAACAGGCAGTCTCCGAAACCAAAGAAAAGCTCACACAGCTGAAGTCCGTGCAAGACCAGATGGATGCTGGACTTAAAAACGGTACCGTCACCCAGCAGCAATATGATGCATGGCAGCGTGAGATTATAGAGACCGAAAACGAGCTCAAAAACCTCGAACAGCAGTGTCGGGAAACAGATACCTCTATAACGGCAACACTCCGGGCAACTGGCTCCAAGCTGCAGGAGGTCGGCGGGAAGATATCCGATGTTGGCACAAGTCTATCGACGCATGTCACGGCTCCCATTGTCGCCATCGGCGCTGCGTCCTTAGCTGCCTTTAACGAGGTGGACGCTGGCCTCGACATCGTTGCACAGAAGACTGGCGCTACCGGTGATGAGCTTGAAGACATGTGCCAGATCGTAAAAGACCTCGCCACAGAGATACCGACAGACTTCGAAACTGCCGGTGCTGCTGTCGGCGAGGTCAACACCCGCTTCGGCCTGACCGGGCAGACGCTTGATGACCTCTCGGCTAAATTTATCAAGTTTGCCCAACTCAACGATACCGATGTTTCGACATCTATCGACAATGTATCCTCCGTCATGAATGCCTTCGGTATGGACGCTTCTGAGGCGGATAATCTTCTGGACGCCTTAAACGCTACCGGTCAGGCCACCGGCATTGATATGGACACGCTGGCAAACGCCCTCTCCTCCAATGCCGCGCAGCTGAAGGAAATGGGACTCACCGCCCAGCAGGCCGCTGGCTTTATGGGCATGGTGGAAATGTCCGGTCTTGATACCTCTGCTGCTATGATGGGCTTAAAGACAGCCATGAAGAATGCAACGGCAGACGGCAAAACGCTGGATCAGGTGCTTGCGGAATTCTCTACTACCATGCAGGGAAGTGGAAGCGATGCAGAAAAGCTACAGGCGGCCTATGACCTTTTCGGCAGTAAGGCCGGTGCCTCCATCTACAATGCCGTGCAAACAGGAAAACTCAACCTGTCGGATTTCTCCAGCTTCCTCGGAGATTTTGAAGGCAGTGTCGAGAACACTTTCAATGAGACCCTCGACCCGATTGACCAGTTCCAGATGACCATGAACTCTCTGAAGGAAACCGGTGCTGAGGTCGGGAACTCCCTGATGTCAGTTCTTGCTCCTGTCTTAAAGGAGCTATCTGATAAGCTGAAATCCCTCGCCGAATGGTGGAACAACCTCGGAGAGCCCATGCAGCAGATGATCGTAAAGATTGCACTTGTGGCTGCTGCAATCGGGCCGGTACTTGTAATAGTCGGCAAGGTTATATCCGCTGTTGGTACGATTATGACGATCATTCCTACTGTAACCTCTGCTATGGCCGGAGTAAAGACGGCGATGGCAGGCCTGAATGCTGTCATGGCGGCAAATCCGATAGGACTGATCATTACGGCTATTGGCCTTCTGGTGGCAGCCTTTATCTACCTGTGGAACAACTGCGAGGGCTTCAGGGAATTCTGGATCAACCTCTGGGAGAAGGTCAAGGAAATCGCCATCACTGTATGGACAGCGATTAAGGACTTCTTCGTCAGTATCTGGGAAGCCATAAAGAACACCTTTACCACTGTGGTAAAGGCGATCAGTAGCTTTCTATCCACAGCATGGAACACTATAAAGAGCACGGTCGAAACCGTGATGAATGCTATAAAGACGGTTATCTCTACTATTTGGAATGGCATCAAGAGCTTTTTTGAAACCATATTCAATGCAATAAAAACTGTGGTGACCACCTATTTCAACATCTACAAGACGATCATTGAAACCGTCCTGAACGTGATAAAGACCGTGGTGACCACTGTTTGGAATGCTATAAAAACAGCTGTAGAAACTGTCGTGAATGCCATAAAGACGGTCATCACCACCGCTTGGAACGCCATCAAGACTACGACCTCTACGATTTTTAATGCTGTAAAGAGCGTGGTTACTTCAGTTTGGAACGGCATAAAGAGCGCGGTCATGAATGTGGTGAATACCATGAAGTCCGGCATCAGCAATGGCTTTAATGCGATCAAGAGCACGGTGTCCAATATCGTAAACGGGATCAAAAATACGATCTCCAATGTATTCAAAACGATCTGGAGCACGGTATCCGGCATCGTAAATAAGCTAAAGAGCGTGTTCAACTTCAGCTGGAGCCTGCCGAAGATTAAGCTGCCGCATTTCTCTATAACAGGCAGTTTTTCGCTGAACCCGCCATCCATACCGCACTTTTCTGTGGACTGGTATAAGAAGGCGATGTCCGGCGGCATGATCTTAAAGGATGCGACCATCTTCGGACAGAGCGGCGGCACACTGCTTGGCGGCGGCGAGGCCGGTGATGAGGCTGTTGTCGGTGTAAGCTCTCTGCGATCCATGATTCAGGATGCTGTAAGCAGTGCTACCCTAAGCGTTTCAGGCGACCAACCTCTCATCAATATCGAGGAAATGAGCGTCAGAAGCGACGACGATATCCGGAAGATTTCTCAGCAGCTCAACACACTGCTGACTGCCGGACGCAGGGCGAAAGGACTGGTGTAATATGGGATTTTCATTTAACGGAACAACCTCCCAGTCTATGGGACTTGCGACAAGGATTACAAACGAATATCGGATGCCTGAGCTTAGAAACAATACGATCACCATGCCCGGACGGCACGGCGTATTTGATTTCGGAGAAACAGTATCCGAGCGAAAGATACTCATTTCCTGCTTCATTCCTCCGGGAAAGACAGACGAACAGTTTCTTTCAAAGAAGGACGATATTATCGAATGGCTGAATCCGGACAACGGCCTCTGCCAGCTCATTCTGGACAAGGAACCGGGACGAGTGTATGAAGCAAGGCTGACGTCCGGATTTTCCTTTGACCGGGCAGTCCGCAATTCCTGCACCTTTGATCTGGAATTTTTCTGCCCAGACCCTTATGGCTATGCCATATCGGACGAGTCCTTTGATTTTGCGGAAGCAGGAACCTTTACCGCTTCTCGCGCTCTGGGGAATATCGAGTCCTACCCGGTCTACTCCTTAAAGGGTGTAATTCCCTCCGGGACAGACTCATATATCTCCATAACCACAAACGGCAACGAGCTTCAGATTATTGGACGACTTGCCGCCGGAGAAACATTGATTATTGACTCCGCCCTTATGACGGCAAAGGTGGTGGATTCCAACGGAGAAACTCTTCGAAACGGTCTCCCGCTTCTGTCGGAGCTGAACGTTCCGGTCTTAAATACGGGAGATAACACCATCGTAATTGCTACGGTCGGTACAAATACAACATTTACGGAACTGAACATTCAGGCCAGAAGCCGCTGGAGGTGATTTTGCATGGCTCTTAAAAATATACTGAACACCCAAGATGCCTTCACCGGTGAGTTCCCGGCTGCATGGGCTCCTGACGGTCTCTGGCGTTTTAATGAATCTGAGCCGGACTCCAATAATTATCTTGCCGACTCCTCCGAGAAGGATCGCAAGGCCTATATCCACAACTGGAGCGGCACCTCTGCTGATCTGAAAACCGGCAATTTCGGTCGCTATTTTCAGATGAACATCAATAATCCTTCTTCGGAAAAAACCTATCTGAAGGTGGAAAACGATGGCAGCATCTTTTCAAGCCTCGGTGATACCATCGTGGTCGGCGGCTGGATGAAGCCTACGACATATTCGGTCGGCAACACCTATACTCCGATCCTGAATACCCGCTATGGCTCCGGCCAGCCGATTTTCTATCTGTCGCTCATCAGAGGAAAACCGAGGATCATGTTGTATAACTCATCCGGTTCTCTGATCCTCGACACATCGGTAACACCATCATTCTCTCTGCTAAACGGCTACTGGTATTTTATTGCCTGCGTGATTAGGCCAAATGCAAAGACAGCGCAGTATATCCTTGGCGATAAGAGCTCCGGCACGGTTTGGCAGTCAAGTGTGCTGACCTTTACCGGAGAGCTGAATCGCAGCTGTGTGGCAGACCTCATCTGGGGAATGCACGCAGACTCCTACTGGTATGCAGGCGGCTTTGATGACTGGTTCCTCGACTGCGATTCTAATCTTACAGCTGATGACCTCGCAGAATATTTTCTGGAATCGCTCTCCGCAAACGGTGCAGATATGACAGGTGATGTGGACGGCTTGACAACAGCAGATGTCGTCACGCTTCGAGCTACTGATTCTGTCTTCCCGTCAAGCGGACAGCTCATTACCGCAGCAAGGGACTGTGGCGTGACCGGCAATGGCAGAGTTTCCGTGAAATCAGATTACTCTCCGGGAGAAACCTCTATCTCGCTTGTGGAAACGGCCACCTCGGATAACCTTTCCACTTGGACAGAGTGGCAGGCAGTCGGCGCAAACGGCGAGCTGGAATCTCCTGCAAAGAAATACATCAAATACCGCGTGACGCTCGCCACCACGAATACAGCAAGGACGCCTACGCTGACATCTATCAGTCTATACGATAATCCGAAGCCTCTATATACCAAACTTGGATATGCAAGACCGGTCGTTCTGGACTCGGACGGGAATGTGGAGGCTGTGCTTGATAACGCCTATGACATCATCGTGACCAGTGAGATCAACGGCGTGGATGAACTGGAATTTAAGCTGCCGTTTCAGGACAGCAAACGCGCCTATATCGACAACGAAAAGACCGTGCGCATTGTCAGCGACACCTATCGTATCCGCACGATTACGGATGACAAGGAAGAAAGCGGCAAGGCCATCACCACAGTTTATGCGGAGGCGGCATTCTATGATCTTGCCTACTCTGTAAAAAAGGATGAGATTACCTTTAACGCGGACACAGCGGATGTGGCGATAGCTTATGCCCTGCAGGGCACCGACTGGGATGTGGGCACGGTTAATGTCTCCACAAAGCGTACTTGGACTTGTTCTGAGAAAAATGCGCTGGCGATTCTGCGGGCAGTACAGAATATTCACGGCGGCGACTTAATTTTTGATAACGCCAATAAAATCGTGAAGCTCCTCACCTTCTCCGGTGAGGATTCCGGCGTGCTGTTCTGCTATAAGAAAAATATGAAATCCATCCAGCGCGTCATTGATACGACCAGCCTGATTACAAGGCTTTATGCCTACGGCAAGGACGGCATGACCTTTGCTTCGATCAACAGCGGCATCGAGTATGTGCAGGACACGACCTACACTTCCGAAATACGAATTGCTACGCTGGATTGCTCGAACTTCACCAATCCGTATCAGATGCTGGAATATGCCAACATGCGTCTGGCAGACTATGCCTCTCCGCGTATCTCATATGTGCTAAAGGCGATGGATCTGTCGGTACTGACCGGCTACGAGCATGAGACTTGGGATCTGGGCGATACTGTTATGGTGAAGGATGACGATCTGAACCTGTCTGTAAAGACCAGAATCGTCCGCAGGGAATACAACCTGCAGGAGCCTTGGAATACGGTGCTGGAGCTTTCCACTACCCTCCGGGAGCTGGGTGATTCCTCCTCACGCTGGGACAGTGCAGCCGATACGCTGGAGTCAACTGATCTGATAAACAGTCAGGAAATGAAGGATCTTGTGCCGTTTAATCACCTGCGTAATTCCAGAGCAGACTCCGGCCTTACCTATTGGCAAAACTCCGGTTTTAGCGTAGATGCGGATAATGGTGTATCCGGCACGGCTTCCTTCAAATGCGAAGGTGCTCTGAATACCACGAAGAGCCTCTCGCAAACCATAACACCCGCCAACCGGCAGTGTTATACCTTTTCGGCACAGATTGCCTCAGAAAATCTCGCAAAAGGTACTGGCGGTCAGGTGGGTATTGAGGTGACCTTCGAATACGAAGACGGCACAACAGAAACACGATTTATAGACTTGATCTGAAGGAGGGATCTCTATGGCTTCATTCACACACGTGGCACAGGACATCTCTCCTCAGTATGGCCGCGTAACAAAAATCACCATCCGGGTATGCGTGACCGACTGCACCGGCACTGTATATATCACAGATATGCTCCTGCAGGGCGGCTCCATCGCAACCGGCTGGGTAGGACATGTTTCAGAAATTCAATGGACGGAGGACGGATAAATGCCGGAGTTTACACGCTTTGCAGAGACAATTACAAAGAAACAGGAAAAGCGTGTCGTAAACATCACGGTAAAGCCCACTGTCACGGACTGCACCGGTACCGTCTGGTTTACTGACCTCATGCTACAGGAAGGCGACAAAGTTACAGGCTTCGCCATCAACACCGGAACGCTTCTGGAAAAATACGATGGCGATGATGCTACAACCGGAAAAAGGTTTTATAACGGCATCGTCCGTTCTGCTGCGACCTGCATTATCTATAACCTCGGTTCCACTGCTGCCGGTCTTGATTACAAGGTCTATCCGATTCAGGCAATGGCTGCCGGGAGTGTTTCGCTCGCGCTGGGTGAAGGTGCCCATAAAGCAACTTTCAAAGCAGCGGCGGCTGCCGGCGACGAGTTTGACCTTTTCGCTTCTACGAGGAAGTGCCTGAAGAACGGCGCTGCAACAGCCAAGGACGGCTTTTTCCAATACTCTGCTGCCGGTGACAGCAAGCACCCAATTACTGTAGAGGATAAAAAGTCTGCCCGCATCTATGTAGAGTTTCAGGAAATGCAGGACGGAGGTGATGCCCTGTGAGCTATGATTATTTGAAAGGCCGCAAGTGCATGGTCTGGACATTCATGGGCAATACCAGAATGTATCAGGCGCTTGCCGCCTATGGAGACCGCCTCTCGCAGGTAGGTCTCTTTTCTTTTAAGGTATCGCGCACCGGTGTCATCACGGAAAGCGGCGTGGCTATTTCCGATATGTTGACCTACATCAACCGATGGCCGCACATCAAATGGCTACTGACGATATCCAACGATGGAACAAACAGTATCTTTGCGGCTCTCCGGGATAACACAAACGGCGCTCAGGATACCTTCCTTTCGGAGATTGTTCGCATTATGGAAAAATATCCGTGGTGCGACGGCATCGATATTGACCTTGAGAAAGGCGATGGTTATTCCACACACGCTGCCTCCACGGCAATGTTTCGGAATATCTATAACACGGTAAAGAGCTATGACAGCAGCAAGCTCATGAACATCTGCCTGCCGGGCATGAATGCCATCAACGGCTCGGTCGGTGGCGAGAACTGGTGCGTTTATGGCGACCTCAACGCTTACTGCGATACAGCAGCCATCATGAGCTATGGTATGGCGTGGGCGGGCTCTGCTCCCGGTGCTGTCTCTCCAAGGGACTGGCTTGAAGGCATTTACGACTATGCTGTCACGGTCATGAACCCGGAGAAGATATTCTTCGGACTTCCCGCATACGGCTGGAACTGGCAGATTTACGATCTTCCCGCAAACCTCGGTAAAACCTATCGCGGCACGTCAAATACCTACTATGCGGCGAAGAACTGGATGACCGGACAATATAACTTCACGGACGATGCTCCTCCGCAGCCCTTAATTCCGATTCTCGCATACTGGGATGACTACGACATGGTGCCTTGGGCGCTGCCACAGGTTTACGACTTCATGGAAGGCAGAGATGCCACAAGCTATGAGTATCCGCTGATGAACGGAACCTATAACAGGCGACACTACCTGACGGCTTACAGCAAAGAGCAACACACTGAGTTTGGCACCATCTATGTGGATGCGGATGGAACGACAAGCTCCTACTCCGGCATTGTATCGTTCGAAAACGGTGTGGCTACTCTGGGCGATGCAGGAGAAGCGACCTACACTTTTACTGTTTCAAGCGCCGGAACCTACGATATTGCGATCCGACTCTGCTATCCCTTCTGGGATAAGAATGGCATCTATGTTTCGATTGACGGCAGCACGAGACATTTTTCGGAAAGCAGGCTCTGGTGGCCGTATTGGAGAAGCACCTTCTGGGCAACGCTTGCCAGCAATGTTTCTCTTTCGGCAGGAAGCCACACCATTAAGATATCCGTTGATGTAAAAGGCGTGCAGTTTTACGGCTATCGCGTTTGCAGTAACTTTTCAGAGGCTCCCTCTGCGGGTAGCGCGACCTTTACACTCTCTCCGCGCCACTTTATCGATGTGGACGGCAACGAGTGCCAGCCGGACAGAGCTTTCAAGCTCACCTGCGAAATGCTGAGAAGAAAGCCGGATTCTGCCCTTATCTGGTATGAGGATTTCCGAGATTATGGCGTGCTACAAACAAACTACTACACGACGCTTTCGGGATCATGGAAAGTATGGCGCGAGGATGAGTATTCCGAAAGCCGCGTCTACTCCCAGCTTGATGGCTCCGGAAAGCTCGCATGGCGATACGACAGATTTTCCGATATTCACCTGCGGGCAAGGCTGGCCTTCCCTGCGACAGGAAGTGGCAAGGCCGGAGTATTCTGCGGTGATCTGTTCTGCTGTCTGAATTACAACACGCAGGCCGTTGAATTATATAACGGCAACACGCTCCTTGGCAGCTACAGTCAGACCATCGAACGAACAGCAAACAGTGCCCTTCGAACTGATCCGTCGATGTACACGGTCGAGATGCGTATCCGTGGAAACAAGGTGCGTGTCTATTCCGGTTCTTCCTATACACTGCGCTTCACGGCCACGGTCAGCGGCTTTTCCGGAGGCTATGCCGGATACCGATCAGATAACCGGACGGTCTGCGAGCTGCTTCGTCTTGGCGATGCATGGACTTACGAGCCCTACGAGCGCTTTGATGTCACTTTCCCGGATGGCACCATCACTCAGTACGGCAGGATCAGCCGGTCGAATGCCACATGGGATACGGAATTTCAGGTGTTTACTCTAACCTCTGATGTTGAGGAAGAAGCGACACGCAGCGAGAGCATTTCGCTGGATTATGAGTTCTACCACTCCCACGAACTTGCCCTGACCTGTGGCAACGATTATACGGTGACCATCACCCCGAAGGACATCGATATCTGGATAGCGAGACTTTTCCTCGGAGACGCAGACGGCTTTTCCATCCTCTACTATCAGGACGTGGATTCGCTTGTTTACTGGGCAAATGAAGCGGCCTACCGCTGGGGAGTGAGAGGCTTTGCCATGTGGTCGCTGGGACAGGAGGATATGCGGCTCTGGGAAGCACTGCCAAAACAGATATAACTTCATACACGAATACAGTTCACAAGGCTGTCTGCAAAATGCAGGCGGCTTTTATTTTGCACAAAGGAGGGATTTTCTCATGAAAGAATTCTGGAACACGATTCAACTGGTATTTGCCGCTGTCGGAGGATGGCTTGGCTATTTCCTTGGCGGCTGTGACGGGCTCTTGATTGCGCTGGTGATCTTTGTGACCTGTGACTACCTTACCGGCATCATGTGTGCCATTGCCGACAAAAAGCTCTCAAGCGAGGTCGGTTTTAAGGGAATCTGCCGCAAGGTGCTGATATTCCTGCTGGTGGGCATCGGAAACGTCATTGATGTTCAGGTGCTCGGACATCCGGGAGTGCTCCGCACGGCGATTATCTTTTTCTACCTGTCCAATGAAGGACTATCTCTGACGGAGAACGCAGCACATCTCGGCCTGCCGGTACCAGAGAAATTAAAGGAGGTCTTGGAGCAGCTTCACGACCGCGACAGTGAGGAGGAAAAATAACATGACGAGAAAAGGAATCGACGTCAGTCATTGGCAGGGAACCATTGACTGGAACAAGGTCAAAAAGGCCGGTATCGAGTTTGCCATCATCAAGGCTGGTGGCTCCGATGCCGGTTTTTATACGGATAGCAAATGGGAAGCAAATTACAAAGGTGCGAAGGCCGCCGGTATCCCTATCGGCGCATATTATTTTGTCGGCAAGGACTGCGTGACCGCTGCCGCCGGGAAAGCAGATGCGGAGCGCTTCCTGAAAATCCTGAAGGGAAAACAGCTGGAATACCCGGTCTACATGGATAATGAAGCGCAGCCTGCTTCTGCCAAGGCAGGTATCACTGAGGCCACCATCGCTTTCTGCGAGACAATGGAAGCAGCCGGATATTTCGTCGGCATTTACGGCTCCGCTGTTTCCGGTTTCAAAGAACGTATGGATGACACGAAGCTCACGCCCTACGCCCACTGGGTAGCACAGTATGCCAGCAAATGCTCCTATAAGGGCGACTACGGCATCTGGCAGTATTCTTCCAAAGGCTCTGTGGATGGCATCAGCGGCAACGTGGATCTGGACTACGGCTATGTGGATTATCCGACCATCATTAAGAATAGCGGCTTCAATGGCTATGCGAAGGAAAGCACGCCTGCTACAGCCTCAAGCTCGGACATAGACAGGATCGTCGCTCAGGCCAGAGCGTGGCTTGGCAAGAAGGAATCCGACGGCAGCCACAAGGAAATCATCGACGTATACAACTGCCACAAGCCTCTCGCCAGAGGATACGCGGTCACTTACACGGACGCATGGTGTGCCACCTTCGTTTCTGCAGTCGCTATCAGATGCGGCCTGACGGATATCCTTCCGACTGAGTGCGGCTGCGGTCAGATGATCGCTCTTTTCCAGAAGCTCGGTGAATGGATCGAAAACGACGCTTATGTGCCTTCTCCCGGTGATGTAATCTTCTATGACTGGCAGGACTCCAGTTCAGGCGACAATACCGGATGGCCAGATCATGTCGGTATTGTGGAGACCATTTCCGGCAGTACCATTACTGTCATCGAAGGAAATAAAAGCGATGCTGTCGGGAGACGCACGCTGCAGGTGAACGGCAAATACATCCGTGGCTACGGCGTGCCAAAGTATAGCTCCGGCTCTGCTGATCTTGCTCCGATCACTCCAGCAAAGACCGTGGATGAGCTGGCGCAGGAGGTGCTGGATGGTAAATGGGGAAACGGAACTGACCGCAAGGAACGCCTGACCGCAGCCGGATATGACTATTCTGCCGTTCAGGCCAAGGTCAATGCTCTGGTGAAAAAGCAGGAATCCGCTCCGGTCTATTACACCGTAAAAAGCGGCGATACCCTCTCCGGGATTGCTAAGACATACGGCACCACGGTTTCCGCAATCCAGAAGCTCAATCCTACGCTCATCAAAAACGTCAACCTCATTCTGACCGGCTGGAAGATAAGAGTGAAATAACTGAATATCCAATCTTTATGCCTGCGAGTGTTCTTCGGAATGCCCGCAGGCTTTTTTTATTTTCCTCCGCTCAAAACGACAGCTCATCTCCAGTGGAAACTGGAGGTGGATATGTTATGACAGACGAAATCACAAATGTTCAATCTGGATATTTCACACAGGAACGGATTCAGGGCGATCTCGACTATCGCCGGGCGCAGGAAATCGCAAAAAAGATGCTCGATGACGGACTCATTTCTGTGGCTGAATTCAACAAATTAACCGCCATCAATCGAGAAACTTTCTCTCCTCTGTTCGCGGAAATAATGCCGAAAATCCCTTGATATGTAGTCGCTTTAGAGTGATGTATAGACGTACGGAAAGGAGGGACTTCCCTTGAAAAAAGTAACGAAAATCGCGGAAACAGCGAACTCGAAAGTTAAACTCAAGAAGATCAGGGTAGCCGCCTACTGCCGCGTCTCCACGGATTCTGATGCCCAGCTTGAAAGCCTTGATGCACAGAAAACCCACTACGAAAAATACATCACATCCCGCGATGACTGGGAGTTCGCTGGACTCTATTACGACGAGGGCATTACCGGCACCAAGAAAGACAAGCGCTCAGAGCTGCTCCGACTCATTGATGACTGCAAGGCCGGTAAGGTGGACTTTGTTATCACAAAATCCATTAGCCGCTTCAGCCGGAACACAACAGACTGTTTGGAACTGGTCAGGAAGCTCCAAGCCCTGCACATTCCCATCTATTTCGAGAAGGAAAATATCAACACCGGCTCAATGGAGAGCGAGCTTTTTCTGGCAATTCTCTCCAGCATGGCCGAAGGCGAGTCTATTTCCATATCGGAAAACAACAAGTGGTCAATCCAGAAACGCTTCGAGAACGGCACCTATAAAGTCAGCTATCCACCCTACGGCTACGATTGGGATGGCGAGCAGATGGTCATCAATCCTGAGCAGGCGGCTGTGGTAAAAGAAATCTTCGCAGCGCTGCTCTCCGGCAAAGGCACTCACGCCATCGCGGACGACCTGAACCAGCGCGGCATTCCTACCAAACGAAACGGTCGATGGACTGCCACAACCATTCGCGGGATGCTTTCCAATGAGAAGTATGTCGGCGACTGCCTTTTCCAGAAAACGTACTCTGATTCACGCTTTGTCCGGCACAACAACCACGGCGAGCAGACGCAGTACATGGTCAAGGATCATCACGAGGCAATCATCAGCCGAGAGAACTTTGAAGCCGCTCACGCTTTTATTCACCAGCGGGCGACGGAAAAAGGTGTCGTCAAAGGAAGCGACAAATACCAGAATCGCTACACCTTCTCCGGGAAGATCATCTGCGGCGAGTGCGGCGATACTTTTAAGCGCCGGATACACAGCTGCACCGGATACAAATACGCTGCATGGTGCTGCAATACCCATATTAAGGATAAGGATAAATGCCACATGCTTTTTGTAAAAGACGATGATCTGAAGCACGCTTTCATCACCATGATGAACAAGCTGGTCTACGCACACCGGATCATCCTAAAGCCATATGTGGACGCGCTGAAAAACACATCGTCGGACGACTCGCTTCGGCGCATTCAGGAAATACAGACCTTATTGGCGCAGAATACAGAAAAGCGCGAGACTCTGACAAAGCTCATGACACAGGGCATCATCGATCCAATCCTTTTTAACAAGGAAACGAACGAGCTGCTTTCGCAGGCGGACAGTTTCCGTGATGAGATCAACGCCTTAAAAAACGCTGTTTCCGGAGATGTAACAAAGGTTACCGCAGCCACAGCGCTTCTGCACTTTACAGAAAAAGGTGGGATACTTCAGGACTTTGATGATGACCTGTTTGAAGAATATGTGAACCGCATCATTGTGCACTCCAGAAATGAAGTGTGCTTTGAATTGAAATGCGGTCTAAAGTTTCGGGAAAGGATGTGAGAACATGGGACATACACCTTACGGTTACAGCATTGAAAACGGCTGCGCCACGATTAACGAGGATGAAGCTGATAAAATACGAAAACTCTATGAGAATTACCTCTCCGGGATGGCTCTGGCCAAGGCTGCTGCCGCTGCTGGTATTGAAACCTACCACGGCACGGCAAAGCGCCTGATGGAAAACAGGCACTACCTCGGAGACGATTTTTACCCGGCCATCATCGATCAGGAAACCTTCGATAAAGCTGCTGCCATCCGGCTTGAACGCGCCGGGAAACTTGGCAGGCTGAACATGAAAAAGAACTCAAAACCTGCAACGCCTCCTACAGGATTTCGCATGGCGGCGGCAGAGCAACACTATGAAGATCCGAGGCTGCAGGCAGAATACCTCTACAGCCTCATTGAAAGCGAGGTAAGCTAATGGGAAATGTTATGGTGATTCCAGCCAGACGACAGGTCGGAAATACAGTAAAACAATCAGATCAGAAAAAGCTCCGTGTTGCAGCCTACTGCCGCGTCAGCACGGATTCCGAAGAACAGGAAACAAGCTACGAGGCTCAGGTCACACACTACACCGAGTACATTCAAAAGAATCCGGAATGGGAGCTTGCGGGTATATTTGCAGACGACGGTATTTCCGGTACCAACACAAAAAAGCGTGACGAATTCAACCGAATGATCGATGAGTGCATGGCCGGGAACATCGACATGGTCATCACCAAGTCCATCAGCCGATTTGCCCGAAACACTCTCGACTGCCTCCAATTCATCCGGCAGCTGAAAGACAAAAACATACCTGTTTATTTTGAGAAGGAAGCCATCAACACGCTGGACGCTAAGGGCGAGGTGCTGATCACGATCATGGCGAGCCTCGCCCAGCAGGAAAGTCAGTCAATGAGCCAGAACATCAAGCTGGGACTTCAATACCGCTACCAGCAAGGTAAGGTTCAGGTCAATCACAATCGCTTCCTCGGATACACCAAAGATGACGACGGGCACCTGATCATCGATCCGGAGCAAGCAGAAATCGTAAAGCGCATCTACCGTGAATACCTCGAAGGCTCCAGCATGGATAAGATCGCCGACGGGCTCATGGCTGACGGTATCCTCACCGGCGCTGGCAAGACAAAATGGCACACCAGCACCATCAACAAGATCCTCCGCAACGAGAAGTACATGGGTGACGCCCTTCTTCAGAAAACATATACCACGGACTTCCTGACAAAAAAGCGGATCAAGAACAACGGCACCGTTCCTCAATACTACGTCGAGGGCGACCACGAAGCGATCATTCCAAAGGAGCTCTTCATGCAGGTGCAGGCAGAGCTTGTCCGTCGCCGGGTGGTTCATGTCAGCCCGACAGGCAAGAAACGCAGCTTCTCATGCAATCACTGTTTTGCACAGATGGTTTTCTGCGGAGACTGCGGCGAACTTTACCGGCGCGTCCACTGGAACAATCACGGCTGCAAGTCCGTCGTCTGGCGCTGCATCAGCCGCTTGGAGCCCACCGCTGCAGAGATGAACTGTACTAACCGGACGGTTAACGAGCTCCTGCTGCAAGAGATCACGGTCAAAGCCATCAACCAGATTCTTACCGAGCGGGACGTCTTTTTGAAAACCTTACAGCAGAACATCGCCAAGGCCGTGGTCAACGCTGATACACTCTCGCCGGACGGCATTCAGAGTAGGCTCTTGGAACTGCAAAAGGAGCTCATCAAGAAGGCGAACAATAAACAGGACTACGATGCCATCGCCGACGAGATTTTTCGGCTCCGCGACCAGAAAGAACAGTCCGAGGTCGACAGCCATCACCGGGAAGAAACCATGAACCGGATCAAGGAGCTGCAGGACTTCATCGCCGGACAGGAAACTGCCATCACTGAATTTGATGAGGCTCTGGTCAAAAAGCTCATCGAGAAGATCACCGTCTTCGCCGACCACTTCACCGTGGAATTCAAGTCCGGGATCACAATCGACATCGAAGCATAAAAGAAGGCTCCCCGCCATCGACCCATTTGCCGATAGTGAGGAGCCTTACTCTACTAAATAGCATAATAATCTATTTGTTTTTCACAACAAGTTTTTTAATATGATGGTCTACATCAAATTCATAGACATTATGTCCCGCAAGAGCCATAACGTTTCCATCAGCCAGTTTTGCAGATACTGCCCAGTCTACTTCGATGATGTTTCCATCTTCTCTTGTTATATTGTAAAAATGACGGCTTTCTCCGCCTTTCATCCAGTCGTAAAAAGCCCTCGTATTCTTAATCAGTTCTTCCTTTCCATGTGACACGGAGCCATCATTGGAATGGGACTCTGTATCTTCAGAATAGATTTCAATCAATTCGTCAAACTTCTCTTGGCTATCATTTGCGTGATCTACCAGCGAGAAGTAGTGGGCTACTGCCTCCATGTTGCTTTTATCACTCATGGTTTTGACCTCCTCAGTCCATAAAGTTTGTATAAATGGTTTCCTCATATACTGGCTTTGATATACCGGATGCATCTGCGGCCTGTTGTGCATTGAGCAGATAAACAAAGTTCTGGGCGAGCGTCCTCATCGTCTGCATTCCCTCCAGATCGCGCTTTGCGTCCACCGCCGTGTAGCCATGCACCTGATTCCAGTATTGGGAACTTACAACATGCATATTTGTCATCAGGAAATACTGGTTAAGCCGTTCAAAGGATGCCGATGCGCCACCTCTGCGGCAGGACACAACAGACGCCGCCAATTTTCCCGCAATTTTCTTCTTGTCCACAGAGAAAAAGAAACGGTCGAGGAAAGATGTCAGCCTTCCGTTCGGACCACCGTAATAGACAGGCGATCCCACGACCAGACCATCAAACTCATCCATTCTTTCTGTCGTCTCAACTACAGCATCTCCAAAAACACACTTTCCTGTTTCCTGACATTTGAAACAGGCAATACAGTCCTGCATAGGCATCTTACCAAGCCATAGGATCTCACTTTCCACATCTTCTTTTTTCAATGTGTAGGCAATCTCCTGTAAAGCAGCATCCGTACATCCGTGTTCATTCGGGCTGCCGTTGATCAAAAGAATCTTACTCACACAGACACCTCCTAAAAGTTCGTTGTCTCCGCAACGGTTCGCATCTCATCCATCAGCTTCACCGTATTAGCGCAGATATCACGGATACCATCACAGCAGTCAGTTCCCATAGGGAGCGACTCATACGGATTCTCCATTTCGACAGTTTCGATATACAGCTTCGCTGCTTTTCTCGGATCACCGGCTTGATTACCGTTCTGTCCCATATAAAATTCCATGTTTTCGTCATACAGATGCTTATACGGGGAACCTTCCGGAGCCGTGGTCTTGTAGGATGAGCCGAAAAACTCCGTCCGCATGAATCCCGGCTTCACATCCGTCACATGGATGCCGAACTCCTTTACTTCCTGTGCAAGCGTCTCTGAGATTGCTTTTACCGCGTGCTTGGTGGCACAGTAAATGCCGGAGAGAGGCCCCACGTTGTAGGCTCCGAGGCTGCTGACATTGAAAATGTGCCCGGAACCCTGCACCCTCATCTGTGGCAGCACGTTTCGGATCACGTTCAGCGTCCCGAAAACATTGATGTCAAATTCTTCGCGGGCATCCGCGTCGCTCATTTCCTCGATTGTGGCAAGGTGGGTAAATCCGGCGTTGTTGACTACAACGTCAATTCTCCCAAACTTCTCTGTTGTCTGCGCGATAGCCTTCTTCACATCTGCCTCATCTTTCACATTCATGGAAAGCGGGAGAAAGTTGTCACTCTCCGCGCCGATGGATTTTTCGAGGCTTTCCTTGTTGCGGCTTGTTCCCGCAACGGGATATCCTTGTGCGATCAGTTCCTCCACAAGAGCCCTACCAAGCCCCTTTGAACACCCCGTTACCAGCCATACTTTTTTACTCATGATCTACTCCTTCCCGAATGAGTTTCTGCATATACTCATGACTCCATGTGTCCTCCTCACCTTCGAGGAGTTTGCCATAGTGGTCAATTTTTCGGTCAAGCACAGCCAGACGGAGTTTCAATTCCTCCATTTCACGGAGTGTCTTTTCTTTTTGCTCCGTCATCAGCTTGTACCGTTCCGATAATGTAGAATCACCCTGTTGGTATAATTCGATGTAGTGTTTTACATCTTTTAGAGGAAGTCCTGTATTTTTTAAGGTCAGGCTTACAAACAGCCATTCTACCTCCATGTCGTCAAACAACCGTTGATTCGCGGCATTTCTTTTTGTTCCCGGTACCAGTCCTTTATCATCATAGTAGCGCACAGTATGAACCGATACGCCAAGCAGTTCAGCCACTTCCTTAACTGTATACATAAAAACCATCCTCCTTTAAGTATTATACGAGGTTCGAGTTGCTCGAAGTCAAGGGCAAAATAATACTCCCCGATCCTATTTTATTGATACGAGGAGTTTTTTTGACATCTATCTCACAGCCACAACTCCCAAACATCTAACTCGGCAACTCAACATAGTGACATCTATCGTGGCAACTCAACTCTCACACTTTTTGAGCCTTTTTGCCTTTTGATAAGTTACCGAGAAGCGTTTGTACTGCTCGATGCCAAGTTTGCCCGATTGCCCGAAAACCGCAGTATTACTGGGCTTTCGCGGCTATTTCCCTTCAACCCTTGACATCAAACAGACCGTCTCCACATGATTTGTGTTCGGAAATTGGTCGATTGCCGCTGCCTTAACCACTTTATACCCTTGCTCCTGTAGCATTTCCAAGTCTCTTGCAAGACTTGTTGGCTTACAACTTATATATACCATTCGGTCAACGCCAAAATCGATTATCTTCTGCAATGCCTTTGGATTTATGCCATCACGTGGTGGATCAAGTACGATTAAATCAGGCTTGTCCTGAAGGTCGTCAATTACCTTTAAAACGTCACCGGCTATAAACTCACAATTGTCAAGGTTGTTTAAGCTTGCATTAACTTTTGCAGCTTCAACAGCTTCCTCTATGATTTCAACCCCAACTACTTTTTTTGCAACAGGCGCAAGAATCTGGGCGATTGTTCCGGTTCCGCTGTATAGGTCAAATATCAACTTGTCCTTTGTTTCTCCGATATATTCTCTTGCTTTTGAATACAAAACTTCCGCTCCAAGTGAATTAGTCTGGAAAAATGAAAATACTGAAATCTTGAACTTTAAGCCTAAAAGTTCTTCGTAAACATATTCCTGTCCGTAGAGAACTCTTGTCTCATCGCTTTGCACAACATCTGCCAAACCATCATTAATAATATGAATAACTCCGCACAGCTTAGCTGACAAATCAAGCGCCTTTATTTCTTCCACCAAACTCATTAAGTCAGCTTTCTTCTCCATTTCTTCATCTGATGTTGTAACAATGGCAACCAAAAGTTCTTTTGTCTTAGTTGTTCTTCTGACTAACAAATGTCTTACATAACCTTCGTGACGTAATTTATGATAAAAAGGTAACTCTTTTTTTGCACAGTAATCCAAAACACATCTTAAAATAATATTGTAATCCCTGTCTACAATCTTGCAGTTATCCACTGTTACAATGTCGTGGAAACTGTTTTTCTTATGCATTCCAAGTGCCAAAGGTCCATCCTTAAACTCGTCACCAAAAGAAAATTCCATCTTATTTCTGTAGCCCCACTGCACAGGACTGCCAAGTATTCCCTCAAACTGGTAGTCTCCTTTGATTGCATTGTCAAGAATCCCCCTAACCATGTCTTCCTTAAGTTTCAACTGATTCTCATAACTCATTGTCTGGTAAGAACAGCCACCGCAATCACCGAAATGTGGGCAATTAGGTTTAACATCTTCCATTGGTGATTTTTCAATTATTTCCTTTAATCTTCCCTGAGCTTTGCCTGAACGCTTTTTTGAAACAACAAACTTAACCTTCTGTCCCGGCAATGTGCCTTTTACTGATGCTATTCCGTCTTCACCACAATCAACTTCCCCCTTGTTTGGAAAAGCAATTTTTGTAACTACTCCTGTATATTCAACGCCTTTTTTCATCTTTTCTCCTTTTAAAACAACTTTAGCCCAAACAAAGCAGTCGCCGGATTCTACCAACTACTACTCAGCTTGGGCCACTTTTTGTTGTTTGCTTTTTAATTTTTATTCTTCTTCAAAATCGTCTTCATCTTCGTCTTCAAAGAGATCTTCGAAATCATCTTCAAAGTCATCATAATAATCTCTGTTAACGAATCTGTAGATTGCATATGCGGCACCTGCTACTGCTGCTACTGCTGCAATTACTGCCAAAACGATTGCAACAATCTTCTTTGTTTCTTTCTTCTCATCGTCTTTTGTTAAGATTTTTCCAATCTTTACGCCCTTAATTAAATCGTCCATTTCTGTCACCTCGTTTTCTATCTGATTGATAATAGATTCAAAATTTATACTTATTGGTATTATACCAAAAATCAAATATATTTACTACAATTTTTTAAGTTTTGCAAAAGATGCCATCATAACTTTTTGACCTGCTGTGTCAAACTCAACTGTAACCTGATAATCTCTTGGTCCATCTTCAACTCCAAGAACAGTTCCATCACCGAATTTAATATGATGAACTCTGTCGCCAACGCCATAATCAATGTCTGCCTTTGTTACAACAAACTGCTTTCCAAAGCCCGGCTTAGTTGACGGATTGCCATATGCAGGCTTCTTTGCCATTGTTCTATAAGCGTTTTTGTGTTCATTTGCAGCAAAATTTCTTGAGCCGCCGTAAGATGAACCCATATAGCCTGAGCCACCATGATTTAACGAGCCTTCATAGCCGCCGAAACCACTAAAAGATGGTTTCTTTTCAAAACCTGCTGCAACTCTATCCGTTACATTTTTGCTGTTTACAAGGCTCATTGGGATCTCTTTTACAAATCTTGAAATAATATTGTACTGAGTCTCCCCTCTTACCATTCTACGCTTTGCGTAGCTTATTGTTAGATGCTTCATTGCTCTTGTTATTGCAACATAGCAGAGTCTTCTTTCCTCTTCCAGTTCTTCCGGATCATCTGACATAATGCTCATATATCCCGGGAATAATCCGTCTTCCATCCCGCAAAGAAAAACATTAGGAAATTCAAGTCCCTTTGCACTGTGAACTGTCATTAAAACAACATAACTGCTGTCTTCATCTAAGTTCTCAATTTCTGAAACCAAAGCAACTTCTTCCAAAAATTCTGCAAGACTTGGATTGTCTGTATTCTAGATCGGAAGAGCGTCGTGTAGGGAAAGAGTGTAGATCTCGGTGGTCGCCGTATCATTAAAAAAAAAAAAA